>Ga0207696_1000234_pt1 | contig 77945 bp, 88 predicted proteins | sample KBSS54metaG_FD_184403 | JGI IMG/M metagenome (GOLD analysis project Ga0207696, IMG submission 184403) | Switchgrass rhizosphere microbial communities from Kellogg Biological Station, Michigan, USA - KBS S5-4 metaG (SPAdes) (version 2) | ecosystem: Host-associated > Plants > Roots > Rhizosphere >... | reverse complement strand
CCACACACCGGATTGGCAGGAAAGTATGGCGCCAGTCGCATCATGGCTTATCGCCCCGGTCTGGCCGCAGGAAGCGCCCGGATTATTAACCTGATCCTGACTCAGCACCCCGCCCGCCGATACGTCACCGTCCGAACGCAGACTGCCCGCCCGCATCTGTCCGGCGGTGTAAATATTTTTATTGTTAACTGACCGGACCCAGTCGTTATCCGACATGTAAAAACCGCCGCCGTACGTTTCATTCAGCCAGCCCTTGCCACCACGGGTAATAATCCAGCCGTTGTTGCTGCGGATATCGTTGTTTGCCGTGATGCCGTTATTGGCCGTGATGTTGTTGCCGGCCGCCACGTTGCCATTAGCGGTGACGTTACCGTTCGCTGTCACGCTGCCGCCAGCGGTGATATTTGTGCCCGCCGACACCTGGCCTGTGAAGGCCCCCGTCGCCGCGTTGACTGTGCCACCGCTGTTGATATTGTTGCCGTTCATGTCGATAGCGGTGTGCATGCGGTTCAGGTCAGGCCGGCCGGTTACCTGATAACGGTAAAGCCTGTCGCTTTCGTCCGCGTCGGTGCCCAGCGCGTCTGCAGAAAGGAATGCCGCAAGGCGCCCCTGCTGGCCGGTCAGCCCGTAGTCACCGAGCTTTGCCTGCCAGCCGCCGTCGGCGCCCACCGCCGTGTTCGCCGGCCACACGTAACCGCCCATGCCGTCGGTGTCCGTCGCTATCTGACGCAGGCCCTTATAGGGAATTTCGCTGCCGCCGGTGGTCAGCACGAAGGCGACCAGTTGCCCGGACTGACCCGGGTCTCTGGCCACCGCGAGCTGGTAGGTCTGTCCGCTGTCGTTGGTCAGTGAAAAACCCGCCGGCAGATAGCCCTTCGTGCGCAGCGTGGCGCCGGTAATCACGACAGGGCCCCCGGCAACCTGCGTCAGCAGCGTGTCGCGGTTATCGCGCACGTAGCGCTTGCCCGCCTGCGCCACGAAGCTCAGGTGCGAGGCAGTACCGGTCCAGATTTTCTCCTGCTGCCAGCCCGCGTAGCGGTCAATAGCTCCCGGTGTCAGGTAAAGCACGATCGCCAGCGCAATGCCCGCCTGTGCCAGCATGTTGCCGCGGTGTACCGGGCGCGGTTTACGTTTCAGTAACTTCATCAGAGCACTCCCGCCAGTTGTTGGGGAAAGAAGAGGCACACGCCACACAGGTAGATGAACAGCGCGGGTGCAAAGGGTTTTGATGGCTGCCGGGTGACCGCCGCGCACAGGCAGCACAGCACAAGCCCGCCAGCGGCGGCGTAGCACGCGCTCCGTCCGGGCAGCCAGGCACACAGACCTGCCATCAGGTACACGTCACCGAGCCCGATGCGCTCATCGTTCTGGAACGCATTCGCAAGCCAGCGCACCGCGCCAGTCAGGGCAAAAGCCGTAAAGCTTGATGTCAGCGCCGTGACCGGGTCGACCACCCCGCCCGGAGCCGCCGCGGAAACCAGCCCGCCCAGCCAGAAAAGCACGGTATAGCGCATTGGCAGCCACTGGCAGCGCAGATCGGTAAGCGTCAGCGGAACTGCCAGGATGAGCAATCCGGTGGCACGCATCACCGCCGGCGCCGGCAGCGCGGGCGGCAGCGTCAGCAGCCACGCGGCGGTTATCAGGTAAATGAGTCCAGTCGGCGCCACGATCGGCCACGTCAGAGGGGGGCCGTGGTTTGCGCGCAGAAAGCGCCGGACCTGCTCTGCCTGCAGCACAAACAGCACCGCGCAGCAGGCAACCCACGCGCCTGCCGCCGGAGCGTCAGTAAATAAAGTCATGAGATGTTCCGTTCGAAGGGTCAGCGGCGCGCCATGTAGTCGGCGTAAACCTTGCGGGCGTAAAGCATGCGGCGGGCGGTGTTGTCGTCGGCAAACCCTGCGTTGTAGCTGCCAAGGCACTCCCACGTGACGCCGCAGACCTGCAGGTGCCGTGCGAGTATCCAGGCCCCGACCATCACGTTCAGGCAGGGTTTATTCAGCAGGTCCTGCTCGCTCTGCAGCACGCCCATAGTGCGCAGCTGCGGCACGTGCGTGGAGTTAATCTGCATCAGGCCGAAGTCCCGGCTGGTAACCTGCCCTTTTTTGTTGCGGTTGTAGCCGATAGCCCCGGCGTTGAAGCCGCTTTCCACCTTGCTGATGGATCGCAGCAGCTGCGGATCGACGTGGTACCGTGCGCCCGCCTCGTTGTAGCAGTAAGCCTGTGCCGGCAATGCGGCGCACAGCAGTAATCCGGCCACCGTCAGCAGGTAAGTAAGCCTGTTCATCATGAGTCACCATGAGTCGCTCAGAAAAGGCGCCGGGTTTCCCCGGCCCTTCATCAGGTATTGCTGGTAAAGACCAGCGTGTTGGTGCCTGTCGAGCCGCTGTCGGCCGTGCACTGCGTGCCCGCCACCGCGCTGCTGACGACGCCGCTGGTCGTGCTGCCGTTGATGCTGGTTGACGCCACGTTGTTGGCGTCGCTGAGCTTCTGCGCCATCTGCGCGCAGGCCTCCTGCGGAACCTGCGTGTACGTCAGCGCAAACGCCGTTTTCTGGCCGCCGTTCGTGCTCACCGGCGAGACCGTGACGATGCCGCCCCAGCGGTTATTCAGAGAGGCGCTGCCGGAAGATTTGGTGCCGATGACCGCCATGCTGCCCGGGGCGCCGCCGAATTGCACCAGCGTGCCGGTCATGTCGGTGGCAGAGCTGAAGTCATACACGCCACCGGTTTTCAGCATGCTGCGCGTTTTGGTCATTATTTCACTGGAGTTGGACATCTCCTCCGTGTAATCCGCGCTGTTAAACAGCCCCCCTCCGGAGGCGTATACCGTTACGATGATGATCATCGCAACGGCGCTGACGATGATGGCCTCAGGCAGGGTCAGCGCCCCACGGTGTACGGCAGAACGTTTGTAGTGCTGTGACATAGATAAAACCTCTCGGTATTGAAAGTCAGCGGTTGCCAATAAGGGAGCTCAGGTCCTGAGTCGCCAGGAACGTGAGCAGGAGATAGCCGGCGGTGGCCAGCATGCCGGCCAGCTGAAAAATCTGGCAGACGCGTTTGATGCGCCCGATGGACTTTTTCAGCCACATGCGCGCAAAGTTTTCGATGTTGTCCTCGCCGCCGGGCGCGCTGGTCAGCAGCATCAGCCGGTCAATGGCCTCGCGCGAGGGAAACGCGTAGCCGCTGTCGGCCAGCGCCTGCCCGAGATGCTTGCCGCGCGAAACCTGCCGCCGGGTGGCGCTCAGACGCTCGTACAGCCAGGGCGTGGCGTTGCGGCTCAGCATGTCCAGCGCCTCCTCCGTGCGCAGCTGCGCGCGCAGCAGTGCGCTGAGGTTCAGCAGAAACGACACGCCCTGGATTTCGCGGTACAGGCTCCACGGGAACAGATGATCGAGCACGCGGCGCCGCACGTTGCCGGTCAGGCGGGGCAGCGACCAGATAACCCATCCGGTGAAGGCCGCGAGCCCGGCGCCCAGCAGATAGCGGTTATCCACGACGCCGTTGGTAATGGCGCCGAGCCACCACATCCAGCCGGTCCAGCTGTCGGCGGGGCTTAGCTGCTCCAGCCGTGGCAGGAAGCGCTCGTGGACCATTTTCATCATGTAGAAGGTTCCGCCCAGCAGCATCACCGGGTAGGTCAGGTTCACAAGCGCCGTAGTCTTCATTTCGCCAATGCCGCGGACTACGTCGATTGCCCTGAGCAGCGCGCCGTGCAGGTCTTTGGCTACGCGGCCCGCTCGCAGGATGGTGGTCTCCTGCGGCGGCACCCAGCCGGCGAGGCCGGCGTCAAGGCCCCGCCCGCGGGTCAGCGCGTGCCGCACGTCATTCAGGCACAGCAGCACCGGATCGTTCCTGCGCCGCCGGGTGCTCAGCAGCCCCGCGATGGCATCCTCGGTTTTCAGCTTGTTCTCCAGCAGAAACGCCAGGTCTTCGTACAGCGTCATTCGGTCGCTGGTGCTGAAGGTCTTCTGACCTATCCAGCGCCCGAGTCCCTCCGAACGCCTGCTGCTCTTTGTCACGGACGCCTTCAGTCGCGCGCGCAGCCGGTTGATGACGTCAGTCATGAGCACCTCCACTGAGATGAGCCGCAAGCACGTCAGCCGGCAGCAGGTTAAGCGCGTCCTCGTCGAGAGGGCTCATTTTGTCCGCGTCTATCGGGTCAACTTCGCCGGCATCGATGTAGCGCTTCAGGTGTGCGCCGCGGGTGATGCCTTCCATGTGATGCACCCAATAGCTGCGCGCGACCAGCTTGCCCTGCTCACGGAACAGCTGCATAAAGCGGGCGTCAGGACGGATGACTTCGGCGATCACCTTGCGCCCGGTGATGCCGTGCCAGCACTTGTCACAGCCGTCGTGATTGCGAAACGCAACGGTCGAGGTATCGCACCAGGTTTCAACCAGTTCGCGGTCATCCCCGCTGAGCGTATCCCTGACGTCGCCCCAGCCTTTTTTGCAGGCCGGACAAAGCATCTGTACCAGGCGCTGCGCGATAAGGCCGATAACCACCTGTGAGTCCATGACAATGCCGGGAGCAATGGCCAGCGTATCGGTCAGGCGATCAATGATGCCGGTACCGTCATTCCCGTGAATGGTTGTCAGGACCAGCGTGCCGCTCTTCGCTTCGCTGATGCTGGCATTGGCCGACCAGGTATCACGGATCTCACCGACCACCGCGGCGTTGTAGTCCAGCCGCTTAAGCGCCGAGAGGCGACGCTGCCAGGCACGCGTGACGGCGTCCGGATCGTTGCGGTCGGCGATAATCGTGGTCTGCACGGCCTTCGGCACCTTACCCTCGACCGGATCCTCCACGGTTATCAGCCTGCGCTTGCCGCCTGTCAGCTCAACGTAGATATGACAGAAGGTTCGCATCGTGGTGCTTTTACCCGAACCGGTGGGGCCGGCGGTGATGATGATGCCCTCCGGGCGCCTGAGCATGCGGCGGATAAGCTTCTGCTGTTCGGGCAGGTAGCCCAGAGCGTCCGGGGAAGGAATGTCGTCGCTCTCATCCAGAATGACGCGCAGCACAACATAGAGTCCCGACTCGGTGGGAACGGCGGAGTATCGGGCGGCGTACAGGCCGAGCGCCTTCACGAACTCGTTGCGCAGCCGTCCGTCCTGCTCATCACTTTCACTGAACTGCTGGGGTGCCGCATCGCACATTGACATGACGATGGTGGCGGCGAGGCTCATCCCCTCCTCCACCGTGAGCTCGGACTGCAGCTCAAGGTCACCATGGATGCGGAACACCACGGCGGTGATGTTATCCATGCCGATGAGGATGTGAATGTCAGAGGCGGCGGCTTCACCCGCACGTTTCATGAACTTCACAACCTGTTTTTGCTCCTCTGACCAGGCACCTCCGCTTGATAGCGCCACGACGCTGCCCAGCTGATGCCGGCGCAGCTCGCTCAGATGAACGGGCTGCAGGTTAAGCTTCGGCCGCTGGCGCATCGCGCGCGCGATATCCGACTGCACGGCCGGGTTTGTCCGGTGTTCGGTTGAAACGTACAGCCGGCCCTGTTCCGGATTGCTGTCGTCCAGGTACAGCCAGTTCGCGCTCTGCTCGCTGAATTCCATCGTCGTCACCCCGCAAATGCCAGAGACACGAGGCCGCCGCCGGCACTGCTGACGGTGACCTCACTGAAGGTAATTTTTGCCACCGTCCACGCGGTGCCGGGAATGCGGCTGCCGGCCTGCACGCGCACCTGGTTGCCGCCGTCGAGCTGCAGTGTGGCGGACAGCTGGCTGCCGCCTGATATTTCCACAATCAGCGGCGGTGCCTTGCTCTCCTGCGCTGGTCGCGCGTCGGCGCTGTCTTTCACCGGCGCCGCGGGCTGCGGATTAAACGGTCCGCCCGTGCCGGCGTCGTAGCCGTTTTTCTGCAGCTCGTTGAACGCCTTGGCCTGCGCCAGCTGCGCTTCGTACAGCAGGGTTTTAGCCTGAATGTCTTCGAGCCGGCCGAGGCTTGAGTCGCGCGCGCCGGCCTCCAGGGTTACGGGCGCTGCGGGAGCGGGAGTCGCGGGCGGTGAGGCGCCGAAGGCGGCGCTGCTGGCAAGCCACGCGGCCGGCAGCAGGGTGCGCCAGTCAGTTTTCTGCATAAAGCATTCCTTCCAGGGTGTAGGTAAGCCGGCTGCCGTGCAGCTCGGCCTTTACGGAACTCAGGCGCAGCCCGTTGCCCGGGAAGCGCGCGGCGTCGAACAGCCGGTCCGGCGGGATGTCCGTGATGAAGGTAAAGCTGTAACGCTTCCACGGCAGGGGCACCTTTTCCTGTCCCACGAGCCGGGTAAGGACGACCGGCTCGCTGAAGCGCAGATTTGCCCGCAGGCGTTGCGCGTAGCTGGTCATGCGACGCAGCTGCTCGTCACCGGGCAGAAGCGTTTCCGCCGGTGAAGGCGTAAAGCGCACCGCCTCCTTAAACGAGGCGTCGTCGGACGGCCCGGGCATGTTGAACGTCGCCTGCGCGTCCGGCCCGTAAAGTTCAGGCAGCCGGGCGGCAAAGTCGCCCACCGTGCCGCCGTCCGGCAGCGCGTAGTGAAGGGTAAGCTGCCCCGTAGCCTCACACGTCACCTGGCTGAATACCCAGCCGGCGATAGAGAGCGGGGCAAGGCGCCACTGGTGAACGCAGGCGGTCAGCATGCCGGGAAAGTCGGGTTGCCCGCCCCACGGTCGGGCAAGGCTCGCCGGCTTTGCCGCCGCATTCTGACGCGCGCGGACCAGCTCGGCCTGCACCCAGGCGTCGTGCTCTGCCTGTTTTTTTGCCGCCAGCCAGTAATTACCGCCCCAGACGGCGGCGCCCAGCACCACCATTGCAAGCATCAGGCGCTGCGCGGTGCGGCTATCGGTTTTCTGCAGGCGGGCGCGTGCCGGCACGGAGCCGGACAGCAGCGCCGCCAGCGGTTCGCGGCGTGCGTCAGGCTGGCCCAGCAGCGCGTCCGGATCGAACACGGTCCACCCGGCCGCGGGTGCCTGCACCTGCGCGCAGAACAGGTCCGCCGCGCGCGTCACGGTGGCTGCGTCGCCCGTCACGTCACCGTACGGCGAGGGGTGACCGCCGGTCATCGCCATAAACCACCACTGGCCGCCGGGTAGCATAAAGACGCCCCAGCAGTCGGCCGGCACCCTGCCGGTCAGTGCGGCGGCAAGCGAGGCCACCCGCCTACCTGTTGGCAGCGTCACCGCGTCGTCGCCGAGCAGGCCAAGCCAGGCGGCAGGCTCATCGGCGGTGCCCGCCGGCAGCGCTATCCAGTGACTCGCCAGCTGATCGCGGGCCTCGATGCGCATACGCCGGCGACCACGGGCCGGAACCCACTGCCAGTGAAGCCCGGCTATGAGCGCGTATTTGCCCGACGGGAGGACGCTCACCCCGGCCGCCGGCGTCAGTTCTGTCGTCATGGTGTCTCCTTATCCCAGCACGACGGGCGTCACGAGGATGATGAACATGCGACGGCTGTCGTCACCGCGCGCCCCGCCGCCAAGACCAAAGAAGCCGTAGCTGCCCGTTCCCTGCCGGTTAGCTGAATCGCTTAGCTGCTCATAGCCACTCAGAACCAGCGTCTGGCCAGACTGCATGATCACCCGCTGCACAATGGTTTTCGGTGTGGTTTTGGCAAGCTGCGCGTTCTGTCCGCCGGACGTGAAGTCCTTGAACGTCGGGTCGTCCGACATGCTGATAGAAAACTCCAGCTGCATTTTCGGCGAGTTCGGGAACAGCAGCGGCAGCGCCGTCATGTTAAAGCCGGTAGTAATGGTGGCCGTGGTGATTGAGGTGCTGGTCCCGACGTTCGCCGTCTGGCTGGTACTGACGTTCGGCACGTAGTCCTGCTGGATGGCGTTCTGTACCGGCACCGCGGAGAGATTGGTGGTCAGCGCCGAGGCGGAGGTAACGACACTGATCTTCGCCTGCTCGTCGAGCGCCTTCAGGAAGGTCTGCGTCCCCTCCCCCTTGCCGTCCAGAATGGCCACTCCGCCGCTCAGTGCGTCGGAGGCCGCGCCCGTGAACGGGCTGGTCAGCGACAGGCCGACGCTGCCGGTGTTGAGGACCGCGTTCCAGTCGATGCCCAGCTGGTTCTGATGACGGTTCTCCACGCTGAACACCTTCACCGAAATCATCACCTGACGATTAAGTTCGCGGTTACGGTCGTCAATGTAGCGGCCGATGGCATCGAGCACGCGAGGCGTGTCGGTAACCGTCAGCACGCCGGCGGAGAGGTTAAGGCGCCCTGATCCCGGCGTCAGCATCGACTTCACCGTGCTTTCCACGTCCTTAAAGATGTTGGACTTGATGGTCGCCGTCGTGGTCTGGCTGGTGCTGTTGTCACCGGTGTTACCACCTCCTCCTCCGCTGGTACCGGTTGAGGTCGTGGTACCGCTCACCGTTTTCGACACAAAGCTCGCATCACTGTCCATAAAGTTGATTGCAAAGTTGCGCGTGTCGAGCCAGAAGATGGCGATATGCCCGTACTCGTAGCGCCACGAGAGGCCGAGTCGCGTGGTCACGTTGTCCAGCAGCCCGCTGAGCGATCCGTTCCAGCTGACGCCGCGCAGCCCGCCGTCGCCCTGCGGCACGGTCACCGGCCGGCCACCGGCCGGCCCCATTGCAGCCAGCGGCACCATGCCGCTGGCGTCGGGCGCAGGCAGCGGACCTGACATTTTTTCCGTCCTGCTGCTGGCATCACCACTGCCGGCCATGGCCGCCTGCGCGTCCGGTGTGACCACCACCGGAATGCGGCACTGGTCGGTAATAAACGCGCTGACCCAGGCAAGCGTCGTGCTGCCCGGCCGGTTAATTTTTACGGCACAGGGGGGTAACTCCGGGCGCTGCCCGGCCAGTCCGCTGAGGGGGACCGGATTAATCCACTGTGATGTCAGGTCGCGCACGACCTGTCCGCTGTCCAGCGCACGTTTGTGCGCGTCGGCCTGCGCCTCGGCGACGCCCGCACGTTTTTCAGTGGCGTCGACGCGGTCAAGCGTGCTGCAGCCGCTGGCCAGCAGGCAGAGCGCCGCCGCCGCGGTCAGCCGGTGAGGTATTTTCATTGCTGTGTCCTGTAAGAAAGGGAAAGTCAGTTAACCCACACCACGCTGCCATCGGGGATGACGGCGGGAACGGTGAGCTGCATATCGCTGCCGGCGTTGTCGATAAGCCGACGCGCGGTAACCCTGCCGGCCAGCGCCGACTGGCGCGTCTGGGTCAGCAGCGCGGCCATCAGCCCGGGCTGGCCTGCACGCCACACGTACGTCCTGCCGCCAGCGATAACGTTGTTCAGCCCATCAACGTGCGTCCAGCCGCTGAGCTGGCCATCGCTGACGCTCTGGTCGCCGGCGCCGGGATTGAGGTAGCGCCAGTCGTTGATGCGGTTCATGTAGCGCACCATCTGCGTGGCCTGCAGAGTCTGCGACTGGTCCTGCAGCGTGCCGGTCTCCCGGACGGCGCGCTGCTCACTGGAGGGCCCGGCCAGGAAAAGACCTGCAAACAGCACAAACAGCCAGTACATGAACATCACTGCACCTCCTTATCGTCCACCGACACCACGCACTGCGCGGCGCGAACGCCGGCGTAGAGCGGCACCTTCGCCGTGCCGTAAAGTGTGAACAGCTGGTTGAGCATCTCGCGGAAGCTGCCGTCAAAGGTGAGTGGCGCGTCAACCCGATAGTTGACCTGCGTCAGCCAGGCAACGGTCCAGTTTTTAATTCCCGGCGTGCTGCAGGTCTCCGTTACGGCCTGGCTGTAAAGCCAGTCCTTCACGGTGCTGCCCGTCTCAATGCGCCAGTGGCGAACCTGAACCACTGGCGACGATATCACCGGCAGAACGGGGACGCGGCTTGTTGCCGTTGAAACCGGCACGCTTGCCGCCCCGGCAGCTTTTGATGTGGTATCGCCGTGGAACGGGTTACGTCCGGTGGTTGGCAGTGGCACAGCTTTCACCGCCCCGGCCGGAGCCGGTCTGACGGGCACGGCGGCAGGAACCGGGGGCGATATTGGTTTGTCTGCGCTGCGTGCCGTCTGCGCGTGCTGCGCGGGCTCTACGGTGACGGTGCCGGTTTTCGCATTAACGGTCGCCTTCATCCCACGCCCGGCCAGCAGCTTGTCCACGACGAACGGCCAGCGATCGTTGCCCGTCCACTGCCACAGCTCGGGCGCGTCGGCGGAAACGGCTTTGTCGAACACCACCGAGTGTCCGGGCGGGATAATTTTGCGCAGGGCTGCACGAAGCGTTGGCGCCGCGCCCCCCTGACGCACGAAGCCGTCGGAAGGCCCGGCGCCCGCCTTAGACGGTGGCGCTGTGGTGCCTCCGAAGACAGGGGACCCGCCCGTCGCGACAGCAGGCTTCGACAGCAGCGGCGCGGGAGCTTTCGTGCCCGACGGTGAAGCCGGGCGCTGCGCGGAAGGCGTGCTCTGGTGAAGCCGGTACTGCATGGCGCTGATGTCGGCCGCGCTGCGCGAGAGGATGCCGTCAACCACGCTGCCCGAGGGCGGCCCGGTGATGACCGCCTGCTGCGCGCAGCCAGTGAGAAACAGGACCGGTATCAGCCCTGCCCGTTCGGTAAATGACATAGAGAGAACTCCGGATAACTCAGGGCGGCACCGTCTCTGCGGCGGCCGGAGCCGGGCCGGCAAAAACCGTGCGGGAAGGCAGGCGAAACCTGCCGGTCAGAAGGGGTGTTGCAGCGCCGGGTGCCTCCCGGTGCTCTGGCCAGACTGACAGACGCCAGAGCGGCATGACTTAGACTTGTAGCATCGCATTAATAAGTAATAAGACGATGTCAGTCTGACCGCGTGCGCTGGCCGCAGGTCCGCCACAACGAAAAGCGCACTGACCGGTAAGGGCAAGTGCGCTTTTCGTTGAGAAGAAAGTTCATGAGGTTAAGCCCGGAGCATTTCCGGGCTATGGTTCAGTTGACACTGACAATCCAGATGAGAAATTTGCTACCCGTCTCTCTGATGCTCATTAGCGCTCCTTTATCTGCCAGCAATACGCTCCCCCCGCTGGCATAGCGAAGAGAAGCACTTTCATCAGGAACCGCCCCCCCTTGCTCCGGACGTTCAAGGCTGGCTTTAAGTGAGTAATCCAAAATGAAAGCAGATGGCAAGTGATTAACGGAAGATATATAGCGTGTTTTCAGGCTCGCACTGAAGTACTCTCCAGGCCACATTGCAATGGCGCTGGCTCTGCCGTCCTCGCTAGGAATCACCTGCTGATGCAGCTGGCGCTTAACCTTTCCGTACTTCTGCAGCAAGCTGAGCACGTCTGCCCTGCCTGCAGCATCCAGAACATACTGGCCGTTGCCATCCGCATCGTCCACCTGAGACGTTAAATGTATGTCGCGAAGAACGGCCCCCATGGCATCAGGCTGTGCCGGTTCAAAAATGAGCGCAGAGATATCAATACGATCAATTATCTTGTCAAAGTCGGTTCCGGAATGATTTCCGGCATCTGAAGACAGGGCTGAGCCGGCTACGCCCGCTATCAAGGCAAGCGCAAGCGCGAAGCGGCCCAAAAAAGAACGATTCATAAGAGGTTATCCAGTCAAATTCGGAAGAAAATGTCTAGCCGTCAGGCGGCGGATGCGGTGTTCTGCTGTGTGGTCAGAGTCGGAGAGAGCATGAGGGCATGGGATGATTCGCAGCGTTCAAACCAGAACACAACAGGCTCGGCTTTGACGCGACAGAGCCCGAAACGCAGAGCCGTGCGAAAATTAGCACTGTGACGCTGAGCCCGCTCCACCTGTTCGGCCAGCAAAGCACGAAAAGCTTCAGGTGACGCGTTCCCTTTCGCAGCGCGGCATTCCTTACACACTGGCACAATGCCGCCCTGTACATAATCCTGGCCAATAAATTCTGCATGCCACTCCCGGGCAGGCAGGTTACTACCGCAGAAGGCGCAGCGCCCTTTGAACTGCTCCCGCAGCGCTTCTCGTTTTCGTTTTGTAAGATTCATATTTTCCCCTGATTGTCTACTGAATACGTCCCGCATCTCTGAGATGCCTGTTATGTAATATCAGTTCGGCCGGAACAGCTCCGGGCTGACCCACTCACGAAGGGGTGGGCCCGCACAGACTGCTCTGTGTCATCTTTGCGTATGTGGCGTATTACGGCAGGGAAACCCGTTCGCGACTTCATTTAACTGAAGGGCTAATCATCACCAGTTGCAGGGGGCCCGACGGATCGCCCCGGGGCCTGCAGTGGCTACGTCGAACTGATTCGCAGGGAGAATAATTAGAAACTGGTTAACAACCCGTTCGCTGCTGCGCGTATACGCAGCGCTAATACATTCCGGAAACTGAATTTCCGGGAACCGGCACCGCGAATCCCGCAGGTGACTCCAGAATAAGATGTATCGAACTGATTCGAAGGGATATGAACGTACTACCCGACATTCCGACTTTGAATTGTGACCGTCAGCGATATAAGAGATCGGTACAGAATGCCTCACTTTCTCTTATAACCTGCCCCGCCTTGCGACGGGTTCCCCTGATGTGATTCTGGTCATGACATAACCTCCGGACATCTTCCGCGCACCAGTGTTGCGTGCCGGCAAGAGAGGGCCTTGAGATCAGGGTTTCGGGCACATTGTTAAAGAGCGGAGGCCGTTTTAAGGCAAAAAGATGCCCTGCGCGAGTGCGCATAATTTATTCAATAAGAGAGCCAGCAATAACGATTGCAGGCCGATTATTTAATTGTTTTTTACTTCGCTGTTGTCAGCGTTAAACCGGCGCCCTGGTGTGGCGAGGTCTGTAACAGACTTAAGGTGGTCTTCGAGACGTACAAGTGCCTCTTTGGTATTACTGCGACCGGAACGATCTGCGGCCTGACTCAGCAAAGCTGTCATCTCAGGGGAGAGGCGCAGCAGGACTTGCATTCCCTTTTCTTTATTAATGTGAGCAGGCATAGATATTCTTCCGTAACCGAATGTATGGATCGTGTTAGCAATGTAAGCATTAGATAAGATTGGTCCTAATGTGTGCAATAACCTAAATGAGGTCATTGACAAATGATGTGATTAATGCACCCAATGTCAATTAAAGTGCAAAACATGCTAAATGCAAATTTGCAGTTTAAAAAACCAAACATAATAAAATGAGCCACACATTATGCGCGGCTCATTAATATATTATTTAAGAGATAGTGATGCTGGCCAGATATGCCTCTAATCTGACCAAAACAACAATCCTGAGAGTCTGAAGAGAGTTAATTTCCATGACTTTGAGAAATCCATCAACAGACTTCTGAATTTGAGTATCACTTAGAGAAAAAGCATGACAAATTTCTCTTAGCGATTCGCCTGAGCAAAAAGCGCACATCAACAAAGCATGCTCAATATCCATCTCAGGAAAAAGCCTGAAGGAATTTTGCTCAATACTCAATGAGGACAAAAAAGTCTCCATGTCATCTTTGAGAGACATAGTTCTCTTTTTACCTGTCCGGATAAAATAAAAAGCATTAAACATGAGGCGGGTTAAGAATACGGGGCGAATACTTTGCACAGTATGGAGCTCGAGATTAATTTGAGCCTTTTCGAGTGTTTTTTTTACTGAAACAGGAGATTTTCCTCTAATTTCTGAAATCTCATTGTAAGTTGCACTCGTTGAAAATATGAAGCAGTTCTCAGCCTGCGCTTGGGAGAGTTGAGGAAAAAGGTTGATTGCTTTGTGAAAATGAATAGGATCCATGGCAGCCATAGCAGCCTCCTAGCAAGGTTGTTAAGGTTAGCTGGTTGTACAGGGTTCCAGCCTGTGCAATCAGCGTCTAAGCACTTCAATTTGACTTATTTCTCTTCTGTTAATCTCCTCATGGTCGTGGTAAATCTCTGATAACACGAGCAGGAATATTTTCAGGATCATTTGATTCGTAACGAGGCACTGCTTCCATATCCGCAGCATTGGTGCGGTACTTCTCGCGGAACCACGCCTCGGTGACATCAATTCGATCCTGCTGGGCTTTATTGCCAACGCTGAACCGGTGGACTGCGTTATTGGCATTCAGTACCGCGCCGCTGTCCAGCAGGCGGGTCACAGATGCTTGTTCACCATTAATCACTGCATTCTCGCCCGAACGACGTGCGGTTACTGCAGCTGCAAGCCACCAGGTTTCCTGATCAGCTTCGTCACGCGGATACACCTCCACCCTGTCACCATAATCAGCAACTTTAGTCTTTCCATTACGCTGGTATTCAATGCATCCGTCTTTGGTCAGTTTAAAATCATGTGTCGGATTGCGAAGAAGCGGTGCATCATCACCCGGGCCAAAATAAACCACTGCGTCAGGAGATGTATTGTGAGTGCCACGGTCCTTAGCATTACGTTTCTCACGGTAAGCCCAGCCACGCATCTGACTCAGTGCAGCAACATCACCGTTCACTGCTTCACGTTCAACCCATAATTTCCAGCTCAGTGGACGGCCCTCTCCTGTCTCTTTAAGAGTCTGACGCTCCTCACGCAGTTGCAGACGCAGTTCGGCCATTGCCTTCATCTTTTCAAACTCGGCAACGCGATACATCAGCTTACGCATCAGTGGATCTCTGACTGTGTCGCGAACGTGTGCTTTAGCAACCACGCAGTGTGACGAAATCTGGCGGAAGCGCTCACCCGCACGCAGGTCAGGTTTCTCCCAGCCGGTACGATATGCATCATAGCGGGCACGCAGAATGTCGCGCGCAACGGCGCGTGCTTCACGACGTTCGCGGCGGGCTTCCTGATCGCGCACGTGCAGCTGCGGCATGTAAAATTTATCAACGGTAAGAATCCCTGCCTCATGGTCATCCGGATCGGACGCTGGAGCTGCCGGTTGATAATCACCCCAACGCTTAACCATGGCAGCATGGCTGATAGCAGGATGAACGTCAGACGCTTTAACGCTGACGCCTTCCGGATTGAGCAGATCATAAATCGCGAGCCCGCCGTTTTGTTCGCGAAGCCCAAGCCCACGTGTATAAAGCACGTTGTGGACCAGCGGCCAGTCCAGACAATCCTGCTTAGAAAAATCGTTTAGCATCTGACGGGTTTCACGCACCGCATAACCGTGAAGACTTTCTTTATCAGAAAAAATCTCGCGCTTAGCAGCACCGCGAGGAGAAGAAGGCATGTCGCGGCGGGTGCGGTGAAGATCACCGTACTGATCCATATGCCAGCTGCCGTTATCAACGTTAAAACCAAACTCACGCTCCAGCACGCGGCAGCACTTCTGCAGCGTGTCTGCATCATTCCACATGTTTTGCGCAGCATAGGTCTGCGGATGAACGCGGTTCGCCGACACGTGGCAGTGTACGTTGTCAGTATCACGGTGAATGGCAGCCACGTACTGATGCTCTTCCATACCAAGCTGTTTCAGGCTGTAGCGAACGGAGCGGAAAATCGCGTCCGGTGACGGGTCTTCTTCGCCCTGCCAGGAAAGAATGAAGTGATAAACCGCATCCTTACAGTGACGATTCTGATCAGCTGTCAGGTTCATTTCAGTTGCGGCGGATTCCAGTGACCAGCAGTTGGTTTCACACAGCACTTCACCCGAGAGCACGCGCTGAATGCCCTCGGGTGAAATGCTGACAATTTCGCTTGCGGGTGCTGCACGCTTACGTCCGACGTAGTCAACCAGCTGACCAAATCCGGGCGTAGAAATGTAGTCTGCTCCCGGAGCCTGCTCTGCTGAATCAGGTGATACAACCTCAGTACTTTTCTTTTCCTCGCGCGTGCTCACGTAGCTAACTAGCTTCTTAAAGCTGGTCTTCTTATCGCGGCGCTTTGGCGGGATGATCACGTTCATTAGTCTTTCATGTCCTCAACCGGAACCGGCGTCATATCCAGTGCGTTGATGGCGTGCTTAATGCTCGTCAGAACTTCCGAGAACTGGTGGCTTAGCTCGGTTGTCATGTTCGTCTGCATCTGGGTATACAGGTGTTTCTGCAGACCGCCCAGACGGAGCAGCTCGTTCATCATGCGAATGTCGGTTCGCACGGTAATGCGTCGGTTTAGTGCCGTACGGCGCAGGTACTCAGATGTCGTCAGGCCAGCGGCCAGGGCCTTCTTATTGATGGCCTCAAACTCTGCATCGGTACAGCGGCACTTAACCAGTTTTTCTCTCTGACGCTTTTCGCTTTTCGACATAACTCAACCTTGGCACATTACCCGGGTCTCGGGGCGGAGCCCTGAGCAGGTCGTTTTGGGAATCACTGCCAGCGTGCTGGCGGTGGTCACAAAACATTTCCTGTCCCGTCTTTTTATCAACTGTTCGTATTTTGCCACTTAGCTGGTCAGAAGTAAACCGGCGTCATGTGGGGTGAGGTACTGGAAATTCCCACGAATCCGGGGCAGAATCACGGTTTTCAAATGATTTCTATTGGAGTGGTTATGGCTACGCAGCAATTTTTCACACAGCAGCAGATTGAAGAGGCAAAAACCAGGCTGGAAAACCTTCCGGATTTGTCGCCAACACGAATTACCAGAAACGATGCGCTGGAAAATCTTCGCTCCACCATTCTGATGCTGGCAAAAGAAAAGGGTTACACCGTTAAAGATATTAAGTCGGCGTTGGATTCAATGAAATTTGTTTTCAGTGAGCGATCAATTTCTGAAATTCTCAAAGAAGATGAGAGCGGTAAAAAGCGTCAGAGCGGAAAGCTTAGAAGGAAAAGCGATTCAGTAAAAAATACAGGTGAGTCCGTTCAGCATCAAAACTAATGACAAAAAAAAGGGAGCCGTTTTGGCTCCCTTATCGTTTATCAGGACTTCAATTCCTTCATTTTTTCTGCAAGTGACCAGAGAAAACGATTAGTTTTAATATCACCATCAATGCCGTTAATAGGGCGGGTTTTTGTAAGTCCACCTTTGGCCGTTCTCCCGCGCAGACCACCACGGATAACGTTCTCCTGTGTACGCTGATACACGGTCCACAGGTCATCCGCATTGTCTTCACGACGGCGAACCTGTAACAGCGAATCGGCACTGATTGGAACGTGCTGCCCGTCATAACGAAACTCCAGCGCCGTTTCTGCAAAAGCAGCCTGCTCGGCGCGATCGAGATGGATGCGCTTCATCTCTTCGCGTGAATGTTCGATTTCCCCGAACCGGTCCAGAATTTCATAGGCACCCTCAATCACCTTACCAACAATGTCGCCCTTGTGCGGGACTCGGATTTGCCCGAACACCTCGCCGCAAACCATACCGTTCGCACAGATGTGACGGAACTGGCCGGGGATCATCTGATAGCTGCTGCTGCCATCGTGGCTGTTAAGAAGCAGAATCTCTGAAACTTCTGAACCCTTAATCTGGTCGTGACGACGAAGGCGCAGAAGGTGCTTTGCGTGGTCGATGCGGTCAGCATCGCGCACACGCTGCTGGCAGGCGTAAAACGGTTCGAAACCTTCCTGGCGCAGACGGGTAAGCAGAGCGATTGTTGGAATATAGGTGTATCGCTCGCTGCGTGAACCGTGCTTGTCTTCTGAAAAGACGCTCGGCACAACCTGCTTCAGTTCATCGTCTGTCAGCGGACGATCACGACGAATAGCACCCGCATTGCGAAAACCGGCAAACATACGTCCCATCATAATTAAATCCTCACATCAAAATTTTTAGAAGCCGCCCCGTGAAGGGCGGCGGGTTGTTGGTCAGGCTACGGCACGGCGTATTTCAAGAGAGCGAAGAAATTCGCCCCACTCGCTGCTGCGCATGGCAGGTACGCGAACGCTTTTACGCTTGCGCACGCAGTGCAACACGTGGCGGCTGCGCGCACGGATTTCCGGCGAAATTGCCTTCGTTTCCGGATCGCTGTGGCGATGACGCACATGCACCTTCTTAACGCCGGGCTTTACATAACCTGCAACCGATGTGATGATGCTGAGGTCGGCAGTTTTCATGATTAACTCCATTTTTTCTGTTGACGATCCGGACGGTCATTTGGTCGTGTCGTCCGGGGTGAAGGGGCGGAATTTCCGCCCTTTTTCTTTGCCGCCTGTCAGGACTCGCGGCGGATAACCGTATAACCAATATCGAACTCGTAAACGGCAACCGGCCATCGGTTGCGCAGGTAAAGCTTCAGGGCTTCAGGCTCTTCAGTTGGTTCATCGATCACGTCCAGCCCTTCAAATGCATCACCGGTCAGACCCGACGGCCCCAGAAATTCACCGCATGACCAGACGTATTTGCAGACGTCCAGAAACTGATTTGCTGTCAGCTCCGGGCCAGTAACTTCAGTACCTTCCAAAACGTTTTTCATCAGTCAGCCCTCATGCTGTGTGATTCTGTTCTGCAGCGCGTTGCGTTATCGCAGGACGGCGGCTGAAGCCAGAAAAGACCTCCTCTGACGCGGATTTTTCTTTTCCGGGCTGGCCTTTCGCGGCTAGGGCCGAGTAGCAACGACGAAGAGAGGGCATAAAGGGGCGGAGGCAAAAAGTTTTTGTGGCCCTTCCGCAAAAAGTTTTTGACGGAGTGCATTTCACCCCTTTTTGAACGAACCGGCGGTGCTACGAAAAGCCCCTCCGCGTAAGGCACGACCGGAAAAACGGGAAAGACGTCAGAAGGGGGAATTGCAGCCCGCAACGCGGGATGACAACAGAGTTCCGGCGGCTTTATGCCGGAACGGTGAAAGCAGACGGCGCAGCCGTCAGCGGCCGTTGACCCTGGACATCAGCCCGAAACCGCTTGCGGCCGAAACCCGAAGGGGTTCGGTGGCGCTTAGCGGCTTGCCGCTTAGCGACGTAGGGCTCGACGACCCGGCTTGCCGGGGAGCCGAAGGGGGCCCACGCTGTTGCTGTTGCTGTTGAATTGAATTTAACGGTGATCGGCGGGCAGAACGGATTAACAGAAAAGGTCAACGCACAGCATCATCACACCATAACGCAAAGGCGTGTTCAGCAGGACGGGGATGGCCGGTGCGTCAGCACCGGCTTTTCCCTGTCCCCTGGTTCGGGGTAAATGCTCAGGCGCCAGGCCCCGACTCTTTAAGCTGCCTGACAGCATCGGCAACGGCGTTTTCAATAATGCTGCTGAGCCTCAGGATCTCATCGTCCTTCAGGCTGCGGTTGATACTGAATTCAACAGAATCTGTTACCAGCAGCGCATAGCCTTCCTGCGAACTTATCATCGCGTCGGTAATGTCGGTCAGGGTCATCTGTTTACTCTCCCACGGATTCAGAACTGAAATGCATCCGGGCCGTTTCCAGCAGCGATTTAAACGAGGTGGCGCAGCCGTCCGGATAGCAGTGCGCGCACAGATGCATCAGGTTTGCCAGCAGGTCAGTGATGGCTGTTTCTGCCGGTTCACCATCGCCGTCAATACCGGTCGCGGCAGCAAAAAAGAGCAGCGTGGACGCTGCAACGCCGGTGCGGCTGGTATTATTCGCTTCATACGGCTGCACATCGGTGTCAGCCGCTAAAATGCGCAAATCATCGAGATCAGTCTCAACGTCATAAGATGCGGCAGCTGTTAATGAATGGTTCATAGAGGTTTCCTGGTCAGGCAGTCAGCTCTGCGGAGTCATCCGGAGCGGGTAACGAAAAGGGGCGGGGGCAACCCCCTGCCCCTTTTCGCATCAGGCGCAGATTTTGCGGTTATAGATGACTTTAAAATCGCTGCATTCAGCGCAGTCGCGCAGCGGCACCAGGCGCACCACGTTTTGCGCCACGCCGTTTATGGTCAGCACGCGCTCGATACCCGCGTGCCAGTCCTCTGCCGGATTCAGCGGGAACCAGAGATTGCTGTTGATGCCGCTCAGCAGCGGATCGCTGCAGACGTGTACCCCGCGACCGTAGCCCGTGTTTTCGCTACATGTCACGGTGAGCTCTCCGCGCACGTCCCGGGTGACCGCGCTGCGAGCCAGCTGCGTGACGATATCGTCCCAGCTCCAGTCACTGTCATCGGGCACCGGCAGATCAAAACAGCGCAGCGACTTACTACCCGCGCGCGCCATACGCTGGGCCAGCCCCATAATCGAGGCCTCGTGGCTCGCGGCGTCCGCGCCGGTTATCCAGTGGCCATTATGAAAAAATGCCTCATCGCCGTTATCCAGGCGGATAAAGCAGTATTCGCCCAGCACGCGAGTGATGTCAGCCTGGGTGACTGTCGGCAGGAAAACCGGGACGCTGAGGGTAATTTCGCTGCTCATGCTTTGTTCCCCGCCAGGTTATTAATGGTGGCCACGAACTGGCGCAGACGTGAAACCGGCCTGCCGATTACGTGCGCCAGCTGGCCATAGCGCAGTGCGTTTACAAAAGTCAGCACCTGTGCGACGATTTGCGGGTCAAAAATCATAAAACTCTCCTGAGGGTTTGGTTTTGATAAGGCAGCCAGGTGGGACTGGCCGCCGTGGAAAAAGCGGGGGCAACCCTGCTTTTTTTACGCCTGTGCGTTGCTGTCCTGCTCCAGTTCAGCGGTCATCCACTGGCTGGCGGTGGACCACGCCTTTTCGCCATAAAGCCCGAAATGTGCGAGCGCGATGCGCCCCGCCTCTTCCCAGACTTCCGACACGTCAGCCGGGAGCAGAACCGAATTTACCGGCACCCGCTGCACAATCGCTTTTACCAGGTTATTCAGGATGCTGGTCATAGACTCCCGGCGCTGGGTGAGCGTCATCGGGACATCATTCAGATCGGTCAGCGCCTTCAGCTGGTCATCGAGAGGCTTAGGCTCGCCATGCAGGTTGATTTTATAGCGCAGGCCGATCCCAGAGTCAGATTCCCAGCTGAATCCGCTCCAGATGTATTCGCCCGACGGATCGCACAGGACAAGGCGGAAGTGGCTGCCATCGTCGTCATCAATGAAAACGTTGCTGAAAGCGGCCGTAACGTTTAAGGCCTGCTCGCGCGTAAACTTGTTGCCCAGCGCCGCTACGCAGCGCATTTCGATGACCTTCTTGAGTTTGAACATGATGATCTCCTTACTGGAAATTAATGATCCCGCTGACGGCCGTGCGGTACCCGAAAAGCCCTTCTCTGACGCGGGTTTCTTCTTTCCGGTCTGGCCTTTCGCGGCGAGGGCCGAGTAGCAACGACGAAGAGAGGGCATAAAGGGGCGGAGGCAAAAAGTTTTTGTGGTCCTTACGCAAAAAGTTTTTGACGGAGTGCATTTCACCCCTTTTTGAACGAACCGGCGGTGCTACGAAAAGCCCTCTGCGAAAGACCAGGACGGAATGCAGGGAAGCGTCAGAAGGGACGTTTCAGACCGCCCTGCGGGCTGGCCTTAAAGTCCCGGCGGGGTTTTCCGGGACGGTGAAAGCGACGGCGAAGCCGGCAGCGGCCGTTGACCTTTGCCATCAGACCCTAGCCGTCAGGCCCGGAACGCGGTCCTTTGCGGTCCGGCGGAGCTTGCCGGCTTTGCCGGTTAGCGAAGTGGGGCTCGACGACCCGGCTTGCCGGGGAGCCGAAGGGGGCCATGGCCCGTGACGTGCGGGTGTGTATTATTTCAGGAAGGAAATGGCTGAAGCACAACAGCAGGAGCAAAGAGAGCAGGACAGAGCGACGTCTGTCTCCTATGAGTAAGCGCACGCGACGGAAGAAAGCCGGTGCGTCAGCACAGGTTTTTTACCGGCATAGCCGCGAATTTTATCTCTGCGCGCGCGATCTTATGCGGTACAGCGAAACCGCCACAATGGCCGCACCCATTATCATGGACAAAAGCGGCAATAGCGGCCCATGGGATGATGAGTACAGCATGATGTCAGCGCCTTCCGGTTCGCCCGCCGCCGGGTCAGCCAGCAGGTTCATACCGCCCCAGGCGCACAGAAATACGCCCCCTGCAGGAACGGTCATCGCAAGAAGTTTCATCACTAACCAGTCACCCGCTGGCTGCGGGTGCTTTGAGGCCAGCAGGCGCGCCAGCACGAAGCACATCGCGTAGCCGCACCAGTATGTCAGGCTGCCTGTCTCGCCCGGCGCCAGGAACTGAAAAGCCAGCGCATACCCCAGGCTTAGCAGGGAACCCAGCATTAAAAAACTCATCATCGTCTCCTCTCGCGCCGCGCGGTCAGGCCGCGCCGATATCGTCTTATGCAGATGCCGGGAATATCGTATGGATCCGCGTTACAGCTGCGCGAGCGTCCGCAGCGTGTCCGGGTTCTGCTGAACCATGCGGATCAGCAGGACGGCCTGAGCGTTAGGCTTAGCTCTGCCCTGCTCCCAGTTCTGATAGGTGGTCTCGCCCGTATGCAGATAGTGTGCGAAAACCGCCTGTGACAGGTTAAGTTTTTCGCGCACGTCGCGCAGCTCCTGCGGCTCGATAGTGACGGGTGCGCGCTTGCTGACCTTGTAAGTCTTGAGCGTGATTTTCCCGTCCTGGTGATCTTTCAGCTCCTCCATGCCCGTCATCAGCTCACTGAAAATGTCACGTTCAGTCATGTCTCAGCCCCTTTTTAATCACGTTAAGCGCCTCCGCCAGGGCGTCGCGCTGCTGTTTGGTCAGATCGTCGCGTTGATCCTTATCGTAGATGGTAAACAGGATGAACTGGCCTTTTTCGTTCGTCCAGTAATAGATAACCCTGATCCCGCCTCGTGTGCCTTTGTTCCGGCGCTCGTCCCTGAACCGGACTTTACGCAGGCCACCCGTATCCGGGATCACGTCGCCCTTTTCGGGGTCAGCCAGCAACATGTTCTGAAACAGCCTGAACTGATCGTCGTTCAGGTAGTCAGCCCGGTATTTCTGAAAGCTGGAAAGCTCAATAAATGTCGCGTGCATGGTTTTTCCCTGTCCCCAACTAAGGGATATTATATCCCTTAGTTGGGGACGATTCAACGATTATCCCTGATGAAACCCGGTTCAGATATTGCCGCCAGCTTGTTAGGAATGAGCCAGCGGTTCATGTCTTTCTGCGCCCTGTCCATGTGCAGAGACCGCAGGTGAATTTCGCCCGCCACCTCACAGGCAACGTCTCCGGCGTACGGCTGCAGGGTTTCCAGCCCGTTCAGTGACGGAAAGCGCCTCGCCCACGCGGCGATCATGTTCTTCAGGTCGTTTTCCGGGACGTCGTAACACCAGGCGGAAAACCAGCCGCGCAGCGTTTCCGGCGTACGGAAGGCGAGCTCTGTTTCAGCCTGCCTGATGCGGTTCTCCAGCTGGCGCTCCCGGTAGTCCTCTGCCTGCCTCTCGCGCCGCCCGGCATGTCCTGCGGTCTTCATAGCGGCGTGTTTTGCGCGCTCCGCGCGGCGAAAAGCGGCCTCCGGAAACAGGACCGCTGCCAGCTCGCCCGGCAGCGGCAGCGGGCAAACCTCGCCCGCCGTGCTGAGGAAAATATCCAGCGCGCCTTCCCACTCCGGCAGCGGCGCGCGTTTTTCGCGCGGGCGCAGATAAATACCCCGTATGCGGTTCAGCGTCTGGACACTGACGCGGCTCCTGCCGCTCAGCTGCTTCATAAACGCGGCGGCCCAGGGATGGCGGGCCAGCCGCGTCCCCCGCTGCTGCGCGTGCTCAACCGCCGCGATTGCCTGCAGCGCGGCCTGACGTTCCGGCAGCAGGGTGACCAGTGCGTGTGATTTCGGGATCATGCGGCGTGCCCTCCCATCCGCAGCGCGGCGATCAGCTCACCGGCGCCGGTGAAGCCTGCCCGCGTGTACTCTGCGATTTTTTCAAGCTTTACGCACAGCGCCGCAGGGTCAAAGCGATAGCTGACGCTGAGAGGAACACGCGACCGGGTGCGGACATCTGTCAGCACTGCGCACCACAGCGGCGAATCTTCCGACGGGCTGACCAGCTCAACGGCAAGCCCGGACAGATCGGCACGGGTCAGCCGCAGGTGAACCGGGTGTGCCCCGCCCCACTCGCCGCGCATTTCGCAGTCAGTCTGCCAGCTTTCGGGCACCTGCAGCGCGTTCATCACGGCACCGCTCATGCGCTGGCGAAACGCCTCGCCCCGGTGGCGGTAGGCTTCAAAATCGCAGCCGGTAAAGCTCTGCAGGGTGTTAAGCGTAAATTTTTCTTCTCGGGTCATGATGTTGTGCTCTGCTCGATGTGCTATTGTCCGGCCCTCTTTGCGGGCCGGTGCGGTATCCGGCAGGGTCGCCCCTGCCAGCCGGGCCGGTTTTATTCCGGCTTGTACGCCATGAGGCGCACCACACGAACCCCGGTTCCCGCAAACATGCCCTCCATCGGCGCGGACCAGCTGCAGTCCCAGCCCGGCAGCAGGTCTTTGCGGTCGCTGCCTGCGGGCATAATGGCCGCGAGGCGTCCGCCGTTCTTCACCAGTGCCGCCGCCGCGCTGAGGTGCGCCACGGCGCGCCCTTCGCTGTACGGCGGATTCATCACCACCACGTCAAACCGCTGATCGGTCACATTTGCCCAATCCAGAAAATCGGCTTCGATCACCTGGTGGCCTTTGGCCTCCAGCACGCGGCAGTGCAGCGGCGAAATCTCCACGCAGGTTGTTTGTGCCTGCGGCATCAGGTCAGCAAGGCCGCCCATGCCTGCGCTCGGCTCCAGGCAGGTTTCACCCTCGCGGATGTCCGCTTCGTCCAGCAGCTGCGCGGCAAGTTCGCCCGGTGTCGGGTAAAACTGGTGTGTTTTCTTTTCCGGCAGCGCGCCGGAAAGCTGAATATCTTCAAGCGCCGTGGTCGGGTCGTAATCGAATTCAAACCAGGTTAAGGCGTTGAGGTTCTTTTTTACGCCGCCCAGGCTCAGCAGCACTTTTTCAGCTTCCGCACGCGCGGCCTTATCCTCGTCCGAATAGCCTTTAATGCGGCGGTTAAAAGGATTTGTCGTCACGGGCGGGAGCGGGTCTTCCAGGCGGTTGCGCTGCTGTGGCTCGGTGCGCTCTGTCTGAAGGTCGCTGAGCACGCCCAGCACGGAAAACGGCAGCAGATTTGTGTGCAGCTCATAGGTTTTCGGCTTCGTGCGCGGCTTCTGGCGGTGCTCCGCCGGGATGGCCGCCGGATGCAGATAGGCCAGAATGTCATTCAGGCGCCAGGCCATGTCCGGATGAATTTCAAGATGAATGGTGCCTTTCAGAAAGGCTTTCACGCGCAACGCGCCGCCGTCGATCGCTACCCACTCCCCCGAGCGGTCGCGCGCGATTTTCAGAATTTTATTGGTCGTGTTAAGGCCGGTCGCATCACGCCCCATAAACTTCGCGATCACTTTGCGCAGGTCGTCCACGTAGCCGGTGCGCTCGTAGTTGCACATGCCCCACTGATCGAACATGCACTCGATAATCATGCGCTTGCTGAAGCCTTCCGGGCGGTTGGTCACGTGGCTGCGTGACAGGCTGCGGAAAATACCGTCAACGCGCTCGGAGAAAAATTTCTGACGTGAGAAAAGCAGTTCGGAGAGCGTCGCGCGCACCGCGTTTTCCTCAAAGTCCGGCGCTTTCTTTTCGCGGATCTGGTCGTTCCAATCGTTGCGGCGGTCGTTAGGCATGTACTCGTAAACGTCCGTCAGGTTCAGCGCTTTCTGCCAGAAATCGGCATTAAGGGCCGCTACCGCGCCGGGCAGGTCGAATACCACGCGAACCGGCGGCATATTCAGACGTGAATCGCGCACGTTACCGCACAGAAAATACTCCACCGCCTCGCCGTTACCGCCTTCACGAATTGTGGCCGAAATATTCTTTAATTTTGCGTACATGTGTTCATAGCGGCCCAGCAGCCCGTCAATGACGTCAGTTTCAACGGGCGCAAAAAAGGTATCTGAAATCACTTCACCGGCGGCGGCGATCGGTGCGCGTTCTGTGGTCGCATCAGAGGTGACGTTCACGAGGGTGTTTTGCATGGCATGGCTCCTTAAATCCGGCTGAGTAGGTGCAGTTCGCGCTGCGGACCCGAAAAAGACCTTCTCTGACGCGGGTTTTATATTTCCGGTCTGGCCTTTCGCGGCGAGGGCCGAGTAGCAACGACGAAGAGAGGGCATAAAGGGGCGGAGGCAAAAAGTTTTTGCGGCCCTTCCGCAAAAAGTTTTTGACGGAGTGCATTTCACCCCTTTTTGAACGAACCGGCGGTGCTACGAAAAGCCCTCTGCGAAAGACCAGGACGGAATGCCGTAAAAGCCGTCAGGGACCGCCCCGGCGGTCTGCCCTGAAGCCCCGGAGGCCTTTTCCGGGGCGGTTAACGCACCGGCGCAAGCCGGTTGCAGCCGTTGACCTTCGCCATCAGACCGAAACCGCCTGCGGCCGAAACCCGCAGGGGTTCGGTGGCGCTTAGCGGCTTGCCGCTTAGCGACGTAGGGCTTGACGACCCGGCTTGCCGGGGAGCCGAAGGTGGAGCCATGCCCTTTAAGTCGATTTTTAATTTTTATAGCTGCCCGCAATCGCTCTCCTGCTCCGGCTGAAGGCATGCGTTTCTGTGCAGTTTCTGAGACTGACGGCGGTAAAAAAACGGCAGCTCAGGGTAATAAATATCGCTATCCCTCACACTGTAAAAACGAAAGTTAAAACCATTGAATTCAATAACTTTCTGTTTAGTCCTGTCAGATTTCTGCTGGCTTCTATATCTCTGTGTCCACGCCTTATTTCTGTTTTCAGCAGCACGGGAAGCGGCGCCGAAGGCGCCGCATAGCGGCCGCCGCCCTCAGGCGGCTGGGGTTTTCACGCGCCCGGATTTGGCACAGGGCTTCCCTGCCCTGCCACGCGCTACCCGCGCATGGCATCCTGTGCCTGATGGATAGCCTCCTCAGCGTCCGTACCCTCGCCCGTTTCGCCAGCCTTTCCGGCCAGCTCCAGCAGTACCTTCAGGCTCGCGGCCGGCAGGGTGACGTGCCGCGCTGCCTGCCTGTCGCGGCGAACCTGACACGCCAGCTCACGCACGGTATCCCGGCCTATCCCGTAGCGCCGGTGATCATCAAGCTCGCCAATCTCATCCAGCACTGCGTGCGCCTCCTCCTCCGTCAGTGCCATTGAATCCGTACAATCCTGAACGTCCTCCTCCGTCCATACCAGGATGGTGAACGGAGTGCCCGGCTGGAAGGTCTCCAGCAGCCAGGCGCAGATTTCATTTACGTTACCGTGCATCGTGTTATCTCCTTGTGGGCGGCTCTGCCGCCCCTGTAAGTGTTCAGTCAAGCGCGCGAAAAATGGCGGCGGCTTCGGGATGAGTTTCTGCCCAGACCATCAGCTGGCGGTGGCGGCGGCAAAACAGCGCACACAGCTCCTCCTCGTCGTGGCGGTCATACATCCAGCTGCGGTGGTTGAGAACCAGCGCGGTGATGATGATCCCCGCCGCGTCAGCGGAGACCTCTGCCACAGACCAGTTTTCGGGATTCTCAAACCGCCAGGTGCCATCTGGCGGGATCATGTATCCACCGCCCTGCTCCAGGTGAACAAAAGTCCACTCACCACCGTTGTAGTTCGTCAGATAGCGCGCGGCGTACAGATAGACGTTGTTTTCGGCGCGCATAAAATCATCGCCAAACAGAGAAGGCAGAAAGCGCAGCTTTACGAAGCCGTCCAGAAAACGCGCCGCCTGAGGCGCGTGCAGTGCTGTGTTCATCAGAAACCTCCGCAGGTAAAGGGGATACAGTTCCGGCCTGTGCCGTGCCTGAATGACAGCCCGACGGACAGCGGCGTGATCAAGAGCGACGACGAGGCCGCAGCGCAAGCGAACGGAGGCGTGATTACGCACGGCGGCGACGCGAAGCATGAGCGGAGACGCGACGGGAGTAAGCGCGCAGGAGTGAGTGCGAACGGGGGAGGAGGAGAGCCTGCGGCTCTTGAACACGCCGCCGTCGGGCTAAAGTGAAGGCACGGCACTGGCCGCAGACCGCACGGACGTTTATTCCCGCACGCCGCCGGCGTGCATAAACGGCGGAGCTCGCGACATCCTTTTTGTCTTGTCCACATCCGGGGTGCATATCCGCCCCGGAACCCTGTGGATACATTTGTGCAGGCCAGGCAACGGGGGGAATATCCGGGGGCGGTTGCTTTTTAACCGCCCCACAGAATCCCGTCACCTGCGCAGACAGCCCCGCAGCTGCTCCGCGCGGCGGCCTGCATCCCTCAGGGAATCGCAGATATCGTCAATTGCCAGCAGCGTCAGTCGCACCGCGGGGGCGTCGCTGTCCCGCGGCCAGCGCTGGCGCATCGCGTGGATCCGCAGGAACAGCTCGGTCAGGGTCTCGTCGATATCGGCCACGTCGTCAGCCAGACGATCGGCCGCGTGTTGTTCTGTCAGATTAAGCATTTATCGGTCTCCGTTATGCCGCGCGCGCGGCGCGATGTGCGTAAAGGCGGCGCAGGCCGGCGGCGTGGTACTCCTCCAGGAGCTCGATGCCAATCCAGCGGCGGCCGCACTCCTGTGCGGCAACGCAGGTTGAACCGCTGCCCGCAAACGGGTCCAGTACGATCGCGCCGGGCTGGGTGAAGGTTTCAATCAGCGGCCGCAGCACGCTGACCGGTTTTTCAGTCGGATGATGGCGGTTGCCGGTGTACTGCCAGGGCATGACGTCAGGAAGCGGCTTTGCCGGCAGCTGCGGGCGGCCTTTGGCCAGGAGGTACGCGCTCTCGTGCTGGTAGCCGACGAACGCAGACTTAGAGGCGTAGGGTTTGGTAAAGACCAGGTGGCCAACGACGCGAAAACCCGCGGCTTTCCACGCCTGCATAAAAATGTCCACGCGGTTCCAGCCGTAGAAGCTCACCGCCAGGCTGTTGTCCTTAAGCACCCGGTACATTTGCTGGCTTGCCGGCAGCACCCACTCGCTGTTTACATCATTCGCTATCGAGCGGCCTGAACGATCCTTAAAGCCGACCAGGTACGGCGGATCGGTGAGGATGAAATCAATGCTCTTGTCCGGAAAGCCGCCCATAACCTGTACGCTGTCGCCGTGCATGAATCGAGACATAGTGATGCTCCTGTGTATGAAGGGGCACCGGTAGTGGTGCCGTGACCTCCACACAGACGGGCGATAAGCAGAGCAAACAAGGGCGGACGCGGAAGCCGCACGCGCCGCCGGAGCGGACTGAATGTCCCGCGCACGGCGGGGAACGGGTGAGCAGGACGGCGCCAGCTTACCTTGTTTGCGAAGCAGCCCGGCTACCGTGAGGGCACGGCACTTCTTACCCGCCGTTTTCCGGCCGCAGGACGGGATACGGCATGAAGGTGGAGCGCAGCGACGTCTCTCTCCTTTCCGTAAAGAGCGCCGCCCGCGGGCGGCCGCCTTAGTTACTTCAGCAACCTGCGCGCCAGCACCGTGTCGGCACAGTGGCGCAGGAAATACCAGCTGAGGCTGTTCTCAGCGTCGAGCGTGTTGTCAGCGAGCGCTAAGGTGGTAATCACTTCCTCCGGCGTGAGCTCCGGGGCCACGTCTTCTAAGTCGTCAGCTATCCAGAAGTGGTGACCCACGCAGGGCGTGTCGGGGGCAAACCTCTGCAGATGCTCGATCAGTTTTTCAATGGTCAGGGATGCATTCATTTTCTGTCCGGCGGGCCTGCGCCCGCCGCCTCCTGTTCAGCCGCCGTAGCTGGCCACGTTGTCAATGATCCATGCCGGGCCCGTCACCTCACTGAACCCGAACTCGTCTTCCTCATCGCCCCACTCCAGCGAGTCGCAGCACTCCCCGGTCTGACAGCCCGCTTCATAAACAGCCCATCCGCAGTAGCTGCTGCCGGACTCGGCATACCAGTGCTCAACTGTGACGCCGTAACGCTCGCTCAGCGCTGACAGCACGTCCGGCGAGGGAGGCGACCAGGGCGTATCAAAATCAGCGTCAAAGGTGATGAGCCCGGAGTGCGACACGTCAAGATTGTGCGCGTGTGGCCACTTTGTGCCGCAGCGCTCAACTACGTCGCTAAACCCGTCCGGCACACCGTGGAGCAGACGTCCGTTATATCCGTTTATCTCCGCATCAAGACGCGGCGGGATCAGCTGCAGCATGTCGAACGGAAGTGCCTGTAGCGGCAGCGCGTCTTCGCGGCACTGGCAGTCCCACGACTCGCTGAGGCCGTTATTACCCCGCATCCAGTACCAGTCACCGTGCTTTATCTGCCACAGCCCGGCGATCACCGTCTGCTGCTCTGCAGAGAGCGATGACCACGTCATGCGCTGCAGACCGCTGGCCAGCCACAGTTCGTGCAGCGTGTTGCAGATTTCCGGCGTCAGTTCTGCGCCGTCACGCAGATGCGCCACCCACTGTGTAAAAGCACGGTTCTGCGGAGTATCGTTTCCTGTCACCTTCACCAGAGCGGGATACGGGGCATAGTCCGTCGCTTCCACCGGGCGCAGCAGCCCGGCACAGCCCGCCAGAAAGAGCTGGATCCCTTCTGCAGCCGCCCGCGCGTAAAGCGGAACGCCCTCCACGCCTTCAATCAGCGCCAGCGCGTTTTTTACGTGATATTCCGGGCCTGAAACCCGCAGCCTGTTGGCACACCAGTTTGGCATGTTGACTCCTCCGTTAAGGGTTGCACGGCACCATCTGCACCGTGCCGCCACGGAAGCCGGGCGCAAAGCGGAGCAGGCAACGGGCGAGGGAGGAAGCCGCACGCGCCGCCGGAGCGGACTGAATGTCCCGCGTACGGCGGGGAACGGGTGACGACAGACCCCTTGCCGGCGCAGCGGCCCGGCTAAGGTGAAGGCACGGTGCAGGCCCGATGGCACAGAGGGAGCTTGCATGGCATTTTTAGGAACGGGCGCCGGCCTTTGCAGCGCTGTAGCGTCACGCATGTGGGAGAAGAGAGTGAATCCCGGATGATTAATAACTTCTAAAAAAAGTGCAGTTTTTGCACTTTTTTATAGATAATAAAATGAGACAGATGGGTAAGGAGAAGGAATATGACGGGCTGGCAACTGAGGCTCTGGCGCCGGAGCCTGCTCTGGAGCCGTGACAGGGCTGCCGAAGAGCTCGGGGTGAGCCTTCGCACGTACAAAGACTATGAGAACGCAGAACGCGTCAAGCGATCGGTGGCGATGGCCACTGTCACGCTGTCGCTTATCAACGTTATGCCGGCGCTGAAGTCCGATCAGCTCAGCAAGGACCTCCTGCTGCAGATGCTTCAGAAAATGACGGCAGAGGTCTCAGGAAAAGAAACTGGAAGCGATTTTGGCAGGTGAGCGGCTAACGATGCTGTTTGGACTAAGCGGGACAAGGTCGAAGGACGTCAGGCTAATGTCCGCTATAAACGATCAATAGATATTTCTAACTGCGTTTAAATAGATAAAAACGGGGAGCAGATCACTATCAAGAAAGCGAGTTATGAGGGGATGCAAAACTGGAGGTAGTGACTTATTTAGTGAGATTGTTTAGATTTCCATTATATGTGAGAAACTTGAAATGGATGAATTATGATTCAAAAAGATGAAATTATGAGAGCCAGCTTGCTATCTTATAAAAATTGCAAGCTATTTCATTCTAACCTTCATGTATTCGGAATATCAGAATTTATAGTTTATTCGGATAGTAGGTTCACAGGCGAAGTTAAAGAGGATTTGGTTTATTCCTTCCTAAATATGCTCCCTATGGATCATGTTGGTATAAAACCCACCTTAACGGTGAGAGCCTTGTCTGCTTTAGACCCAGCAAAGTTGTCTTTTATGGATGAAAAGCCAAATACTGACGACTATCATGGAGGTTGGTTTAGCGATGAAATCGCAGCTTTGGTTAGCTTGAAATTAGGCGTTAGAGCACATGCAGGCTCTAATGTCAGAGAATATAGTAGCTATACACCTGACTATGGTAGCCCAAGAGCAGAGCAAAACCCTCCACCACCTCTAATGTCAAAAGGATCATTGGTAGTACCTTCAGCAAAAAAGAATATTGAAATTACACAGTTGAAATTGTTAAACGATATTTACAAGCTTTCAGAAAAAGATTTCAATTCATTAATTAAGTCGGCTCGAAATTTCCAAGATAGCCTTTGGATTTGCGAATCCTCACCTAATCTAGCTTGGCTGCTGATGGTTTCAGCGCTAGAAGTAGCTGCTGGAAATTGGGACACTGACAAGGGTGATAAGGTTGAAAGATTCAAAGCATCCAGGCCAGAATTGTTTGAGAGACTCTTGGAGCATAATGTTAGCGGACTGATTGAAGATATCGCTACACAATTTGAAGGAACTTTCGGAGCAACTAAGAAATTTTGTGACTTTTGCGTCAATTTCCTTCCTGATGCTCCACCTGTAAGACCGGACAGCGGAAGAATAGAATGGACGGAGCAAAATTTACGGAAAATTTTTAGAACTGTATATGGATTACGCTCTTCAGCGCTTCATGCTGGTAAACCTTTCCCTCAACCTATGTGTTCTCCACCGGACAACCATTTTGGATTGGCTGAAGAAGCAGTATGCCCACCTAACCCTAATTTTACTCCATTGAAAGCAACCATGGGATCCTCATGGTCTTATAAGGAAGCCCCTATAAATCTCAATGTATTCTTTCACATGACTCATTCGATTTTAAATAAATGGTGGGAAAGTCTTTACTTAAAGGAATGATTTACGTTTCAGTTAAAAGCTCTTAGGAAAAGTGGAGCGGTTGCTAAGTGATCAAATAGACCCAAAAAAGCCGCTGAAGCAGCCTATTCTGATTTGGCGAGCTTATCAAAATCCTGAGTTACAGTAATCTTGATTGCGGAGCCGCAATATTGCGTCAGGCGTGCTATTTCCCGTTGTTCATCTGTGATGTCATAACTGCAAACCGTTGCAATTGCTATTGTCAGTTCTCCTACTGAAGGCTGACGTTCAATGATGTGTGCGTTTCCATTTTTCATTGTGCGACTCCTGAGCCCCGGGATTTTATGAGCATGTAAAAAATAGTATCAGGAAAGATTGCACACTCCCAATACAGTCGGAAAGAAAATGCATTGTATCGATGGCGGGGCGGAAATGACGTGAGCGGGCTGGATGCCCAAAGCCAGCAATGTGAAGAACCGGAGAGCGGTTCTACTGCAGATGCTTCAGAAATGACGTCCGACGTCTCGGGAAAATAAAACTGGTCGCCATTCAGGCAGATGAGCGGCTTAACGTCGCTCATTCAGCTAAGGGGACTTGCCAGAAAAATCCGCCTCAATAATACTGTATATAAAAACAGTATCAATTTGAGGAGGATTTTATGCGCGACATACAGACAGCAATTGCCTTACCGCCGGATCATCTGCAGAGGGCTGCTCTATGAAACAGGCAGCATGTTCTTCGGATCTCACTGTGCTCTGGCCACCCATCTTTACGCCCAGAGTCCGCGTGCCGCTCTACGCGGAGCCCTGCGCGGCCGGCTTCCCCTCCCCTGCACAGGATTACGTCGAAAAAGAGCTCGACCTCAACGAGCTCTGCATTCGCCGGCGCGCGTCGACGTTTTTCGTGCGCGCCAGCGGCAACAGCATGCAGGATCTCGGCCTGTTTGATGGCGACGTCATGGTGGTTGACCGGGCAGAAGAGGCCGCGCACCACGACATCGTCATCGCCGAAGTAGACGGCGAATTCACGGTCAAGCGCCTGCAGCTGCAGCCGTGCCTTGCCCTGCTGCCCATGAATCCGGCCTACCCCATCATCTATCCGGAGGAGCTGCAGCTGCTTGGCGTGGTCACATGGTTTTTCAACAGTACGCGCGCACGCCGGAGGTAACCATGCTTATGTTTGGAATAGCCGACGCGAACAAGTTTTATGCCAGCTGCGAGGCGCTGTTTAGGCCGGACCTGCGCGGCAAACCCGTGGTTGTGTTGAGTAATAACGATGGCTGCGTAATCGCAAGATCGGTCGGAGCAATCGCCATGGGTATCAAAATGGGTATGCCGTGGTTTCAGCTTAAAGCTCAGGAATACCCTGAGAAAGTTCACGTATTTTCAAGCAACTACGCCTTATATCACTCGCTTTCGCAGCGCATTATGACAGCGCTGGAAGAAATGACGCCCCGGGTTGAACAGTATTCCATTGATGAAATGTTCCTCGATTTAACCGGCATCGATGGCTGCGAGGACTTTGAACATTTCGGGCGGCGCCTGCGCGCGCACGTACTGGCCACAACCGGCCTGACCGTGGGCGTCGGCATGGGGCCGACCAAAACTCTGGCGAAATCTGCGCAGTGGGCCAGCAAGGAGTGGAAGCAGTTCCGCGGCGTGCTTGCGCTGACGCCCGGCAATCCTAAAAGAACCGAAACCCTTCTCCTGAATCAGCCCGTAGAGGAAATCTGGGGCGTGGGGCGTCGCATCGGCAAGCGCCTTAACCTGATGGGTATTGAAAATGCCCTGCAGCTGGCGCGAGCGCACCCTGCCCTCATCCGCAAAAATTTCAGCGTTGTGCTTGAGCGAACCGTGCGCGAACTCAACGGCGAATCATGCATACCACTCGAGGAGATGCCGCCGGCGAAACAGCAGATCGTCTCCAGTCGCTCTTTCGGCGAACGCATCACCACAAAGGTGGCCATGCAGGAGGCGCTTTGCCAGTACGCCACGCGCGCAGCCGAAAAGCTCAGGAAAGAGCGTCAGTTCTGCCGGCACGTTGGCGTATTTATCCGGACCTCGCCGCACGCGAAAGATGAGGTGTTCTACGGCAACAGCGCCGGCGAGAAGCTCCCGCGCCCGACGCAGGATACGCGTGACGTCATCGAGGTGGCCATGCGATCGCTGGACCGCATCTGGCTGGAAGGTCGCCGTTATATGACGGCAGGCATCATGCTTGATGACTTCACGCCGCATGGCGTCAGCCAGCTGAACCTGTTCGATGAGGATCAGCCGAGAAAAAACAGTGCGCAGCTGATGAAGGTGCTGGACGGTATTAACCAGTCCGGGCTGGGAAACCTGTGGTTTGCGCGTCAGGGAGTGAACAACGAGTGGAAAATGAAACGGGAGCTGCTTTCTCCGGCCTGGACAACAAGGTGGGATGACATTCCTGTTGCCCGCGTATTGTAACTGCTGGCAAACCCTCCCTGCTACGTAATCGCCGGTCACTCTGGACACTAAAGTTATTCTGCCCATCCCGCACCGGCAATTCTGTCCTGGTCTGCCCGAATCTGATAGGTTAAAATGTATTCATCATCATGCGAGGTAAATACAATGAGAAATAATAACTTGCAGAACTTAGAGCCGTTCTCGCCTGATAAACTGGTGAAGGATTTAGGTAAGCTTGAACTCGGCGGCAAGGCGTCTTCCCTGCTTCTGGCCGCAGAGCATTTGCCACCAGAAGAGTTAGCCATACTCGCCCGCATTGCGGCGATCAACACGCCGGGAGTCCTTGATGAAGTGTCGCCGTTCAGCCAAGACATGCTCGATGAGTTCCGGCGGATGTACCGCTAGCGCCAGATTATGATACCCACCGCCTCCTGCTGGCGGTTTTTTTTAGAACAAACGGAGGGATTATTTATGTCGTGGAAACAGATGGTAGCAAGAGGCTTTGGCATTGCAGACTGCATTTTTGCTGGTCATCCCCGCGATAAGCAGGATGCAAAGGCAGCGATTGCCGCAGCTAAAGCAGCCGGTGCAAGTTTTGAAGATTTCGAGAAAGAAATGGTCTGGCATATCTATAAGCATGTGACAGCTCCCGGAATGCTTCAGGATCACATTGCCAAACAGGTTGCCACCGCAAAAAAGATGTGGTGACAAAATAGGCCGCTAATGCGGTCTATCCTCATCAGCGCTGCCCGTGATGAGCAGCGCATCAGCTGTATCTATTACTTTGGCCGGACAACCGTGCTTTTTTCACAGTAGACCACGCTGTTAGGCGGCACATCTTTATTCACGAAGGCCATGGCGCCGATCGTCACGTTATCACCGATTGTGATGTCACCGATGATGCAGCTGTGGGCGCCGATATCGACGTTGTCACCGATGACAACTCTCCCTGATGCATCTTCAGAGTTTTTTCGGCCAATCGTCGTATTCTGACGCAGTTTGACGTTACGCCCGATGACACTTTCGGCTCTGACAACGATCCCAACGTAATGGTTTACTTTCATCCCCGGACCGATAGAAGCCTCAAGGCTGATGTCAGTACCGTAACGTCTGAGGAGCTTGTGATTGATACGGCGCGCTCTTTTCTGCATACGCGGTGAAGGCAGCGTATGCATATAACTGGCCAGCCGCCACCAGAAGTAATAATTGTTTTTGTAGCCAAAAAGCACCCGGTGGATGACTTTGTACCAGGAAAACTGTTTCTTGCCATCCCGGTTTAGCACTTCAATGCGCAGACATTCTTTGAGATGTTCGTACGCATCCGTATTGCCGTGAGTCGCTGCATCGCTCTGCATGGATGCAAAATTTTCTGACATAGTAGCCTCAAGGATGCAATTAAATTGCATTCAAAAAAATATCAAAAAAAAGCTAAAATACTATTAATAAGCCCCCATTTTAATATTAAATCACTATCCTCCTACCTGGGTGCCTTTATCCAGCAGCTGGCGTACGGCCATGCGAATGAGCGCGGCACGGGACAGACCTTCGTGCTGAGCCAGATCGTCCAGCTGAGAAATAATTGCGGTATCAAACGTGACGGTGATCTGCTCACGCTGACCCTTTTTTACGCCCCGCTTTTCCGGTTTGTTTCCATCAGGAGCATCATTGATGAACTTATCAATCTGCGCCTGTTCCTGCGGGAGCGCGGCTCCAGCCTTAGGCCGGGAAGTAATCGCCATTAAACATCACCTCAACATTCAATTAATATTACAATAATATCACATCAATCTTTAAATACTATAGAGATGAGTTTCTCGAGCTCGTCCTTCGCTGGCTTCTCATGCGCTTTAAGTTTGAGCTCTACAACGGAGCGGCCGCTGCCGGCGGCATTGGCAAATGCTTTACGCATATGCAGCAGGTGGTCCAGTACGGGGATCTCATCCGCATACTCTGACATGGCCGCCACCATCTCCTGATTGTCTTTACTGCGCGGATTAACGTCAGCCCTGTTGAGAATTGAAAACGCAGGGAAAGGCTCACGGATGCTTCGTGCCTCCTGAAGCATTTTCACGACGTCTTCCATAGCCCAGGCCTCAAAGCTGCCCGGCACAAACGGTACCAGTGCATAATCCGTCAGAGTGAGCGCGGCCCTCATTGCAGTTGAATCTCGCCCGCCACATTCGATGATGACGTCATCATAGTTATCTTTCTGCTGCAGAACCTGCGTTCTCAGCACCGGTCCGTCAGGATAATGAGAGCAGGCGATACCCGGCTGCACATCCGCTTCAGAGCGGATCAGAATTGCCGTCTGAGATGAGCCCTGCTTGTCTCCGTCAACGAGCCAGACCTTCTTCCCCTGAAGCGCACGGGCAATGGCAATGTTGACTGCGAGAGTAGATTTGCCCACGCCACCTTTGGTATTCACGATAGTTAAAATCATATCAACAGCGCCTCACTTTAATATTAAATTGATATCAAAACGGATTCTTTCAAGCTGAGACTGATTGTAGTCAAGATGAATCCGGAAAACAATCATAACAACATCACTATGATGCTTTTTTAATATTAAAATAGTATTAATACAACATCGATAAAAGGTAGTTAATCCGGAAGTATTTAACGCAGCAGGGCAGGGAGCTGGTAAGGAGAGGGCAGGGATACAGAAACGCGGCAGGCTGCCGATAAACACGGAGGAAAAGCCGTAAGGTCTGAACAGCACTGAACCGGCATGAGCACACAACCAGCCTGAGGGACTTTATGAAAAACGGACACATCTCGTTCAGCACACTGTATACCATCATGCGTGATTACTTTATCGCCGCGCTCCCGCACCCTGTGTCAAAGCAGTCCGCGGATATTGTTAATGCGCATCTTGCTCAGGCCAGTTCAGGCTTCAGGGTTTCAGGCTCCCCGTTGAGGGTGACCTCCGCAGCGCAGCCAACCGCTGCCATTGACGCTGCTCTGATGGAGAAGGGAGAGACGCAGGCGCTTGATGAGGACATCATCGCCATGGTCCGCTGGCTGATGAATAACGGCTATCTTGAGCTGGAGACCAGCGGAAACGCTTACTGCCGTGCAACGGACAAGATGCTGCAGACCAAAACGCTGCAGGTTTGATCGCCGGCAGCCAGTAGTTCACGGGAGGCCGTTGCTGCAGCCTCCCGTTCAGCCCGTGTCAGGGCGCAATCCAGAATCCCATACGGCGCCGCCTTTCATCCATGGCGCGCTCAAACCTGGCGATTAAATCTTCCATCTGTTGCTTGATGAATGGCTGGCTCCATTCTCTCTGTTCATCTTCATACTGGTACTCTGCGTCGTACCTGCGTTCACTGCCGGCTATTTCGTGTGCCAGCCGTTCAATCTCCGCATCCAGCGCGGCGTCAGTCATCCTGGCAAAACAAGTCATCGTCCTTAGCCTCCCTTAATACCCGGGTAGTTCCGCTGCCCTCTTGCGGGCAGTTCGTCGGGCATGACCAGCGCGCGCGCCTCCTCCGGCGCCATCGAGAACCGCACGCCGAGCTGGCGCGTGACGTCCAGCGCCATCACCTGCGTATACCACTCCGTCGACTTTTCATCCTTATGGCCCATCATCGACTGGATAACCTTCTTCGGCACGCCGTGCTGTACCAGGTGCATCGCAAACGAGTCCCTGAACGTTTTTGTCGTGATCGGCCGGATGCTGAAGGTGACGCCGTCACGCTCTGCAGCTTTGACCGCCTGTCTAATCCAGGTGCGGACGGTGTCCGGGCTGTCGATGTCCCAGATGCGCTCGCCCTTTTTCAGCCTGACAGTGGCCAGATACTCGCGCAGCCGGCGCACGTAGCCGGGATCGGTGAGCGGCACGGCGCGGGGCGGATTGGCTTCGGCCTCGCGCAGCGCCGCCTTGTCCTCCCGGGTTGGCCGGCCGCGGCCGCGCTGCTTCTGCTTCTCTTCTTCTCTGCGCTGTTTAAGTGTGTGCAGCACCGCGAAGGGCGCCCCGAGCGCGCGCCCGTCGGGGCCGTCGAGCGCAAAATCTTCGGGCGTCAGCGGCAGCACCTCGTTCAGCCGGCCGCCGGTGTTCCAGAACGTCTCGATCAGCAGCCTTTTCCGCTGGTCGCGTTCGGCGTCGAGCAGCAGCGCCACCTCGGGCGCCAGCAGGTAGCGGGGCATTGCCGTGCCGTAGTGCGCCGCAAGGTTGCGCAGCGCCAGCGCCGAGGCGTAGTCAAAGTAGCGCGCCGCGCTTCCGCCGGTCACGTTCTGCGCGCTGACGTCGCTGGGTGAAATCTGCGAAAGTTCGCGAGGTAACCCTCTCAATTTTTCAATCTCCGCAATCTGCATCCGTGGAACGTATTTTCGCGCATCTGTCCAGAAAAACCGACCGCAATAAATCGGTGATCGGGTGAGGGCAAATCGGTCTTTTTTCCCATATACGGAATATAACCTGGTACGACTGTGCGCGCACGCGGCGCCGTTTGCCAAATGGGCACGGCTTCGTCAGCGATATCCCTCTGACGCAATTCACTTTTTTCGGGGACTGTGCCCAAAATGGCGGGTGCATGGCGAGACCAGGCACTCTACGCTCAGTGCCTGGTCCACAAAGGTTTCATGAAAAGCTGCTAGTCATTAGAGTTATATCGATATAATAACATTTAGTTATAGTTTTCTAATGTCACTATCAGACTGCGAGAACTGCTCAATACTCATAAAGCAGTCAGCCGACTGCTTCAATCTGAAATTATCGGAGTCATTATGCTAAGAACTGTAGCAGTGGTGGTTGCACTGGCATTCAGCGTGCCACATATACCCGCACACGCAGATAATCTTCCCGTTTCCTGCATTGGTATTTCAACAATGGATACAACCCAGCAAGGCATGACGGTTAAAGTGACTAATAATTGTGGGAGGTGTGCAAAAGCACGGGTCAATGCGTTAAAGGACGGGAAACCAAATGGTTTTGACGGAATTAAAACTCTCCAGCCTAATCAGTCACAGACTGATTACGTCCCGTTTAACGGGTACGGTAATTATCAATATGTGGTTATTGAAGTAAAAGATTGTTGAGATCCGAAAATTAAACAACATTATATAAATGTTGAGACCAGGCTTTCTATGCTGGATGCCTGGTGACGTGTTTATAAGTAAGATAATTACATCCTCCATTAAACATTGGCGCCAGCCATGCTCGCTGCAACTGAAAGAATGGTAAAAGGAACTATCCATCGATAACAACCTTTCCGCATTGCACCTTAATAAAAAATGCATGTACTTAATGGCGGAAAATAACCTGCGAAAACAAGCGGGCATCACGCCAGATAAACTACCCGCTGCGCCACGTCACTGGTAGATTTCTTGTGGCATTTAAATTTTCACCCATATATTTCGGTGTTTTTTTTGAGCAGCCCAAGCGCTTCTGACATATATTTCTCATCAAATGTTGCCCTCTGCAGAAACTGAATGAACGAGTCGGTTTCAAAGCGGTTAAAACCGTTGTCTAAACCTTCAATCAATCCTGTTAACTGAGTCTGCGTCAGGCTCGCCAGAAAAGCGCGCATCCTAATTTCAGGTATCGGGCGGGTTTCATGGCATTTACGACACAGTGCGCGAAGCGCGCTTAGAGGATACTCCCAAGGCTCATAGCCTTGACTCATTGTCGTGTAATAGCAGTGATGTGCATCAAGGCGCCCTGGTACACCACAATCCTGACACTTATGACCAGCTTTCTCCTTTACCAAAGTGGATTTTCTTACCCATCGTGGATCCCTTAGCTTGGAGGCATAGGTCCCGCTCAACCTTTCGTAATCATAACCTTCTAATGGGAAAAAGCCGACGCTCCATGCATAGCCCTGTTCATACATGAAACCGAATGACTCAATCAAATCGTCAAATTCACTGGTGTCGCATCCTGCGTTAAGCAGATGGTAAAGACCACTGCCATCAATCACAAGCACCATCAACGCATCAGTATGCAAATCTTCGCCGCGCTCATTCCATTCAATCTGAGTGTAAAAATGAGCATCATGGAATAGCCCTTCTTTAATGGACCATTCAGTCAGAGCGTTTTTAAGCCTTTCCAGATTTTTTAACATTATTAAAACCTCAGATTAAATTATCCTGTTTTGGAAAAATATAGCCTTCGGTAGAAAGGAAGGGAACATTACCAGCGTGGCATAGTAGGTTTAATTTACTTATATTATTCCCGCTGGTATAGAGTTCGCCGAGTGACGTGACGCATTTTTTATTTTCAAGCTCGTCAACTTCACGGCAAACATCAGCCACAATGTTTGTAATATTAAATACGCTTTTAAACAGATCAAATCCCGGAAAGTACCGTTTCCCTTCATGAATCAGAAATACACCGCCAGAAAACTTTAAGGCATTCTCACAAATATACTCAAACCCATCAATGAAACCTGATATTATATTTATATCGTCAGCACCAGTCGGCCTTTTCTTCGCATTTAGAACTGCACTGGCAACGGTCGCTGTAGGAATTAATATCATCTCGGTATGGCTGATTGACAGTTCATTTCTGACGTTAAACACCCTGAATTCATCCACATCACCTACGTGGTGATGGTAATTCCTAATCATCCGGAGAAGCCTGAACTCCGGATGCCTTGAAATGCTCTTTCCAAACTGGTCTCGGATTCTATCCTGAAATGAATGAAGATTATTCAGGAAACTGAACAAGGTGTTTATGTCCCGCTCCCCAGTTTTCCTGAAGTCGGTAAGTTCTTGAGAGCTGTGGAAGAACCTATCTACAAAACTATGTTGTTCCATTATTCATTTCCCGTCCTGAGCCTCAGAATCCGTAGTGTCGAAATTATGCCTCGGACACCCATCTTTGTCAGTTAAAGATCTTCCAGGCAGTCTCTGCTGGATGCCTGGTGAGGGAAAGAAAAAGATGAAGCTCACGTAAAGCGTGGTTGCATTACGCGATTCCGCCGTGCATAGTGCTTCCGTCAACCCTATTGTAAAGCAATAACGCTTTACAGGCAGTCATGGTGGAGAAAATGAAAATGCAAAACGACGATCCGCTTGTCACCGTCAACATCCGCGTCAGAAAAAGCCTTAAAGAGAATTTTGAAAAGGTGATTGAAGGTCACGCGATAAACCTCACGCAGTCGGTGACGGGGCTGTTTGAGGTGACGGTCAGAAACGGGACGCTGCCGTTCAAACCGGTCACGGACTTTTACACGCCGAAGGAGTATTTTGAGACCGCAACGGAAAAGGCCGAGGAGCTGGTGCTGATGCTGAACGCGGCCATGAGCGGTGAGGAAATCTCTCACGCAACAACCAGCGTGGCGCTCAACGCTTTGGGGAAAACAGCCCACTACATCAACGCGCACCTGGAGGAGATGAACAGGTTTGAAGACGGCCAGTTCCGCTCGGAGGGGATGACGTTCTACGTGGCCAACATGACCTGGAGCAACCTGCTGCGCGAAATCGGCCAAGCCGAATACAACCTCAGGGTGGCAGAGGCGTTTGACGCGCGCCGCGAAAAGCTTGCGGCCAGCGCGGAGTCGATTACCTACCTGTGCGGCGTGCTGCGCCGCTATCTGTCAGGTGAAAAGCCCCGGACGATCACATGGTCAGAAGCGATGACCTCCCGTCCAGTGGCGCCGCAGCCGGTAAAACAGGATGCCGTCAGCGTGCTGGCCAGCCTGCAGTATGAAGCCGGTGCGGCTTCATTCTCACTCACCCTGCCTGACCCGAAGCCGGGTGACGTGCTGGAATATATCGGACCGGGTACGCCGTTTCGCCTCTTCGTTTACGGCCCGGACGCCGCGGCCCGCGAGGAGCTTACGCGGTCGCTGATGGCTTCCCCGCTCGGGAACACGTCCGTTTTGCTGGCCGGCAGCGGCCCGCAGGATGCCGCCGACGCCTGGCGCGCCTACACTGAGGGAAAAGGCGCCATCATTGACGTTGATGCCCCGGATTTCAAAGCGATGATGGAGAAGCTGTACAGCGACATCACGCCGGTCATTGAAGAGCCGCCTGAGGCACACCTCCCGGCCACCGGTGACGCTGAAGCATGGTCCGCGGCCGCCGCAAGCACCATGCGGCAGCCCGGGCAGAAGCTGGTATTCGGCGGGCCCGGTAAAAAGCCGTAGCCGCACCGGTGCAGGCCGGTACTCAATGCCTAACCAGAGCCGCGTAAGCGGCTTTTTTATTTCACCCGGTTCAGGGTCTCTTCCCCTTTCGTCCGGCGGGCAATTTCCCTAGCCGTCTCTTCAATGCCGGGGTAGATGGTGCTGGGCTTGATATTGAGCCGGCTGAGCTCCTGCAGGATCGCCTTCTTGTTGCTTACGTATATGCGCTTAACTGTTAGCCCGCTGTGCCCGGTATCCGGCAGCACGGCCTCATGCCCGAACAGCAGAAACGCGCCGGACTGAGAGGAGATCCGCTGGTTGGCAATCCTGCCGCGTACAAACAGGATGCGGCTCAAATCACCCGGTCGAATGGCGTTTTCAAAGTACGGTTTTTCCGCCCGGATAAAATGAATGAGCCTTTTCATCTCTGGCGATTCGTCTCCGCGCTCATCCAGGGGAACGTCCGTTTCGGGTATGACCTTATTTTTATCTTCCATATTAAGCAGGGACAGGTTAGCGATGCAGCTGACGGTGTCAGAATTATAAAATTTGATGTCGTCCGTCCGGACGGAAAAAATCTTCACATCCCCGACCTTCTCATCTTCCTCGTTTTTATCGAGCATGTCTGCGCAGCAGAAATAGAGGGCGACCAGCGGATTGGCCGTGACGTCCAGCAGCCGCGTAGGCAGGCCGTAGTGCTGCATGCGGACCAGCTTATCGAGCATGAAATGGTCCTGATAAAATTCGGCCGGATGCGCCGTCAGGATCTCGTTAATCATGTGCCTTTCTTTAAATCTGTACAGCGGGACGGCATCCTCTTCGCGGAACAGGGAGGGTTCAAGCTTATATTTAAAGCTACTGTGCCCCCGGTAAAACACCTCATGACCATCCTGTGCCTGAAATTCGTCAATTTTCTGCAGAAACTCCTCAACTGACGTCACGCTCTCTTCACGTTCTGTCACCCCCGGAAGCGGCGGAACTGGAGGAGGCGGGGGCGGGACCAGAACTGGTCCTTGCGGGCGGGGAACCGGGATTGTTAACCCAAAAGCGAGCATAACCTCAGGAAGGCTGACATCTTTGATAGCCCAGTGGGTTCGCTGTGCTTCAAACTGATGATAGAAGAAGCGGTCGGCCAGCGCTTTGTAGTTATCAACGATCACTCTCCCGAAGTCATGGTGTATGCGCGCTGCATATTCTAAATTTTTCCCTCTGACTCTAATGCTTTCAATCATGGCCACCCGGACATTGGAATACAGGTGTGAACGCCCGTCCAGGTGTTTCTCATTTTCGAACTCGGTCATCAGCACGCAGGGAATGAGTTTCAGGTCTGCGAGGACCTTTTCATTTACCTCTCTGAAGACGACCGAGAGCGATTCACTTGTGTATTCCAGATAGCGACTCAGGGGCATTGAGCTGTGGGCAAGTTCGCCTACCGGAACCATCCAGTCATCATCACTGGACTTAATTATCAGATTGATCATGGAGCTTCCCTTCAGGTTCATCAGTGAGAAAATGTTGAGATAACTTTATTCTTTTGTCGGCATCAGATAAACAGGATCCGCTTCGGCAGGTTACGTTTCTGGCGGACTGACACTGCTGACCAGTGACTTTTGTCGGGTGTCGGCCGGAGCCAGAAGCACTCATTCTGAATGCATTTGAATATCATTTGAAACCCAATGAGATATTATAAAGATATCGTTTTAATATTACTTTGGTTGTTTTTTGCGATATCATACCTGCCTGAGTTAAAAGTCGTGAAGATGACAGTTTTCTCTCCGACGCTTTCAATCACCCACACATCCGGATATGTGACTGACAGGGAACAGGTTACTGAATGAATGATTTACTTGTGCGTATACGGGCTGCGCTGATGCATCAGTCTGACCGGCTGGCTCGCAGAAATTTCAGCCACAGAATGAACGAGGCCGCGTTGCTCTATCTTGATGATGTCAGGCTCTTTCGACCGACTGCTGATGCCGACACGATGCTTAGACTCGACTCCGTTTTCGCCGGTTACTCAGTGGATCACCTGCAGGAGGAACTTCAGCACATACTCGGGAAAGTCGTTTCTTCCTCCAGGTCTGCGGTTCCGGATTTTGACTTCAGGAAAATAGAGAGCCTGACGGCCTCCAAAGGTTTCGGTAAAGGCCATAACCCGCATGTTAACGGCAGCTGGTACAGAAACCTGTCCGCGTGGGGCCGGGGTATGTTCCCGGGTAAGAATCTGCGTTCGGAAACACTGCAGGACTGGGAAGACAATATCCGGCATATCGAAGGAGAAGGATTTCGCCCGGACAGCCCGGTGAGAGTGATGTACTACGAATGGTACGACAGGCATGTGGTATCAAACACCGGCGGTTCTCACCACGCGGCAAAAGTTATTTATCAGGCTATTCGGGATAACCTCACCTATAACAGGGAAGCCGTGGTTGAGCATCTGTCGATCAATACTGAAGCTGTCCGCGAGTTGAAGGATCGGTACGTTGCGTTCATTTACCAGCCGCGAAAGGATGACGGAACGGGGTACAGACAAGACACTGACAACCGTTTTCACCGCTCACTGCGTGAGCTGGTCGGTGAGCACATCGGTTATATCAAGCCCGTGCATTATAGCGATAGCATCAGGCTGGCATTTATTCCACGCTCAGGGCTGAAAGTGGATGAAGCGCGGCTCGGACAGTGGATAAACACTGCGATATTGGCGGGAAAAATCATATCGCTGACAGATTACCTGAACAATCCCGGGCCGTTTCACGTTAAGCCTTACATCCATGAGGTGAACAATATCCTTCTGCGGAGCCCTTAGAATAAATACCACTTTCGTGTCCGGTAGCGGCCAGTCCACTTTAAGGTCTCGGTGTTGAAAAAAAGGGCAAAAGAACTCATAAATTTGGTCTTTATGAACTGATTTTTACAATGTGTGAACTGTTTTTTTAAATTTTAATCCATTGAATAATAATAATTTTTATATCTAAAACTACATCTTAAAAGGTCACCTGTTTCTAGATTAGACGGCTTTTGCAAAATATAATTAAAAACATGTAATCAGCCGGAGGCCGTTATGACTTCTTTCTACTTAGTTGTTTTGCTGTTCATCGAACTCTCAAAGGTGGCGGGTGAACTTGTACCCTTGTTTACCAGTGCGTCTCTCCTGGTGGCATTGATCACTGTGTTGGTCTTATTGGTAAAGGGCAGAGCATGAAAACAAAAAAACTGTGGGCCAGGATGCCGACGAACTGGATCCATCAAGATGGATTAAGGGAATTTCGCTGGACAGCAAAAGCGAAGAGCGTGAGCAATGCTCATAAAGTTGCTGCTTTACAACTCTATGTTGCGATCTGCATGAGTGGTGATGAACTGCAGATGACAGGTGATGATGGCATTACACAGATTCGCTATGCGTCGGATGCAACGTACAATAAATTGCAGTTAATGACAGGATTAAGCCGCGCCTCAGTTGCCGGGGGACTTTCGCTGCTTAACGATTTTGAAATAGTTGAGATCATCAAAGCAGGGCGAAAAAATTACTATGCTCCTGCTGATTACAATGGCGTAAGTGGGTGGTGTAAAGTTCCCTATCGCCGGGTAGTAAATGATTTGGGCCAGATTGTTCCATTCCAGGCTTTCAAGCTAAGGCGCAAAGCCGAGCTTCACGCGCTTAAACTGTATCTTTACCTCTGCTACGCGCGGCCAAATCAGATAGGTTTTACTCAAGTTTCATATGAAAAGATCAATAAGGCTACGGGCATACCTGAAAAAGCGATACCGGCTGCTTATACCGTTCTTGCCGGATCAGGCTTACTGTCGCATATCGATAAAGCAGTGGAGGATGAAGAAACAAATAAAAGGGCGGCAAATTCTTATTACCTGACCGGTCACAGAGATTTGCATCAGCACACGGCAGCTAATGCTGACGCATAATGCAGCAGTAGGTCTTCGTTACTCCAGGGTAATACACCCGTATTCACCTGAAATCACTAGCCTGATCTCAGTAGAAATAAAGATCGGGCCCCGTCAGGGGCTTCTTTCAATTTCCTCACCGAATGTTTGGCTCATTCTAATCATTCGCCTTTCAGTTCTTTCTGATAGACCGGTTCGGTTCCGCGAGGGTACTGCAGGGCCAGATTCCGGTAATACTGAAGCCGTTCCCTGAAATATTCGCGCAGCTCCTCCGGCTGTTGCCTTTCAGTCTCTGAAGGGATAACAGGCAGATTAAGGCGCTCTCTGTACGCCACGCCTGACGCGGCCAGATCCACGTTGACCTTCGCCCGTTCTTCCGGGCTGCGTGCGGCTAAATTGTGTGACATGCTAAATCCTCCTGACGTCAGTATACCCCGCTATCCTTACAGCAGGAGGTGTCTATGTGCGGACGATTTGCGCAGTACAGCAGCCGTGATGAGTATTTTGACTCACTCGGTCTTAAACCGGACGAAATTACGTTCGACCCGGAACCCATTGGCCGCTTCAACGTGGCGCCCGGCACAAAGGTGCTGCTTCTCAGCGAGCGTGAGGATACGCTGCACCTCGATCCTGTGTTCTGGGGCTACGGCCCGGAGTGGTGGGATAAGCAGCCGCTCATTAATGCACGCGGTGAAACGGCGGCGAGCGGTCGCATGTTCAAGCCGTTGTGGAATCATGGGCGCGCCATCGTGCCGGCCGACGGCTGGTTTGAATGGCAGAAAGAGGGCGGCAAAAAGCAGCCGTTCTACATCTACCACAGGAAAAAGCAGCCTCTGTTTTTTGCCGCGATCGGTAAGCAGCCATACGGGCAGGACCACGGCAAAGAGGGGTTTGTAATTGTTACCTCATCAAGCAACCAGGGCATGGTCGACATCCACGATCGCCGGCCGTTAGTGATCACTGCTGACGCCGTCCGCGAATGGCTGAGTGCTGATACATCACCTGAGCGGGCAGAAGAAATTGCCCATGATGCAGCAATTCCGGAGAAAGAATTTACCTGGCACCCGGTAAGTACAAAGGTAGGTAACATACATAATCAGGGGAAAGAGCTGATTGAAAAGGCTGACAACTGAGTTTCTGCCGGGTGCTCAGTCTTCGCAGAACTGCGGTTCTTTCAAAATAGCGCTGATTTCGTCAAGCAGTTGCCGCAGTGCGGCCTTACCGGCTGGCTTCCCTGATGTTTCATCATCACACGACAGCTGGGCCGCCCTGCCGGCCAGCTCGAAAAGTCTTTTATCCTGCCATGCAGTGCCAATCATCATCATATTGAGACTGATTTGCATGCTGGCCGCGGGCTTATAGCCTTCCTCACTGCTGAACAGGCTTTCAATATCCTCCCGGGCATCGGCGTTCATATGACTGAAAGCCTGCTCGCGGTACCAGACTACGGACTGCTTTACCACGATGGCCATCATCCGGTTGAATTCTGCTTCAGCGTTCTCAGTCATACATCCTCAGAGTTAACTTTTCAGAAGGCCTGCATGTCGGATGATCGCGCTGACGATGGCCATAACGTGACATTGTAATTCAGCCCGTACGTACAGGGAATCAGAACAAAGTTTTACCTCTGGCAAAAAGAAAGTGGCAGGTCCCTGAATCCGAGAAGAAACCGTCCATTTATATAAAAAATGTATATTCGCGAGGTAAATCCCAATTCGGAAAGCGGGTCAATATAGCGACCATATTCAGGATCAGATGTTTCAGGACCATTTATCCTGAATGCTTTAACGGTGTCAACGGTCAACGAATCGCGATGAAAGTCCACCTCGACATTAAGGGTGCGATCTACCGAAAAATTTTTTGCATCGCCACCTTCCTGAATATCCTTTATCACTGAGGAGTGATAAAGTTGCTCTCCACCTTTCATCATATCCCAGCGTGATTTACTAATAATTGTTCTGCCAGATTCATTATATAACAATATTGTATTGGATATACAATCACCTGAGGTCTCTTTCAGAGCAACAGGAGTATAAAACCATCCAAGAAAGAAAAAAATAAGGCATAAAGTAATTTTAATCACCATCTTCACACTCCCTTAAAAACAATAACGCTCTGACAGTTCCCTTTACCGCCGCCAATCGGATCCCGACAGACAAATAAGCTTATTACATTACCTTCACCACTATTCACATAGACAAACCGACTGGGCGATTCATTAAGTGAAAGATACTCAACCAAGTTTATCGCCTGCGTCAAATAGGCATCTCTGTCACCGGAAAATTCAGCTGAGAAATGATACTTAATCCCCTCAACTTCCTTGTAAGGCACATAGGATACAGGGTGCACAAGGAATATCATTCTCATCACACCACCGGTTAATACCGCTAAAAAAAACATCATGAATATCAGAAGTACTTTTGAAGGCGTTCCTGTGGCTTTAATATTTTTATCGCCTGTTTTTATACAGACATTCCCGGTGTTTTCCGGAAGAATATTACGCATATCCTGACTGTCAGTGACCTGCGTACAACAGACAGAGTCGTTTATAATCTCCAGATACTGTGGTGAATAATAATACTGATTCCTGCTGTATGTAACGAGCACTTCATCAACGATGCCAAGTTCTTTAAACGTTTTTCGCAGTCTGTGTAAAGTCTGGCGTACTGTACTATCCGATACGACCAGTCCGCAGCTACCCCAGCATGACTGGTGAAGTTGTTCTTTATTAACAACGGTGCCCGCCTGGCTAATGAAAAAATCCAGACAACGTTTTGATTGTTTTCCAAGTATAGCTTCATGCCTGTCACTCTTGATCAGTCCCGTCTGGGGGTAGTATGTTGCCTTGAAGGTCAATGACTCATCCTCAATTTCAATTTTAACAAAGAGATATCACTCACTCTCATTTATGATTAACAACCGTATGCCCCTCATGTTTAGCGCATCAAAACTGCAGTAACGGATGTCACACAAAAAAAATATCACCGTGAAACTGGCCGGTACCTCCAGTTACATCCGTTAATTTTTTCGCTCAGCGTGACTTCAGCGCCTGATGCAAGCAGATCAATTGCATCAGAATCAACATTTAATTATGCTTATTAACAAAAGTCAGTCAAAAATAATTCAATTTTTACCTGACGTCATCTCAGACTCACAGAATTTAATAATGAACTCAATAGTTGATGAGCATAAAATTTAAATCTACCTCTGTAAAATTAAAGAGGTTAAAGTAGCTATAAGATAAATGCATGGGGAATTTAGAGTGATGAATTTATTAAGCTCGGATTGTGAAATGAAGAAAACCAATATAACCAAGGTAGTATTAATGACCGAATGCCGTCTATTGGGTTTTGGTATAAAACACCTGCTACAAAAAAACAGAAAAAAAATAAGCGTCAGAACCTTTTATGATGACAGCGTTTTTTTTGACTACGCCTCCTGTAGAAATGAAGGTGTCAACGCGTTAATCATTGACGCAGATTACTTAAGTCCAGTACAGGTTAAGGTTATTAGTCACTTCGCAGTGTCAAATTTCATTCCGCAGGTCGTTATTATTAGCTCATTGAAAAATAATAATTCGTTTACACACTTGATCTCAGGGGAGGTGTGCCACATAAGTAAAAGCTTAAACATCTGTGATTTACTTAACCTACTAGAGAGAGCGTTGAATATATCCTCATCCAGCGCAAGACACAAGGCGACATCCGGAGCTAACTTTATTACAAACAGGGTAAGTGGCTCTCCGCTGCTAAATGGACTAACACCTTGCGAGGAATCCGTTATCAAAATGATATTCAGAGGAATGTCCGTTTCTGATATATCAAAATCCAGGGGGAGAAGTATAAAAACAATCAGCGGGCAAAAACTATCTGCACTCAAAAAACTGGGACTGAAAGAATCCTCCAAATTTATCAAAAAAAATATTACCTAAAAAAAGCAATCTTTGACAATAAAAAATTATACTTTCGTTACTTTACAAAAGAAAACCTATAATTACTAACCCTAAAATTGGTGATATTAACAACCAGAAGTTTAATTCAGCCTCTTAAACCAAAAAAAAATCAAGACCAGCCATTATCTCATACTTCCCCGGAGCTACACACCTCAATGTCTTTTTACGCTACACGATTCTTACAGCTCTCCTTATTTACGCTGGCGCCTTTAAGTGCGTCCGGTACTGACTCAGGCATGTCAAAACCGCTGACTGAAAATACTGATAATAAGGAAAACTCTCAATCTGTTATACCCTCAGGCTCTAACGCCTTCTTTGCAAAAAATCAAACCCTCAGCGATAAGTCTGAACCGATTATTGCCGACGGGATTTCGATAACCGTTCCTTCTGATATCGTCATTGATACAGGTAACGATGCCGGAGATGCAGGAACAGGCATGAAAGCTATCTGGAATGGCAGGATTAATACCAGTGGTCCTGTCAGAGTGATCACTGCGGGTGAATCTGCGACGGGTGTACTGGCATATTTCGGCGGATTTATTGATTTAAAACCGGGCACGGTAATCGAAACTTACGGTTATTATGCGGCTGGAATTATTGCTGCACTCAGTGGTTCTTCCGTTTTGGTCAGCGGTACTTCCGTTAAAACATCGGGCGATTATGCTCACGGGGTATATGTTCAGGATGGTGTAGCCGCGCTCACTGATATTGACATCGTCACTGAAGGAGAGGCCTCTCCCGGCATTGAAGCCGAAGATTCTGCTGTCATCACAGCCCGCAACGCCAATGTCACAACAACCGGTGACTACTCTAATGGTCTGCTTGTGCAGGAAACGGGCAAACTTGACCTTAGCAATTCCGTCATCACTACCCGGGGTTATCGCTCACACGGTTTGACTAGCGGCCCGGACGCAATAACCTCAATCACAGACAGTATCATCACTACTAATGGAGATGATGCCGTTGGTGCCTTTCTTGGGGGAATTGATGTTTTATCAGGGACTGATATAGCTACGTTCGGCTCAGAATCCCATGGAATTTACAGTTACAGCGGTCAGTCCAGCGTTTTTAACACCAATATTAATACCCATGGAAAAGGGGCAAACGGGATCTACCTTACTAATCCTCACTCCTTCCTGGCTCAGGGGGTAAGGGTCAGTACATCAGGCAATGAGAGTGCAGGTATATACGTTTCATCTTCCGGAAATCTCACTCTCAAGTCATCTGAAGTTAGCACTTCAGGAAGTGACTCTTACGCATTAGACATTCATGGAGGAGATGTCAACCTGAGTAATAGCACACTGGTATCATCCGGTTTAAACAGCGGTGTTATAAACTTCGGAACGGAATCATCCACCTTCAATGCTGAAAACAGCATTCTTTATTCTGCATCAGGTGCTGCTATAACGACGCAATCTTCGGGTGCCGTTGTTAACCTAATAAACAGCACGATTGCTTCAGGTACTGACATACTCCTTGAAAATAATAATTTAGGTACGGTTTCTCTCAATGCCACAAGTAACACTACTTTGACAGGCAGCGCTTACAATACTGGGGCGGGGGTGATTAATATCAGCCTGGATCAGTCAGACTGGCACGGTAGCGCCTCCGGCGTGAGCGAAATTAGCATTGCTAACAACTCGACCTGGAACGTCAGTGAAAATTCTCTCGTGGAAAAGTTGTCATTAATTAACTCAACACTCTCTTTTTCACCATCTGTATCAGGTAAGAAGATCACTGTCGCAGGAGATTACTACGGCGATGATGGTCTAATTATTTTTAATTCCGAGCTCAGTGATGATGCCTCTATGATCGACCGCCTGATAGTGCGGGGCGACACGCAGGGGACCACCCGCGTCACCGTCAACAACCTCGGCGGCTCCGGTGCCAAGACCGTGAACGGCATAGAGCTGATTTCCGTCGGCGGCAGCTCGGATGGCGAGTTCATTCAGCAGGGACGCATCGTGGCCGGGGCCTATGACTATCGCCTCGTCCGCGGCGACGGTACTGCGGCGAAGAACTGGTACCTGACGAACAGCGGCCCGACTGACCCCGGTGGCCCGACTGACCCCGGTGGCCCGACTGACCCCGGTGGCCCGACTGACCCCGGCGGCCCGACTGACCCCGGCGGCCCGACTGACCCTGGCGGGGGCGTTCAGGTGCTGCGGCCTGAAGGCGGTGCGTATGCTGCCAACCTGGCGGCGGCGAACGCCATGTTTACGCTGTCCCTCAGCGACCGCTCCGGCGAAACCGAATACACCGACGCCGTAACCGGCGAGAAGAAGCTGACCAGTCTGTGGCTGCGCGCCCTAGGCGGACACGCCCGCGCCCGCGACGCCAGCGGGCAGCTGAGCACACAGGCTAACCGCTATGTCACCATGCTGGGCGGCGACGTCGCCGCAGGTACGGGCAACGGCGGCAGCACCTGGCGCCTGGGCGCGCTGGCGGGGTACGGCAACAGTCGCAGCAACACCCACTCGTCCCTCACCGGCTACCGGGCTAAAGGGAAGGTGGACGGCTACACCGCCGGGCTTTACGGCACCTGGTATGCTGAAGGCACCGACGAGGCAGGCCTCTACGTCGACACCCTGCTAAAGTACGGCTGGTTTGACAATATCGTCAGCGGCGAAGACGTTGCCTCCGAAAGCTACAGTTCAAAAGGCCTGTCGGCTTCGGTTGAGAGCGGCTACGTCATCGCCATGGGCGGAACGGCGCGCAGCGCCTTCTTCCTGCAGCCGAAGGCGCAGATCGGGTGGTCCGGCATCCGCGCGGACGACCACAGGGAGGCGAACGGAACGCGCATCTCGGGCACCGGCAACGACAATGTGCGCAGCTCGCTGGGCCTCAGGGCATTCATGAAGGGGCACAGCACGCTGGATGACGGCAAAGGTAGGTCGTTTAAGCCCTGGGTAGAGGCGAACTGGATTCACAACACGCAGCGCTACTCCGTGCGCATGGACGACGTCAGCGTATCACAGGCCGGCAGCCGCAATATAGCGGAGCTCAGGACTGGCATTGAGGGTCGGATCACGCCGCGCCTGAACCTGACCGGCAGCGTGGGGCAGCAGGTGGGCGACAGCGGCTGGTCTGACACGACGGGCACGGTGGGCGTCAAGCTGACGTTCTGACGGTAAACATTTTACTCCCGTTTATGCCGGGCAAGTAGCCCGGCAAGTCAGCGCGGTGATCAATGGCTATGCGGATGTATTGGCGTTAACTCCCACACAGGCCGTTCTCCCCCAAGCTCGCCGGCCTTTAGTGATCACTGCTGACGCCGTCCTTGAATGGCTGAATGCTGATACATCACCTCAGCGGGCAGAAGAAATTGCTCATGATGCAGCTATCCCGGCGAAAGAATTTACCTGGCATCCGGTAAGCAAGGCCGTGGGGAACATACACAGTCAGGGAAAAGAACTGATTGAGCAACTTCATGAGGCAACCGACTGAAAAAGGTCGCATGCAAAAGTAGACATAAAAAATATCCCCGCCAGAGCGGGGACATAAACAGGACAGTGTGGAAACTCTTTCGCACCGTGTGCGTGCTGTGTGTAGCCTTCGTGGAAAATACGAAGCGCATACCAGATTAGTCAGCCGTTAGATTACCGGCAAATGGATAACGAAAAATTTGTTGGCCATCACAATGGGTTCTGGCCCTCAACCCCTTTAATGTCGCGCAGGAGGCGGCCCTTCGAGAGTTATAAGTAAGCGCTGCTCTCCGGCATCCACTTTCAGGATATTACTTTTATGCGCATTCAGGTTTTCCACAATAATAATACTTAACGCTGCCATGAGTTCCGCGGGGGTAGCGTCAACATTTGCTGCAAGCAGCTCAATCTCATCAACTAATTCCGTGACAGTCCCATCTCTCATCAGCCCGACTTTCCTTATTTAAGTGAGTGTTGTTAGCTTACGTTGTTTTTTTGGAAGTATTCCACTCCCTGCTGCTGCCAGGGCTGGCGAGCAGTACGCAGCCTGCCCTCTGAATGCCGCGTCAGCGGCATGGAGGCGCCAGAAATCGTTAAGGACTACTCAGATGCCATTGGGCGCCGTTAGCCCGGCGTAGCCGGTTACAGGCTCAATGGTGGCGAAAGCCCAACCCCTCCCTGCCAGACGCCGTTTAAGCAGCGGCCTTTCAGTCGCGAATTAGCTTGATGGTCGTAGACGAAAGATACCTACAGCAGGGCTCAGTTTTACCGCCACTCAAATCTGAAGTTACAACATCCATCTACAAAGCGACTCTGTTCCGGCCCTCTGGGCCGGTGCGGCGGCGCTTTTCAGGGTGGGTTTCGCTCGGTTCTGAGATAAGCACGATTTTAATGGTTTTGGGTTTACTGCAGATGGATGTGGTCATGCCGTAACCACTGCTTTTTGCCCGCAATTTGCGGGAGCTACCTTCAGACGCGAAGCGGCTGCACCGAACCGGCGCGAACGTCAGTTCGCTGCGAGGGCGGGCATTTAATTGTCCACAGGGCGCAGCCGTATAGGTTTTATCTTTAAAGGTAAGTAATAACGGATCTTTAAAAGAAAGGAGATCGGGTTTTTAAAAGGATCATCGTGGTTTGTAAAAAGTTCGGATAGCAGTTAACCCGCTCTTCGGTCAGGAGATTATATAAATACCCTCTCGCGGTTTATGTGGATAACTCGGAAACGCGCCGGTGCGTGACTTCAACGTAGCTGCATCGGTGAATTTATGGGCTGGGTTCGACCCGGACTTAGGGTGGGTAGCTGCGAAAAGTGGATGATATTCATACGGAAAGGGAATGGCAGGCGAGCATGGGCCTCCGGCGCAAACCGGATAGCTGAAAGAGAGGGCGTGCAGGTAAAAAGCGGCCTTTCTGGCCGGATTGCGGGCACGGGTAAGCCGGCGCTAAAGCGCCATTCAGTGAAACAAAAGGATGTCAGAAACGCGTCAGGTGGTAACCAGCTGGTCGTCATCAAGCCGCGCATAGTGGCCACGCGACATCTTCATACGCTCCGTCACGCGGCGCTCAATTTCCGCTCTCACCGCGTCCAGACCGCCAAAGAAGCGACCGTTAACGATATCCTTATTCAACTGTGTGCGGACCAGCTGCTCAATGTCTTTACGGGTGCGAGGGGCGTCTTTACGCGCGCGATGACGTTTCATGCCGTGCTCGCGACGCGACTTCTGGTACTCGCGGAAGCGTTCGCGCACGAATGCCCAGGCAGCGTTGATGAGTTCACCGGCGTCTGCGCGAGGTAAACCTTTCTTCTCACGCTGGCGGTTTTCCCACTCGATGCGGCTGCGGCGCGCGGCTGCAACGGCTTCCTCCGACACGTCCAGCACCTGCCACATCAGCGGCGTGAAGGTGATATCAGTTGGAATGTTGCAGCCTATCTCTTTATCGTACTCGGTGTTGTAGGTGATGAGCTTCAGCTGCTCAAGCGTATGGCAGGCACCCGTGAATCGGGTGATCGATAGACGTTTTTTCTCCGTGGCAAGCCCGCAGCGGATGCTCATGGTCGTGAGCGAGGCGCCCACGCGGTTGGCCAGCGGATTGAGATACCAGCACATTGCCTGGAGTGTTGCTTCCAGCGCGCGCATGCGGAGCTTGGGTGGCCGGCGTTTGCGTTCGCCACGGGCGATCGACATCGCAACCAGCATCTGGAATTCGACGCGTTGCGTAAAGCCCACCGCCTTCTCACGAATTTTTTCGCAGAACGGCAGAGTTTTCTTTCCTTTCTCCGGGACAAATTCCGGATTCGGATTCTTTACCTGCCGGTAAAATGAAGTGTTTTCAGATACCTGTTCAGTCACACCTTCCTGCGCTTATGTTGCACAGAAGGAGTACGCACAGAAGGTATTGCAGTTTTCCGGGCATAAAACTATACTCCCCGCATAGAGCAACAGCTTCTATGCAGATTCAGTGAGCCCCGTTAATCTTCTCCGTCGCCAAACTAAGAGATTATCGGGGTTTTCTTTTTTCTGGTCTTCAGTTACCTGTCAGTACCAGTCTCCTGCCACCTTGCGGCGTGGCCAGCCAAAATTCTCTTAACGCTCAGTAATCTATCACTCAGTTTCTGTTTCAGCAACAAAGTGATGTCGCTACTTTTATTTAAGCCTTACTGTTTACTTCTTTTTTGATCAAACGCTCAATCATTTCAGCTTGGGTTATGCCTTCAGCTTCACACATAGATTGCAACTCGCTTTTGAGAATTGCCGGTAAAAACACCCTTAACTCTCTGTGCGTAGTTTTCTTTTTTGCGAGCGAGGCCTGTTGACGTTCAGCTGTACTTAAAGGGTTACCCTTTCGATAAACGCGTTTCAGCGAAGAATATTCTAAAGTCACACTCTGTCCCATCTATGCCTCCACTTATCAGGAAAGGTATTGAGGGCAGAGAATACTACAGAACCCTTAAATCAGCGACTTAACTTTAAGCTTGAGAGTGATCAGCGTTGGCGCGCGGACCACTCTCACTTTTGTCAGGCGTAATTCAGTAAGTTGATCGCCAGTCCGTACCACCATCCCAGCGAGACTGCCAGTGCGTCAGGTACATCTGCGCCAGTGAAGGCACCCCGCGCACGACCAGCGCGTTCTCGGAGTTCGACTCCGCTGCGCTCCTCGTATAGTTAAACGAGCCGAGCTCCACGTTCTGGCCATCTGTGATGATCACTTTGTCATGCATGATTTTGTACTGGCCGTTAGTGCGCAGCGGGATGCCAGCGTTGACCACCACGTTCATTGCTGCCTGACTTGCTTTGCTGCGGTTGCCTTTGTCGTCCACCACTACCCTGACGTCCACACCACGACGTTTTGCCGCAACCAGGGATTTAACGATCGTGGGCGAGGTGAAGCTGTAGCCCATCAGGCGGATACTCTCGTGCGCCTCGTCCAGCGTGCGGAGGACCAGCTGCTCCGCGCTGCCCTCAGGCGAAAACCCGACGTCTATGGAAGGCGTCGCGGCTGATGCGTACGCGACAAAGCTCAGCGAGGTCGCCATAGCGATCGCTGCAAACGTTAATTTCATGTTTTGTTCCTGCAGTAAGCCGGTAGTGGCCGGCAATAAGTCGGATGATTCATGTTGCAGAGGCAAAAAAAGAGGGCCTTAAAGGCCCTTAAAGGGATCAGCATTACAAACGTTTATTTAAGCAGTGGCAGACTATGGAACAGTCTCACGTTTGTTATCGGACCCAAGCTAAAAAGCTTTAGACATTTCGCTGCAAATAACTATATGTGACAATCGGTTAGCTAAACGTTTTAGTATTTTCAGACGCCAGCGCCACATAGTTCTGAGCGGCTTTTTCAATTGCCTCGCGCCCCACGCCCATCAGGCGGGGTTCGCGCAACCGGACCTTATAGCCCCGTCCCCGCGCAGGCAGGCTTTCCTGCACCATGTGCCAGAGTATCGCCGAACGCACCGCGGCTGAGGGCGCCCGCTTCCAGCTGTATTCGCACTCGAGGGAGAATTCACAGACGGCGGCAAGCGCCGGATCGGTCAGCACCAGCCCACGGGTATCCTGTGCGGCCGGGGGCGCGTCAAGGACCTGCAGAATGTGCTGAACCCGGTCGGTCCGCACGTAGCTGCGGCGCCGGCGATAAGGCATGGTGGCCAGCAGCCGGGCTTCGGATGGCGGGCTGACCTCCATAAAGCGGTTGATGCGCACCGCTTCCTGCGTGAACTTGTCGGCGTCATCGATGTAAAGCGAGCTCCCGCGGATGACCTGCCCCTTAAACAGGGTGACGTTTTCTCCCTCCTGCAGCGCCTGCACCTCCTCCACGTCGACCTTTTTCTTTTCGCTCACCTGCAGGCGCGGGTCATCGCTCAGACCGCTGCCGAGGATGCTGCCCTGCTGCACCAGTGCGCTCATGTGCGCACGGTATTCGGTGCCGGCCATCAGCTGCAGGATTTCCAGCGTGTCCTTCGGATCCATAATTTTACCGGTAATGCGCGTGCCCATGTTGGCGACCAGCGTCCACACCGCATCTCCCGCCGCCGTCTTCAGGCGCTGCACCTCCTGCCCGGCCAGCAGGAGGCAGTAGCCCAGCGAACGTATCTGCGTGGCCAGCTCACCGAGCTTCTCACTGTAGCCGGCGCCCACTTCGTCGATGATCCAGAGCAGCGGAAAGCGGTCCTTAAATTTGCGCACCTTCATGTTGTCTTCCGGACGCCCTTCCAGCTTTTCGCCAAGGTCCTGGCTTAATATCATGGCCAGCTGCGACTGATATAGCCGCCCAAGCGTGCTGCTTTCCGTGGCGGACAACTCAAGCGCCGGCACCAGCACGATCAGAATGCGGTCGTTGTGCACCACGTCCCGCAGGTCGATATCGCCCGCGTCGCGCGCAAAGACGTGGCCATAGGTGTCGTTGAACAGGCTCAGCATGCGCGTGTACTGCTGCATCAGGTAGCCGTGCTGGCGGTTCGCTTCCGGGTCCCACTCGGACGGCGTGGCCACCTTGTCCATGTCAAAGCCGGCCAGCGTGCTGAGGTAGTTCTCAAGCGCCACGCGGATTTCCTCGTGCCACTGCTCCTCTACCGCCTGCACGTAGAGCCCGGCAATTTTGCGCAGCGGCAGGTGCGCCTGAATGGTGCGCTGCGACATCACCGTGCCCTCGCGCCGGCACTTATAGACCAGCGCGGTCACCAGCGCCTGGTTCATGGAGCGGGCCTTTTCCTGCCAGTCGCCGCCGCTGCCGCCAGTTTTTGGCAGCATGGAATCCATCAGGTTGGTGGTGTAGGTTTCCTGCGCGATGCCAAACACGTTGGTGGTGTTCGTCTGCGGGCGGCCCTTCACGTCTTCCAGCAGCTCCTGCGCGCGGGAGCGACCGCCTGTGATGAAGTTCATCATGCGCAGGTCGTCCTCACGGCCGAAGCGGCGGGCAATCGACATCATGGCCAGCGCCACGTCGTTCTGCGCCTTGTGGTCAGAAAAAATGACGCCCTTACCCCAGCACAGCGCGTTAAACACCCAGCCCAGCAGCGTCTCCGTTTTACCGGCACCGGTGGTGCCGAACATCAGCACATGGCGGGTCAGGTCATCCATGGAAAGCCACAGCTCCCGCCCGGCGTCCCTGCCGCGCAGGTAGCCGGCGTAAAGAATGCCGGCCGCGCGGCTGGTGTGAATACGCATGGTGGCCACCGGAAGAAAGCCCAGCACCTTTGCCGGCACCTTTCGCTCGGTCGACGGGTCGTCCCGGTTAATGTCGGTCGGCATGCGCATCGGCATCTTCCAGCGGCCGGCGGGCGCCACGACCAGCGCCCAGAACATCAGCACTGGCAGGCTCAGCACCAGCGTGGCGGGCCAGACGATGCCGGCGACCACGGCGGCCAGCATCCCCCAGGCCAGCGTGCCGGTCTCACACATCACGTCGATGAGCCACGAGCGGCCAGCGTGCCGGTTGACGCGCGCGCTGTCGAGCGCAGCGTTATTGTCCGCCATGATCGCCTCCGTTTAAAAAGTCCGCGAGCGCCGCCGGCGAGCTCAGTACGCTCTGCGGCACGTAGCGGCCGTCGTCTGAAATCGTCCAGGGGGTGCCCGGCAGCCGGTAGGCCCGGAAGGCCACCTCGTTGACGCCTATCGCCCCGCGCGCCGTTTCCGCCTGGGTCTCACTGGTGACCGCCGGTGCGGCCGTTGCGGCGCCCGGAACGCCGATACCGGCATCGGCGGCAAAGAGCTGCTTCCACGCGCTAGGACGGTCAGCCTCGGGCAGCGCCATTACCGGCGTCAGCGTCTTCAGCGACGCCTCACGGCCCTCGATGGTGACCGGGAAAATCACCACGTTGACGGTGCCGGCAGCGGTTTCAAAGTGGCGCTCCATGCGCTGACAGTTCGGGCATGCCGGGTCGGCGAACACGTAAATCGTGCGCGCGTGGCCGGATGACAGCGGTACGGTGAACAGCCCGCGCGATGCCGCGTTATGAAGTTTTGCCGGCAGCTCCGCGCGCACGCTCTGCGAGAGGTCCCAGCCGTCGGCTGGGGTGGCTGTGCCTGTCTGCTGAGATTGCGGAGACTGCTGCATAAGCGGACGGCCAGGCGGCGGGGCATCAGCAGGGTACGGCATCACGGCCGGGACATCTGGCTCAGCGCGCACGTAACCGGCAGGTTCATCCGCTGAACGAACCACTGTACGGGCATCCACTGTAGTGAGCAGATGCGGGTCTTCGGGCATGAAAAGGCGGGAAGCCATAACGGCTGTTGTCAGCCACGCCCCCGTCAGGCAGGCCACCACAAAGGCATAGCCGATTTTCCGGCGTTTCCGTCCGCGAAGGCGTTTGCTCTCTACAGTGGTCAGCAGTTCACTAATACAGCGCAGCAGCTGCGCCGCGTCATCGCCGCGATAGAGCGGAGCCAGCCCATCCTGTGCGTTCTGCGCGTACAGGCCGTCGCCGTGCAAGACAAACCACGGCTTCTTCTGGAGCGAACAAACAAACAGCATGGTTAAGCCTCGCCCTGTCAGCGAGTCCGCACCCACTTTTTCGTCAGTCTGTAAGCAGTGGACGCTCAGCAGGTCGCCGGTAATTTCAGCCCCAAACGGGCCCTCTCTGCGTGAAGTTGTCATCATCAGATCCTTGTCTCAGCGCGCGCCGGCGCCGTCAGAAAATTCGTCTTCGCCCTGTCCGGGCAGATAAAGTGCGTCAGGGAACGGTATATCGCGCTGCGGTTTCGCGCGTTTCGGCCGCGCGTCGCGTGGGTACACGAGCCCCAGCGACTCAAGCTCGAGCTGCAGCCCGGCCACTGCCTCATCCGTCATCAGCGGCGGGCGCGGCAGATTCATACGGGCAGCCATCCGCTCCGCACGCGCCTGCGCCACGATGCCCGCTCCCTCCACGAACACCTTGGCGGTGTCGGCGGTGTGAAGTCCGTACCACAGCGTGCGGTCGCAGCCCTTCAGCCAGCGAAAGCGCGCCGGCGGCAGGCGGAGGTCGCGTCCGTAGAGCCCGGCCAGCGCGGAGCGCACCGTCCCGTGCATGTTCAGCCACTCGCTGACGCCCGGGCTGGCCAGCACGCGGGCCACGTGCTTTTCTGCAACCTGCCAGTCGGGCACGCTGCGAAATTCCGGCGCGCGAAACAGCCGGCGGGTCATGCAGGAGCGGTTCAGGTCATCCAGCAGCGTGGTGGCCGCCTTCCTGTCACCGGTGAACACCTGCAGGCCAAAGACGGCCAGCAGCGCACGCTCATGCGGCTGCCACTGGTCAGGTGACGTTATGGCCGGCCCGTTCTGTGCTTCGAACAAGGCTGTGGCCGCGTCACGATCGAGTACACGACGCTTGATCAGCCCGTGCTGCTCCGCAAACTCTTCGGGCTTCAGCGCCCAGGCGTTTTCCGGCGTGGTGTCGTTCATGAGCCCGTCACCGCGATGCCCGGACAGCACGGGGATGACGCTAGGCGCGAAGGTGGCCATCACGCGCGGCAGCGAATGGATATCGATCGCGCGCCGGCTGCGAAAGCCCAGCGCAGGATGACGCGCCAGCGCCCAGCTGGTCACCGCGACTAACGGCACCATGGGCACGAAAAGAATGCCGGCGGTGAGGTTCATCACGTCGCGCCATTCGGTCAGCTCCACCGACTCCGCACTGTTCCCGGTAGCGGCCAGCAGGTTGATGCGTTCGGCGGCGTAGCGGTGAATCTGCGGAAAGTCGGCGAAGCGCCACAGCCAGTAAAGGAACCAGCAGCTCCAGCGCACAAAGTCAGCAAAGAAAAGCCAGCAAAGCAGCAGCGTCAGGCCAAGGGTGATCATCACCATGGCCGGCTCGTTATTGCCGGCGGCGTTCGGATTAGAGGTGTACATGTGAGAGTTTCCGGGATCGGAGACGGACGCAAGGGCCCGCCAGACGTCAGATAAGAAAACACCGGCGCGGGGCCGGTGTCAGAGGAAAAGCGTCAGAATGTCGGGGTAAATCAGACGACCTGCGGGACCACCACGTTGTGTTCGAACTCAACAAAGCGGCTCTGGCGGCCAACATACTCCGGCCACGGCTCTTGCGGGAACGATTCTGAGTAGCCCTTGTGACTCATCGCGCTGATCGTATTAAACAGCTCTTTGGCTACGGTCGGATGCGCATTAATACTTAGCACCGGTACTTCAGGGTTTCTCGTGTTCAACCGCAGCGTACTACCTTCCAGTTCGCTGTCCGTCCAGTCACGCATGGTGAGGCCGATAACGTCGACAACGCCCTTTTTCACCATGTGGATGTACAGAAGATTGCCGGACCTGATATCGACACCCAAATATTTACCGCGGCCCGCATCCATAACCTGATGGTGCTTCTGTGGACTGAAACGTTCGTCACTGCTGAGCATGGTGACCATCTGTTTAAGCTGGCGACGACGACGAATGATGCTGACACGGCGGAAGCCTAAAGGAAAAATAATTCCACACCACACGAAAAGAAATAGGAAACCCAAGCCTGAACCTGGTTCAGAAGGACCGTTGTTTGAGTAAATAATTACACTTGCAAAGGCTAAAAAAACAAGGCTTGGCAGTACCAAAAAATAATAAAGTACACGAATTAGAGCCCAACTAGAATCAACCCAGTTATCATGACGTTGAATGGTTTTCATGGCATCCTCCTGCCGCAATTCCTCTGATTAAATTATACGCACGACTGTAAATAAAGCCAGGTATAATTATCTAACTCCGTCTTTATTACCGGGCCCTTCAGGATTGGTAACTTTCTGAAGACCCGGCGTTCTGCGAGCACCGCCACCTGCGCCGGCAAACATCCCTTTGACGTCTTCCACCAGTCCGCCCATGATGCCGGCCATACCTGCACCGCCCAGGAAGGTAATAACGTAATCGGCAAGCGTAGCCTGCAGCCCGAATACGCGCGTCACGCCAAATGTCGCAATGCGGGCGTAGATCAGCAGCCATCCCACCATTTTGAATAACCCGATGATTGAGTCGGCGTTAGCGTTGGCCAGCGCGGTTCCGAACAGCAGGTTTAAGAGCGTTCCCCCAGCCATAACGGCAACAGAAGCAAAAAAGAATCCGAGCACCATCAGAGAAGGACGCAGCATCATGTCGATTAGGAAGATATAGCCGTACGCACTGCGGCTGCCCTTATCCTCTTCGGCACCGAGGTGGGTCGCTGACCACATAGGTCCGGCAGCACACCCCACCATGACGCTGACCAGCCAGTTAAATACCCCGACCATCCAGTACAGGAAGGGTACAGCTGGCAAAAATACCGCCAGTGAAAAACCCACTGCAAATAAGAGCAGCAGCAGGAAATAAAATGGCGGTGACAGTTCAGTCAGAACATCTTTAGCCGCTGCAGTTACGTTGAACGGGAGTATTCTTCCAACGGTGCCCAATAGTGAATTATCAGCAGCGGAAGCCGCCGCGTAGACAAGAGTGTAAGTTGTTAATGCACTCTCGCTTGCCAAGAGTGTGTAGTCACCTATGGTCTGCATCTTGATAAGAGGATTAACTTGGTGCGAAAAATCCGCATCAGTACCAAATTCTCTATTGGCAAAATAAGTAGTGATTTGCTGCATAGGCGATTTGAAAATACCGGTGAATACAGCATCAGGATCTGCTGCGTTCGCTGCTGCGCCGTCATCTTTAGCTGTCTGCGATCCCAGAGGCGCCGTGTAAGTGCTGTTCTGTACCTGCGATCGATACGCGGTGAATACCTGATGAAACAGGTCACCGGTACCCGTTTCGCCGTGCAGGCTGGCCCCTGCAGTCACCGGCGCAGCGTTGGCCACCTCGTTCGTTTTGCTGTTGGCCGTCGCAAAGGTGTTGTACCACGCGCCCAGCGATATCCAGCCGTAGGTTTTAAGCTGCGTCGTCAGCTGACTCTGCAGCGAGTCTTTGTAGTTCAGCTGGTTCAGCGCGTTGTTGACCGTGGTTTCATACGCGGCTGCCGCGTTCTGAATGGTGGTCTCGGGATCGCTCAGGGTGCCGGTATCCTGATCGCGCCGGCTGAGATAGGCATCGACGTAAGCCTGCGCGGCGGTATCGAGCGTGGACTGCATGGTGTCCAGCGCCCCCCGCGATGCCGTCGTGACGCTCGCCGTGTTCACGGCCGATCCAAACAGGCTATCCATAACACCCGTTGACGGCTCGGGGATGCGGGCGCTGCCGCAGAGCGCACTGCCGTTACCCGTGGTGTAGTCGCCGTTCCCGCCTTTCGTTTCCATCAGCGCCGTTCGTGCCTGCCCGTCCTGATAGAGAGAGGACAGCTCGCGGTTGGTCGCGTACTTGCACAGGTTCATTTCGAACACCGCGCGGGCAGCCGAGCGCGTTGAGGGCGCCGTGGGCTGCACGACCAGCGACATCCCGCTGCTAATCATGTCAGCCGCCTTGTCGGTGAACAGGTTCGCGCTGCCGATGCCCATGGTGGAGGCTGCCCACAGCATCACCAGCTGCGACAGCGACCAGCCTGACGCGGTCGGCACGAGCGTGATAAAGCCGGCAAAGCTCATCACGGGATGCAGCATGGTCCGGCCGGCGCTGAATACCTTGCCGTCCTGCCCACCTTTGAACACCGTCTTCAGCGTCACGATGAGGAACCACACCAGCGCAACCGAGCAGAGCACGCCGTTCAGCAGCGCAAACAGCGAGCCGATAAGCGTGACCTGCCCCGGCTGAAAAGGCGTAAGCACCACGTCGCCGAATATCATTACCAGTGCCTGCCGGGACAGGTCACCGGTCTTGCTGGCGGCATCGCTGATGGTCTGGTAGTCCACGCCGTCGGCGAACGCCGGGCAGGACGCGGCGCACAGCAGAGCCGCCGCCTGAATTTTTGTCAGTAGCTTCATGGTTTACCTGTGGGTCAGGGGATGACCTGAGTGAAAAGTATTGAGGTTGGCAGTATGGGAACGGCAGGCAGGCTGAATACGCTTAACGTTACTCCACGAACCGCCACACGTGCATCGGCACGCGATCGAAAAGCCTGCCGGCGGCGAGCTCCGCCCTGCGGTGGTCCCAGGCACAGGTCATCGCATACTCATCCGCCGGGTCGCCGCTGTATTTCAGCATCTCGTAAACCTTCTCCAGCGTGTCGGGCGACTGGTGACGCCGGAACTTCAGCAGCCATTCATCACGGGTCATGAGCTCTCTCCGTCCGATACGCGCCTCAGGGCGCTGACAAACCGGCTGACCGCAGCCGGCTCAAACAGCAGCTGCCCTTCGGACCTGACCGGCACCGGCAGCGTGATACCGCGCAGGCGCTTACGCCGGCTGACGGCCTGCCAGAGCGCCAGCGGCGCAATGCCCGCCTCTCTTGCAAACGCATCGAGCGGTATCAGCGGTTCGCCGGAGGGCGTGGGATGATCCGCAGGCTCACGGGCGTGCCAGCGCGCCGCAAACGCCGTGGCCTCAGCCTGATCGAACATCAGTGCCGCACCGCGCACCTGCCTGCGGGCAGGCAGCTGCATGCCGTCCAGCTCGCCCGTGGTGCGCACAGCGTGAAGCAGCTCTCCCGGCCGCACCCGGAGCAGGCCGGCAAACACATCAAGCCGGATATACATGACTCATTTCCTCCCGAAGTTTCATATATGCTGCAGATAGCGAGCGATCCAGACCACCGCCTCTGCGACCAGCATCAAACCGAAAGGCAGCAGGAGCAGGAGCAGCAATAGCAGAACACGCCACACCGGCGAGTACGCCAGAGTGAGAACGCGTTGATCCGACTGAGCATCCTCGCACACCGGCAGGAGCAGCTCTAAAGCGTACTCCAGCGGGGTCAGAACATGCTCTGAGGCGCCGGCCACCCGCAGGCTGTGGCGTGCTTTTCGCAACTGGCTCAGGGCATTCAGAGCGTGCTGCCCGGACGAAAAGTCATTCCGTTCCCGGCAGGCGCGCCGCGCGCTGTGCAGCAGGTCTGATATGGTCCCCTGCCGTTCACCCAGCTCCGCATCGTCCAGCAGGTTGATAACGCGGATAAGAAGCTGTTCGCGCGTTTTATTTCGCATGCGTTGTCTCCTTAAAGCAGGCCGCAGCTCAGCACCTGCCGGCACCAGCGCGTCTCCTGCAGAAAGTCCTGAAAACTGCCCTTCTCTGACGCCGACACCCGTTTTTCCGTCAGCTGCCACAGGCGGAAGCTGGTGACCAGCGCCTGCACGAACCCGGTCGCCGCCAGCAGCATCAGCACGAGCATCACGCAGCCCACGCGCAGCCAGCCGGTCCCGCCGATGCTGCTGCCCGCAGCAGTCAGCATCAGCAGGAACCCCACTACCGGCAGGCCGGTGAGCCACATCAGCCCCCACCATATCCAGCGGCTGACGCGCAGGTTACGCGCAAGGCGGGCGGGCGGAAGCCCGCTGTCCGCCACCGCCTGCGACCAGTCAGCGGGGCGGTAATCTCCGGCGCCGCGCCCTGCCGTGACCTCGCGAAGGCGCTGCCACAGGCGGGAAACGTTGCGCCCGGCGTGGCGGCTCCAGCTGGATACCTCCCACGCCGGCAGGACAACGTTCAGCGCTATCCAGCCCACGCGCTTCGGCGTGATGCGGGACTTCTTTGCGCTCCCTTGCGGAGCGGCTGAATCAGATTCATTCACAGGGGATCTCCTTCTGCGGTCAGGGTTGGCTCAGCGAGCGAAAACGTTACGTGGTGAAGCGCCGCCAGCGCCTGCAGCGCGTTAAAGAGGAAGCCGTACACGGACGTCAGCGCCTCACTTTCCATGCAGCGGATGTCGGGCGTCAGGAAGATGACCTGTCCCGGACGCTGGCGCAGCGCGCTGAGGCTCAATCCCGACGCGCCCGTGAACGTCTCCGCCACGTGCGGATGGTGGAAGATGGCCATGCGGCCGCGGATAGCCAGAACAGACTCGCCGGCGCCTTCATGCGTCAGCAGCGCGCGCGCCGCCTGCAGCGCCGGATGGTGCGGATACTGACGGCTCCAGCGGGCGATAGCCGTCCACAGGTCGTCAGCCCACAGCTGACCGGACAGCGCACCGAGCCCGGATGAGCGCCCGATGAAGTGGGCCGTGTCGTCCGCGAACGCCAGCACGCAGGCCATCAGGCTGCGCGTCAGGTCGCTGTGCCCGTCTGCCGGAAAAAGCGCGGCGGCCAGCGCCTCGCTCCCGTCCGTCGCGGGCACGTGGCGCAGCGCGCCCAGCACGTCCCATACGTCGCCCTCCTGCGTCTGTCCCGGCGCCAGGCGCCACGCCTGCCACAGCGTTTTCCAGCGCGGCGCCTGCCAGAAGGCCTCCCACAGCGCGCCGCAGGGGTCCAGCACCAGAACCGGGCCGGCGGCCGCGTCCAGCAGGGAAGAAAGCGCGCCGGCGTCCGGCGCGAAGGTACCGCTTGTCGTCATGGAATGCTCCGTAGAGATTACTTAGCGCTCACGCCGGCGCTCATCTGCGAGGACAGCGCCTGCAGCTGCGGGGCGTATTCATTTTTTGCCGCCAGCGCCAGCTGCTGGCCGCTGATGATGTTGGCCTGACGCAGTTCGTTTTTGATGCCGAGCGCCAGCCAGTTGGCCAGACTCTGCTGGCGCGCCATCTCGCGCGCCAGGTTATCGCCGTCCATGCCCTGCAGGTCGGTGACCCACGCGGTGTTGGCGTAGCGGCGGCCTACCTCGAACGCCTCAAACTCGCGCTCGCTCATGGTGCCGGTCTGCTTTGCCTGCGCTGACGCGGTCTGCTGGAAGTAGCTTTCCGCCGACGGCGCCTGCCGCGCCTCGGTGAGCGCCGCCTGCGTGGCGTCCTGCGGCTGGCTCGCCGCCACCATGTCCAGCTGCGGCTGCATCGCCGCGCTCTGCATCGCCTTGTACTGCGTGAGCAGGCCCTGATACTCCTGACCGGTGGCGGTCTGGATTTCGCCCTTGCCCGGCGTGCGTCCGGCGTCGAGCTTCGCAGAGTTGTTCACGTAGGCCATCGCCGCATCGGTCTGCGCCTGGGTGAAGGTGAGCTCGGGGTCTTTACCCGCAGGGCCCGCCCCGTCGTAAAGCGATCGCGCCTCGGTGTCGCCGCCCGGAAGCTCCGAGACGCCCGGGCACAGCCCGGTACCGCCGTACAGCTTCGCCTCCTCCGCCGTACAGTAGCCCGCGTGAATAAGCGCGCTGCGATAGCCGCCCTGCCGGGGCGAGGTGGGCAGGCTTGCCAGCGTCTCCCGCACGACCGCACTCGACACGCCGCTGCCGCCGGCAAGCTTTGACGCCGCCGCGCGGGTTGCCTGACTCACCTGCGCGGCCGTGCCGGAGGCCGACTCGCTGCAGATGCTGTCCGGCACCGTGTAGGCCGCCCGGGCCTTCTCCAGCCGGTCCGCCTGACGGTTAAAGTTCTCCGCTTCGCGCTGGGTGCGCGCCGCTTCCGTAATGGCCGTGGTGGTTTTGTCCGAGGACTGCACCACCGCCGTGCCGGTCTCCTTCTCCGCCGACAGGATTTCAGCCAGCGTGGCCTGCATGGTCTGCAGCGCGGGCATCACCTGCGTCTGAATAGGGATGCTGCTCATTTCCTCGGTCGGGTACGCCAGCGCTTTCGGCGCCAGCGCCGCCAGCACGCAGGCGGCAAGCAGCCGGCGCCCCGCGGGGCGCCATGATGTGGATTTATGCATGTCAGAACTCCTGAGGGGTCAGAGGTCGTAGCCCTGTTTATCGATAAGCTCGGTGGCGAGCGTGCGGATGACGTTGTCACCGCGCGCCTCGCCCGCGGTGCGCTGACGGTGCTCGATGACCTTCTCGGCCGAGCCGTTCGGAAAGGAATTCCCGAGGATGCGGCGGGTCGTGCCGGCCCCAACGTCTTTTTCAAGCATGCGGCGCAGCGACATATCCACCGGCGTGGTGCTGTGGCCCCACAGCTCCTCCGGACCCACCGTGTTTTTCATGATGTGGGCAATGGTGCTGCCCCCCCTGATGCGGAAGATGCCAAGAAACGGTACGCCGCTGCCGTCGGCCGCCGGGCCGCTGCCCATGCGCTCAAAGCGGTCAAGCGTGGCGTCAGGTACCTTAAAGCGCTCTTTCAGCAGCGCGCGGTCTTCCGGATCCACGCCGACCATGTAGACGGAGTTGGCTGACTGGCGCAGCGCGTCGGGCATGTCTCGGAAGTACTGCGAGGACAGCACGGTGCGCACGCCAAACTTGCGCTGCTCGCGGTCGGCGGTTTCGAGCATCGGGAAGATAAAGGGGACGCCCTTCGCGTTGTGCAGCTCGTCGTACTGGCGGGTTTTAACCTCCTGGTCGAGCTGATCCACGCGCGCGCGGTGCATGGGGTGCCAGCGTTTATGAAGCGCGGGAAAGAGCTCGTCCTGATACTGCGGCAGCACGAAGTCGCCGCCCGCGATGTGGCCGGCAAACAGGTACATCATGCCGGTCTGCAGATAGCCCGCCTTTGACTTGTCGCCGGCGACGTACTGAATGTCGACCGTAATGACGCGCGCCTTCGGGCTTATCATGAAGCGCGTGCGCCCGGCGAACATGCGGTACTGGCCGCAGGCGTCGCGCAGGCAGCGGGCGATGTACTCAATCAGCGGCTCGCTGCTGCCGTCGCGCTGAATGTTTCCGTACATGCTTCTGAAGTCCTCGCTGAGCAGGCGCGGCGCCATGTCGGCGAGCTCCGGCACCGCCTGAAACTGCGCGCGCTGCGCGGCGGTCGGGTGGGCCGCGTCCTGCAGCAGGTCCCGCACCTCGTACCATGTAGCGTTGTCGCGGTATTCCGGGTGCGCCTCCCAGATGCCGGCGTCACTCAGCGCTGCGTCCACCTCCGGCACGAGCCCCGGCTCGTAGCGCCGCGGTTCCTCACGACAGGCCTTAAACGAGTCGCTGACCAGACGGCGCAGAATAATCGGCGTATCGCGGCCGTTGGGCGGCACGCCGGTGCCGGGGTCAATACACAGGGCCTGCAGCGCGTTCTCCATAAATTCGGATTCGTAGCTGAGCGGCACCGAAAGCCCCAGCTGGATGTCGAACAGGTTGCGGCAGTGATTCGCGTCGTTACGCAGCACGACGCTGAGCACCTCGTCCTGACGCTCCGGCGGCAGCGCATCCCGCAGTATCGAGACCATGCCCTGCGAGCTGAACCCTTTATCAATGCCGGCAAAGAAGGGTAACTGCTGCTGCGCGGACATAGCCAGGATGATGGGCTGCCGGTTGATGAACACCGATTTACCGCCGCCGGACTCGCCGGCCACGATGCTGGTTTTCTTGGTCTGGTTGGAGGGCGCGAGCGCCACCGGCATCAGCTTGCCGTCCGGCGACACAAACAGCGCGTTGCCGTCCTCGCTCCAGGCCGTCGTCGGACGGGTAAGCGGCATCAGGTTCAGCGCCTCGGACAGCGGCGGATACATCAGGCACGGCCCGCTTGACGCAGACGATCCCGTGAGCGTAGCCACCCACGCCTTAACCGGGTCGCCGAAGGTCTGCGTTACGCCGCATATCCCCCACGACGTCAGCGCCTGCTGCAGCAGCGTCAGGTTGCGCGTCACTGTTTCCGGTGAGTCCCCCCAGGTCGCGGCCGTGATGGTCATCACGCACACCGGCTCGTGCATCTCGCGTTCGGCCAGCATCGAAATGGAATCGAAAATCGGTTTCAGGCCCGGCACCCAGGACGCCATGCTCAGCACGACGTGCTTGCCGCCGAGGCGACGCATGCCGCCGGGCATCAGGTCCTTGCGGATGCGAAACGGCACGCTGCGCGGAATAAGTTCGCGCAGGCGGGCAAAGCTCTGCGGACTCTGCGGCCCGAGGTTCACGGCGAGCGTGCCGTGCCAGACGCCTTTAATTTTGATCAGGTTGTTGCGTATCTCATCAACGCCCGCGCCCATGACCTGAAAGTTCAGCCAGGGGGCCAGCAGCGCGGTGGCGTCCTCCCCCTGACGCACGCCCCGGGGGATAATACGATCGTCCGGCAGCAGCGGCTGCCAGTCAGCGCCCGTGCCCGGGTCCACCTGCGCGCGCAGCACGCGCCCGGCTTCGTGCACATCGATGCGGCGCATCAGTACGCCCCTGCCGCTGTCGCCGAGCGCCCGCTCAACCTGCGAGAGGAAGGCGTCGTGGCGGATTTTGAGCCCCGCCAGCTCGGTGAGCAGCGGATTCTGCCCAAACGCGGCCGCCGGGCTGCCCTTCACCAGCTCCTTCAGGCGGGCGTTTTCATCGCGCAGTTCGTGCCCGGCCAGCACGCCGCGGCCGCTGTAGCAGACAAGCCAGGTGCGCTCCGCGTTCACCCAGGGCGTGAGCTTCTTCACCTGCTCATCGAGCATGTATTTCAGATCCAGACCGGTGCGCTTCAGTGACTGATACTGCGGCGCCAGCAGCCGACGGATGACAGCCCCGCCGCCATACGGATCGCACTCGTGTACGGTGCTGATTTTATGACCCGTATGGCGATAGTGGGAGTTTAAGGACTCAGTCATGCGGTCAAGCCGTCCCTGCCACGCGTCGTCATGCCCGGCGGCCAGCTTTTCGTCTGCCTCACTGTAGCTGCCGGCAACTTCATAAACCGTCAGATAGTCACCGCGATGAGTGACCATGATGTACGGCGCGCTCAGCTCCGGGTGACGAATGCGATCGTCGTCGGTGAGGCGCACCACGGTCTGCAGATCGCAGTAGTCGGGCAGGTCGCGCGACACGGCAAAGCGGGTCGCGGCGGTGATCACTTCTTCAGTCCAGCGGATGAGGCGGTTCGGCATACAGGTCGCTCCGGGTATAGGTCGCCCATGCCGGGGTATGCACCGCGCTATCGGCGGTGCGGCCCAGCGGCAGCAGCAGGGTCAGGTCGTTAAAAACGTCAGCGGGCAGAATGAGCACGCAGCCCTCAAGCCGCTGCTGCATCTGCGCGCGCTTTACAGGCGGAAGTCGCGCGAAGGCCGCGGCGAACTCGGGCGCGCGGGAGGTGCCCCACATGCCCTCCACCTCGCGTGCGTGGCGGGCCAGCCAGTTCCAGACGCGCCTGCCCTGTTTACGCACGGCTTTACTCTCGCTGTGCTGCCCGATAAGCGCGCGGCGCTGCAGATTGATGACATCGGCGGCGGGTGCGTCAGGCAGCCAGGCAAGGTGCCCGTGCGCGGCAGTGGGGCTGTCGAGGTTAAAGGTCAGCCAGCACAGCGTGCAGACCGGCTGCGCGTCCGGCCCCTGCCACAGGCGCTGCGCGCGCGTACCGCAGCAGCGGCATGGCGCGCCGGGAGACAGCGCCACAGGTCGCGGGGATTCGTCTTCACCGCTGACGTCCGGTACAAGCGGCAGCAGAGAATCTGCCACCGGAGCCGGCGTACGATTCAAAACCATAGTGAAGTCCTGTTCGAACAATAGGAGAACTGTCCGGGTAATCCGGCAGTGATGCGGAGAATTGCCGCCCCGTGAGGGGGCGGCCGGGAAGTTAGCTGATGCTGACCGGCGTCATGCCCATCTGGTTCATGCCGCGCTTGATGATTTCCGCGATACCCATAGCCAGCAGCCCGCCAACAATGGCAAGCGCTATCATCCAGGGTTTAATCTGCGGGTTATTCTTCATGGCTTTAATGGAAAGAATGCCGCCGGCAACTGAAAAGAACCCGATAACCTGGATGATGATGATACCGCTGGTCTGCCACGACTTGGCGCCATCAGCCAGGCGGGTACCTATTCCGGCTAAATCATCGTCGGCCATGGCCATCGGCGAGATAAGGGCAAGCCAGGCGCAGAGGGCGCGCAAAGTCATGCGGCGCAGGGTTTCAGACAGCATCAGGACGCGTGCGTATGCCGCGCAGTAAAAGCGAGTAATCATGGTGTTTTCCTTAATAAATAAGAGTGGCCGGATGGCCGGTTAAATCGTCCATGAGGACGGAAGTCTTTGAATCGGCCTCAGCGCATACCGAGGGTTTTCTGTAAGGCGTCGAGCAGGTAGGGGCTACAGATGAGCAGCACCCCAAGGATAAATCTCACGGTACCTTTGTTGACGTCGTCGCCCGCCGTCAGGCCCGAGTGGCCATCTTTACGGGAACGGCGCCACAGCATCACGCCCGCCAGTGCGAACCAGACGCCGACCATGCGAAGCAGGCTCAGCAGAGCGTTGGCCGCGACCGCGCCCTGCCCGAACGTCCCCTGGTCCACATAGCTGATGGCGTCAAACGAAACCTGCCAGCCCACCTGTCGCGCCCCCGCGCCGATAAGCTGGTCCAGCCCCACCAGGCAGCCCGACAGCAGCAGACAGGCCACCATGGCCCCGCCGCTCGCCGACTGACCGGGCGCCTTGCGGGCAAGCCACGACTGACGGATCAGAAAGCCGCCGGCACCGAGCACGCCGAACAGCGACCCCAGCGTCAGGGCCAGGGTGATGAACGAGCTCTGCAGCCCGGAGGCCAGGTTAGACAGCATGGTGATGCCGTCAAGCGATCCTCCCATGACGCCTCCCTAGCGCAGCACGCCGGCGCTTGTTATGACGCTGCCTTCAGACGCGTTAACGTCGCGCACGGTGACGCCGCCAAGGGTATCCCCCGCCTGCACCGCCCACGTTTTGCCCTGCCAGCTGACCCACGCCATCCCCTCCTGCAGGCTTTCCAGCCGCATGCCGGTGAGCGCCGATCGCGTCGCGCGCTTGCCGGCGGCGTGTCCGCCCGCCTCAGAATAAGGCCGCGCGGCCAGCACGGTCAGCTGATTACCCAGCCGGGCGTTTTCCTGCGCGATGCCGGCAAGCTGCTGCTGCAGGGTGGCCAGCGCCTTAGTCTGCGCGCGCACCGTGTCCGACAGGCGGGTGATCGCCTCGCGGTTGGCCGCCTCAAACTCGCGCCGCTCGCGGATGAGCTTCACCACGTCGTCCGGCACGCTGCCGGCCGGTTCCGCCACGCTGAGCGCGGCGGCAGGGACGCTGAGTCCGCCCGTCTGCAGCGGCGCCGGCGCGGACGCGGCAGAAGCGGGCTGCACCGCCTCAAGGCCGGCGTCCTGCCCGAACGCGCGCTGGCTGGCATCCTGTGAAAAGCCTGATGGCAGGAACACATACCAGGCGATGCCACCCAGCACCAGCCCTATACCCGCCAGCCAGGGCAGGGAGTAGCCCAGCAGCAGCGGGCGCGTCAGAAAGCTCTGCTGCTGCGGGGCGGGCGGTGAAGCGGCGGGGGGGACCGGCGCGATGACCGCCGGCTGCGGATCGAATTCATTCACGGGGCATACCTCTCTGTTCGGCGGCGCGGATGCGCGCCTGGGTTTCTTCGCGCAGGTCCGCGGCGCTCGGGGTCGGGTTGCTGTTCAGAGCTGCGGGCGTTGCAGGGCTGTCCGCTGACGCCGCCGCACCCTGCGGAGGAAGCGCGTCCGTGCTGTACACCGCACTCATAAACTGGATGGCCACCACCAGACCGTTATTCACCGTTACGGTGCGGTCGGGCAGGCGCGCAGCATCGCTTGTCAGCACCTGCCCCGCTCGCTGGGCCATGCCGCCAAGAATTACGCCTCCTACAGCAGTAGGATCGGGCAAGCCGGGTCGGGAGGTAACGGTGTTGAAGCCGTTACTCAGCATCTGCGTGTTTGACTGTGCGTAAAGCTGGCCAGCCTCCCCTGTACCGCCGAATAATGAAGGCAGTACGACGCGGCGCAGATAGTGATGGTCGACGTCAGAGGCGATGTTGGCCACGAGCGTCTTATCGTCGAGCGCGTAGGCGTCCACTTTGTAAGCCTGCCCGTTCAGGGTCATGGTGGTGAAGTGGACGATGACGCCGTTACCGGACAGCTTCGCCCCTTCGGGAGCCTTGAGTACGGCGCCCGCATACTGGCCTGTTTCAATGCATCCCAGCACCGGGGTGGCCCCGTTGTCAGAATCCACTCCGGTACAGATTTTCCCCGGCCCGCGCCAGTAAGGCGCCACAACGACAGAGGCCGGTGGCGTGTTTGCTGCAACCTGACGGCTTCGCGCGGCGGCCTGCTGCACGTAGCTGCCCGGCTGCGAGTCGCGCCATGTGGCCCAGCCGCCGTCCTTTCCGCCCAGCAGTTGCGCGGCGGGGAGGTCGGTCCGGGGCTCCGCCTGCATTTTTGCGAGCAGCACGGCCAGCGACTTCTGCCGTGCCTCGCTGAGCGCCTTCTCCTGCTCCTGCGTGCGCCCGTTACCCTGCGGGCGGGGCAGCTCGCGCGGCGTCACGGCCGGGGCGACCTTTGGCGTTTCTTTTGGCGTGACCACGTCCTGCTGCAGCGGGATGCTGGCGATAAAGCTGCCGTTCGAGGCGGCGGCGGTCTGCGCGCCCCGGGCGTTGTTTTCGCGCAGGAGCTCGCGGTAGGCCGCCTGCTCCTGTGCGCTCACCTGCGTGCTGCCGCCTACCCGCGTCAGGTTCACGCGCGAGGGTTCAGGCGGCGGTGCGGCAAAGTAGCTGTACAGCGCGTAGCCGCCCCCCGCCACCACCACGATGCCGCCAAGGATCAGGCCCATCATCAGGCGGATGTTGCCGCCGCCGGTGTTCTGTTGATCGCTCATGATTACTCCAGGGCAATGCTGAGGGCTTCGGTGCGCCCGTCAACCGAGAAGGCCACGCGCGGCGTCACCGGCAGCTTCCACAGGTGGGTGCCGTCGGCCGACGAAAGCGTGGTGTCGAACTCGTCGCGGATGTCCGCGCGCGAGCGGATGTAGAGGTCGTCGCCCTGCTGCCACACCGCCGTGTCCGGCACGCTGCCGGTGGTCTTCAGGCGCTTCGCGCCCGACGGCGGCACGCCGTCCAGAAACGCCTGCAGCACGTCGTCATGCAGCCCGATGCGCGAAGGACCCGGTGCGTCAGGCGCCGCGCCCGGCCCGCGGCGGGGAATGCGCAGGTCAAGGCGTGCGTCCACCGTCCAGGTCTTTTTCGCCGTGTCGGCCTCGCCGCTCATCACGCTTATCTGCAGCGGCACCGGCAGGCCCTCAAGCCCCACGGTCACCAGCGTGTTCACGAAGTCGCGCTTTGCGGTGATGACCATAAAGGACATGCCCGGGATCCACTTCACGTCGATGTCCGGTGAGCCGCTCACCGGGTCACCGAGGATTTTCCAGGGCGCGCCGGTGCTGTCAATAAAGCTCACGGTCGCCGGCCAGTTCACTGCGGTGCGCACCAGCGGCAGGCTCGCGCCCGGCTGCAGGCTCACCGTCTGCGCGGTGATGCGCGGTACCGCCGTAATACCCGGCGTGGCCAGCGCCCGGTTCTGCTCGGTCTGCTGCGCACGCAGCTGGCGGATTTCATCAGGCGTCAGCGGGGCAATGGTCGCCTGCGCCTGGTCATACGTGACCGAGGTGGGGGGCGGCAGCGCCTGCCCGGGGAGCGGACCGGCCGCTGCCTGTGCGGCGGGCGTGCCCGTACCGCCACCGCTCTGGCCTGTTGCGGCAGCACCGCCGGCGGACGCGGTCGTGCGCCAGCCGCCGTCGGTGCCGGCCGCCGGGGCGGCCCCCGTTGCCGTGGCGGCGCTCGCGCTGCCGCACAGCGCCAGCCACAGGGCCAGCGTGCGAAAGTTGCTCATTGCATTATCCTGCGTTGTTGGTGATGGTCTGCGTGACCTCAAGGCCGCGCGGTTTGAGGCGCGGATCGGCCTGCTGGATGCGCAGCGTGAAGATGTAGCGCAGCGGCGGCGTACTGGTGTTCTGGCCCTGCAGTCGCAGCGTAACGGGATACTGGAACTCCCACGTGTAGCGCCCGCCCACCACGCCGCGACGGGTGATGACGCCCGGTTCGACGGTGTTGGTCAGGTTCATGCGCTTGTCCTTCACCAGCGACAGGGTGTTGGAGTCGGTGCTCAGCGCCCTGTTGTAGCCGGTGAAGCCCTCCTCCGAAAAGTCAGCGGCCGCGGCGGTCATCTGGTCGCGGTAGTGCACGAAGTCGAGCGTAAACGCCTTGCTGATGGTGTCCGCACCAAACTGCCGCACGTCGCTCTCGCTCCATACCGGCTTATCCGTCGGGTAAAGCGGCGTGATGCGCCCCGCTTCGGTAGCAAAGTACTCGCGCGGGAGAAACACGATGTAAACGGCAAGGGCGCCGATGACGATGGCCTGAATGACGTTGACGCTGAGGCTCCAGCCCAGCCTCTTCAGGCAGGTGCGCGCAAACTCTGCGCCGAGCGTGCGCTCGTGCTGCGCGTGCAGGGCGTGTTCATAGGCGTCCGGGTCGGTCAGGACCACGGCCGCCTCCTGAGACGGCGCGACGTGTTGGGGGTTCTGCATTCTGTACTCCTTACATTCCGTAGGACTGCCACGGATCGATGCTGGTCGGCAGGTTGCTGTTGATTTTGTCCGTCAGCGCCCCGCAGACCTTCTCTGACGCCTGGTTCATGATGTCCTGCAGGCTCGGCAGGTTCGGCAGGCTGATAGAAATGTTGCGGATGCCGGAGAGGCAGTTCTGCAGCTGATCGGACGTCTGGCTTTCACGAGCCGCCCACGCATCGTTAGCCTTTTTGGCGGCGTTGTAGCCCGCCTCGCTGCCGGTCTGCGCGGCGCTGCCGGCGCGACAGGTCGCGGCGCCGGCGGCAAAGGCGGTGCAGCAGAAAAAGACCGCCAC
>Ga0207696_1000231_pt1 | contig 78611 bp, 72 predicted proteins | sample KBSS54metaG_FD_184403 | JGI IMG/M metagenome (GOLD analysis project Ga0207696, IMG submission 184403) | Switchgrass rhizosphere microbial communities from Kellogg Biological Station, Michigan, USA - KBS S5-4 metaG (SPAdes) (version 2) | ecosystem: Host-associated > Plants > Roots > Rhizosphere >... | reverse complement strand
TGATTACATCGAAATGTTTTATAACAGTAAGCGTCGGCATGGTTCTAGCGATCAGATGCCACCGACAGAATATGAAAACCAGTATTATCAACGGCTCGGAAGTGTCTAGATTATCCGTGGCGATTCAGATATGCGCCTTGATAATGAATCTAGTGTGAGGTTAACAATGTCCGCTTCTTGCACAAAGCGGACTGACTGAAAGACCGATGTCCGCTATGAGCGAACAGCGGACATTGACTAATTGGGGCTGGATTTTTTCACATTAAACATCCTATACCGATTATGAATCAGCCTATGAGTCTCGTCTCATCAGGAATTCGTCATGAAACACTCCAGAAACGCATAGCGCATCGGCATCAGTCGCCCACTCTTTGAACCCGAAGGAACGATAAAGCGCATACGCGGCCCGGTTAGTTGTAACCACTGACAGTTTCACGGTTTTTGCTGAACTGGCGGCTTCCAGCGCCGCATCCATTAATTCTGATGAAAGCCCGGAACCTCTGTTACCGGCGCGAACATACATTCCCCAGATATTCGCCACATGACTCAACTTTAGTAACGAGTTCCTGCTAACCCCAATCATGCCCTGCAAGGAGTTGTTAACATCAAAACCACCGAAAACATGACTTGTCAGCAGCTGTTCGGCAAAGAACTGCATTGGCTTCTGACTGCATTCACCGTAGGACGCGCCAAAGGCTTCCGGATGAAGGCGCAAAGCCTCCAGCCTCAATTCCCTGAAATCGTCCAGATCGCTTTCGATTATGCGTCGTACTGTGAATGCTTCCACTCATGGGCTCCTTGCTCTTCCAGATTTGCATTGTCAGAACCTAATTAAACCAGCATAAGAGTTCATGTGAAACTTCCGCTTCTGGCACAAAGCGGACGGAATCAGATAAACGTCAGCTAAGAGCGAAAAGCGCACCCTGACCTGCAGGATGGTTATCAGCCAGTGTAGTTTCTGAAGTTTAAACTGCACATAAGATGACGGCAGATAACGATGATTCGATATGTCCCTCTGAAAGGCGGGAGTACTATAAACGGAGTATACCTACTTACCGGTTTTGCTCGCTTCGTTATGGACATTCTGCCCGATTATGGCTGTTAATTTGGACCTGTCGCAAGCTACCCATATCCTGACAGCATTACGGTTGCTTCATCCATCCGCTGACGGTCGAGTTTATAGAAAACCCAGTTCTTGATACGTTTCGAGGTCACTATTCCGGCCTTAGCCAGAATCTGAAGATGGCCTGTCACGGTCGGCTGACTGAGACCAATCTTTTCGGTAATAAACCCGACACACACACCATCCTCAACCAGATCGCCATCCTGCTGTTCCGGAAAATGCGACCTGGGATCGGAAAGCCACTCCACCATCACGAGCCGGTGCTCATTGCCGAGAGCGCGGAAAAGGTCTGCCATTGATGTTTCAGGATTGTTCATATAGCCAATCTCCTATATAGTTATTTTCCTATATAAACTCTGAGGTCATATTATGACAAACCACACACAAAGACCAATGGACAGTGTCACGCTGAAGGCGATTTATGCTGCTTCCGCGCGCATCAAAACAACGGTTTGCAGAACCCCGCTGCAGCTTTCGCAGGCGCTGTCTTCTCTTGCAGGAGCAGAGGTCAGGCTCAAGATGGAGAGTCTTCAGCATACGGGTAGCTTTAAACTGAGGGGGGCTGTAAACGTCATTGCCAGTCTTAATCCAGACCAGCGCATTGCCGGCGTCATTGCCCCGACGGCGGGAAATCATGGCCTGGGGCTTGCCTGCGCGGGTCACGCAGCAGGTGTACCGGTGTCCATATTTCTGCCCTATTCAGCAGACCCGATTAAGGTCTCAGCAATGAAAAGCTATGGTGCTCAGGTTACGTTCTTTGAAAATATTGAAGAGGCGAGACAGGCCGCGATTGTGGCTGCGCAGGAGTCCGGAGCGACGTTTGTCTCCGCCTACGATAATGAGCAGATGATAGCCGGAGCCGGCACCGTCGGTCTGGAAATAATGGAAGACTGGGCAGACGCTGACGTCATTCTCGTAAATTTTGGCGGCGGCGGGCTGGCGTCAGGTATTGCGACGGCCGTCAAAGCTATCAACCCTGCAGCCGAAGTGTGGGCAATTCAAAGTGAAGCCAGCCCAACTTTTGCACACTGGAAAGAGGCTGGCCAAACGATCCCGGTTGAATTATCCCCGTCAATCGCCGAAGGCATCAGTGGCTATATTGAGCCTGAAGCAATAACCTGGCCCCTTGTACGCGACCGCGTTGATCGTGTTCTTATTGTTTCAGAAGCCGGGATCAAAGCAGCGATGCTGTTAATGCTGAATCAGCACAGCCATGTTATTGAACCTTCGGGAGCACCTGCAATTGCGGCAGTCCTTCGTTATGCAAAAGAATTGAGTGGACGTAAGGTCGTCTGTGTGGTTAGCGGCAGAAATATATCGGGTTACCGTTATCTGAAATTAGTGAATGAGGCCACACTCTGACGACACGCAGCAAAGGTGCAGGCAGGAAACAAAATGATGCTCAGACGGCGTGAGAGCGAGAATTGATGAAAATATTGCGCCTCCTTCCTCACTTAGCTCATTATGCAAACTTGCCCTAAAAAGTGATGGCTGACCAGATTGTATTATTGTGTGCAGGATACAGGGCCATATCTGAACACAGTCCGTCAAAATAATTACATTGCCCAGACCTACTCTCCGAAGCTAAATAAAATGAGAATAATATGAATAAAAATCGCATTAAACCCTCTCACCTGTCACGTATTCTGATGCTGACGTGCGTACCCATGTTTTTAATGGGTTGTACCAGTGCATTGTGCCCTTTTGGCAGCTTTGAAGGCACGGTTCCGGACTTTAAAAATAGTTACTGGAGATCCACTGAAAAACAGCCGGCTAAGTCTGATGAACAAGTCCAGGAAGAATGCACACAAGCTGCCAACGCTGAGGAGCAACGCCTTTCGCAGGTCTATCTGCAGTTGTGTAAAACCGGCCATTTAACCGCCGAAAATCAACGCTTTGCACAGGCGTTACTGGTCAATCCACTCTATACTGGCTTGAAACCAGCAAAAGCCGTACCCCAGGATAAGTCAGTTAATTCAATTGAAGTCCAGATGAGACGGTCGATTTCCGCGAGCGATAACTCTAAGTATTTAAAAGAAAGTTGTGGCTATTACATTGAAAAAAACGCAGCGGAACGGACCAACACCCTGCTGGGTTTACAAGTAGGAGATTACAAAAAGGAAGTTTTTAAACAGTGCATGGCAGAAAACCATATGGCGCTCATTGTGCCACAGACTGCATTCAGCCGGTGCAAGTCGATAGGATGGTAAGCACCCACAGGGCTGATCTCTACTTCAGGCGAACATGTTAAGTTATGACACTGGCGATTTACGCTCCGTACCCCAGGGAATCAGTGTCATGTGGGCAGATATAAAATTAAATTCGGGCTTTGCTGTAGAGTGCATGAGCCCGGAAAAACATTAAATATGCTGAATAGCGTTCATGCCAGGCGGCGCGTTCACCATTTAACTTCGGTCTGCACTATCTGATGTATACGCATCATTCCCAGTGGACCAGGTAAGCAAGTGCAGCAGCTGAACAGAAAGCATAGGGGCTTAAAAGCAAAATATCAGAATAAGACGCTTCACATATTCTGATAACAGGCCATGCCAGTATAAACAGCCACATGAAGAGCACAGAGCACACGATAAAACAGCTCCCCTTTAGGGCAGCATCAGGATAAAATCGCTTCGAAATCATCGCTAATGGCATGCCGATTATCATTGATCCCATCGTGGTCCCAATAATACTCATCGTAACGATGAAAAAATAAATCAATATGAGGCCCATTACCGGCGCACTGCTTTTCCCCAGTGAAAGATAGGTTAAAACCAGTAATGAACCTACGAAACTACTAAATATTGCTGATATGACAGATACCCTAATCCATTTGTCGTCAATAATGTTCGCCATGATTCTCTCTGTGTCTGAGCAGCTTTATTGGTGCAGCGCATCCGCTTAAATTTTCGGCGCGAGGCTTGATCGCAAAACAGGCTTCAGGCGCAGCATCCGCGTAACGACCTGCGACGGGCATCCTGACAATAACGACATTGAGGCCGTCAGTCAGTTTTTTTGGGGCAGGCCAGTATGATTGCCATCGCTTTTCCTTGTGAGTTTTATCCTACAAACCTTTTGCATGTGCCATAAAATTTTTAAGCATACCTATCTAATTCGAGTAAGGCGACAACATCTGCTCTCAGCACGAAGCGGACGGAATCAGATGAGCTCCCGCTAAGAGCTAAAGCAGAGGTTGATTGTTTTTCCACAGCAGCGGACGTTGTCATTGACGAAGTCAATTGTTAGTTAATAGAGGGCATGTCAGCTGCAACAGCCATTAATGAGGCACCTTTTACACATATCGGCGGCGCCCGGGTTTCAGAAGAGAACTGGCGCATCAGGGTACATAACTCATTAGTGCTCTGAGCGGTATAATATCTGTTCAGATACACGTCATAGAGGTTAAATCAGGTGCTGACTTATATCACGATTGGGACGAACGATTTTCAGCGCTCCGTGGAGTTTTATGACGCTGTTTTAAACGTTCTGGGATATTCACGACTGCCAGCCTGGACAGAGAGCTGGGCAATGTGGGGAGATGAAAATAATCCGGATGAGGGATTCAGCTTCTGTATTTGCCCTCCCTTTGACGGGCATCCTGCAACAGCAGGAAACGGGACCATGTTTGCCTTCAAAGCAGTGAGTGCGGAACTCGTCAGACGCTTCCATGCGGCTGGCCTTCTTGCGGGAGGAGAGGATGAAGGCGCTCCAGGCACACGAATCGCTTACGGTCCTGACTTTTATGTAGCCTATCTGCGTGATCCTGACGGACATAAGCTTGCATGTGTTTATCAGCAATATTCTTCTCAAGGGGATGAACAGGCAAAGAAACAATAGTTATTACACCAGTTAAATTTTACGATGTTCAGCGATGACGACATCAACCCTGCAATGCGGCGTTCACGACGAGCAATCTCAATTCAATACACGACTGGCACAAAACATCCTTATCAGCGTAGTGAGGTCCGCTATGAGCGAAAAGCGGACACTGCCAAGCTAACTAGGTTAGCTAAGCCTGAATATCGTAAGAAGTAATTAGACATTTCCCTTGCAAAGGCCGTGGCCCTGGCAGCCTTCATTATGCTGGGCATGTAAAGAATATTCAGAGGTCTCGACTGCGGTAAGAAGCGGGAAATGTGCTGCTAGACGTAAATTCGATTTATTCGAATCCAGCGAAAAATAATGTTATGCCATCTGCTAAGTTGCTTGAATAAGTCATATATGCATAAGGTGCAAACCTGGCACGGAAAATTTTATAATATATTGATTTCACACATTGTTCCAATGAGCAGAATAGGGAACCAATCTAATTTATCACAACGCTGATTAACTTCATGCTTATTGTGGGTAATGGAGCCTCTCATTTATTCGAAGACATCTGAAAAAAACGATGATATTATTGCGATAATCAATCGCACGAAGGGCATGTCATGAATAATACTAAATTTTCGAATAAAAGTGAAAAAGAAAACTTTGGATTCTTTCTAATTGCTATAGCATTCTCTATTTTCTACATGGCATTGACAAGAGTAGAACTGCTTATAACTTACTGGAAGATTTTCACATCTCTGGAAAGTGAGTCTATGTTAAAAGGTTTCTTCATTCTTTCAATGATTTCATTACTTTTGGTTATATTTTTATCGCTATTGTTCCTCTTGCTTTTCTTTAAAAGAAGAAAGGTGGCTAAATATGTTTTTTTGACTCTTGCATTAATATATGCAACTATTTACTCTGTAACGTACATGTATGGCGTTTATATTGCTGGCGTGGATGTTAATTCGTTGGCTCCTGATTATATTGGCCATCTGATAACAGAGGTAGCATTTTATCTTCTTATCTGCACGCCATATTTATTTATTTCAAAAAAATCCAAGAATGTATTCATAACTCATTGATTTTAAAAGTTTTATGAGAGCTGTGATTTTCCCGCCCCTGCTTAAGGAGGCTGTTATAACACGGTTTAGTATTGACGTAAGCTAAGAAAGTCATTATTTTTTATAACATAACACGATGTTTTCATTTTTTATATGTTTATGTTAAAAAAGGAATAGAGAATTGACTATTGGCAATTATCTCAAGTGCCTGCCATGGGCTGCTTTCATTCTTTCTTCGGTGTTATATAATTTGTATTTAGAACCTGATAGTTTGATGTGGAGGGTTTTGTCTGGAATATCTGTGATTAGTTTCTTACTTTATCCAGTATCAAAGATGGCAATTGAAAGATTTGCTTTGGTCTATACCAAAAGAGAATTCTGGAGTCGTGGGATTTTTATGGAGACACCAGCTAAAAATCCTGTATATGTTCTCTATTACTTGTTCTGCTTTATTATGGCAATCCCGGCAAGTTTAATCTTTCTGATTATTTTTCTGTTTATGAAAAAGGCCTCTAAGTAGAGGCCTGATATTGAATCATAAACCAACCAGCCGTTTAATCTCAAGCATTACAGTATCATTAACGAAAGCGCTTGTTGCCGTTAAAAGAGCCACGTAAGCTATGATTCCAGCAGGAGTAGTCAGAAGTGCTCCGAAGGCCAAAGCTGTAAGATGTGCAGCCTGAACACCAAGATAGATCCCTCCTACGGTGACAAAGAAAGGTCTCCAGTCACCTGTTCTAAGCGCTTTTGGAAGTTCAACCCCAATAATGTCATAACCATCTATTAATTTTGACGTATATTTAAGCCCTTTACTCAGGCGGACCAAATTTTCAGAAAGCGTTTGTTTATCGACAGCTTCAAGTGCCTGCGCTATAGCCTCTCGATCAGCGACGCTGTACTTATTATTCAGTACATTGCCGTACTCCTGAAAGGCAGCATAAGCCTCTTCTGCATTTCGGATCTGCTTACCCTGTACGCTATCGGCTAATGTTTTAGCTGCCTGTGAAATTTGCGCTCCGGCTCTTTCTGTAGCCAACTGATAAAAATCCACTACGGCTTTGGCAGAATCTTTCAGCTTATTGTCATCAACTGTGAGCTGTGCCTGCGCCTGTTGCTCAGCGCGACGCTGGAGCTGTGCAGCAGGCATACTTGTAGTGAAGGCTACATAAAGCGGCTCCATACCGCTTTCAGCCGGGAACCAGACAATAAGGTCCTGTGTATTTGCACCGGCAGTCGCCCCCGCGGGTAATAGCTCCCCCTGTTCAACTGAAGTATTCCAGGGTCTTGTTCCCTCTTTACTGGCGCTGTAAATATAAAACTCCAGGAATCCAAGCGATCCCGGCATCATACCGGCAAAGAACGCTTCTGTGTTGGAGCCCTTGTAACTGGCTTGCCGTACCGGCACGTTAAATGACTGCTGCCTCTGATCTCCTACTGCCGCCAGATATTGCACGCCATTACGGACATCATCGGTAATTCTGGTATGTAACATCACTGATGCTGGCGCCGCACTTCCAGCAGAAACTGGTGTGTGGGTTAATTGTTTCAGAGGAAGCATGGTGATGTAGGGATTAACTGTATTATCAGGTGTTGGATATTCCAGAGCCGGTGTAAAGCGCCAGAAAGGTGCGCTTATGAAATTATCCCACTGTGGAGAACTAAGCCCCTGTATAACCTGAGATAATGCAGTCTGCATTTCAGGGAAAAGTGAGGGCAGGGGATTTTCCCAGACTCCATCGACTGTCGGAACAAAGCCACCTCCAGTATCAGGATTAAATGATTCAACCGGATAACGTGCGCTGCTTTCCGGCCACACAGTCAGTGTATCACCACCAATATACCCTGTTGTTGGGTAGACCCAACCCCCTCCATCCCAAACAAGTCCAGGCTCCGGTGAAACGCCATTGTTGTAATTTTCGTAAGACATAATCTCTCCTTGTATCAAGTGCGACCACACGTACAGTTGTTCAAATAAACAGTATTTTTTTGTGCATATGTTAAGGAAACATTATCAAACAATAAAATAAATGATAGTGATTATCATTCCTGTTTACAGTAATTTACTGTTGTATGAATGATTGCGATATATAAAAGGAAAATTTTTAATTTGATTGTAGAGCCGGTTAAGCAGAGTCAAATAGCCCTTTTATTGCAGACTTTAATGTTTGCGCTTAGAGATTCAGGAAGTTTATAGACTAGGCATGATTAACCATCAGTCAGGCGTATATTTATGCGTTACTGCCGGTTCATCATTTTCTGCGGCCGGTTCCAGATATCGGTGTTCTGCTCAATACTGTTATTTTTATGCTTCGCAGCTGAACTAGCTATGGGCACAAGATAGCCTTGCGCTTGCAGTGACCGTCTGCTTCTGGCACAAAGCGGACATATCAGCATAGTGGCGTCCATTATGAGCGAGAAGCTGAAGTTCTCAGAGGCGGTCGAAGGTCCTAATTCTCTATGAGTGCTTTAAGGATAGTTTCCACTATACCAGTCTGAGAAAGGCAGTTGCCGCTTCTGACATGCAGAACTTTTTTTCAGCGCACTTAGAAAATAGTGTCACCCGAGCCGATGGTTCGGGCGGGCCGAAGACAACCTGGATTATTAAAACGTCAGATACGCCATGGTGTTGTAATACGCGGGCGTACTTTTCTGAGTCGCGAATTTCACTGGCGCTTGTGCCATCCCGGTGTGCTGTGCCGGATATCGGGATTTTTTTAACGCACCGGAACAGGACAAATCCTGCTGCCTGAAAGCTGTATCTGAAAATAAAGGCTAATCCGGTTCAGTCAGCATTTCGATGTGAATGACGGACAGCTGCTCGCCGGCCTCACCTGATGCATAATAACGCTCTATGCTTCGGATAAAAGGACTGCGCGATTCCAGCATGTCTGCAATTTCCCGCAGTTGCACGGCAAGGGAGGCCGGGGATACGGGGATATAGGGCGGAGTGACTCTGGCCATGGTGTTGTTCTCTGTCTGAAAAAAACATCATACCGCACCAGAATTTTTGTGAAACTGAGGCGCTTAAAAATTCTGAGCAGACTGCGCGCTACAGGAAAAAGGGAGAGGCGGTTTAATCAGCTAGGCTGCTTTTCAGGAAACGGGCACATCATTAAGAGCTTTCTGCTTAAAACCTTAAATCTTTATCCACAGAATCAGTGCATAACTTCTGTACAACTTGCGGGTCACATGCGGAGGCGTCGTCCCTGACAGTTTCTCCGGCCGGTATACGCTTTCACGCATCCGATGAGGTCATCTGGTGCTGTCGTCTTCCGGCCGGAGCCGGACTACGTCCTGTGGCGTTAATGCTTTTCTTCGTTCAGACCTGCAAGTGTCTGCAGGAGCGGCACATGCTGCTCTGTGGGTCCGGGATTAGCGTATTTATTCAGCCAGCTTCGGGCCTCAGATATGTCGCTAAGCCTTTTATCACAGGATGCGTTTGCAGCCATGTGACCCAGTTCAGCGATGAGAGAGATAACGTTGATCTCCTTTTCAGCCAGCGCCAGGTGCAGTGCCGCTTCGCCAATAATGACGTGGCCTTTCTCGTCGTCTTGAATTAACACGGTACATCCTCCATTCGCACGATTGTTGATAACCTCATCACTGACTGTAGTCGCCCTGAAGAATGACACACATGTAATTAATCCTGAATGACTGAATCAGGCCACCCGGGACCGTTGCTAAAAAGAGGGCAGGCTCTTCAGATGCCGTATCTTTTATGTGTGCTCAGGTTCATACTGACCGGGTTATTTTTGTCCGCCCTGATGTTCATCGGCGCTGCTGACTTTCCCGCACTGGTGCGTGTCTGCCCTGACAAAAATCCTCTGCTTTTATCCGTGAAAAAATCTGTGACAGCAGTTGCTGTTCAGCTGGCCGGAGTGGGGGATGATATGCTGGATATACGTACACTATTCGGAGGCGGATTGAAGAACAATACGCATGATATTTCAGATGAGGTCTGTGCCCTGACAGGACGCATCGTGACGCGAATGCTTTCGGCAGGACATGCTGTCACGCCGGAGAGCCTTATTCAGGCACTGTACCAGCTGAGTCAGACCACCGATAATGCTGAAATTCGCCTTGACTGCCAGGAGCTGATTCAGCAGTTAATGACGAAGATGCACTGAAGGAAAATGCCTCTGTTTAGAATGGGCACGCCGGTTTTTTCAGGCTCATCAGGATTTCCAGACACGTACGCAGCACGTCAAGCCTGACGATATCAGTGGTGGCTTCCATCTGAGCGATAAGATAGAAAAGCACCTCTCGGCTGGTCACGCTGCCCTCTTCAGTCAGAAGTGTTCTCACCGCAGCAGAAAAAACCTTTTTTTCCTCTTCGTAAATATCATCGATATTCTCAAGAGTGTATATCAGTTCGGGTCCGTCTGAGTTCAGTATCTGATACATCTGATGTTCCATAACCTTAATGCTGTCCGTTTAATGTAATTTTCGGCTCTTACCGGCCTGCAGAAAAGAGCTTTTGTTATCAGTGGCGGGTCAGTCTGTCATGGTCTTCAGGTGAAGCCGTGCCCTGACCTTCGTTATGTTCGCTCCGGCCTGAACTACGCCGCTGCATCTCTGTCCGGACATCTGCAATGGCCGCTTTAAACACTTCAGCTCTGGATTCATCCTGCTCATCCACAAGCCGGGCTTCGAGTTTGCTCAGAATGCCTGTCCATGACACGGGCGTTTTCTCATCAAGAAGTGTCAGTGCAGCCTCGCCAATCAGTATCTCACCGGGCGTTTTATTTCTGATGCTTTTCATTACTGCCAGTGCTCTCTAATCAGTTATACCTGTCCGGCTGAACGGGTTCTCAGCCCTGCTGACGGACATTTTACTCAGAAAATAAAAGGCCAACCAGCTCCTGCAGATGCTTCTCCTCTTCAGCTGAAGAGGCTTTTTCCAGGCGAGCCATAAGACGAAGGCAGATTGCTTTGCGGCTGAGTGTGCGGCCGGAACGCAGTACTTCCACCACGATAGCGCCGAGCGTTTCCTGCTGTGACGGCATAATTGCGCGGCTGAAATAAGCGGTAACTTCTTTGTTCAGACTGTTGGCTGAAAGCGTCTGTAGCATAGTGAACTCCGGTTATACGAGTGCTGTACAGCACACGCAACCAAAGTTATACAAATTCGATTTTTTTGTACAGTTATTTCGGTGATGAACTGCTATATGCTAACTTCGGCAATGTTCGCTTCTGGCACGCAGCAGACCTGCGCTCTGGAAGGTCCGCTATGAGCGAAAGCGGACCTTAAACATGTTTGTTCTAAAGAAGCCAGCCCGCTAATCAGCGGGCTTAAGGCCATTATTTTTTTAACATGTATATGCAGGAATTGACGGTTTCGCCATTATCCGTAGTAACTTTGACGGGCACGCGCTCATATTGACTACCTTCAAATTCGTCAAGCACCTGCCAATGACGCTGCAAGTTCTCAGAGGTAAAAAGGAATCCTTGCACGCGATTACCTGAGTTATCCAAAATAATACCGGGATAACCCATTTCGGCTCCCCATCCCTCATTGATAAGAGAGCCTGAGACATGGCCTGCGCGCCATGTACCTCCTATCTTTTCGAGAATATGAGCGTTAGGACGGCCTGGTCCCAGCGTTCCGTAAACAAACAGACTTTCCATGCATCCTCCTGTTAAAAGCAGTAATCAGGATATCTCACTATCAACTTTTTCATCCAGAGGATATGCGAGGCAAATCCATCAACGTATGTTATTGGCACACTGCGGACATTCAGGCCCGATAGATCTAACTGAACGCATGGCCAATTCAGTCCATTGCTACTAAGAGTGGATTGCTGTATCAGAATTTCATCTATGAAACATGTAGGGTATGTTGTGAGATTAATCCTTATTCCACAAAGTTATCTGACGATTTCGGTTGCACAGGCAACACCTGAAGCATGGTCGTATACAGAGCAGTTGCCCGATGGCGACAGTTGTTATTACACCGCCAGCCAGGCAAACGTCGGAGTGTCTATGGCTATGGGTAATGCGGCTCCCGAATCACTGATACAGGACCGTGAGAGTAACGGCAGTAAGGAACGAGCTGAAAAGGAATTGCTGAAGCACAGCCATAACAATATCGTACCCGAACAGACTTCACTACCCGTCGATACCTATAAGGCATGTGAAACAGGTGCGATGGGTCGGGCAACGCGCCCGTATTATAAATATGCCCAAGTTCACCTATCTATTGTCGCCAGATATACCGGCAACCGAGAAGCTATCACCCGGCTTGCCAGAGCGTATGATTATGGCCGTCTCAGTGCGGCCTCTCCGCGCGATTGTGTCAGCTACATCACCGGGCGTTAATGCTGGCAGGCTGCAGCTGCGCGTCCTGCTTCTCAAATGCAGGCAAATATCTTTAGCGCCCGCTGGCGCCGGTCGCAGAACTGCTGGCAAATCCCTCTAGTTACGCAAACCCACGCCAGCCTGGACACACAGGTTTTTCTGTCCAACGCGGGTAGCTCCGCTACAGATATGCAGTCGGTAATGTTCGGCATCTAAACGACAGCTATGAGCGAAAAACGGACATAGGTGCTGAATTGCAAATGTACAAAGCGTCTGGATTCGCAGTGGCATCCACACTTCTTCTTTTATTTACCTTTTACCAGCCGATATTAAATCGTCATTGATTGAGCGGAGTTGAAAGAAATATAAGAAGAAGCTTAACAGATAGGTATAAACCTTTTCAGTAGACAGAAGAGAAAAACATAAGGTGCAACTCGTACCTTGCATTCGCATTAATCTTTAAATATCACAACAGCTATTTATTACTGCTTGCAAAGTAATCGAACATAAAATCAACGAATACGCGTACCTTCGGTGATAAATGACGGTTTTGCGGATACATTACGACCACGGGTTTTTCTGGTGTCATAATATCGCTAAGAATCCTTTCCAACTTACCCTCTTTTACAGCGCTTTCGATCAGATAATTCTGACAATAAATTATGCCGAAATGGCTAATTGCAGCAGCTACCATGGCATTACCATCGTCTAACGACAGCGTCCCGACGGGGATATGCACAATTCTTTGTTCATTCTGGAGAAAAATCCAATCGGTAATTCTTCTCGTTTGAGGAGAAATAAATGACACACAATTATGATGGCGTAGATCTTCAGGTTTTTCTGGTCGTGGTTGCTGCTGCAAATAATGAGGCGAAGCGGCTACTACGAAACGTGTAACCCCCAAAGAACGTGCAACCATTCGGGTGTCTGGCAGATCCCCAATACGCACGATGACATCGAAACCTTCTTCCACTACATCCACATAACGATCGGTTACGCTGGCATCTACCCTAACGAGAGGGTATTCCCGCATAAATTCAGAAACTGCAGGTATAACCTGTGAACGTCCAAAAGCTGAAGGCATGCTTACGCGCAAGCGGCCACGAGGGGCGCTCTGAGACTGCGACATTGCTAGTTTAGCGTCATCAAGGTCATTCAGAATTTGTCTGCATCGTTGGTATAGAGCCACCCCATCAGCTGTGATGGCTCAGACTACGTGTTGAGCGGTTAAACAACCTGACGTGCATTTCATTTTCTAGGCGGGATACCGCTTTACTTACTCCTGAAGCGCTAATTCCCAGTTTTGTAGCCGCTACGGTGAAATTACCCCCTTCCGCTGCAGATACGAAAGCCGCTATTGCTCCAAGATCCATAATGTCCTCTTACTGGAATTTCAGTCATCAAAGTAATGATTCAGGGCCTATATATCAACTTTAGTTTGTTATTTAGAGTGTGCACACTGACCACTTCTTGAGAAAACAACATGATTTGTTTTAAAATAAGCACACTTGCTGTCATTACGCTGACCTTAAGCATGGCAATAAATTCAACGACGTTACAGGCACAGGAATTTATTGGATATGTCAAAAACATCGTCAATCCTGAAGATATGGTTGTCATTCCAAACACCCCTTGGGTTGTGACGTCAACGGACAAAACGCCGGGAAAAGAGAAGCAAGGCTATTTATATCTAATTGATTCAAATACTAATGTTGCACAACTGGCAAATGCTAAGCTCGCCCCCGTTTCTTCTGCTGGCGACCCAACCTGTAAACCACTTAAAATGGACGATCTGGCGATGAGTGGGCTTGCAATACGCAGTGCAACTGACGGCACGCATCAACTGATGGCGGTCAACCGCGGTAAACGAATGTCGGTTGAATTCTTCAACATTGAACTCTCTACTTCCAGACCCGCTTTAACATGGAGTGGATGTTTGATCATGCCTGATAAAGCTTTCCCAAATGCTGTTGTTCCGCTCAGTAACGGTGGGCTGGCTGTAACAATTTCTTTCGAAACTAACAACAAAGCATTCATGCAGCAACTGGAAAATAGGGTGAACACCGGTTATCTGTTGGAGTGGAACCAACAACATGGTTTTAAACGGGTTTCAGGCAGTGAACTTCCGCTTAATAACGGCCTTAAAATCAGTCCTGATGGCAAATTTTACTACATTGCGGGCTGGGGAAGCGAGAGCATATTACGATTACCTACATCTTCAGGGAGTGATAAGCCCCTAGAGGTGAATATTGGTATGAAGCCAGATAATTTGAGTTGGTCCAGAGACGGAATGCTGATAGTTACAGGCCAGCTTCAGTCAGCTACCAGCATTTTCAATTGTGTAGCTTCTGATAAAGATATCTGCCCCGTTCCCTTTAAAATCATTGAAGTAGATCCCGATACTTTGACAATCCTCCGCGTACTGATTGATGGTGAAAAGATGAAAACTTATGCCGCTGCAACAACAGGGCTTGAGGTCGGCAATGAAATATGGGTCAGCGCATTTCGTAACACTAAAATTGCCCGCTATCAATTAGATAAATAATTATTTAATAATACTTAACGCCAAATGCAGACAACAGGATATAACAACCCTTTGTCTAGATTATCATTTAAATATTATTCCAGGTTGTAAAAAACATATGAAAATTACTCACAAATCACTGTGTGACCTTCACCCTGTAGCTAAAGTTAGCAACGTCCGCTTCTGGCACAAAGCGGACTGACACTGGAGTAGGTCCGCTATGAGCGAGAAGCTGACATCGTCTTATACAGCAGTCAGCTCTGTGCCGGTAGCGCATTTACCTATTATAGGTATGCGCACAGGATCAGCAACAATGAAAGACTGGTATCAATAAGTGGGGGCTAATATCCCCAGTACCGGACAATATGCCTCGTCCCGTAAAACCATTTTAACTCATGCCATGAACGCGGTTGCGGCCGCTGCTTTTCGCCTCATATAGTGCTCTGTCAGCCTGCTGCTTCAGACGCTCAGCCTGGTCCGCCTGGCCGCCAGAAATCAGGGAGCAGTAACCGGCGCTGAGGGTGACGACCCCTTCAGGAAGCCCGGAGCTTACATGAACTATTCCGGCACTCATAACGGCCTCAACCGCCCGCCGGGCCACATTTTCTGCATCGGCTTTGCCGGTGAAAGGCAGAATAATGGCAAACTCCTCGCCGCCGTAGCGTGCCACCACGTCGCCAGTGCGGTGAGTGAGCCCCTTCAGAATGGTGCCCACCTTTTGCAGGCACGCATCCCCGCCCACGTGTCCGTACGTGTCGTTGTAACGCTTGAAGAAATCAATATCAAACATAATCAGGGATACTGGTTCGCCTGACGTGTACGAGCGCTGCAGCGCTTTTTCCAGCATAGCGTCAAACTGACGGCGATTCGCCAGCCCGGTCAGTCCGTCAATCAGCGCCAGGGACTGCAGCGTGTGGTTGATGGTGGTCAGTTCATCCCTTACCTGCGTCAGTTCAAGCTGGTTTCTGACGTTAGCCTTTACCTGCCGGAGCACAAACATACCCATGCCGGTAATCATCACAAGCAACACCAGATTCAGCACAACGTCAGTAGCATTGGCGGAGAGCCACTCTGCCCTGATTGCATCACGGTCATATCCCGCCGTGACTATCAGGGGATACTGTTCAAGACGGGCGTAGCCATATACCCGCTCGACGCCATCCAGCGCTGAACGCCACGTAGCGCTGCCACTGGCAGACGTTTTCAGGACCGTTGTAAACAGAGGACTGGAGGAAAGGCTGCGATTGATGGCCGTGTCCGGAAAAGGGCGTATATACAACACGGAGGTATCAGACAGTATCAGTGCCAGGACGTCGCGTTCACCCAACGTATAGTAGCTGTAGAACTGCCGGAAGTAGTCAACCTTTACCGTAGCCAGCGCAATGCCGGCGAAGCGACCTGCCTCATCATTCAGTCGCACCGATACCGGGATTACCAGATCGCCCGTCGAGCGGCTGCGGATAACGCGGCCGACGTGCACGCCGGTCCCGGTGTGTGTACGGTGCCAGGCAAAATACTCTCTGTCGGCATTGTTCCCTTTTGCAGGCCTGTAATTACCCGAGGTGGCAATCCACTTGCCCTGTGCGTCATAAATAAACAGGCCGTGCAGCTGACGCAGCTTCCCCTGCTGCTCCTTCAGCTGCGAGGTAAAGGCGGGCGTTGCCGCATAGCTAAGCCCGTTAAGGGTGAGCTGCCTGACCGCGTCAGCCAGGGTAATATCCACCTGAAGGAAGGCGTCTTCCGCCTGTTTTGCCAGCGAAACAGACAGGTTACGGGCATCGTCCTCGCGTAACTTCTGATTGTGCTGCCAGGAGCTCCACAGGGTCCATATATTGGCACCCACAACGGCCAGTACGGTTATCAGCAGAAAATAGGCCATGGTCTGGCCCAGCGAATTGCGCCTGTAAGATGGCACGGAGCTGCCGGTTTTGTTATCCAAGGTATTCATACCCTCATAAAGCCTGATACTGAAACATAATTTATGAATCAACTTACCGCAAGGATGGGCGTAAACCCCCCGGAGGATAATGCTGACCGGCCGGGATAACCCCGGTATTGCCCGGTGGCGTCTCTTCCTTCCCTCAGGCGCGGTCAGGCCCGATAAGATTCGTTTCTTCCGCAATGCATACACGAAGGGGTCAGCCATGACCGCTTCTGGCACAGCCGGACCGCAGCATGAGGAGGCCGAAGCCCCCGGCAGTTTGGATTGAGGCTTTCATGTGGGATTTTGGGTGAGATGGGTTATTTTCACTATCGGCACGGCATAGAAAAAACATAAGTGCCACTTAAAAAAGAGCGATTCTTTATCTCATCGCCTGTGTCCGGTTATCGGACAAAAGTATCAGGAAAAGAGAGGTTAATGAACACGATGAACAGCGGCCGCAATGGGCTACAGAACGTCACACGCGAAAGAATGTTGGTGGCATAGAAAAAAACAATGCGCAAGGGAGATTGTTTTAATTTCATATTCTGTGAATGTCCGCTTCTGGCACTAATCGGAAGTTAGTGTTAACAGTCCTTTAACCCCCGCCCGAAAAGCCAGCTTGCGCAACCCTAATGCTACTGAAGCCGATCCGGGCTTCACATTTTGGGTCTGATGGCTAACAGAATGACATCTTTTGCGTTTTTAATATCACAGGACGTTTAAAATCTCAGGTGTGAAATTAGCGTGCTTGGGTGAGAGACAGATAAAAGCGAAATCAATAAAAATAAACGCAATAGCAATCAATCTCATTTGCATTTACTATGCTGGCGCATATGCCCGTTTATCAGCATTTATAGGCACTTTTTATAACGTGATCTGTCTTCGGCCATTTACAAGCATAAACGATATAATAATGAGGTAGTTGCATGTCTCTCAAACAGGCAGCAGGCATTCAGGCAAGCGCCATACCGGGTGCATCAGGGTTTAGTAAGACGTTTTGTTATTCATTACTGACGCTCTGCATTGCAAATGCAGTCAGTATTAAAGGTGCAAGCGCGGCAGACAGCACCGCTATACCGACTGATGCCAGCAAAGAGCAGTCGCTGGTCGTCACCGCTGATACCAGCGATGGAAGTGCTTCTGAGCCAGCGCAGTCTTATACCGTTCCGGCAACGCGATCCGGAACCAAACTGAACCTGACGCAGCGGGATATACCGCAGTCGGTTAGCGTGTTGACCCAGCAGCGCATTAAAGATCAGAACCTCCAGAACGTAGGTGACGCTCTGGCAAACGTCACGGGCATCTCGGCATCCCAGAATGACTCCGAGCGCGTGGACTTCTACTCGCGCGGTTTTTACGTCAACAATTATACCTACGACGATATCCCTTCTACTCAGACAGGTGCGTGGAACTTCGGTGAAACCGATGGCGATTCTGCCATCTATGAGCGAATTGATGTGGTTCGGGGCTCAACAGGATTAATGACGGGCACGGGTAATCCGGGCGCGGCGATTAACCTTATCCGTAAAAAGGCCGACAGTAAAACCTTCGCAGGAAATCTCTCTGCCAGCTATGGAAGCTGGGACAACCAGCGCTATGTCGTCGACTTATCCGGACCGTTAAATGATTCTGGCACGCTGCGCGGACGTGTAGTGACCGGATATCAGGATCAGGATAGCTGGGTTGACCGTTACCAAAAACGCAAGAAGTTCCTTTACGCCACTGTTGCGGCAGATATTACTGACAACACCACGCTGGATCTGGGATACGATTATCAGACCCGCGACACGGATGGCCCGACCTGGGGCGGTTTGCCAACGTGGTACAGCAACGGCAGCCGTGTTCAATACGATCGCAGCGCAAACCCATCAGCTGACTGGACGCATTACAACATTTTGTCGCGTAAGATGTTCGCCAACCTGACGACTAACTTTGATAACGGCTGGCAGGTACGCGTGAACGGCACGCACGCGGAGTCAGATTTTAACAGCAAGCTGCTGTATGTGACGGGCTACCCTGACCAGACCACAGGCATTCTGACCAGCAGCGGGTACGGCTTTGCGGGTTGGTATAAGGGTCTGCGCACCCAGACTGCGGTAGACGCCTATGCCAGTGGACCGCTTGAGCTATTCGGACGTCTGCACCAGCTGGTGGCGGGGGTTGATTACAGCCGTCAGCGTAACCGGTACCTCTACTCATCTTCCATCCTTTCACCTTCCCAGATTGGGGACTGGAACAGCTGGAACGGTGATGTGGCAGAGCCAGACTGGCCTGCCTGGGCGCTCTCCTCAGAAGATACCATTCGTCAGAAAGCGGGTTATACAGCGGCGCGATTCTCGCTTGCCGACCCGCTCTCTCTGATTGTCGGCGCACGTTATACCCAGTACAGTGCACATGGCACGTCAGCGGACATGGAGAAAAATAATCTCACGCCATACGGCGGTCTGGTTTATGACATTAATGAGACTTACTCTGCGTTTGCGAGCTATACCTCGATATTCCAGCCGCAGACCTATCGCGACCAGCAGGGCAACTATCTGAAGCCTGTGACCGGAAAAGATTATGAGGCAGGAATCAAAGGGGACTGGGATAACAGCCGCATCACGGCAAGCCTGTCGGTGTTCCGCATTGAACAGGATAACCTGGGACAGATCCAGAGTGAAACTTACGTAAATAACAGCAGTGAAAATGCTTACAGAGCGTCAAAAGGTGTAGTCAGCCGCGGGGTTGATTTCGAAATCAATGGAGCGGTCACTGACAATCTTAAGGTGACGTTTGGCGCCACTCGCTATGTAGCCAGGGATACCGACGGCGACCGCACAAACCCTTATATGCCGCAAACCAGCCTGAAGCTTTTCACCAGCTATAACCTGCCGTTTATGCCTGACCTTGCCGTGGGCGGAGGTGTTAACTGGCAAAACCGCACCTATAAAGAAGCAACGAATCCTTCAGGTGCGACCGAGCGCGTTTATCAGGGAAGCTTTCCTCTTGCGAACCTGTTTACCCGTTATCAGGTGACGAAAGAGCTGTCCGTACAGGGCAACATCAAAAACCTGTTCGATCGCGAATACAACACCAATCCTTCAGGCGGTGTTGCATTCAACGAGCCAAGAAACTATTCGGTTAGCGTGAATTACAGCTTCTGACATTAACTGGCCCCGCTGATGGGGCCAGCATATTTAATGAAGACTTTCAGCGCCCGAATAATCAGAACAGAGTCTGATTATTCGGGCAATGTATCGGGAAGAGAAAACCTGAAAAGAGAACAAAGAGCAATCCAACTGTAAATGAATGTCATTCTCAACTATGATTGCACACGACAAACATGATCTATTCCAACTGCAACAAGGGAGGCAGTCCGTGCTATTGGCAATCAGATACGTCTTTGCATCTTGTCCGTTTCGTATTACCACGCTTACCGCAATTATACTTCTCCAGGGACTTGTTCCGGCACTCAACGTGTTCATGACAGGGCAGATAATTAATACGCTTCACGCGCCACAGATCAGTAACAGTACGCTCATGCTGAGTATTGGCGTCTGGTGTGTGTCGTTATTGGGTATGCAACTCATGGAGCCGCTGGTGAATCTTATCAGAGGGGACGTGACAGAAATTTCCACCCATTATTTCAGTGCTAATATTATGCACCGGATGAATGAGTCCACCACACTGAGCATTTTTGATAACAAAGAGCGGTATGAGCAGCTTGAATTTCTCAAAAAAGAAGCCGCTTACCGCCCATTGAACTTTATCATCTGCATTATATATGCCTTTAGAGCTACCGTTATGGCCGTAAGTCTTTTGCTGGTACTCATTACTTATTCGGGTGTGGGTGCAGCGATTTGCGCACTCTCCGCCATACCCATGATAATAATTAATATCCGGATTCAGCGAAAATACTTACAGGAGCTTTTTGATAATTCCAAAGATGCCATTGCGATGCGCTATGCGTATGGCGTAAGTATGGATAAAAGTTTTCTTCAGGAAATCAGACTATACGGATTGGGAAGCTATCTGTTGAAGAAATTCACGGACTCAGCCAGCAACACGTACAAACGCATGCATCAGCAGCGCCTGCGCGCACTGATAACGCCAGTACCTGCAATGGTACTCAGCCTGATGATGCTTTTTGCCGGGGTGTATCTTTTCCTGAGCAACCTGCACAGCAGTGACATTGCGGTTGGTGCACTGGTCATGGTGTTCCAGTCGATTGTGATGATGAAGTCACATCTGGATGAGATAGCAAACTACGGAGCCAATCTAACCTCCATGAGCGCTTTCTTTAACCGCTACCACGCTTTTATGACGGATGAGATCGAGTCGGTGAAAAACGGTAAGGAGCTGCTTGCTGAGAACAGTCCGTTCTCTATCAGTATTGATAATCTCTGTTTCCGTTATGAAGGCCGGGAACAGAACGCACTCATTAATGTAAATCTGAAAATATTTCCTGGTGAAAAGGTTGCCATTCTTGGGGACAACGGTAGCGGTAAAACCACCCTTATCAAACTGATGCTACGCATGTATGCCTTTAACGAGGGATCGATATCCGTATCCGGTAAAACGATTGAATCACTGGATATTGAGCAATATCGAGCGCAAATTGCCACAGTATTCCAGGATTACGGGAAATATGAATTTTCAGTCGGAGAAAACGTCGCTCTCAGCCATTACAATGCAGAAACTCAGCATTCAAAAATTGATGCATTACTGAAAACTGTCGAATTCCCTTATCCGCAGAACACCCGGCTCGGCAAGCAATTTGGCGGCGATGAGTTGTCGAATGGGCAGTGGCAAAGGCTAGCGATTGCGCGTGCGCTATACAGAAAAGCCAACCTGTTTATTTTTGATGAGTTCTCATCCTCACTTGATCCTGAGACAGAACACCGGCTGTTCAATGAAATCCTGTCACTTAGCACCACGGTCATTGCCGTAACTCATCGACTAGGGAATATTAAGGAATTTGACAGAATCGTGGTCATGGCTGGAGGAAAAGTCATTGAAGACGGGACGTTTGACTCACTGATCAAGACTCAGGGTAAATTTTATGCCATGTGGCATGCCCAGTTTAAATCTGTAATCGCGGAAGCGGTTTGAACCGCTGCTTCCTATAGAGACTAAAGTTGTAGCCTCTATCTGGTTCAGCCTTGCTGATGGCTTTTAATCTTTAATAATCAGTCTGCTTTAACTTTCAGTCACCGCTTTTCTCAGGGCATCAATTCATGATGAATGATTAGTAGAACGTAGCCAGATGAAATAAATCATAGCGAGCGGCAATACCATTAACGTTATCAGCAGGTGGTAAAGGACTAAGAGTCCGCTCTGGTGACGGATGCCCAGTTTATGGTATTGCTGCCAGAACCGGACAGGGGCAATAATGAGTCCAATGCGCTCGATGGCGAGGATTGCAAAGGGAAAAAGCGTGATCGGCACCAGTAGGGTGGCATACCACCAGCCTGGACACTGCTCCTGATAGAACAATATCGCCATCATTCCGGGGTTGACGCACCCGATTAACAGATGTTTTATGAACGTCAGGCTGCGTAAGTAAGTGAGAAAAGGGCCGTAGCTTTTGACATTCTGCACCTGCTTTTTTCGGGCGGGTTTTCCGCCGGAGTGGCGCTTTTTATAGTGTGACATCGTATTCTGGATACTCCATATTCCATGGAAATGTTCTTAACGATGAGCTGGATGCACTTATGGCAATTTGGCGTATTTTACTTCTCTGAGCTTGCGCATTAAAGGACTGGTAACTTATTTGTCGTTATTCAGCAGCATGCAGATGTGCTAAAAGATACCGCACAGCTTCAGGCTCCTGGAGACGCCATGTATAGGGTCCATGGCGCCTGAATATAAAAAATCAGGTCACCGCTCGCTGATAACCCAACCAGCTGCATAATCAGGCTAATTATGCAGCCGGCGTGATTCACCTTGATAACTTTAGTTACCCACACGAAGGTGCCCCCAGCGAGTTTCTGCAGCAGGCTGGTCGCTGCCAGTACACTTAAACCTGTAAGTTCCGTGAAAAAACGTCTCTGACGATTTCGGTGCGGTTGCATGACTATGCGATGTAACACTCTCTCCACAGATGAATAAATGCCGATGTTAACAATGTCCGCTTTTGGCACAAAGCGGACGTTGACAGGAGTTGAAAAAAACCAGCCATAGAATTTTTGCTTAACGTTCAAGGTTTCCGTTTGGCTGCGACCTTTCCCGGAGAGCAACCGACGGTCCGCTTAAACGCTTTTGCGAATGCGCTTTCCGACTCATATCCCGATGCTGCTGCAATCTGGGCAATCGTCTGGTCCGAATAATTTAGTTGCTCACAGGCAAGCATCATTCTCCACTGTGTAAGGTATTCGACAGGAGTGGTGCCTACGGTCTGCTTGAAGTGTTTTGCAAATGCTGCACGGGACATCCCTGCCTGCCCGGCGAGCTTAGCTATCGTCCACTTATATTCGGGATTCTGGTGCATACTGGTCAGCGCAGCGCTCAGTTTTTTGTCCCTTAGAGCAAAAAGCCAGCCAGTCCTGATTTTCTGATTTTCATTTGCATACAGCCGCAGGGCCTGTATCAACAGCATAAATGCCAGTTGCTGAACAATCAGCGCGCTGCCTGGCTGCGGCTCACAGATCTCCTGAACCATTCTCTCAAGTGCCCACTGCATCGCTGCCTTATCGGATGGGTTCCGAATATGTACAACGGCCGGCAACGCCTCTAAAAGCATCTTTGCAGCTTGCCCGGCCAGAAGAAAATGGCCACCAACAAGCAAACAGCATGGCTTTTCGCAAGCCTCTTCGGCTGAGACCATTGCGGTACGGACTGTCGTAAAATCTACCGCCTTTGCTGATAATTCTGTTGCCAGTCTGAAAGGGGGACCTGGAGGCAGCAGGAAGCAGTCCCCTTTCTGAAGCCTCAACAGGTGCATATTACCTTCCACAGACAGCCAGCACTCGCCAGATACAATGGCATAGCACTTAACGCCGTCATGAGATGGCCATTGTACCGATGATTTGGCCGCAAGCTTTACCCCGCCTGAAACATAACTTTCCGGTCTGAGAAGCGAGAGCAGCTGTGAAAGTATATCCATATAAATCCCAGACTATCAGACATAAAAAAGCGACTTTATCACATAGATAGTAGTGCTGGCCGCTCTTAAAGTGACAGTACTGGATTGACGAAGCAACCCTCATGACTGATAAGGCGAACACAATGCGTATATTTCTCACAGGAGCAACTGGATTTATTGGTTCTGCAGTTGCAAAAAAACTGATCACTGCCGGGTACCGGGTAACAGGGCTCACCAGAAGCCAGCAGGGAGCAGCTATGCTGGTCGCCTCAGGCATTGAGCCTCTTTTCGGCGACATTACTGAGCCGGAAAGCTTGAGGCTCGGCGCAATGGCAAGTGACGGTGTTATACACACCGCATTCAATCACGATTTTTCCACCTTCACCATAAATTGCGAAATGGACCGGCTGGCGATTGAAGAAATGGCCGGGGTATTAAAAGGTACAACAAAGCCGTTACTTATAACTTCTGTCGTAGGTCTGGGTTCACAAAAAACGGGTGCAATTGCGGTCGAAAACCAATTTAATCATGAACATATGAATCCTCGTAAAGCATCGGAGTTGGCTGGGATCGCTGCACTTAAAAATGGCGTCAATATCTCTCTCATTCGTCTTTCCCAGGTTCACAACACTTTAAAACAGGGCCTGATTACGCCGCTGGTTGAGATAGCCCGAGAGAAAGGCGTTTCGGCATATATAGCTGGGGGAGAGAATCGCTGGTCAGCAGTACATATCAGTGATGCGGCATCTCTCTATATCCTGGCCCTAAAACGCGCGATACCTGGCAGTCGATATCACGCTGTGGCGGAACAAGGTATTACATTGAAAGCCATTGCCGAGACCATCGGACGTACGCTTAATGTACCGGTTAAAAGTATTGAATCATCTGAAGCATCAGCACATTTTGGCTGGTTGAGTAAATTTGTCGCTGAGGATATGTCTGCATCAAGCGCAATCACACAGGAGCAGCTGGAATGGCGCGCCAAAGGACCGAACTTAATTACCGATCTTGAGAAGATACATATTTAACTGAAAAAGAGGCAGATCCGCTATTCGCTCAAAGCTGCCTATGATTCGTTCCGCGGCAGGCTGTTTGCCCAACGCCTAACGGCCGCGTAGTAAACTGCCACCAATTTGGCATTATACGGTGCCCTGGCCATAATGTACGGACCGGGGCACAACAACAAACCCGGAAAGCCAGTGAAGTATTTTTACCTAGTGCCTCTGGCAAGTATCCGGCCTTTCCCTGTAAATACCCGCTTAGAGCCAACATCCGCGCGAAATCTCCCCGCATGCACGTCCGTGCATAGCCATACAGTTGCTCAAAACTTATCAGGGACTTTTCTTTGCGGATATCGGGACGGGGAAAAGGCAGGACGGCGTAGAAACGCACTGAGGGCCCCTGCGGGGGCGGCAAGAGATGTTATGAATACGGGTGATGTACTGACTGCAAAAAATAAAGGATACGTATGAAAATCGAGATCTACCGAGATTCGGGCATTCCAGATCTGGCGAGAGGTTTTTTTTCGAAATGGAATTTTATTACTTCGGGAGTGAGGCTGCCAGCTATGACTAAGTGCTCTCTTATCTGGCCAACAGCATTTTCTCCGCCTATTCGGGTGTGACCGTTCTAGGCGCATGGAAAGACGGAGCGCTCGTCGGATTTGCCACGTTTACGCTGATGTTCCCTGCGCCAAAGTTTTCCGGGCAGGCATACATGAAAGATCTCTTCACATCAGCAGCAGTGAGAGGCCAAGAGGTCGGTAAATCACTCATGCGATTTATTGCGGCTTTAGCAGTTGAACATGGCTGAACACGTTTTGACTGGACTGCTGAAACAACCAACCCGAAAGCTGCCGAATTTTACTTGTCACTCGGGGCTTCTACGGTCGAAGAAAAGCAGTATTTCCGATTAAATCATCAACGTTTAGCTGCGTCTGCTATGCAGAACGCACATTCCTGAAGCCCATTCCGGCTGCGTAGCGGCACTACCTGGCCGGGATGTTATATTAAAAGCGAGGGGCTCTGAGCAATAAATAGAATGCCGCCAAAAAAGCGGCATGGAAATGAGGAAGGATCCATCAATTATTTGTTGAGTGGGAATCCCGCCACTGTTTAATCATATCTTTAGTTAATTCTTTTTTGTAGCAGATCGGTGAATAACCGTCGGCCTTACTCCATGCGCTGCGACCACCACAGGCGCTGCCATTTCTTGCGCTGTTAAAGGGGCATGCACATGTTCCGGTATAGGCCGCTATTGATTCATCAATAATGTCCTGCTTTACCTGTGCGTCTGACTCGGTTCCTTTTGCTGCGGGTATATTGCTCAAAAGGGGAAGCATGAGAAAAAAAGGATAACAGGCATAGCCGTACAGTCTTAAGCATTTGAGTTGACCCCTTAGAAGCAATCCTGACAAGTTTAAGCCTTTTTATAAAAAGCCAACCGGAGCCAGCTTCTTATCATAAGCTGTGTTCGATTCTGTCGTGTGGCGGATATGAATCAAGAAAGGTCGCCCCAGCGGGCGACCTCCGTCTATTTTTTTCTGGGCTTACCAGCGTCTGAACGTTTATCACGAACGGTGCCGTCATTATTGCGATCCCTTGGCTGTGTGCCGCCGCCCGGCTTGGGAACAACTACATTTGGATTAAGTGGTCTTCTGTCTGCCATTTTACATTTCCAAAGTGATTGGCAAAGATGCCTCTTACTTTGATACGCCGCATTTCGCTGCTTTTCAATTTTGATAAGACAAAAGCTTGTTCATGATCAAAATTTATTTTTATATAGTCGTTTTAAAGTCATAAAATCATGCTAAATTTGTAATTAATCTATTGATTTAAATGTTTTTTTGCTTATTCATTCAGGTGCGTCAATTGGATAAAGTTGCTACTTAAATTATTCTGATTATCGTCATTATTATCGTGGCTGAAATTTTTAATCCCAAACGCTGCAGCGTCTGTAACAGCCCATTTCAACGCAAATATTACAAATGGAAGATTGCCGGTAAGAACCAGTATCTTTGCCCTGCCTGTTCTGCCCGTATGGATCGGAAGGTCAGTAAGCAAAAATTCGAGCAGAAGTTTGGAAAGTGATTACTGTCAGGAAACTTGCTGCCTGAATGTTATGTTCAATCCAGAGTAGAGTCAGAGTTACCTTGGGAAACTGATTTAACAAAATGCAGTGCAGCGCACAGTTTCTTCCTGCTCCGTGCCGATAACAGAAGTGACAGCACCCAAAATGCAGCGCCAGAGAAACAATAGCAACTCATGAGACCTTGCTCTGCCAGGCACTCCGTCCGGATTGCCTTTTTTCATTGTGGATCCGTCAGCTCTTGCCTCTAAGCGGTACGGTTCGCCAGCCGGACGTTATGTTCAATCCAGGTGATCTTGCAGGTTACCAGCAAGTACGGTGCATCGCCGGAATGCGAAAGGGGGCGTCCGCTTCTCGCTCAGAGCGGACGATTCTGCCGTGGCCGGTCTTCGAGCTATTATAGTAAATCAAGTATGCTCGCAGGCAGAAATTCCCCGGTACCTTTTATGCTGGCGCAAATCCGGCAGGCACTTATCGAATCTTTCAGCTGGTTCACATTAAACTTAGGCTTCTGTACCTGTCTGGCACCCGGACGAGACTTTTTTCCAGCCCCGGTATATGCCGACTTGCGGGACCGCATTTTTCCACCATGCTTGAGACGTGCCGTTTCCCTGTTAGATCCGGCGCGCTTGCCGTAAAATGTGAACGCTTTTTATTGTTTAGCACGCTCAAGATGGCGTGTTTTTTTGGTTAAAATTCCGGAGGGAAAGGGCTAAGACATATGCATGATGGCAGAAGTGAAGAGGGGACCACGTATAAGCCTCGTTTTCTACTGCTAACGCTTGCTGCCATGGAGATCTTTTTTATTAAGAATGGCCGGCGGCTCCGCCGCACCCCGATAAAAATAACCGTCCCTGAATTCCTCTTTGAACCGCAGTTATTGAACTGACTCTATAAAACTGGACGGTTCCTATCAGGCGGTTGATCGGGCCTTTTTTCGGTACTTTACGTCACTCAGGCTGTTTAGATTCTGTTTTATTCCTTCATGATTGTAATAGTCAATACACTTGGCAATACCGCCTCATAACTAGCTTATTTTTTTAAACTCTCTCAGGCGGCAGCATTCCGTTTTCAGCTGCCGAAGAAGCTTTTCATTATCGCATTGCACAGCATTTTGCTTTGCGGGACATACTATGTTCCAACCCTGCAGCTTCAAGCCTCTTCTGACCGTGTGGCATCTGATACTACTATCCCTCAACTGAGCACAGCAGCGGATACCGGTATCCGGCACTTCCTGCATCCGGTACATCTCCCTGACTTAGCCAGTCAGAAAAGACCGTTTAGCTTCTGCAATTTATCGGTAAGCTACATTCCTGAACTCTGGCCTTATGATAACGTCAGCGCATGTAAATAACTGCGACAAACGTTCCTGAATCAGGCCGGAACCATCTGAAGTGCTCACAATAAATCAGGGCTTGTCAGCTGCAAATAATATGAAGGTACCGTTTTTCGTAAGAAACACTGTCCTGCAGGTATCTGTAGATCCCCTGCTCAAAGTGCTGGACATAATAATATTTTTAAGTGATTCGGCCTGTTAATAGGTTAATTTAACTAAACTTTTTTAGTTTTAAAGTATTAGGCTGACCACCAGTCATTGCAGCTGCTTCTCATTTTTTTCGGTGGATACAGTAACTGCTTTTGCATCTTTACGCAGGCAGGTCCCGTGACTTTCTGCCAGGCATGTGCGCAGGATTGCCAGACCGGGTATCAGGCGACCTGCTGCCTGTAGGGGAATCAGCCCACTCCGAAGTCAGGGCTCCGGAGGCAGCTACGACAGGAATATTATGGGCAGGGCCCTGTTATTTTTATGCGCGAAGCCGATACAGTCTGTATGTGCCTCTGAAGGCTTTTGTGATTTCTTCGCTGCCTGCTGTTGCCCGTGCTGCCCGTGTCCGGCACCGGGCAACAGCAGGCAGCCGATGACAGGCTTCATCCGCTTACGTTCTCATGCTCATTTTAGGATAAATAACGGGTTATTTCTGGCAACAGGCAGGTATTGTGCGGGAAGTACGCCCCAGTTTGGATAGATTAAAAACAGCACAATGTTTACTGATTATACTGACGGGAGTCCCCGGATGCGCCTGAAAATTTTCCGGCTGGCCATGATTAATATGGTTACCATTGTTTTACTTTCATCTCTCTGGGAATTCGGGCTGGAAAAGCATGTTTTGGGAGTACTTGGCCTGGACTATGACGCTGGCTTTGAAACGAGTGAGAGGCTAAGATTTATTCTGACGTCAACGGTTTTTGCCGGGCTGGCAATGATAATTCCGGGGCTGCTCATCGCCGGCCTCATGCGCAAAAGTATCGCAGCAGAGAAAAGTGCGCTCCTGCTTGCCGGAACGGATGAGCTGACGGGAACCGGTAACAGGAGGGCGTTCAGCGTCCGCCTTGCTGAACTTGACGCTGGCGGGACACCCTACACCCTTACCCTGATTGACGTTAACGACTTTAAGAGCATTAACGACCTTCACGGGCATCAGCAGGGTGACGCCGTACTGATCACTCTGGCCCGACTGCTGACAGCATTCGCCGGGCCTGAAACGCAGGTATTCCGCATCGGTGGTGATGAATTTGCTATTACCTCCGGACATTGTTATACGGATGAAGCCATTGAGACAGCCCAAAACCTTCTCAGACGCGCGGCAGGCATACGGACCGGACCGGGAACGTTCCTGAGCCTGTCCGTGGGAGTGGCCAGCCCTGCCTGCAGCGCCGGATATGACATCGTCCGGGCGGCCGACCTTGCCATGTATGAGGCGAAAAGGAATACAGCGCATCCAGTGGTTCGTTTTACGCTCGGCCTGGAGCAGCGGTTCCGGCGCAGGGAGCGGTTACAGAATGACGTTGCCATGGCCGTCAGAAATAACGATATCGTACCTTTCCTGCAGCCGCTGGTCTGCCTTAAGACGGGCCGCATCAGGGGGTTTGAGATACTGGCGCGGTGGATAAATGCTTCCGGACGGGCCGTTGCTCCGGACGTATTTCTTCCCGTAGTGGAGAAACTGGGATTGATGGACACGCTGACCGCCCGGCTGCTTGAAGCCATTGTCCCGCTGACCCCAGGGTGGCCGGCAGGCCTTCATCTGGCACTGAATATCACACCGGAGCAGCTGCTTAAGCCGGCGCTTACGGCGTGCGTGTCCCGTATCATGCAGCGCGCCGGGCCGGTCCGGCTGGAGATCGAAATTACTGAACAGCACGTGATGATGATATCCGAAGATGCCCGGCGGGCTATTCTCACCCTGAAAGAATCGGGCATCGGCGTGGTGCTCGATGATTTTGGCACCGGCTATTCCAACCTATCGGTCCTGCTGGGGCTGGGTATCAACCATATCAAAATCGACCGATCTTTCATCTCTGATTTTATAAACAGCCCCAGAAAAGAAAGGGTGGTTGAGACCCTGCTGCAGCTTTGTAAGGACCTGGGGGTCACGGTAACGGCAGAAGGAATTGAAAATACGGCCACGCTTGAATGGCTCCGTAGGCGGGGCTGTGATTACGGTCAGGGCTATCTTTTCAGCCAGCCTGTTCCGGCAGAGCATGCAGCCGGCCTGACTGCATCTGGTCTGGCCGCTGACTTGTGTTCCGGCAGTATCTTGCCCGCGCAGCCTGGCTTTATCGCCTGTGGCGATCTGCCTGGGCGCGATTTTCATGAGAAAAAGCTACCTCTTTAAAAGCAACGTATAAAAATAATTAGCCTCTCAGCCGACTTAACTAATTTGCATTGCGCAAGCAAGCCTTTCAGCTGCGCGATATCCAGGCTATATGATATGCGGCAGCGAGCCTGATTACTTCCTGCTGTAAACCCGTACACATTATATTGTGTGCAATTCTGTTGTGCTCAGCACTCCTGAATGCGCGCTTTCTGCCGATACCCCTTCATCAAACAAATGTTTCCCGGAGAAACGATGAAGATTTCAACGCGCCTCAGCGCAGGCTTTGGTCTGCTTATTCTGCTTTTTGTCCTGTGCACGGGTATCGCCGTTCACGCCCTGTGGCAGGCCAGGGAAGGGATGAACGACACCGTCGACGTGAAGATGAAGCGCTTTGCACTGGTGGTGGACATGCGGAACGGCGTACGCGACATGGCGATCGCCGTGCGCAACCTGGCTCTGCTGTCTGATCCGGCCCAGATGCAGCCCGAGTGGCAGCGCCTGACTGCACAGCGTGAGGCCTATATCCGGAAGCGTGAGCAGCTGGAAAAAAGCATGTCAGTCAACGTTTCAGCACAGGGGAAGGCCGCGCTGGAGCGGACGCTGTCAACGGAGGGTGTCGCACTTTCCACGCTGATGACGGCCGGAAAGCTGGGACTGGATAACCGCCAGCAGGAGGCTACCGTCTTTCTGATGGCCACCGCCCGGCCAGCGCAGAGGATCCTGCTGAACGCCCTGGACGATCTGACGGACATTGAGATGCAGCTGAGCCGTGATACGGTGTCTGAAAACAGCGCTCGCACCTCCCGGACCGCCGTTATCCTGTCGGGCCTGGCTGCACTGTCCGTCTTGCTGTCGGTGGCAACCTGTTATCTTCTGGTCCGCATGCTGATGCGCCAGCTGGGCGGTGAGCCCGCGCAAGCGCAGGCGCTGGCCGCCGCCATTGCCGCCGGCGACCTGACCTCGCTGGTCACGCTGCGCCGCGGCGACACCGCCAGCCTGCTCGCCTCCCTGGACGGCATGCAGGCCAACCTGCACGGACTGGTGTCGCAGATTAAGGACGCGTCCGCCTCGGTGGCGCTGGCCGCCGACGAAATTTCGCAGGGTAATACCGAGCTCTCCTCACGCACCGAGCAGCAGGCGGCAGCCCTGCAGGAGACCGCCGCCAGCATGGAGCAGCTGACCGCCACGGTAAAAAGCAACGCGGCCGGCGCACACCAGACCGCTGGCACCGCGCGCGAGACGGCCACGCTGGCCCGTGCCGGTGAAGCTGACGTGCAGCGCATGTCGGAGACCATGAACGAGATTTCGCTGAGCGCGGTCCGGGTACGGGACATAACCTCGGTCATTGAGGGCATTGCTTTTCAGACCAATATTCTGGCGCTGAATGCGGCCGTTGAGGCTGCCCGCGCTGGCGAGGAGGGGCGGGGATTTGCCGTCGTGGCAGGGGAAGTCAGGACACTTGCCCAGCGCAGCGCCAGCGCGGCGCGGGACATCAAGCTGCTGATTGAACAGGCCGTATCCCAGGTGGAAGGCGGCGTCGCTGCAGCCGCCGGTACGGGAGAGAGTATCCTGAGGATTGTAGGCATGGTGGGAGAGCTGGCCGACGCCATGGACAGCCTTTCCCTCTCTTCCGGCGAGCAGATGCAGGGCATCTCTCAGGTGAGCATCGCCGTCAGCCAGATGGACGGTGTGACGCAGAACAACGCCGCCCTTGTGGAGGAGTCGTCTTCAGCATCGCAGTCGCTGTCAGAGCAGGCCCGCGCCCTGCGCGGCATGGTGGAGACCTTCCGCGTATGACGTACAATAGACACGCCGTATTCGCCGACACGGACCGTATTACTTCTCTTAAGGCCGATGTGGACGCGCTGCTGCGGCAGCTCAGCGAGGGGGAATACCTGAGCGTGGACACGTTTGCCAACAACTGGGTTCACCTGACGGCCCTGTACGCCAGAATTCAGGAACAGATGAACGACCGGATCCTGATGGACCGGCTGGTTCGCACGGACCTGCTGCTGACCGCAGACCTGATGGCTGTGGGCCGGATGATTATGGTGATAAACAATTTTCTGCGCTGCACTGCCACCGCGCACTGAACCGGCCCGCCGGTTCTCGTTGACATCAATTTAATCTGACTCAATGCTGTGCGCCCTGAACGGGGCGCAGAACCGCTGCTGTCCGCCCCTGACTGCCTGAGTCCGGCTCCCTTAACAAACGTGCCTGGTCCGGCCGCTTCGCCGGAAAAAAGCGGCCCGGCCGGAAGATATGATGATATGAAAGATGAAATCCTCGGGAACCACGATGCGGCGCCTTAAACCATTGGCCAATTTCTGTGCTTTGCGCTTTACTCGACGTCGTTTACCATGACGAAGCTCTATCAAACCGGCTGAAGCCGCTAGGACTGACCTATCCGCAGTACCTGGTGCTGCTGGTGCTGTGGGAACAGGATGGCCTCACGGTCTCCAAGGTCGGCGCGCGTGTCCGTCTGGACTCTGGCACGCTCAGCCAACTCCTGAAACGGCTGGAGCAGACCGGCTTTATCTGCCGACAGCGCGATAGGCTGCATGATGAACCGTGCGTGCTGATTATCCTGACGGAGCAGGGCCGCCGGCGTGCCTGCAGATATGGTGTCGGTGATGGACACGACCTGTGATAAGTTGAGTGTGCTGACTAAGCGGGTCGCCGCTCTGCGGGAAAGGCTGGTACGCGCGCGGGCCTGACATCGTTTTACCGCTTCTCGCCTGGTACGGGAGGTATCATAACCACGCCGGCGGAGCTAAATGATGTCGTTGCCGGTGATATACAGCAGGACGCCTATGCGTCAGGAGTATGAAGTGTGTACCAACCGTCCGGATAATATGGAAAAATGTTAAGTCAGTGATAGGGCATGCCGTCTCAGCTCTGATGAAGTGAGGAAAAGAGGTGAGCATGCAGGAGATACGGGTCTTTCTGAAGCAGCAGGAGGCCCAGTCTGCGGGCGGCGTAAAAAGTTTTACGGCCGGGCAATCAGCGTCGTTGCCGGTGACACAGACTTATGATGCCGGGTGCTTCCGTGTTTTAACACCGCGCCGGACCGCGCTAAGGCATTCGCCCGGTCCGTGACGCGGCCGGCTGCGTCCTCCTGTTTCCACATGCTCAGTGCCGCTTCATCTTCCCTGATGACGCCTGAGGAGCAGCGCTGACTCATTAACCGGCGCGCCCTATCTGAGTAAAAAAAAGGACCGCCTCACCGAGCTTCATGTCTGCCCGGTTTTTCATCTTCTGTTCTGAACATTAACATTGCACCGCATTCCTGGTTTCAGTTATAGCTAATGCCGGCGACACGAGAATCTGCCAAAGGAATCCGACATCAATGGTCGCCTCTGCGACAGTATGTTCAACCGGAAATTTATGCACCGCACGACAGGCAGTCTCACGGCATCCTGTTCTGCGGAGAAACGACGATACATCCTGAGGCGGGTATCTGCCGGCCAGAGGCGGAACAGCGCGGGTGCCGGCGCGTTCCCCCCCGCGCCCTGGCCTCCTATCAGCTGGTTGCCGTCCTGAATTGTCATCAGGCGTGATTAACCTTTTGATAAACTGAATTATTTTTTTGAAGTCAGAATGATATCGGGATATTCCCCGGAATGAATTTCCCTGCCGTCGGCGTTTTTTGCCTGAAATAGTGCTGTTTGATGAATTCTGCAGCCGGTCCGGCGAGCTTGCTGCATGACCGGCTCTGTCAATCCGGCGGGTTCGCTTGCGTATCCCCCTTTTTGTATCAGAATTATCCTGTGCCTGTTTCAACAGATCCGGGGCACGACAAGTTAGTCTGAACCTTTTTACTGGTTCACCCGTCGACGAGGCGGGTTTTCTTGTGTTTTATGGCTGGCTCCGTCACGGTCACGTGTACAGCATTCCGTTTTACTGCCATCACAGCCCGTCACGCAGAGGTGCGCCGGGGTCGGTAAAAAGAGTAAGGGGTAAGCCCGTACTGCGGCGCCCGCCGAAAATGGACAGAGTGCTGCCACTCCGGAAGCAGGATTAACTTCAGGATACGCCCTCACTGAACGTTATCGCTCCTCCAGGGACTTCACGCCGGTCAGTTTATCAAGCGCTTCATGATTGATTTCTTCATCGGCACTGTCGACCGCCGTTGAAATGCTCAGCAGAGCCTGCAGCTCGCTTAACAGAATGGCGGCATCGGATTTAAGCAGTTCGTCAGACTCAGCAGAATCAATAACGGTATTGATCGCCTTGTTAGCACTTTCGATCATTTCCGTTACGCCGCCGTCCCGGCTAACAGCCAAGACGAGTGCGCTGATTAGCAGCGACTGTGCCTCAATGCGCGCTGTCAGCTGTTTCATGTTGGCATCAATATGTGAAATTTTAGCCAGCATGCTCAGTACCACGTTTTTCATAGCGTCCGCTCCCGCTCCGGTTAAAAAGGGCGATTTTACTCCTCCTTGCCAGCCCTGCCTACAGCGGCGCTCTGAAAATACATACGGTAATCCTGAAATGCGTGCGGCCCTCGGCTCAGAAATGGTCTGTCCCAGCTCCGGGATGCTGAGCCATCCGGAAACACAACGCCGCCCTGTCTTTTACACCCCGTGAAGAAGCGGAGCCCCTAAAAAATCCACCGTTTACCGAAAAGAAGAATGTCTTTACTCTCTAGCTGGCATGTTATGCACACTGTGCTTTGACGCCATTCGGGCGTTACCTGCACGGCTTCCCGGACCTGCCGGTTAAAATATAACGATATTACCAGCCCCGGCGGCGACCGGCATGTCGCACCGTCAGACACTGATGCGCGGGCTGCAGTACCGGACGGTGCAAATGCCAGAAAAAAGGCGGATGCCGTTTCCACCTGTCTATGTTGTGACGGGGGGAAGAGGATCTAATGTTCAGAGGCCGCTGCCTGCTGGGGGCTTTTATCTCATCCGGTATAAGCCCGCCGCCAGGTCTGATGGTGCCCACGGGAGTTGTACATAACTTATCCACCATTTTTGTGGATAACGTAAGGGGCGTGTCAGAATTCAACGGGAGTCTGTGCTATATATTCCAGCGGTCAGGTCATTACATGCGTGCTCCCCGCAGGTAAGATAGATTCCGGTTAAAGGAAAGGTGCCAGTATCAGTCAGACGCCTGAAGGCCTCCTCAGTGGCGGATCAGAGCAGAAGACGGCGCACCGACGCCTGGCCCTGTTGCGCTGACAACCACACCGTCAAACCGGCTACCGAGACAGCACCCGTCCCGCGTGGTCATCAGAATAAAATCCACCCGCTTAAGGCAAGTGACCTGCATCCGGAAGCAGAAGTTAAGTTGTCTCTCCCGCCCATAATACGGATAAAGGCGTGCATATACGACTGTTGTTCAGTGTAATGTACAGTTCTGGAGAGACCTCACTAAAGAGTCTTAACGGCTCATTCTTTGTAGCCATGAATACCCGAAGCCGCTCCAGAAAGTCGTCGCTATTGTAACCGGTGCCGAAGATCTTATTGAACAGAATCGTATAGTTCCCGAGCCCGAACATCTATGCTCCGTCATTGAACGGGTTTCGTAAAAGTGATTGTCACACCCCCGCCCGCCTTTTTCGGCGGCCATGTCCGGTAATGTGCAGAAAAAACAATAAAGTTTAGTCGTAAACTTCCTGTGCATGGGATCACCATATAATGAATCAGTCTAGGGAAACAGAACAGCTCACCGGAGACGCCGTCCTGCAGATAAATAAATTGCGTGCGACGCTGGTGTGAGCCCGCTGTAAATCCTGCAGTTCAGGATGCACCGGAGGCAGTTGTGTGCTGACGGTAAAAAGTATAGGGCAGGCTGACAGGAAAACGCGAAGTTACGAAAAGGCAATCAGGGTACTACGGCCCTAGATCATTTATTACCGGAGTTCTCTGCCGGGTATTTAGACGGAATATAACGCTGTTTAAGCTGATGCTCATTTCTGAAGTAGTCTTCGCCGCATTCAGCAGAACAGAAAGCCGTGCCCGCTACAGCAGCTTCATCCCGGCACCAGATACACCTGCCGTCCGGACTCGTCAGTCCGGGTTTCCGTGCGGACAGGGCTGAAGCAATCAGCGCCTCCTGTACTTCATGTGCTAAATCTGCATCATCCATCATCTTCCCCTGAGCGTGAATTATTGTCAGTTGATACACCTGTGAAAAAAGTCCCCTTTATAACCAAGTGTTATCAGTAATTATAGTTCATCTATATGTTTTTGAGTAAACAGCATTCGCTGACAGCGTCTGAGTAATACCAATGTTCCTCTGCCTTAATAGGAAAACCCACTCGTCACGGTGCAATGCTAAAGTTTTAGCTGGTCCATTACTGACATCGATCATCAAGTCTGTGTAAGCAGCTGGTGTCCTGCCCCTCAAAGATTTCTATAGCTATCAATAACCTGATATCTTATGACATCTCATTAACTGAGAATGACTCTTTATAGGGCGCCATTTCTTGCGAGCTCATCATGAGCTGCTGGCTGAGGCTGTAGTTTTTGAGGTAAAGGAAATCAGCAGATATTATTAATGCATCTAAGAACAGCTGTAAGTGATAAATGTACAAGACCTGTTTAGTTCCGCCGGTTATGCTGGTCTGCAGAGTGGGCAGTTGAGGCAATACTCGGCAGGTTTTGTCGCCTTGTAATAAAAACAGCAGGTGCGACGAAAGCGCACGGGCTCCCCCTCTGCGTTTTGCTGAAACGGTCTGTAAAAGCGTTTAAGCGGGTTCCAGGGCAGGCCAAAGAGGGAAGGGGAAGCCTGACCGGTCAGCCAGTTAAAGTCGGCATGCTGACGCTGCGTCTGGTCTTCATCCAGCTTATTCATCCGGCCCTGATAAAGCGAAAAGACCCGAACGGCGGTATTCTCCCAGAGTATCTGCACGGGTAATCCGCTTACCTGTGCCAGACTCTGCCAGACCGGTGACAGAAAACCGCTGAAAAGTGCCTCTGCAACGTTCTCACGCCACGCATCCCGCTCACCAGGAAGGTAACCTGTTGCCGTGATGTCTGTGGGCAGTGACGACGTCCATAATCCGTCATCATGCGCATACTCAAGCCGGCAAGATGAGAGTGACAATGGTAAGCCCTTATCAAATACGCTCATCGCATAGAGCACATTGCCCGTTGCGAGAAACGCCAGACGCTTTGCGAATAATGAGGCGGCAATGGCCATATCCGGCGCCCCCGTTAACGGCATAACGCGACGTAACAACTCACCGCAACATTGCGCATCAAACACATATTCTAACGGCACACTACGCGCATCGGCCTCAGCTAGGGCACGTAAGCCAAAAGTCTTCTGCAAAAATCCATGTTCCTCAGGCGTCAGCATGCAATGCTCCGGGAAAAGGAATGCACAGCGGTGAGTGAAAGAAAGGATCATCAATAATCCGGCACTGCAGATTGAATACTTTATTCACCAGCGGTTCAGTCATAATTTCCTTTGGCGCGCCCTGTGCAAAAATTCGTCCGTCGCGTATGGCGACAAGATGATCAGCATAGCGACAGGCCAGATTAAGATCGTGCAGAACCATAATGATGGTTTTGCCCTGTGTCTGATTTAAGCTGCGTAACAGCTCAAGCACTTCAACCTGATGGGCTAAATCGAGATAGGTTGTAGGCTCATCCAGCATCAACGTATCAGTTGCCTGCGCCAGCGTCATGGCAATCCAGACGCGCTGTCGCTGCCCGCCCGATAATGAATCCACAGGACGATGCTGTAATGTATCAGTGCTGGTCAGGCGAAGTGCCTCATCTACCTGTTTTTCATCTTCTGCTGACCACTGACGCAGCCAGGTTTGATAAGGGAAACGCCCCAGGCTGACCAGCTGACGTACTGAAATTCCTTCTGGTGGGACGGGCATCTGGGGCAGAATCGCCAGCTTGCGCGAGACCTGCGCCGTACTGCTGGCATGAATATCCATCCCGTCCAGTATAATCGTGCCCGACTGCGGTTTCTGGAGTCTTGCCATCGCCCGGAGCAGCGTGCTTTTACCACAACCGTTACTGCCGATAAGCACACAAACTTTCGCTACAGGCAGGGTCAGATCAAGCGAGTGGATTACCTGTTGCTGTGAATAGCTTACGTTAAGCTTATGAGTTGAAAGTGACACGTCTGCTCCATCAGTTTACGTACGCTGCCGGAGCAGCAACGCCAGAAAAAACGGCGCGCCGACCAGCGCAACAAAAATGCCCGCCGGAAGATCCGCAGGCCGGAACAGCGTTCTGGCTAACAGGTCGGCAGTAACCACCATTACGCCACCGCCGCATGCAGTGACAAACGCCTGGCCAAAAAGACCATGACGTACGACCAGCCTTCCGAGGTGGGGCGCTATCAGGCCAACAAACGCCATGGCGCCGACCATCGCAATCGCGCCGCCGGAAAGTATCACGCAGCCCAGCAACAGCAGCACCCGCATCAGAGGCACCCGCACACCCAGGCCTGTCGCGAGGGCGTCGTCCAGCATGAGCGCATTCAGATAACGCAGCGAAAACAGCCATAGCGGTAATGCGGCCAGATCAATGACGAGAAGACGCCACACTTTTTCCCAGGTCGCAGCGTAAACGCTGCCGCTGAGCCATACCCAGGCAGAAAAGGTGGTCGTCAGCGGACTGAAAACCAGGATCAGCGTGACCACCGCACCCGCGATTGCCGATACGCCCACGCCGGTAAGAATCAGTCGTAACGGCGTAAGGCCACAGCGCCATGAAAGCAGGAATATCAACCCAACCGCGCAGGTTGCTCCCGTCATCGCCGCCACTGGCATAAGCGTGGTGCCGAAGGAAACGCTGAAAAACGAAAGCCACAGCAGCGCCCCGACGCTTGCGCCGCTGGTGACGCCGAGCGTGTCCGGAGATGCCAGAGGATTACGCACAAGCAATTGCATAACCAATCCGGCGAGTCCCAGTCCCGCGCCTGACAAAAGCGCAAGTGCCACGCGGGGTAAACGCAGCTCGTGCAGGATAAAGCTCTGCGCGCTGGCATCAGGTTGTACAAGGAGCCGCAATGTCTGGGGCACCGGCATGGAAACATCGCCGGCACTTAATGCTGCAAGCATAATCACCAGCAAAATAACCATGCAGAGTAGCATCACCAGCGGCAATCGCCCGGCATACTGGCGTGAAAATGGGCCACAGCGAAAAACGCGGTTATCTGACATTATTTACCCTGCGCTGCGCCAGCACTATGAAAAATGGCGCCCCCATCAAAGCTGTCATGACACCAACCGGCACTTCCTGCGGCAAAATTATCACGCGCGCAACGATATCCGCCGCCAGCAACAATAATGCGCCAAGCAACGCACAGGCTGGCAGCATCAGGCGCAGGTCGCTGCCAAACAGCTGGCGGGCGATATGTGGCACCATCAGTCCGACGAAACCAATGCTCCCGGCCAGTGCGACGGCATTTCCCGCCAGTCCCACGACCAGCAGGCTGGCGATCAGTCGCACCCGGACGATATTTTGTCCAAGGCCGGTGGCAATCTCATCACCGGCACTCAGTACATTCATCTGGCTTGCAAACAGGCAGGCGGCGACTATCAGCAGCGTGCCGGGAAGCAACATTGCATAGATATGCGGCAAATCGTTACCCGTCAGGCTCCCGGCCAGCCAGAACAGCATTGTGTCGAGCGTCTCCTGATCGATAATCAGAATCGCCTGGGTAAAAGCATTGCACAGCGCGGTTATAGCCACCCCAGCCAGCACCAGCCTAAGTGGGTTGTGTCGTCCATTACCCGCTCTGCTGGCGAACCACACCAGCATACTGACAGTGCTCGCACCGAAAAATGCCAGTAAAAGTGTCAGCCAGGGGATGCTAAGGGTAAAAATGCTGCTGGCCAGCACAATCGCCAGCGCCGCACCTGCATTCACGCCGAACAGCCCCGGCGATGCTACAGGATTGCGGGTCAGAGCCTGCATCAACCCTCCTGCCACTGCCAGAAAGGCACCCACGCCCATCGCCAGGCATGTTCGGGGCAACCGGGAAGTGCGAATGATGGTGTCAGCCACACGGGCGGGATCGGTGTGAAACAAAGCCTCCGCCACCTGCGCCAGCGGGTAGAAGCGCGCTCCGGACATGACGCTGAGCAGCATCATCAGCATCAGAAGGCTGCAACAGGACAGAAAGCGGGCTTTCACGTTGGCCCCCGGCTCAGCGCCAGCTCAACATCATTGAGGATCTGATTTGCGCCAATAAAGCCACCGGACAGGCTCCAGGGAACGCTGTCCACTTGCCATAACTGCCGCGCTCTCACGGCGCGCAATTGCTGCCAAAGCGGATGTGCGGTCATAATCCGGTACTGACGCAGAATAGCCGGGCTATCCGCTCGCAGCAGAATAAAAAAGATGTCGGCATCCAGCAGTGGAAGGTTCTCCATGCTGGAAAAACGTAACGACGTGCTGTTCGACTGCGCAACCTGCTCATTCCAGTCAAAACCGAGTTCGGATATCACCGAGCCGGGAAAGCTTTGCGGAGCGTAGCTACGAATGTGGTCGGGGCGCACTTCAATGACGGACACCCGGGTTCTGGCCCGTGCGCCTAACCGCATACTTAACAGGGTCTTTAGGGCGGCAATCCGTAAGTCCCATCGTCGAAGCAGATCTCTAGCCTCATTTAACTTTGCGAGTTTTTCTGCAACGACTGTCAGCGTTTTTTTAAACTCAAAAACGTCATCCAGCAGCACCACTGGCGCAATCTTTTCCATCAACGGCGCAACGTCCTGATGTCGAAAACGGGAGGCAAAAATGATATCCGGCCTGAGCATCACTATTTTTTCAAGCGCAGGCTGGGTTTCCAGGCCTAACTGCGGCACCCCTGAAAACTGCTGTCGTAAGTAACGATAGACCGGCTTTTCAGCCCAGGATTCAACGATTCCACTGGGCATGATGCCCAGCGCTGCCATGCTGTCTGTGGCGCCCTGAAACAGTGAAATGGCACGACGTGCAGGCGGTTGTACGGCCTGCAGGCTGGGCGAAACACTGCATAACAGCAGCGCCTGCAGACAGCGCCGGCGAAAGGGCGAAAATAATAATTGGTTTTTCATCGTCAGGTTAAAGCCCCGGTGACAGGGCTGCCATATTTAGAAATCGAGACTATAGCCGAGCGTGGCCGTGCGGCCCCGCCCGGCAAAATACCGGTCAGGGTCGACGGATGCACTTTGTGAATAGTAAGTGATATATTTTTTATTAAGCAGGTTAGAAATGCCCAGACTCAGCTGCCCACGGGGAAGTTTGTAACCTATGGCTGCATCCACCAGTGTGTAGCCGGAGAAATCCTTTTCCTCATCGTCGAATTTTTTGCTCATAGCCCAGTTGGCCTGCAGGAAGGTGCTCAGCTCCGCGTTCCAGTTTGCCGACCAGCTGGCGATAAGGCGATCCGGTGCGATATTCAGGCCGTCAAGCTTTGCATCAAGGCTTCCGTTGTCATCGCTGTCGTAACGGCCACGCATATGCGACCAGGCGAGCGTCAGCTTGTGATCCGCATTAAGGTTGTAACCCGTGCTGACCTCCACGCCATCGATTTCCGTTTTTTCCCGTCGGGCCACGAATGCATCATCAACCAGCTCCACGCGGCTCCCCAGTGTTGAAGAAGACCGGTAGTAGCTCGCTTCAAAATCAAAGGGCGCATGCTGGATACGAAAGCCTGTCTCGCTGTTTTTAGTGACGATCGGTTTCAGGCCGCCGTAGTTTTCCAGTCTGATGCCAGGGGTGTCGATGCCCCGGAGCACGCGGCCCACGTCAGGCACGGTGAAACCTTCGCTGTAGCTGGCAAATAAGCTGAGCGGTTCAACTGGCGTCCAGACGATTCCCGCGTTATACAGCGTTTGTTCAAAGGAGGGCGACCCACCTTCAACGCTGACGCGATCGTTTGCCCAGGTCGTCTGGTAATTGTCAATGTTCAGACGCGCGTATTCATAGCGTACACCACCGCTGAGCTTCACTGACTCAACGGGCGCATACTCAAGCTGCAGGAACGGCGACAGGTCGGTATAGTTGATTTCGGGTACATAGGTCCGACCGGTTGACCATAAATCCTGCTTTGAATTGTCAAAAAGCGTATCGAACCCTACCGTTGCCTTAATGTGGTCGTCCCAGATATCATCTTTAGTGAGAGCGATTTTAGTGCCGTATTTGTCGGTAAAGGCGCGGCTCTGGTCGTAAAGTGTACCGAGAGGGGCGATCGCAGGATCCTGGAAAGAGGATGAGTTTGTCGCGCCGAATAACGCTTCGTAGCGCTGATAATAGGCCAGCGCAGTCAGCTTCATTCCCGCCAGATTATAATTATCGTAGGTCGCTCCCATCGTCCAGACATCGTTGCGCGGCGCGCTGCCTTCCGGCCTGCCTTTTTTTGAAGTGGTCAATATGCCGGCATCGCGATCGCCGGTGACGCTAACGTAGTGGTCTTTGTTTTTCAGCTGGTAGCGGTTGAGGCTCAGCTGTATGCGCTGGTCATTATCCAGCCAGTAACCGACCTTCGCCAGCAAGTCCCAAGCACGAGAATCCATGAGATCGCCCTGGGTATTATCAACTCCAATCGCATGATTATCTGCGTCCCTGAACAGACCTTGATCTTCGTAACTCAGTGCGAACAAATAATCGATGTATTCCCCACTGCCGTTAATGCTGTAATTCGTTTTGTAGGCAAGCGTATCGCGCTCAAATTCAGCCGTCGGCGTCGTGGCTTCCGCGCTGAAGTGCTGATTGACAGTGCCGGGCTTTGCGCGTTTTGTGATGATGTTAATTACCCCCCCGGTCGCACCGATACCGTTACTGGCGTTTGCGCCATTGATGACCTCAATACGCTCAATCATGGAAGCATCAACAGTATGCATCTCGCGCCCGGTAGGGCGCAGAGGATTAGATTGCGGAATACCGTCAATCATTACCAGCGGCATGCGGCCGCGTAACGTTTCGCCGCTGCCGGACATTTTCTGCCGTGCAGGGGAGAATGACGGCAGCAGGTTACTTAGAATCTGGGACGTGTCAGACGTGATTTGTCGCTGCTGACTAATCTCTTTTTCATTAATCACTCTGATGACCTGAGGAGAGTCATTGCGAGAACCTTCGGTACGAGTTGCATCAACTATCAGCTCATCATCTGCATTATCCTGTGCATAAAGCGTTGATGTAGCGAGCAGCGTTAATGCAATGCACCGGGAAGAAACCTTCATACAAATGATCCTCTGCTGTAAAAACTGTTCATGTAAAGGTTATTTACTGTCACCGTACTGCGGCGTCGTTAATGAGAATTAATATGATAATGGTTATCAATATCATAGTGTAAGGGTAAAGTTAAGAAATTATGCATTTCACTTCTGAATGTTAATGGCACGCTCGCTTCGTTAACTTAATTGCCCCTTAAGCAAGACTCTATGCGGGGACAGAGCGGAAAATTCGCTTAGCTGAATAGTTACCGTGCAGCATTTAGCTATCAGTGACAGCGTGGGGTTACCTCGACGCCATAACAATGTGGGAGGCATCAGTTCTGAGGCTTTTGAAAAGGTCTCGCCGTGAGGCCAGAGAATGTCTGCGGAAATGGCGGGCACTCCGTATTCCGGGCGGATCTTTAAGTAGTGAGTGTCAGGCACTCTAAAATGTATGCCAGAGAGAAGAACTTTGACGTTATAGTTGAGCGCATGATGCGGTAGCTCAAAGGTGATGAGGATGCACAGTTACCAAAGCAACAGATAGTCAACTCGCGCTCCTTTCGGTAGTGCGTCACCCGGCTTGAGGATATGCGGCAGACGGTAGTGCTCTGTGCTGCTCGTGGGGCGGAAAAGCTCAGGGAGTAGCATTCACGCTGCCGGTGTATCAGCGTGTTGATCGTCACCTTGCGTCACGATAATGAGCCGCAGTATTCAAACACGGCCTGCCGCATCTGCGATTATCCGACGAACGACACGCGTGACATTATCGCGTCAGCGCCTGGAGGACTGACCAGAATCTGGCGGGAAGGCTACCGGTATGCAAAAGCTGGCGTCATGCCGTGCGATTTCGATAAGCCGGGCGAGGCCTATTATGACATGTTCAGCAATAGTGATAACCAGTCAGCCCGCCTTTGCGTGCTTTATCATGTCCTGTGAGTATGCTGAGATAAGGTCTGATGACCGTTCAGCCTAGAAAAATGAAGTTTATCTGGCGGGTGATGCATCCGTCGTCACGAGATACGCAGGGCGGAGGTGAATGAATGCTAAGTCATCACGGGAATATGAATTCACGCCTGGCAGTATAACGCTCTGACAGCCGTGCAGATCTTCTCCAGCCAAACCGGCCTGAGTCTGCCGGGGTCGCATCTGGCGCGAAACCCTGAGGATATGAGCAATCCGCTAGCCTCACGTGAGGTTTGCGGGCGCGTCAGAAGGCCATAAACATTTCTTCCTGCTATGTCACTATTATTTTCTGACTCCTAAGCCTGCTCTTCATCCGGAGTATCTTCCGCTGCTGAGGGAATGGTGTGTGCTGAAATCGTTATTCAGCCTGTAGGAAAATGTAGAGACTCTGCCGGCAAATATCATGATGTTGCCGCGCGGGTGATGACTGATGCTGAGCAAGTAATCCATTTTTATCCATGATTTCATCAGGTTAACTCGGCATCCGAAAAAACACCTATGTTAGCAGCATGTCAATTCTTCCGTTCAGATGCTACGCAGTCAGACCCCGCACAGATATCAGGATCCTAACTCATGAAAAAGTACAACACCTGCCGCAGATATTGATTAAAAGCAAGAGCAAATCATACACTAGCTTACCGATTTAACATCAGCAGGTATGCTGTGAATGGGTGACCGTAATTTACAACTCACTATAATTACTTAGTTTTCTGAGTGAACATACCCAGCACTAACGGGGGTAAGCACGGTGAAGAATGAGCCCGGAAAAGCCGGGAGCTGGCCTCAGGCAAAATTATTTTTAATATGCAATTTAGCATTAAAATCCATTTCAACGGGAGGTGGCCATACCGGCGTATTTTTTAACAGGCGCGCAGCAGACCAGATTAATCCTCATCTTCCATCAGCGAAACCATGGCCCCTTTATGCGCCTCGACCATGCGGATATACCGCATCACCGTCTGGGTCTGCGTCCACGTGCCTTCCTGCATGATCTGCGCAATAGATACGCCTTTTCTGGCCATATCCTGCGCGGCGCCGACGCGCGCGCTGTGGCCGCTCCAGCTGGCGTAACGCCCTTTATTGGTTTCCGCGCGGGACGTCTGGCCGGTCTGCCGCCTTGCCCGGTACCAAATGTCTTCCAGGCTGGGCGCACTCATGGGCGCGGTCGGGACGCCGCTCACCTTATTTGATCGGTGAACGGGGCAGAACAGCACGGCCTCAGGCTCGTCCGCCAGACCCGCCGCGCGAATCCATTCTATCAGCCGTTCTGAAGAGCGCGCGCTCAGCGCCTTAACTATGCCGCCAGAATGCAGGATGGTTTTAGTCCAGCCCACGTCGAGAATAACGCGGCCGTCGGCCGCGCGCGTGACGTCCCGCACCCGCAAACGTGACAACTCGCTCATCCGCAGCAGTGTGCCGTATGCCACGTGGACGAAAGCCAGATCCCGCAGGTGCTGCAGGCGGGACGAATGCTGCCATAGCGCATCCAGACGGTCGAGGTCCGGACGGCAGAAGGGCACGGCCTGTCCCGTACGCTCACCAGACATGATGGCGGTACGGTTAATTTTTTTTCTGGCGCGCACCACGTCAGGTGATACCGTCGGCGGGACCAGCCCCGCGTTACGGTGTAACATTGAAATAAGCGCAGCGTGCACAGAAACGGTTGACGTTGCCCGGCCGGTGGCCTGCAGGTGAAAGAGATAGTCCTGCAGATCCTCCGGCGACATGGGCAGGAACGAGCGCCGGTTTGCCTGCGCCCAGCGCCAGCAGATCCGCATGACGCTCAGCATTTGTCGCCACGTGTTGTGCGAAAAGGCCTCTCGGTGACGAACAAAAGCCGCCAGCCTATCGGTCAGGTCATCATCCGGTACTGCTCCGGGGATGAGGCCGGTAAAAACGGAAAGATCGTTCATCCTGTTCAGTTTTCCTCCATGTACCCTCTGGCGACGTTACGTGAATTCTGAAGAAACCGCAGGGTGGTTACCCGCCAGATTTCACGTAGCGCTGCCTGTTTTTCAGCCGCTTTCATACCCGGCTACAACCCGTATAAACTACACAAAGGTCAGGATCCGGCCCGGATCCGTATGATACAGGGTTTCTGAGCGCCTGTCTGGCCTTATATAATGATAATTATATAAGGTTAGCTTCGGGGTCCGGTAAACATTGAGGTGTTACGTAGGTATGAGACCGTCAGAGTTCATAAATCACCTATTATATGAAGTTGAATCTATCTATGGTTGTCAAACGACAACTATAGATTTTAAGAAATTTCTTATATAATTGATGAATTATATTGATATTTGCTATTTTAAGATGAATAATGATTCATAAATTCTTCTTATAAAAAAGAGAAATTTCGATGAGAGATCAAAAGTTTATTAGCGAGCTTTTTTTAGAGAATAGCCAATTTATACTTGTTGGGTTAACAGGACGGACTGGATCAGGTTGTACGACCACAGCAAATATTCTTGAAGAAAAAAAACCAAATTTCCCTGAAGTTAATAACCTCTCAGGATTTTATAGTGGCCTTGATGTCAACAGGTATGAAATTGCAAAAAAATTCACAGAGAAAAACTGGGATAGTTTTTACTCGATTAAAGTTAGCGATTTAATCTCAGTTTATTTATTGATGATGAGTAATGCTGAAATTATAGATTTCATAACATCTTCATCGGAAGGGAAAGTTAATGTTTCTGATGTTAGAAAATTAATAGATAGCGGTGTGTTTTCTAAAAACTTGATCAAAAAGTTTTACATGGATGTAGTCAAGCATCTCCTTGATCATAACAATCATAATAAATTAGAAGATAAAAACCTGAGGCGTTTTATTAGAATATTGACAATAGTTAGAAGGTTCACAAAGAATTTCAAAAAGGAATTAAATTATGTTGATAGTAGCTTATATGTATCAACATATCAAGCCGCAGGAAAATCGATAAGAAGGCTAGGTAAAGTTGAAGAGGGTTACGAAGTAAAAGATTTTGTTCCCAAGTCAGTATTCCATCTTCCTGAGACGATCAATCGAGCAATTAAGTTGATAAGGGAGTTAAGTCATGGGAAAGCATTTATTGTCATTGACGCTATTAGAAACCCTTATGAGGCTAAATTCTTCAAAGACAGGTATGCAGCTTTTCATTTAATATCAATCAATGCTCCAGATGAACATCGGACAAAATATCTTCAAAAACTGCATAAATTCTCACCTGAACAGATTAAAAGAATTGAAGATGAAGAATCTGGAAAAGGAAAAAGTGAATATAAACACTTAACTAATCCAAACATTAAAAAATGCATCGAGATTTCAGACATTCACATTTTCAACCCTAAGAACGAATACGATAATAATAATATACTTAAAGCACAACTCGCTTGGTACTTTGCTTTGATGAAACATCCGGGCTTAATATCTCCTACCTCAATGGAAAGGGTAATGCAAGTTGCATATACCGTTAAATTAAATTCTGGCTGTATATCTAGGCAGGTGGGAGCAGTAGTTACAGATCAGGATAACTCAGTTAAATCAGTCGGATGGAATGATGTTGCTAAGGGGCAAGTACCATGCGCAATGCGTTCACTCAATGGGTTAATGCATGACTTTGATCCAATGAAATATAGCTCATATGAAAGGAATAATGAAAAATTCAGGGAAAAAGCAAGACAGAAGTTAATTGATTTCACTCAGATCGGCAATAATGGTATCGCTTTATCAGGAAGAAACTTATCTTATTGCTTTAAAGATATTCATAATAGTATCGAAAAACAAAGTAATCAAGTTCACACAAGAGCATTACATGCTGAGGAAAACGCTTTTCTACAATTAGCAAAATATGGTGGCCATGGAATTACCGGAGGTAGACTCTATACCACAGCAAGCCCGTGTGAGCTTTGTGCAAAAAAGGCATACCAGCTTGCTATTTCAGAAATAGTTTTTATAGACCCATACCCTGGCATTACCAAAGATCATATATTAAGCATAGGTGAAAACTCACCTAAATTGGTTCAATTCAGAGGGGCAATAGGAAAGTCTTATCATAGACTTTATGAACAAGTAATCCCAATGAAGGATGAACTAGAATATTTGCAAGAATAAATAACTTCTTAAAAACCTCTTCTTTTAGATGATTGCGTGAAATTTAATTTTATTGAAAATAATATATCTTATGGAGTAAAAATGTCTTTAAAATTTATAACCCCTAAGCCTCAAGAACTTTTAAACATGTTTAACCAAGCAATCGATCAGACCGAAGCAAAAGGTAAAATAATAACTTGGATTAGAAGTAAAGATAAGATATATTATACTCATAAAGCGGAGAAGTGGAATTCTGAAGCGTGGTTCAAGCCATCCCTACATGATGGCGCTTTGATTTTCAATATTATAAAACCACAAAACAAAAATATATCTTCAATTGCTTATGCTTATTACCATGGACATTTGACTGAAACTTTTTTAAATCATTTTGATAATTTTTTCAGCGAGTCAATTAGCTCAGCAATGCCTACAAGTAATGATAATGTATCATGAATTTTAAGCGTTAACTACGTTATCACTCAAGATAGTGAATGTAAGATGCCAATGCTGTTTAAAGTGATTATTCAAATGTCAAATAAGGCGCGTGATTTTATGCCCCAAACTTAAACTAAGTATTACATAGCTAGTATTATATGGACTTTGGCCTTAATCATAGTATAGCCATGGCCGTAATAAGCTAAACGGCCATGGCCGCATGGACTAAGATATTACCGGTTTCTTCTCAGGTAAATGCTCAAGCGTCAAAAGTTCATTATTCGTCACTCTGCGGCAATGTGTCACTGCTTCCTGCAGTTCTCCTCGTGTGCTGTCGTCATAGTCTTTATCTAAGACCTGATATTTGAGACTCTTCCTCCATGGCTCTATTATACTCAACGGACAAATAAGTCTGATATTGCCTAAAGAATATAGTTTAACTGCTTGAAGCAGGTAAAATCTGCCATCTTCTGAACGTGCACCTTTCCAATCTTCTTCCCTAAAATATTCTGATGGATATGAATTGACAGGTACGGCCATAATGTAAGGACGTAAGTCCATTATTCCCGATGTTCTCAGGAACATTGTCAGGATCATTGCCGGGACCATTTGTACAAACAAGCATATTACAAAAAGAATCCCCCCCATAATACCACCTGTTATCGCAAACTTGTAGAGCAAACCAGTTCGTCCTCTTAGTCTTAGAAAGACAACACCCGGTATAAGAGAAAAAATGATAAGAACCATAGATATGGCAATGATGGTTAGTGCCTGCCTGAACTCACTTGTACCATCTGGAAATTCCAGAGTGCGAAGAAATAGCTCAACAGGAAATATCCAGACGCTGGCCGCCAGGGAAAAAAGCGCAGGCTGCAGAACATGTGTAAAAAGAAAAACTCCGATTTTCTGCAAAAAACCCATTTGAATGGTTCGGGTTCGGGTGAGGGAAGCGTGATGATACACTGAAATTAAAATACTGCAGAGCCAGACCAATCCTAATTGTATTGGTACCTTTGGCGTTAATATCCGGCTAGAAAAATTCGATATGAAAAACCAGCCAAAAAAAATCAGCGCCGATAGTATAGATGTCAGGAAAACATTACGAATGTTTTTTTCTGTTAAATCCTTTGATGGTTCGCTGCTCTTACTGTCACTATATATAAAGAGTCCTGTCAGTAGTGAGGGTGTGAACAGAACCACACAGAACAGTAAAACGCTGACAGAGGCAAATACCATCAAATAGCCAAAAAGTGAAGAAAAACTGACACTATCAAAGAAAAGTTCCGGTAGGCCAATACGCGCCAGGTGTGCCCAAATAAATAACGTTGCTATAAAAGTTGAAATTAGCGTAGGCGTTAATAGCGACAGAAACCATGGACGTATTTTTATGAGCCATTTCTGGCTTTTTTCACTTTTCATGTTATTCTTACCGTTTAAAATATGTTAGCTATGAATAATGCTGTTTCGTTTTCAACCTTACAATTAACATTAAAATATATAGCATGCTTTGTGTGTTATATGCCAAGATTTTCATCTTAGGTACTATCAATAGAAGATGATTGTTAAAATTATGAATAATAAGCATACAATTAATCTTTAAGGTTAATAGTTTCACCAGTAATTATTTTACACTGTACCTTTAATATTCACTCGTTTATTTCAAAGTTGCTGACGCTATCTTCTAAAGCTCTATATCCCATCATGCTCCTTTAAACAGGCTTTATAGCCTTTTTCCCTGCCTTAATCCCCTCGTTGTATTTTTTGCCCTCCTGCTAAAGTAGCGCACAATAACCATTCTATTCACATACTCTAGGGATAGCCCATAAATTCCTGCTTTTGTTATCCAAGTATGATTGCCCGGCTGTTCTCAGCTGTATTAATGATATCAGCGGCTCCAACCGCGTTTGCACTGTCGAATGGCTGTGCAGCCATCAACGTGTTGTCAGGATCTATGTCACTCTCCTTTAGTTTCAATAAATATCCCGCGTCGGATTTTATGGCAGGAGATGTTTTGACACTGAGCTTTACGGACAGCGGTTCTGCAAATGGTGGAAGCCCATAAACGCGGATAGCGTAAGTCTTGTGCAGTTCAATCTCAGTAATGCTCAGACCTATAATGCGGTAACCAACTCCACTAGCAGCTCATCATATTCTGTCATTGTCACAGCCCCTGTCGGCGGTCTGTAACCAATGGCTTTGCCGCCCGCGCCAATACGAACATGGACAAATCAGTAATCTGGTTTTTAAATGTACCAGTGCCTCATAATCTTCTGCCGATGCTACGCTTGCAAGCATCACACTGTCTTCCGAGCAGCTTGATATGCTTATGACGCAGCCGCCAGCTTATGTTTCGTTGGAAAAATGGGATTTTCCGGGAACTGGTATGACGATCCTCTCTAGACCCGTACCGCTAATCTACTCGATCATAGCTCCCGACTAGATCTGCCTGAAAGCTGAGAAGCCTATGCTTTCGCAGTACAATTGCCAGACATAAAGCGAGGATGCAATGAAATTACTTCCTGAAAGCCTAAGATTCGATTGGTCACTACAGCAGGATGAGTTGCCGGCCGACGCCATGAATCGCGCGTCTCATGCCCGCTTTCTGACCTCACTGCTGCTGTCAAAAAGTGAAACGGGTTGCTACGTACTGAACCTCAACGCTAGCTGGGGCGCGGGTAAATCATGGTTTCTGCGCCGCTGGCAGGCCGAGATAAGCAGTGTATATCCGACCGTCTACGTAGACGCTTGGAAAAACGACCATCTGCAGGACCCGCTGCTGAATGTTGTGGCCGAAATTCGTCGCAGCCTCATTGCCCGTACTGATAAAGCGGCGCTTGATTCCTGGCTGCTTAAGGGAACGTGGCGTCTGTTTAAAGCCGTTGCGCCAGAAGTTACTAAAGCGCTACTCAAAAGCCGACTCGGCATTGATTCAGATGCCTTGGCAAAAATTTTGAGTGACGATAGCTCAGCAGACGTTGGCGCAAAGCTGGTCGAAGCGGCGCTACAGGCGCACGATGAGGCTGGCAATAGCGTAGAGGAGTTTAGGGAAGGCATCGCTGGCTGGCTGCGCGCCGTCATCAATACCGCATCCCCACCGCTGAGCTATCCACTATTTGTTTTCATCGACGAGCTGGATCGCTGCCGCCCAACGTATGCTGTTGAGATGCTTGAGACTATTAAGCATATTTTCAGCATTGAACACGTGGTATTCGTGATAGCCACCGATAAAGCTCAGCTGCAGCACTCTATCAGGGCGATATACGGTAGTGGATTTGACTCGCGGCTATATCTGGATCGCTTCTTCAACCGTTCTGTGACGCTCAATGAGGTCAGCCGGAAATCTTTTATCTTAGAGCGCTATCGCCAGCTGACGCCGTTGCGACATTATTGCGCCAGCGAGCCCGGTGCCATTCTTCTTGAAGACTCACCCGAGCGAGAGGGCGCGGTGATTGAAATCCTGACCGGCATTGCAGATGGATTTTCCATGCAACTGCGCACGGTTGATTTATGGCTCGATCGGCTAGCCGCAGCGGTTGCGGCCACGGTAAAAAAGCCGGACGTGCCTTTCATGGCGTTTCTGATGGCGATTGAGACACACGCACCCGAAAAGCTTGAAGAGGTTGCGCGCGGACGTCCCGTGTTTGCCACGCAAGGGGTAACGCCACATGATGCTCTGTCGTTCAAGGCCTTCACGCTGAAGCTACGATGGAACTATCAGCTGTGCGAAGAGCACATCGCAGGCGATCACGAACGTTTTGCCGGACGGCTGCAGCAGATGTTTGGTTCAAAAATCGGTATGGTGCACTATTTTCAGGCGCTGATGGCCGGACTGATAGATTCTGACAGGGGACAGAACGATTCTGTGGCGTTTCTCAGAAGCAGTTTTAGAGAATATCTCAGCAATCAACATCCGCGCGCCTCAGTTTATCAGGGCGACAACGCGGCCAATGCATATCATCAGGAGGTTACGCACATTCTCAGGCTGAGGCATGCAAAAAACACTCTCACACTCGGGGACTACTATGCCCTTTGTCGCCTGGCAACCCATCTCGAATAAGCAACACGACACCAGCATCAACGATGGTTAAAGCTAGAGGAAACGTGTCTCCTAATGATGTAAGTACTTTATTTAACATAATAAGTATAAAGCGACTCATGTATGCCAGTAGCTGACACTACTAACGAATTTACATTTTCAAACATTATCTGTTACCGTTACGTCTCATACAGAGCACCATGTTTAGTATATTGCCCCCGCAAAGTAAAAATTCTCCGTACATGATTTATTGCGCAGAGAGTCGCATTAGAATACCGAATACGATTTCTATGGAGGACAAACTCCCATGACACTGACCCAAAAATCCGGTCATTTGGCTTGGTGCGCTTTAGCGGCTCTTGCATTTGCACGTCAGGACGGCACTGTTTGTTCTGCTGCTCAGGAAAATCTCTTTCTCACACGCTGGCTGGCCACAGCCCTGAAGCAGCATCGCTTTTCCCGGGAGGTGGCCCCTGACATTGAGTGGCTGCTGGAACAGGGGCGTCAGTATGGAGTTAGCGCAAAGCTTGCCGGTAAGCTCGACTACCTCTGGCGTTCCGGTACTGGCGAATTATCTTTGCAGAATGACTTGTTCCGACTGACATATGCCCTGGAGACGGCGAAAGATATGGGCTGGGGTTATTGGCTGCTTAACGACCAGGAGTGGTCGGAAAGGTACGCTTCTGTCCTTAACGCTGCCGTAAACGGAATTTATATGTCCCGGCCAAGTCTGGATGCTGCCTTTGACGATAACGGGCAGCAGCTCACACCGATAATGGCGCGAATGACCGGACTCGTACAGGGGCTGGAAACACTTCTTAACCGCTGCGGATGGCAAATGGCCCTGAGTGGAGCATCAGGTTTATATAAGCTAACTGCAGAAAAAACCGATTAAACAGCAACTAAGTAGAAATTAGCAAAGCTGATGATGTCTTCCACTGACAATAATGACAGCCTTTAATGACTACAGTGGATATATGTTGTAAAGAGGAATTGAATACGGAACGTAAAGCGACGCGAAAAAGATTAAGGTGCTTCGAAACCTTTTACTGCGCGTTAAGAGGGAACTATCACTAAGGGGTTATGGCAGTATCGTTACCGATAACATACTTCCTGAACCCGCTAACATGATTGAAGGTACACAATAGCATGCGTGTGACCGCAAGGCGGGGCAGTGAGACAACAGGAAGGCTGAGCCAGTTGGCTCAGCAGTACGTCCAGAAAGACTATCGAATTACTCAGTGGCGAATTTGTGCCAGATCATCTTCCGTCAGGCCGGTCATTTTAATGACGGTGCTCCGATCGATGCCGTTATGAAGCATGGTACGAGCAACTTCAAGTTTGCCTTCGTTTCGGCCTTTTTCAATGCCGCGCTGTTCACCCAGCTGTATACCTTGCTCAATACCTTGCTCGATGCCCTTCTCAATGCCCTTTTGCTCTAACTGCTGTGCGATGGTCATGAGTGCGTCTCCGTGTTGCGGCACACGCTGTGCCAGTTCGCGTACAAATGCTTCGGCGTCCGATGTTTCGCCTGCCTGTACAATATAGTGTACCAGCGATATCACCTGTGATGAAGACAGATATCCTGCCAGCAGAATAGGGGCAAGCCTGTCGACCAGTTCAGCCAGGTCCCGCTGATGAATATGCTTTTGCAGCAGAGTCAGGGCAGCCATACTGCGATGGTCCGCGATTTCATCATCCGGAATAACTGTGACATCCACCAGGGGAAACGAGGTGCCATAAAGGTGTTCCGCCAGTACAGGATCATCGAACTCATCAAGCCATCGCGTTGAGTGAGGATAAGGGCTGCGCCTGCCGGTATAGAACAGCACCGGTATCACCAGTGGCAGCTGTTTATGGCCCGCCTCAAGGTGACGCTGCATGGCGGCAACAGCATACCGCATAAGCCTGAATGCCATATGTCTGTCAGGAGTGGACTGATGTTCGATCAGGACATGTATGTATCCATCGCCTGCAGTGGTCTTCAGGCTGTAGAGCACATCGCTGAAATATTGCCGGAGGTCGTCTTCAACAAATGAACCAGATTCCAGTTTCAGCGTACTAAGGTCACAGATAGCACGCAGCTTTGTGGGCAGGTGAAGTTCCATGAAATCACGGGCGACATCCGGCTGTGTAAGGAACTGCCGGAACGTGGCATCGTGAGGAGTTGGTGTGCTGTTTTTCTTCTTCATCGATACCGGCTCTGAAAAATAATGACCGCATGTTATCACAGGCAGAAAACCGTCTGTATCCAAAGAGGATAGAGCCGCTACTCATGCAGGGAGTCATCATGATAATTTTTATCGATTAAAAACAGACAACTCCACAGCACGACCGCTAATATCCGAGGCATAATCATCCATAATCGTAAGTCGTAAAACCAGAGGAGTGATGGAATATTAAAGCAGCATTTGAAACCTGGAAAGTTGTTATGGCTATCGTCAACTTAATTTAACATAAATTACATTATGCGACCTTGAAATTATGCATAAAAATTAGGGCAGAATTCCGAAGTGCTTGGTACACCCCCAGACCCGTCCAGTTTTCGCTCTTCCCCTTTACCTTCATAGAGTTACGCGGCAGTCGCCACCCGGATCAGAGGCAGGCGTCCCGCTGTTTATTCCGGACTGAGCAGGTTATTCTTTATATCCGGGAGAAAAGCTGGAAAACAGATCCGGACCGATTTGTTCCCGTGGTTTTCGCTGGACATACAGGGGAAAATACGTTCCACATCGGCAGGCAACGGAGAATGAAAGTTTTGGTACTTTGCCCCGCAAACTGACACAGATTTCACACAGCGACGCCAGTGGTCATAATCTGACTACTCCGGGCGCCGCACGCTATTTTGACTACCAGAGCGCGCTGGCGCTGCGAAACCTAGCAGCCGCCTACGGCACCGACATGCCGCGCTACCTGCTGGCGCCCGAGGTCACCGTCCTGCTGTTCAGTATGCTCGATCTCCGCAAGCGCCTGTTCATCGATGCGCTGTGGAACACCGCAGGCCGGCTCGATGAAATACTGCCGCTTACGCGGGAGGACTTTTCGCTGGACGATCCGCTGACCGGCGCACCGCTGTCTTCCCTGTTCGTGGTGCTGCGCACGCTCAAGCAGCGAAAGCTTGAGCGTGCGCAGCAGGATAAGCCAGGCGATGGCGGCGCGTGACCGTGTGACGTTTTCCATCCGGCCGGTGACGCCGAAAACGTTCCGGGACTCGTTCGCGATGCACCTCGTGCAGCACCCGGTGCCGCAGAAGGTGATCCAGACGCTTATAAGCCATAAGGACGCCAAATCCACCGAGTGGTATACAAGAGTGTTCGCGCTGGACGTCACCCGCCAGCTCGGCGTGCGGTTCTCCATAGATGTACATGAGGCGAGCCGGCTGCTGCTGCCCCGCTGATCTTCTCCTCCATAACGCTTACTGTCTGAATTGACGGTGAAGACTTTCCGGTAAAAACCAGATGCGCCCCCGGGCGCGCGAACAGGCCACGTAAAGTTTGAGACAGGCCTGTTTTTACCGAGCAGGATGGCACTTCGAAGCTCCAGGCGCGATGAGATATGACTGCTATGCGTGGCCACAAACAGTTGCATCTGCCGTTCCTGCGCCAGCATACTCACAAGTTTCTTCAATTTTACATGGCTGAGGTGTTTTTCCGGCTCTTCAAGCAGCAGCACATCCAGCTCTTTATGCTGTTCACGCCGGCGCAACGCAAATTCGGTTTTTATGAAGCACTGTCTGCCTTTGCCGCGATCACGGATGGGGATACCGTCTTCTATAATATCAAGACTGGCTTCAAGGCCGGCACGCATGCCTGACCGGATACCAAACTGACAGGTTTCGATCTCTTCAATAATGGCCGAGAGATGCAGCTCTTGGAAACGGTCTTTCTGCTGACGCCAGGAGTTTTCCAGCCGGTACCGTCTGAGACAGCGACATTTAACGTTGTAGAGGGTGCGTGTGTACTCCTGTGCAGCGTGATCGGTGTCAATGCGCGCACTGTCGAGCATCAGATGATTGACATGACGACTGAAGACGGCTTAAGGGCCACGTGAAAAATTTTACCGCATAATATTCAAACGGGAAGCTGGCTGGATCCTCTTCCAGTACATGACTGATGTCCTGACCATACTCTTCAAGCATCGAAGGCAATATGCATTCTCAGACCGTCAGCATCTCTTTCCATCAGATTCTGTCGCCCTTTCAGATCGGGATTGCCTGTGTAACTGAGAAAAACATCAGCGATGAGTTCCGGCAGTAAATCTGCGCGGCTCTGCCCCGCCCGAAACGCCATAACTGCCTGGCGGGAAATCAGGGATTCAACTCCCAGCATTTCCACCCGGCGCTGGCTGCCGCTTAGAACAGGATCCAGTGCGAGAAGAACAGAATTCTTGCCGCATTCATTATCTCCGCTCAGAACATTTGTTGCGGGCTGGAAATTCAGTCTCAGGGAATCGAATTTTCTGAAGTTCTTCAGCATAAGATGAGTAATGGCCGGCATCTTTCTCTCCTGATTTGTCGTACCGCAATTTATTTCAGCAACCGGGAAAAGCTATCCCGGTCCTGACATACCCCTGCCTCATTAACAGTACCGCGGAGGATACAGGAAACGTGAGTAATCAATATGCCTGCTGTATGTGAAGGGTTCAAAACATGACGTAACTCCTGGAGGAAGGCAGGGATTAGAATTTTATGACGTACAGCAGGTTCTGTTTCAGGTGAAGCGGAGTAAATGAATAAACTTCCAGGATGGGGATAACGTTGAATCAGCTCGGGTGGGCCAGACACACCATCTTTTCTGTTCAGGCTCGCAGAGAATTGTTTTTTTAGAAAAATGATTTTTATACGCTAGGTACTCATTCTTTCATCATGCTTAATGTTGGTCAGCTTTGATATCACTGTTGCTTTGACCAGAACCGGCCCTGTCAGCTGCTGACAATTAAAGGAAATATTATTTCGGGAATTTCAGGCTGAAATTTTCATCTTTTTATCTTAAAAAACATGAAGTTAATTTATTTTTTTTGCGGGAACCCCCTTCTGAATTTCCCGCAACTGGCAGTAAGTTATGCGTCTTTTTGATTCACAACCATACGCTCAATGACGCTTCTAACAGCGGCATCAAGTTCAGCCTGACAGGCTGCAGAAAGGCGCGAGAATTCATAGGTAACCACCCGTTTATCTGAATCCGTTTTCTTTCTGGCAAACTGTTTTTTATCAGCAAATTCAGCCAGTTTTTCAGTCACGACTTTCTTGCTGGTCGATCCTTTTTTGGGCTCTGCGCTTTCAGCGCGAAAATAACTGATTATCTTTGACTTATAGGTAGGATCACCCCTGTCGTGATGCGCGTCACTTTCGATACGTGCACGGACGTGGCCAGTTAACGCCTCGGTGCTGATGCCTCTCGTCCGGGCTCTCTCAGTCACCTCAAGCAGAATCTGATAGTCACTGATGGAGAATTCACTGACCGAAGGAAAAACTGCAATGATCTCTTCTGGAACTGCAGCCGCCTGAAACGCCCGGGTGACCTTAGCCGCAGAAAGTCCTTCTGCGGCGGCAATATCTGACTGATTCATATCTGCTGGATACATCAGCTTTAATCGTTTACCGAGTTCACGTAGTGTATGTTCTCTGGCAGTCTGAATATCAGCGGCCAGTTGTCTGGCATCAGAAAGAGACAACGCATCACGCGTCACCAGCACTTCAAAGGCGGTCCCGTTGTAAAGGCAGGCCGCCCGACGGCGTGAACCATCGAGAATCTCTGTACGTCCGTCTACCTCCCGGCCAATAGCGGGAAAGAACTGCTGCAGTCTGATGGTACGGGAAATATCACTGACCGATTCGCGCGTCAGAAGGGCCTGGTCACGACCATTAACGGTTGCGTCTACAAAAGTCTGTGCTTCAATATCATCATGCAGAAACTTTGTCAGAACAAAACGGGCCTGAGCACCAGACTTCAGGGTAAACACCCGCTCGCTGTCTGACTCACTCATCATTTTCGAAAAACTTGAGTTACCCAGCTGCCGGCCCAGCTTCACCATTTCTTTCTTCATTTCACACCCCTGATGAACTCGATCCTTTTAAATACAGCCTGAGTAAAGCGTTCTGCTTCCCGTTTTGCCTTTTTGAGCGCCTCAACACTGCCCGGATAAGAACCGGGATCGGCGCTGATGATAGTATCAAAGCTCTCTCCACAACGTTCAAAGCCATCCAGCCGTGGCAGTGCCGCATCAAGAATGTAAGACGTAAAGACGTCGCGAGCCAAACCATGTGTCATCTCATGGTCACGTTTTGAGGTCATTTTCGACATAAAGCCGATATTCCCTTTTATACGCGGTGTGATTCCCTCTTCTTCAAGCTGTTCAATCATTTCAGGCAGTCGGGTGAGATATTTCAGAGTTGAGTGAAAATCCACCTGTGCCGGCGGCGTGGGTGTGAGCAGTAAATCGCTTGCCGCGAGAGCATTCAGCATGAAGGCATCAAGGTGAGGACCGGTATCAATAAAGATAAAATCATAATCCCCGCCAACACGGTCAATGATAGTGCGGCGCAGAACCTCTGAGGGTAACTTGTCCGGCAGATGTTCTCTGACGAGATCATTCCACTGACTAGCAATGAAACCATCGTCTATGGAAGCAGGGATCACATCCACACCAGGAATGATTGTGGGTTTGATAATGTCTTCACGGAGCTGCTCAGCGTCAAGATCGTTAAGCATTGCCTGTGCAGCCGTCTCCATTATGGAGCCAATGCTGTTTTGCTGGCTGAGAAACATGGTGCTGGAGGCCTGGGGATCAAGATCAACCACAAGCACACGAAGATCATGCTGTAGAAGGTCCTGATGAACACGTAAACCATGTGCAAGAGTCACCGTGCTCACGGTTTTCGAAACGCCGCCCTTCAGATTCACAACAAAGACGACAAAGGGGCCTTCCCCGGCATGTAAATCACGGTATTTAGGCACTTTGCGGTGAGCGTAAATATCAACAACGTCTTTAATGGTCAGCGCATAGTGTCGGGTATTACCGGCATCTTTTCTGCCGAAGACATGCCCCTGTGTTTCCATTTCATCGATCGCCTGCTCAACTGCACGCCGGCTGAGTTTAGGAAGGTTCGCCACAGAGTTACGTGTGAATGTCTGATAGTACTGATCCAAACCAAACTCATTTCTTCTGAGAGATATATCGTCGCTCATACTGCGCAACATTGCGCTGGCCCTGCGCGCGGTCTCGTCCACGCCACCATAATGACTTTTCATTTAACGGTTCCATTGTCAATTTTTATTTTGATTGTACATGCCAGAAGCGTCAGAGCAACATTTTTCGAAAAGACATGAATTTATTGTACATGCGCAAAAAATATAGCTCACAGTATAACCGTCTTTTCTGGCAAAAGTGATGTCCTGATAGTGAATTAATCACAGTCTCAGCATTAGTAATGCACTTAAATTCAGATAAGTTTTACCCCACACCTTGTAACAGTTATCCATTTGTTTTTATTGAATTTTATTGGTTTATTTCAGGCTGAAATTCCCTTTGGCTCAGCGATAATAAGCAATGTCTTTCAGTTACTCTTCAGGTGCAGCCTGTACAGTTTTAGAAGTTTTAAAGGTCATTCATGCGTGCTTCAATAAATTTGGCGGAGGCACAATTTTAATTAAAACTGAGTACGGTCACTTTGCTAAGAGAATGAAAAATTTCATTTACTCAACATTTAAGACAATAAAATGTCTGCCATAGGAGACTTACAGCCCAGAGCATCTACAATTAAGCAATAGATCGTGTGTGCTGGCGGGATGTCATTATCCCAAAGGAAAATGTGTGCTGGCAGGTATTAAAAAGAACAGGACTTAAACATGTGTGCTGGCGGTTCTACTTATAGGCAGTCCCTCTAAAAACCATCTAAAACGGGCTATATGCGGCAACTGACTAATAAGGTGGACGCACATTTACTTTGCAGTAGCCAAGAGATTTAAGCTGGCAGGCTATTTTCTTCTTTTTGGATGCAGAAATGTGTGCTGGAGGGATACGAACTCAAGTAAAACTAAAAAAGTGTTCTGGCCGGTTAAGCCCGTCCGAAAGTCACGATCATGTGTGCTGGCGGGAAACTGAGCCTGAAGGACACAAAAAAAGGTGTACTGGCAAGATATCCTTTTCTGAATGTCTCATAATTATGTGTGCTGGAGGGATATTCATATGCGGCGGAGTGAATCAGTTGCGCTTAAAATACTCGATAGTGTGTGCTGACGGGCTGCTATTCAGAGTAAAAGCCCTCAATATGTGTGCTGGCGGGAGGTTCATATGTTCAGGAAGGGATGAGTTGCGCTTAAAATACTCGATAATGTGTGCTGACGGGCTTCTATTCAGAGGAAAAGTCCTCGATATGTGTGCTGGCAGACTCCTGCAACAATGCATTGCCTGAACATGTCCGCTGGCGGGATAACATATATAGCTATTATAAAGTGAAAGGCTGTGCAGTGATCCAAATAGCACACATTCATATGTCAGCTGGTTTGAGTTTTGGATTACGCTTATGAATAATAGCGAAATTTTCTCGCGCTTTACGAACGAGTGAAAATTCCAGATAACCGATCTTTTGTAACTGCTCAAGGGCTTTTTTAATCGTGCGGTTTTGTTCACTCACAGAACTGCTGAGAGAGAGACGCTCGCGTAAACGTGAAAAGCTAACCGGAATAGGATTAGCTGGAAGGCTTTCAATAAAAGTGTATATAGCCTGAGCCGCTTCTTTCTTGGGTAGTGCTTTGATGGCATGTTGCTGAAGAAGGACTCTATAATCCAGCTGAAACAGTTCCCAGAGTTTTTCATCCGCTTCAAGCTGGACGATATCCTTTTCAGCATCAAAGTAGCCTGTTTTCAAAAGTCCTGTCTGATAACTTCCCTTAGCATCACGTCCGCGTTTGAAAGATATTGATTTATTGCGTAATTTCCCCAAAGACTCATGGATCGAAAGCCGCAGCCTGCCGTCGATACGTTTAGCAGAGAAGCCACACCCTTTAGCAAACTCGGTGAATTTCAGTTCAATTTTATTAGATGTCAGTCCGTATCGGCTGAAAGCATAGATAACTCCTATCCACACTTTAAAGTCGCTATCCATATCGAGTCGAGGACCTGAAATATTGATATGATCGTAACCTTCAGCCCGGGCAATCTCCAGCTGTGAAAACAATTCAGAAGCATTAACAACATTGTTTTCGCCCGGTGATTTCGTAGGCTTAGGCACGAAAACACCAAGGCGCATCAGTGCCACTGGCTGAACAGTATTATTAGAATTAACTGTGAGCTGTTTATCTTTACTGACCATGTCACTATAAAGTGCATCGCCGATGAATGACTTATCTGTCATATAGTTATCTCAATTCTGAGTCACAGGATCTTCCTGTTAGTAAAAATGGCTTCTATCCCAACAGCACACACATTACATCCCAACAGCACACATTACTAGCCCACCAGCACACATGAACTTCCCGTCAGGACACATGTTTATCCCGCCACCACACATCATAAAAGCCCTTCAGACCGCATGTGGCGCGGCCTCAGAGGTAGCGGGATCTGTTAGGAGCTATAAGGATCTAAATTGGTAAGTTATTGGATCGAACCTGTGTAAATGTGGATAAATGATCTTATTACTAACGCGCCTGCGGCTTGTTCAACTGGCGGCGCGCGCACAAATTCTTTGTGCGCGCGCCGCCAGTTACCAGTAAAATCTTACTACTACATTACACAGGCTCTCATTCGGCTAATTTCCACATGTGTGCCGGAACGCGATCGAACAACTTTTCCACCGTCAATTCAGCCTTACGATGATCGTATGCTGAAGTAATTGCGAACTCTTCTTTAGAGTCACCTTTATATTTCAGGTGTTCATATAAAGTCTCCAGCGTATCTATCGAACGATAACGTCTGAATCGCATTAACCATTTTTTTTGTCATTTTCCTTATTCTGCATATGCAAGCGCTGACATGCAGTTGAGCTTTCTCTGGACTACACCGCTCGGATATTCATTATCAACCTTATCTGCTCAAGGGCCAATTCTACCGACGCGTCCCTGTACGAATTTAACCGTGTGCTTTTAGCAGAAGCGCTTGAGAAGCTATCATTACGGGGCGTACTCGTAAGAGTTGTGATAGATGAAAAGAAAACTTATAGCCGCTGGTCACTGATTAATGAACTGTCCGGTTCGGGTGTTCCGGTCAGAAAGGATACACAGTAAAGTATTGTGCATAACGAATTTATTATGACAGGAAAAAACGGCGTGCAAGTGGGATCGTCTAATTACACATCATCGGCTGAAAATGCCCTGGTTATCTGAGGCAATTCATTCCTGAGTCAGCAATATCAGAATGAATTTAACCGCCTTTGGGCCGAGTCATCGCCCGTACAGTGCAACTATTCATGATCTACAGACGAAATATAATCTGCTGAGCGGACTGTATATGACAAAGAAAAAAGTTTATCCGGTTCACTTCACTGGTCAGTGGGGCCAGCAGGAGGCTTCTGACACTTTCCAGCAGAATGAAACTACCACCTGGCAGCGCTGGTTCAAATACTCCCGGGATAATAAAAAAAACACAGTAGTGACCTTCAGGTGTCTGCCGGCAGAAAACGATCCTGTCAGGAGACGGCTGAAGGTTCATTACTCCCGGGATACCGAACGCTGCTGGCTGTCTTCATACGCCTTCACGGGTAATGAGCATAAACCTGACTGCCGGTTTTATTCTGTGTGGTCTGATGAACGTCAGGCAGAGATTTATCAGGGGGAAGCGGTCCGTGCTACAGCGGATGGAACCATTGTGGTCAGACTGCCCACGGGCCTCCAGAAAAAGGCACCTTCTGATGTAAAACCGGCTGAAAACGTCTCAGACGACGAACCTGTGAAACGCAAACGGCGGCCATCGATGAGCTTCCTGGGGCTTCTGCACCTGCTGTGGGAGCAGTCTGGTATTAATGTCTGGCACCCCGCTTTCGATAAAAAAAACGCTCCCCTGCCTGGATGAGCTGGCGCCTACAGCAGACGGCTGCCCGGATTCGTATAGGTCTCGTGCTGCTGGAAGAATCTCTGTTGCTGATGGCCATGAAAGATACGCCACATGTTATTGCTAACCGGTAACACCTGAGAGCGGCCGAAAAGAAAAAAAGGCGACTCATTGTGGTTTCCATGCCGGCAGGCTGGAGTGAGGCCGGTGAAACACGGTTCCAGGCAATACTGACGCTGGGGCTATTTTCTGGCTTTCCCGATCTGGTTATGCCTGAAAACGTTCGTCACCACCTTGAGCGAAGCTTTAGCCGCGAGCTCGGCGACTGGCGCAGAGGAATGAAATTCGTGGTTATTGCTGAAACGGAGCCGCCTGAGACATCGTTCAGAAATGTAGACGGGCGTAACCGCCCGTAAAGACATAATCCGGAGAGGTGAACTTCAGCGCGCTGTAGAGGAGCCGTTCGGTCAGCGCGTTGACCGAGGTGTCCTCCACCTAGGTGGAGGGTTTTTACACTGCCTGAACCCATAGCTTTAGGTCGAAGCTGGCAGCTATGGATCAGTGCCTAGATGGTATTAGCGCTCGCGAGACACTGGATATATACAGTTTAACTGTATATATTTAGGTTTCTAGGCATCCAGCCGTAAGGGGTCGTTATGTCGGCAATGAACAAAGCTATCGTCCGCCGTTTCAATCATCAGGTTATTGAGAACTGCAACCGGCGCGAATTTGAAATGCTCGTTGCGCAAGATTTCATCAATCATTCGGCAGCGGCCGGTCAGAATAAAGGGAGGGAAGGTCTATGGCACACCTTTCACAATGTTCTGCATCCGGGGTTGTCCAGTCTCCAAGTCGAGGTGCTGGATCAGGTTGCGGAAGACGACAAAGTGACGACCCGAAAGCGGATTACCGGCTGCCACTCCGGGGCACTTCTCGGTATATCGGCAACGGGGCGTGCAGTGTCCATAGATGTTATCGACATCGTCCGCATCCGTAATGGCCAGTATGTCGAGCACTGGGGGATTAATTCGTTGCCCAGTTTGCTGGCGGCTTTGCGCTCAAACTGATTGACCGTTTGAGGTGGTTGCAATCAGTTGCTCCAGAATTCTGACCGCAGCTTCAAGCGTTTGCAGCTGGGATGCTGTGATTTTTTCCTTGAGCTGGCGAGCCAACCAGTCACTGCGCTGATGACGGCTGTGTTCAAGCGCGGCTCGACCTTGGTGGGTCAGCTCAAAGAGCTGCTTTCGGGCATCGCTAGGATCAAGACCTCGTGTCACCAGTTGCTGCTGCTCCAATTGAGCGATAACCAGCCGCATGCTTTGATGCTTAACGTGACGACGCGCAGCAATCGCGCTTATGCTCGCAGGGCCATGACGGTCAAGCAGATCTAAAGTTTCAGACTGTGCTGAAGACGGCGTATGCGATTCACTGCGCACTTCCCGGACAAGATTGCCGACCACTCTTCGCAGATCTTCGGCCAACTGTTCAGTTGCCTCCTCAGATGAGACAGAGTAACGACCGGGAGATTCTGAAGGGGAGAACAATGGGCTTTCTCTTAGTTTTCGCATGGGGCAAGCATATCGCTTGTGGCCGGTCGAATCAAAGCTGATGACCATGGGGGCAGATATTGCATATTACTAACCGTCGACATCACTCAGATCGTTGTTCGAAAGGACGACTACGGGTGATGTGTCGCTGTCAGTCAGGCACTTTTATAAACCATTGGACGTGGATTTTTCGCCGTAACTGATTGCCTGATGATTTGAAATGTCTGTATCCCGGTACATCCTGAGAGTTTATCCGGAACGCCCGCTCCTGGATACGGGTTCAGGAACAGGCCGATTAACCCTGCCCTGTCTCTGAATAAGCATGAAACTGTTTTAAACCGAAAGTACCATTACGGCCTGTTCTGGGTTAAGTTTTTAAGGACCGTATAAAAGTATAAAACAGGATATTCTTTGCCAGTAAATACAGCTGTCGGGAATTGTGCACAAAAAATCAGGCAGATAGCCGGAATTTATCAATGCGGCGGAAACCTGAAGGATGCAAAGTGCAGTGTCGACCTCGCCCTCAGTGAGCTGGGGTACCTGAACCGGAAACAGCCTGAGTTGCAAATCATAAGCTGGGGACAGCTGCGTTTATCGCTGGAGTCACACCTTAACTGCTGCAGTGATATCCGCTGGTTAACAGTCATCAAATACGCCAGAGCAAAAGCAGGTTCACGCCGGGCTGGCGCAATTCACAACCTGAAAAAAACAGTTAGCCCGTTACAACCTTAAGCGTCAGATGAGACCGCATAACGCAGCCATGTTCCGGGATACACACCGTTCAGGCGACAGGTGCCCATCAGCGAATAGAGGATTGCCGCATGTTCTCCACCTTCATCTTAACAGGCGAACAGCCGGTTTTTCCGGCGCGACGGGCAAAGCGTCGTTTAATCGCAGGCTGAGTGTGGTAATTACCCCGGGCCTTCTGGTGTAAGGCGTATTTTGTACATGTTAATCTCCCTGTTCGCGAAAGCATCCATGGCAGAAAGCACGGGCAGAAACGGAAGGCGGTGTGAACGTGACGCTTACACAACAGCAGGGATTTTAGTGAATCAGGATGCCGGCTGCGGGCCAGTAAACACTGCAGAGTTGTGCAGTTGTAAGTATTTTCCTGCGCTGCCAGCGCATGTGGTTTACTCAATGGCAGTATGCCTGAACTATAATCACCGATAATGCCCGGTTTATAACGAGTGTTTTTTCACCGGTGTATCAACTAATAACAATCATGCTCAGGGAAATATGATGGATGACGCAGATCTGGCACATGAAGTTCAGGAGGCGCTGATTGCTTCGGCCCTGTCAGCCCGCAAACCCGGACTGAAGAGTCCGGACGGCAGGTGTATCTGGTGCAGGGATGAAGCGGCCGTGGCGGGTACGGCTTTCTGTTCTGCTGAGTGCGGAGAAGACTACGTCAGAAACGAGCATCAGATGAAACAACGTTACGTCCCGTCTAAATATCCGTCAGATAATCCCGGTAATAAATGATTCAGGGCCGTGCTATCCTGCCGGCCTTTTCGTAACTTCATGCCCCTTTTTCAGCCTGCCCGATAACTTTACCGTCAGCAGATACTCCCCTGGTGCGTTCTGAACCTTCGGGGACCACAGCGATATGTACGCCCTCACCCGAATTATGGGCGGGAAGATGCCTGCAGCACGTCGATTTTATCCTGCCGGACCGCTATTGGGCCTGATGATGAGGCTGCCTACGCACTCAGCGCAACAGGTTAATACGCTGGTGTCAGGTCTTCTGCTCAGAACCCGCCACCGGGGAAGCCTTAAGGCGTCCGGCTCCTTTCCTTTAACCGGAATCCATCTTGCCTGGCGGGGAGGACGCATGTAATGTCCTGACCGCTGGAGGGTGAGGACATTGCATAAGCTTCCGGTGAATTCAGCTAGGTTCTGATGTTATCCACAAAAATGGTGGATAATTTATGTACAACTCCCTGCGGGCCGCATCAGGCCTGACATCGCGCATTTGCCGGACAGCAGGTAAGGCTCCCGGCCGGATGTGGCCGCGGACAATAAGTCCCTTTTCTCTCCACTGAGTATACAGCGACAGGCGGTGTGTCAGAACGCTTACGGCCCTTTTCCATCCTGCGCTGCAGCTCGCATTTCGGCTGCAGGTCAGTCAGGAAGCAGACAGAGATATTCTGACCCGCGCTCTGACGTACCCATCACCTCAAATCCGCGTTGTTTGCGCATTCTGTTCACCCTGGATGGTGCCGAATAACACCTGGCTGTTAACTTTTTCAGAAAATGTACGTCAGGACCGCATTCCTCTGAAGATAACAAAAGGTCGGGCGGCCATTTATTTCCTGATGACTGCGCACATTCCAAGGCTGCCGGGAGTATTTTCAGAGCATGTCCGTAGGCAGAGTCGGCATGGGGGGTAACATCAGCTTTTTAACCGGAGCGGAAGCAATGAAAAACGTGGTACTGAGCATGCTGGCTAAAATTTCACACATTGATGCCGGCATGAAACAGCTGACAGCGCGCGTTGAGGCACAGTCGCTGCTGATCAGCGCACTTGTTCTGGCAGTGAGCCGGGAGGGGGGCGTAACGGAGATGATCGAAAGCGCTAACAAGGCGATCAATACCGTTATTGATTCTGCTGAGTCCGACGAACTGCTTAAATCCGATGCCGCCATCCTGTTCAGCGAGCTGCAGGCCCTGCTGAGTATTTCCGCGGCGGTCGACAGTGCGGATGATGAAATCAGTCATGAAGCCCTTGATAAGCTAACCGGCGTGACCTCCCTGGACGGGCAATAACGCTCAGGAAGGCAACTGCCAGCCTTTACGCCCGCTACCGGACCCGGACTGAAGACCGTCTGTTAATGTCTGACGGGCGCGGCCGTACGGGCATGCCCCTCGTTTTTTGCCTGCCCCTGCGCCTCTGTGCGTGCCGGGCTGCGCGCAGAGGCAGGCTGTACACGAACGTCGCGAAGCCGCGCCATAAACATAAAAAAACCCGCCATCTTGACGGGCGAACCAGTAAAAAGGTTCAGAATAACTCGTCGTGCCCGGGGTTTTAGAAACAGGCACAGGATAATTCTGATACAAAAAGGGGGATACGCAAGCGAACCGGCCGGATTGACAGAGCCGGTCATGCAGCAAGCTCGCCGGACCGGCTGCAGGACCTCACCGGACAGCGCGATGTAAGGCAAAAAAAACCTCCAGCAGCGAGGGAATTCGCTGAGAGCTCAAAAGATTATAGAGAACACGAGTTAAACTCTACTTCTGGCTGCTTTGTGAGCCAGGAGCTACATAAGAGCGTCGCGGTAGAAAGCCAGGTCGTACTGTATCGGGGCCGATTTCCAGCAGATAACGGACTTTTTTTCATAGTAGCCCAATCGACCATAGCCTTCCAGAGCGGCGAACGCGCAGCCTTGGGCTGCGCGTTCGAGGGGCGGTAACGTGTCCGTGCATTGCCAACTCGGCTTCGGCGACGCGGCCTTACTCCCGCCTCCCTTCCTGAATCCCCGGTCGCCGGCGATGAACGCCTAAGACTCAACTTCCAAGTGCAACATCCCCATGCCAGGGCGTTGCCATGTCCAGAACCTACCGCCACCTGAGTCCTGAAGAGCGCGCCGTGATCATGATCGAGAGCCTGACCTACGACCGCGGCAGCGAAATGGCCAGCTACGATGAACTGAGCCGGCGTCTGAAGATGGACATCTGGTTCTGCGATCCGCATGCGGCGTGTCAGCGCGGAAGCAACGAGAACACCAATGGACTGCTGCGTCAGTTCCTGCCCAAGGGCAGCGACCTGTCGATCGCCAGCCAGACGCTGCTCAACGACATCGTTCGCCTGCTCAATGGCCGGCCACGGGAAACGCTGGGGTGGAAAACACCCGAAGAAGCCCAAGCGGAAAAGATGGCGAAATTCTCATCCGGTGCAGCGCTTGCAAGTTGAGACTAAGCTGCCACCGCCAAAGGATCGTGCCAAACCGGCTCAGCCAGAATGCCATCTCCCACTTCATTGCTCTGGGCAAAGCCAACGTCGTACATATCTTGGTGCAGCCCTTGGATCTGTTTCGCCAGCGACACCTCGAATAGACGAATATCGACTTCGGGTCCGTCCTGACGGCCCTGTGCCAACAACGTGGGCAAACGTGCTGGCATCATCCCATCGGACAAGGCAATGCGCAACTGTGCATGAAACCCATTAGCTGCCGCTGTAACACTGCCACGGGCCTGATCCAAGGCTGCAAATACGCGCGGCACGTGCTCCAGAAATGGCTTGCCCGCACGGCTTATTCGAGTGCTGCGTGTGGTGCGCGCGAGAAGCACCACTCCCAGCTCTTCTTCCAATTCCTTGATGGCACGCGACAGGGGCGACCGTAGAATGTGCAGGCGTTTTACCGCACGAGCGAAATGCAGTTCTTCAGCTGCGGCCAGGAAACATCGCAGGTGGCGCAATTCCATGATGCTGTCCTTTCATATGCGCGTGTGCATGGGTTGTGCTGTATGCAGGCTGGCGCCTCCTACTGCTTTGTGCAGTGCCACAACGGCCAAGGCGTGTTGTTCGATCACTTCCGCGCCTGCCAGTTGCGCACCACGCAAGGCGATGGCTGTATCCAGTTTGTCGGAAAGCGAGGTCATGCCACGCCGGTTCAACATCTCCGCATGGGATATCAGCACGTTGCGCGGCTTGCTGGCGAACGGACGCCTCGCTCATCCGGCTGCGTTGCGTCTCGACGGCGTTGAGTGCGTTTTCGGTTTCTTCGATGCCTTCCAGTACGGCCAGCCGATAGCCTCCAATGGTCGCCGCCAATATGGCTTCACGGGCATTCACTACGGCGCGGCGCGCATCCCAGTCCAACAATGAGATCTGAATCGAAAGCCCAGCGAGCGCCTGCGAGGTTCGGCCCGGCAGCACGTTTCCGACCAGGTTACCGTTGAGGCTGGCTAGGAGTAGGGCTGTTTCCCATATCAGCCTGCAATAGCCAAAGTAGGGGCTATTCCCATACTGGCCCTCATGGCGCTGAACTGGCAGTACCAGGCAGAAAATGTAGGGGCGATTCCCTTACCGGCCTACGCGGCGCTGCACTGGTAAAATCCGGCAGAAAAATTAGTGGAAATTCCCAGGCCGGCCTACATACTGTTAATACAGTGAAATTAGACGGCTCAGCAGTGTAATACTGCACAATAATGATAATTACATTGAAAATTCATTTTTCGAAAATTTATAGCCACTTTATGACTATTTTATTTCCTTCGTACTTATTGCTTGTTAAAAATTAATACCCTCACATTAAAATAAAATCCATCTGTCGGTAGTTGCTACCAACGCCTGATTAAAGATTAACTTTTATCGCGAAACTTATTCAATGAATCAATGGTTTCTTTGTTTTTCTTATAAGATCCGTACATTGGGTATGTGGCAACCGTTACCAATATAGGGGCTACAAGTGCAATGGATACAATAAACATTGCTATAGCAAGTACAACATCCTCTTCGGGAGCTGTAAAGGAAGAAAAGAAAAAGATGTAGTAAGCAGCCAGAAAGGTAATTAAATATCCAGCGCCTTCATCCCTTCTTTTAATATACTTGCTCTTGTTAAGTGTGAATGTTACCTCTTTATTTTCGTTTTCGTTTTCATTAGTCTCTTGATCAATGCAGTGTGCAAGTCTCTTAATTCTCGACTTTCGAATATCAGTAATATCATTACAGCTTAATATTTTTTAAATGCTGCCGCGCTAAAAGGGGGGCTCTTATTTCTGTCGCCTCAAGTAGAATTAGGTTTTTTATTTCCTTGTCAATCGCTTTTATCTCATAGGGTTCCATTTCTATCGCTGCGCAAAGTGGCTTTATATCTTTAAAAACAGATATCCTGTCATTTGTAAGTTTTTTAAATCTTGCAGCAAAATTATGCACCATTGCAGCCGCTGGTAATATAAAGCTAATTCCTTTTAACCATTCAATATTCACGTTTACTCCTATGATTAGTTTTAATTTTGTATATGAGTTGCAAATCTAACATTTGACATTTCTACAGATTGATTGATATATTTTCAACTGTTCTATGTCGTCGATGACGACCACCAATGGTCCGGTAGCTTGAGAGGATCGCCTTCGGGTAGCTACAAGAAACTCTCCCGCAGCCTGAAAGGGAGAACGCAAAAGCGTGGTAAATCTGCTCACCTTTGGAAGCGGATATCGTCTTTAACAGCGCATCTATGTCGCAGACGATGAAGGTTTATATACACATCTCAGCCACGGCTTTCACATACGACAGGCATCCCACGAACGGCATAGCTAATGCTGCTTCGCACACTTCCGTTATGAAGCTTTTCAGGTGTACGGCCTGAGCTGCATCTGACTTTTGCTATGACGCATAAGCCCATTTGGAACATTTGGGCGCTTGCGGAAGACGCATTAGGAGCATGAAGCTGCGCGGCGTCACTTTGGTTCGAGTGAAACGAGAACAAAGTGACGCGCGCAGCGCATAACGTCCAAACCCACGTACAGTGCGGTTTTCAACAGACCGGTACAATCTGACGTGCACGTAGTACGTGTTTTCAGAACAACTCTGGCTATTTATCAACCACAACGCGGCACTGACGAACGAAACGTCAGGGGCGTTTAACTGGAAGGAGAATGATCGACTCGGTATCGATGGCGACATCAGGAAACTGATGTACGGAGGCAGACTGACTCACGTCAGCACGGCGCAAGCCGCAAACAGGTCAGAGACCTGGGGAAGCCTCGCAAGAACTCAACATTTCGCCGCCCCGATGCACAGATACCAGTTGAGCCGCAGGAAGCGCAAAGGCAACCACGCCGTCGGGGAAGAGATGTAAGCGCACAGAGTTACAGAACGGTCAGCACAGGCGTGCTGAATGTTCTGGATTCTGGCAGAGGTGGATATGTCCAATAAGTTAAGTAAACAACTCGTGACGCTGGAACGCCAGGGCGGAGGAAGTTTTAAAACTGTTTCAGATCGTTCTAAGATTGCCAGCCGCTTTTCGGAGCGACTGGCAACCCTTAATATTCAGATTCGGGACGTAAGCCATGTTAAAACAAAGCATATCGAGAATTATATAATAAGCCGACAGGAAGAAAATATATCTTCCCGAACGCTGCAGAATGAAATGGCTGCTATTCGGTCTGTGCTTTCACAGGGAGGCAGAAATATCCTTGCTAATCCTTCGCATGAAAAGTTAAGCAACGAGGCGCTGAAAATTTCAGGGGCGAGCAGGGAAGGGAAGAAAATTGCAATTACTGATGAAAGGCTGGCCGAAATCGTGGCTGCTGTCTCGCTCAAAGATGAAGGAGTGGCGATCGGTATTCAGCTTGCAAGATATATAGGTCTTCGTGCAGAAGAAGTTGTCCAGGCAGAAAAATCCCTGAAAACCTGGAAGCAAACTTTAGCTACCGGTGAAAGTAAAATAAGCGTTGTTTTTGGATCAAAAGGTGGACGGGCACGGGACGTCACAATATTTGAGCGTGAGAAAGTCATGCACTTATTGAATCAAGCCATTTCTTATGCAAATGAAAATAATGGAAAGCTGATTAATAAACCTACTCTTCATCAGTCGCTTGACCGTTTTCATAATGTTCTAAGAGAAAATGGTATGACCGGCGTTAATGCCCCGCACAGCCTGCGATATGCTTATGCTCGTGACGCTGTTAATTTTCATGTTGAAAATGGAATGAGTCGTAAGGAGGCTGAGGCGCTTGTTTCAATGGATCTCGGGCATGGCGACGGGCGGGGTGCATATGTTGCCCGCGTATATAATCGAATGATCAATGATGAATAATATTTTCTTGAACAATAAGTACAATAAACGTTATTATTAAACTGTTTCGGACGTTGTCTTCGGACAACCACCAATGGTCTCGTAGCTTGAGATGACCGCCTTCGGGTAGCTACAAACGAACACTTCCAAAGCCTGCAAGGAAGTACACGTAAAGTGTGGTACATCTGCTCACCTCTGGAAGCAGATATCGTCAGTTTTCGCTCCTACTGCGTGACGATCGAGGTTTCTTAACTATCCGGCTTCGGCCTTACGTCCTTCGGGGAAACATTCCCGAGCGGGCTCATGTTTCTCCCGTTTTCAGGAGAAATCATGTCACTTATCCGCTCGTTTCTTACTGAGCTCAGCAAACCGTTTGATTTGGCCCGTTCTGCCACAACTCGCGTTGTTTCAGACTGTCCCCGACTCAAAGCTGCTATCAGAAGAACGTCCTGGCTTGCCTCACCCTCCGGTCTGCATGAATACCGCTCCCACGTCTGGTTTGACGATCGTCGTTACCACGCCATTGTTATGGCCCGTAACGTGATCGACGGACAGCCGTCGGAAGCATTTGTGCACAGCCGTCACGGTGAGTTTCATACGTTCAGAGCGGGCCGTAAAACGGCGCAAATGGCAACGTCAGCACTGGCGACACTTACCGCCTTAACACGTCAGAACTGATTACCTTCTTAACCATCCATCCGCTCAGCGGATCCCCTCGGGAAACATCTTTCCCGACAGGGCAGGTGTTTCCCGTTTTACAGGAGAAACACCATGATTACCCTTTTATTACCAACCTCCCTTTCCATAAAAGGCATCTTTTCAGCAGCCTTCGCTGCAGCGTTATCCCTGCGGGATCGCGTTGCGGCCGGCAAAAGAAAAGAAGAGTGGATAACGAACCGGACTGGCTCACTCAGCTTTAAGGTTCAGGTTCATCAGTTACCTTCAGGAAAATGGACGGCCGGCATACTTACTCGTTCCGGCACGTTTTACGGCAATCACCGGTTTGGTTCTTTGAAAAAGCCGGATGAGGTATTCCGCTCTTACCGTCTACCGCTTCTGACAACGAGGCTGGATTGAGTAACGGCATGATGTTTAAGCTCTCACTTGCACAAGCGGTAGAAGCAGGAATACCCGTGTCAGCCGATCTGGCGCTTACGTGGGTGACACATCATGCGGAATACGCGATACGTACCCCTGCCCGTCGTTGTGCGAGAGAGTTTGCGATGCTTTTCAAGCGGCGATACACCCTCAAATTTGGGGACGGGATGGTCGTTAAGCCGAATAAAACACGACTGCGGCTTGATTACGCGCCCGCCAGCCCAAGCCTGCGCGGTGTACGTCTACCGGTTGCCGATCTCCCTGATCCAAGTTCCTTAAAAGGTCCCATTCAGAAAATGGTGACACTGGCAGAGGTGTGTACAGAAGACCTGGATGCTTACAGTCGTTATCTGGGCAGGAAAGATACTTCTGAAAACGACACTGCAGCGATTATGTTACTGCCAGCAGAAATCATCAACGAAAGCGCAGGCAAAGTATTAAGTGCATTCAGGAACTGGGCTGATGGCGTCATTGCGTGTCAAGCAGGTTTAACCTCGGTCGCCGATTTCTGGGAGCATATAGGGGCGGGCATCCCGGCAAAGTTAAATAAAAAAGAAATCGATCTGATGCAGGCCTTTGCCGCAAAAATGGGATATCGGATGGCACCTGATCCGTTTTATCACCATGTGAAGTCTGAAGCCGGCGGTGTGCTGGTGTTATATGCAGCAGGAGACGGACACCGCATCTCTCCGACACCGGCATTCACTTCAGCCGTCATGATGCTGCGGCTGCCGCCGCAAGATCGCTCTTTAAAGAGGGCCTTAACTACTTTCGGCGTTACCAACTGCAGGATGCTCACTTTATCACCCTGGGACCGCACTGTTGCGTGCTCCCCTGGATGGGGGACAAAGTCGTCAATACGATCACGGCATTGCTCGTGCGATTCGGCTTTAAAGTCAGTTCATTTGCCGGTGTGATTGAGGCTGAAGACGCAAGCGTGGCATCAGTCAGGCACGCGCTTAAACATATGATGAACTCGGGCCTGCCCACCGAGGTTGAACTCGCCGCAGACGTTCCGGAGAAGTACCTGGAAAAATATGATGAATTCCTTCCAGATTCACTGCTTGCAAGCGGTTACGGATCAAAGGCGTATGATGTTGAGGGCGCTCGTCGCTGGCTTCAAGACAATCTTCAGTAATCTGCTTACGTTTGCTGTAAGTAGAGCCGTTAAGCTTTCATCGAACTCACAGAAGCGGCGCTTAGAGCTTGACTACTGTGGCTGATGGGGAATGATTAGTGTTGCTGCAAATTAGGTCTGCTTTGAGCGAACAGCGGACATTCGGAAGTGATTATATGCAACAAAGAGAGGGGCGATGGATATCAGTACGTATTGGTCAACAGGGAGCAGATCAGATACTTTTAGCCATTCCGCCGAGCAATGTCTTCACCAGTAAACTTTCTGCTTCAAACATCTCAGGCCATTTTCCCGGCGCCGCTGGCCGGGTTTCGAGATTTTTTCAGCCATCCGGGATGTTTGTCCGGATGGCTGCCCCGGAACTCACCGCAAATAATGACTTCGCCCCTGCGCTTCAGGCAGCAGACAGCGAACGCTGGCAGCGGCGTGCCTGCTTTCAGGGCAAAAAGAACCGCCATCACGGCGGTACAAAGAGGAATACTGTTACTCTTGCTTTTATCGTGGTCAGCCGGAGCCGCCGGCCGGTCTTAATCATATAAAAATCACCGCGACAGCAAGCGTGAGCGGGTAAAAACGGGTTCTCATGTCCGGTTACCTTCCCGCCTCTGTCGGCACGGCAGTGCCTGAGGCCTAACGCGCCGAATTTTGCCCGTAAAAAAACCCGCCATCTTTAGCGGGCTGAACAATAAGACAATGTTCACATTTTACGGCAAATGCACCGGCTCCAGCAGGGGACCGGCACCTCTTAAGCATGGAAAAAAAAGACCGTTCTGCAAGCCTGAACACGCAGCAGAAGGCAAAAAAATGGCTCCCGTTCGGGAGCCAGAAAAAATACAGTGGTCTGGGTCGTTGCATATCCCTGGTGAAGGATGATTTAAGTATCGGCCGGATTGCCGCGGGCATTAGCCCGGGAACCACAATTTTTTCGTACCCGCCTGCATGGTGTTTTTACTATAACAGTGCTTTCGCTCACCCGTTTGTGTTGGCACAGAACTCATATGTCCGCTTCTGGCACAAAGTGGACACGGCATAAAGATTCTGCAGATTCCCTCTGCCTTCCAGGCGGGCCAAATCAGCGCGACAGCTTAACCAGTAAAGCCGCCAGGCTCTGCCGAACTGTCCGAAGCCAGTTTACGCAGGAGCTCACCATGAAGATAATAATTCACAATACTGTCATTTATTCTGCCACCTAAAGACTGATAAAAACGGTTTGCTCCGGCGTTTGATTTCTCGGCATTCCAGCTGAGGCTGCGACACTCATGTTCAAGAGCGAATTTCGCTATAAAGCGCATTATGGATTCCCCTGTGCCTTTACCTCTCTCTCTCTGGGAGACATAAAGCTCTTTGATGTGCAGCTGGCCACAGTAACGGGGAGAAGGGTAGAGGATGCTGCAACACGCCAGCCAAACGATATGAGCGTCGCAGCGAGCCCTGAGCACCAGAGTACCGGAGAGCTGACTGAACAATCGATTGCGGAGGTAATTCTTCAACAGTGGTTCCTGAATGATGCCTTTACCATAATAGTGCTCTTCCATCTCGGTAAAAATTTTCACCATGGATTCCCATTCATCTGGCGGACACAGTTCTACCCTTACTTCCATGTTTACTCCTTTTAGCTAACAAAACGCCACAACTGAGGTAGGAATTAGCACCATTGCAGCCACTAACAATTCGGTCCGGTTGCTGGGTTAGCCCACCGACACGCCAGAAGCGTCGTTTCAATCATGTTTTGTAGCGAACGAACAGGCCAATCCTGCGCTTTTCAAATGTTAGCATTTCAATTAAGCAATTTAGATCTGTCCGCTCTGAGCGAAAAGCAGACGCTGGGCTAATTGTTTTTAACGCCTGATAGCTGGAGAATCGAGTTCGCTGAGGGTGTACCTTTTCAAACCTGAACACTTGTGCGTTTTGCCGGGCCTATATATTATCATCTTAGGCTCGTGCTGCCTGCCGCTCGCTTCCTGAATGGAAAAGGTGAAAGCATGTTTGTCCTCAACCTCATTGATTTAAACACTCTTGACGGTCGGGATTTGGTAATGCGGGCACCATTGTTTCCTGACGACAGGAGAAATCATGTTATCAATAGAGCAAGCCAAACAAATGGCTGCGAAGTTAAAAAACTCTCTCGAAATGCGTGGTCATAAAATTTCTTATTCCGCCGCACTCGAAACTGTTTCACACCAGCTAGGCTACAGGGACTGGAACACAGCATCGGCTGCATTGATCCCACAAGTTCCTCAGCCTCAAATTCATTTCATCAAGACTATACCCATCTTACGAATGTTCGATGAGCGAAAAGCACGAGAGTTCTATCTCGAATTTCTGTCATTCAGCGTTGAATTCGAACATCGGTTCGAGCCCGGTTTACCTTTGTATTTGGGCATTACACGCGAGGGTTTGCAGTTGCACCTCTCTGAACACCACGGTGACGCCAGTCCGGGAGCAACGATATTTATACCTGTGCAGAATATTGAGTTGCTCAGAGACCAGCTACACAGAAAAAAATATGGCTATGGTCGCCCGGAAATTGTGAAGCAGGACTGGGGTGATATTCTGGAAGTTTACGATCCTTTTGGAAACCGGCTCCGGTTTTGTCAAAGCTGATTAATTCTTCCCGATACGAAGGGGATTGCCACTGGCACTATCCCTGTTTTCATAAGCACGCAATGTCCGCTTCTGGCACAGAGCGGACCGTTACTGTTGAATATCCGCCTGTACTAAAGAGCGGACGTTGTAGCTTCAGGCCATGGTATGATCAGCGGCTGTATTTATAAATAAAGGTATCGTCAATCACTCCCGCGCTGTCCAGTCGATCAGAAGCTAATATGGCTTCTGGTTTGAACCCACATTTTAATGCAACAGACTGACTGCGTACGTTACGTCTGGCAGTACGAATTTCTATTCTTTTAGCGTTAAAAAAGT
>Ga0207696_1000230_pt1 | contig 78834 bp, 58 predicted proteins | sample KBSS54metaG_FD_184403 | JGI IMG/M metagenome (GOLD analysis project Ga0207696, IMG submission 184403) | Switchgrass rhizosphere microbial communities from Kellogg Biological Station, Michigan, USA - KBS S5-4 metaG (SPAdes) (version 2) | ecosystem: Host-associated > Plants > Roots > Rhizosphere >... | reverse complement strand
ACGCACCTGATCGTGCTGCCGTCGCTGCCGCTGAGTGCCAATGGCAAGCTGGACCGCAAGGCCCTGCCCAAGCCCGATGCCAGCCAACTGCAACGCGAATACGTGGCGCCGCAGGGCGAGCTGGAGATGCAACTGGCGGCCATCTGGGCCCAGGTGCTCAAGGTCGAGAAGGTCGGGCGCACCGATAACTTCTTCGAGCTCGGTGGCGACTCCATCGTGTCCATCCAGGTGGTTAGCCGCGCCCGGCAACTCAACATTCTCTTCACCCCCCGGGCCTTGTTCGAACAGCAGACAGTGGAGGCCCTGGCCACGGTCGCGAAGCGTGAAGCGGCGCTGGCCATCGAGCAGTCAGCCGTCACCGGCGAGTTGCCCCTGACGCCCGTTCAGCGCATGTTCTTCGAGCGAGACATCCCTGCTCGCCACCATTGGAACCAGTCGGTACTGCTGCAGGTCAATGAACCGCTGTTGCCTGAATGGGTGGAAAAAGCCTTGCAGGTGTTGCATACACAGCACGACGTGTTGCGGCTCGGTTTCGCGCAGCAACAGGGTCACTGGAGGGCGGAACACACCGCACCGGGTGCGGGTTCGTTCGCTCAGGAGGTGCTATGGGTGCGCCAGGCAACGAGCCAGGAACACCTCACCGCCTTGTGCCAGCAGGCGCAGGAAAGCCTGAACCTGCAACAGGGGCCATTGCTGCGGGCCTTGCTGGTGGATATGTTCGATGGTAGCCAGCGCCTGTTGCTGGTCATCCACCACCTGGTGGTGGACGGCGTGTCCTGGCGAATCCTGCTGGACGACCTGCAGACCGCCTGTCAGGCCATGGCCCGCGGGGCTACGGTGACACTGCCCAGCAAGACCACTTCGTTCAAGGCGTGGGCACAACGCCTCGAGCACCACGCGACTGGCCTGCAAGGGCAACTGGCCTATTGGCAGGCCCAACTGCAGGACGCCAGCGACAACCTCCCGCGCGACCGAGCACAAGGCGGTTGCCAGGGGCGCCATGCCATCAGCGTGGTTACTCAGTTGCGACGTGATGATACCGAACGCTTGCTTCAACAAGCCCCCGCAGCCTATCGCACGCAGATCAACGACCTGCTGCTGACGGCCCTTTCACGGGTCATCTGCCGCTGGACAGGGCAGTCGTCCGCCCTGGTGAGACTGGAAGGGCACGGTCGAGAGGACCTGTTTCGGGAGGTAGACATCACCCGCACGGTGGGCTGGTTCACCAGCATGTACCCCGTGAAACTCACACCGGCAGATAGCGTTGCCGATGCCATCAAAGGGGTCAAGGAGCAACTGCGCGCGGTGCCGGACAAAGGCATCGGTTACGGGCTGCTGCGCTACCTGGGAACGGCCGAGGCGGGAGCGACGCTGCAGGCATTGCCGCAGGGGGAAATCGTCTTCAACTACCTGGGGCAGTTTGACCAGAGCTTCGATGCACAACACGGCCTGTTCGCGCCCGCCCTGGAGCATGGCGGCGCGGGTCAAAGCCCCGACGCGCCCCTGGACAGCCTGATCAGTATCAATGGCCAGGTGTATGCCGGGGAACTGGTGCTGAAGTGGACGTTCAGTCGCGAAATCTTCGAGCGCAGCACGCTGCAACGCCTGGCGGATGACTATGCGCTGGAGCTCAAGGCTGTGATCGATCATTGCGTGAATGGCCAGGCCACGGGGGTGACGCCGTCCGACTTCCCGCTGGCCCGGCTGACCCAGGCGCAGTTGGACAGTCTACCGGTGCCGGCCAATGACATCGCCGACCTCTACCCCCTGTCACCCATGCAACAGGGCATGTTGTTCCACAGCCTGGAGGATACCCAGGCGGGCCTGTACATCAACCAGACCAGCGTACCGGTTTCCGGCCTGGATGCACGGCGCTTCGTCGAGGCCTGGAGGCAGGTGGTCAACTATCATGACATCTTGCGCACCAGCTTCCACACCGGCGGCCTGCTGGGCGAGCCGGTGCAATTGGTGCACCGTGACGTCGAGCTGGAAGTCAACCTGCTCGACTGGCGCGGCGAGGCCGACGCGCCCGGGGGTATCGAACGCTTGATCGAAGCGGATGCACATCGTGCTTTCGACCTGGCCCGTGCGCCGTTGATGCGCCTGACCCTGATCGAACTCGGCGAGCAACGACAGCACCTGATCTGGACAGCGCACCACGTGCTGCTCGATGGCTGGAGCACCTCGCAGTTGCTGGGTGAAGTACTGGCACGCTATGCCGGGCAAACCGTGGAGCAGGCACCAGGCCGCTACCGCCAGTACATCGACTGGCTGCAGCGCCAGGACGACGATGCCAGCGAAGTATTCTGGCGCCGCCACCTTCAGGCACTGGACGGTCCGACGCTGCTCTCCAGCGCAGGCGCTGCGCCTGCCCAGGGTCTGAACGGCCATGCCGCGCTGTACTTGAACTGGGATGCGTCGCGCACTGCCAGGTTGCACCAATGCGCACAACGCCTGCGTGTCACCCCCAATACGCTGGTCCAAGCCACGTGGCTGATGCTGTTGCAGCGCTACACCGGTCAGGAAACGGTATGCTTCGGGGCCACCGTGGCAGGGCGTCCGGCTGCCTTGGCCGGGGCGGACAAAATGCTCGGGTTGTTCATCAACACCGTCCCCGTGGTCCAGACGCCAGCGCCAGAACGGCGGGTTGCCAGCTGGCTGCAGGCGCTACAGCACTACAACCTGGAGGCGCGGGATCACGAGCATACCTCGCTGGCCGATATTCAGCGCTGGGGTGGTCAGAGCGGCCAGGCGCTGTTCGACAGCATCATCGTCTTCGAGAACTACCCCATCGACGAGCGTCTGGCCCAGGCCGGGCACCAGGATGTCAGCTTCGGCAAGGTCAAGAACCGCGATGTCACCAACTTCGCAATGGACCTGGCCGTGCACCTGGGCAGCACTTTGAGCATTGAGTTCCTGTACCTGCGCAACCGCTTTACCGAACAGGCCACGGCGCAGATCCTGGCTTGCTTCCAGCACCTGCTCCAGTCCTTGCTGGACAACCCTGACGCCTGTATCGGCCAATTGGCCATGCACCCCGCGGTCGTTCTGCCGATAACGGATCCTGCGCCCGTGCGGCCGTCAGTGGCGGAACTCATCAGCCGTCAGGCACGTCTGCAACCGGGTGCGATCGCAGTTCGCTGCGCGGGGCAGTCGCTGACCTATGCACAAATGGAGCAGCGCGCCGAGCACCTCGCACGAGTGCTGCGTGCACAGGGTGTGGCGGCGGAGGCCCGCGTTGGCGTGGCAATGGAGCGGTCGGTTGACACCCTGGTTGCTTTTTATGCCGTGCTCAAGGCGGGCGGGGCGTTTGTACCACTGGATATCGACTATCCGAAGGAACGGCTGCAGTGGATCGTTCAGGACGCTTCACTCAGCCTGTTGCTGAGCCACTCATCGGTCGCCGGCCGTCTGCCGCCGTTACCGGGCACGCCGTATCTGGAGATGGATTCACTCGATCTTTCCACGCCATGTATCGACCAAGCAGAAAGCGCCGTCAGCGTCGACAATCTCGCGTATCTGATCTACACCTCCGGCTCCACGGGCCTGCCCAAGGGCGTCGCGGTCAGCCACGGGCCGTTGAGCATGCATTGCCAAGCGATCATCGAAGCCTACGAAATGGATGCCAGCACTCGTGAGCTGCATTTCATGTCATTCGCGTTCGACGGCGCCCAGGAGCGCTGGTTGTCGACCCTGATCAGCGGCGGGCAACTGGTGTTGCGTGATAGCCAATTGTGGACGCCGGAGCAGACCTTCCAGGCGCTGCATGATCACGGCATCACCATTGCCTGCTTCCCGCCGGCCTACTTGCAGCAATTGGCCGAGCATGCGGCTACCCAGCCCAGCGCACCGCCGGTGCGCATCTACTGCTTCGGGGGCGATGCGGTCGCCGACAGTACGTTTGAACGGGTCAAGGCCACGCTTCGCCCGAAGTATCTGACCAATGGCTACGGGCCTACCGAGACCGTGGTCACGCCGTTGCTGTGGAAAGCCGCTGCACAGGAGGGGTGCCAGGCGCCGATCGCGCCGATCGGGAGCGCGGTGGGCGAGCGCACCTTGTACGTGCTCGATGCCCAGCTCAACCTGTTGCCAGAGGGTGTGGCCGGCGAGCTGTACATTGGCGGTTACGGCCTGGCCCGTGGTTACCATGAGCGTCCCGGCCTGAGTGCCGAGCGTTTCGTGGCCGACCCGTTCTCGGTCGGTGGGCGTCTGTACCGCACCGGCGACCTGGTGCGCCGGCGTGCCGACGGGGTGTTCGATTACCTTGGGCGCCTGGACAACCAGGTCAAGATCCGTGGGTTCCGTATCGAGCTGGGCGAAGTCGAGGCTTGCCTGCGTCTTCAACCCCAGGTGCGTGACGCCGTTGTCGTGGCATGGGACGGCGGCACGGGCAAACAGTTGATCGGCTACGTCGTCGCCGAAGATTCGGCTGCTGAGCTGCCCAAGCACTTGCGCGGAGAAATGCAGGCCCGATTGCCCGATTACATGGTGCCTGCCCAGATCATCGTGCTACCGGCATTCCCGCTGTCGCCCAACGGCAAGCTGGACCGCAAGGCCTTGCCTGCACCGGGGCAGATGGGCGAGCGCGATAGCTTCATCGCCCCGCGCAATGAGCTGGAGCGGCAGCTGGCCCAGGTGTGGAGCGAGGTGCTGGGTATCGAGCGGGTAGGGGTGACGGATAACTTCTTTGAACTGGGCGGCGATTCGCTGCGCAGTCTCAAGGTTATCTCCAGGGTCAGGGCGCTGCAGTTGTCAGGCTTCGAGCTGCGCCTGCGTGACCTGATGACGCGACCCACCATTGCCGACCTGTCGGGGTACGACGAAGCGTCTGCGGCGGTTGATCCCCTGTTGCTGCTCAACCGTCAGGTCATCGGCATGGCGCCACTGTTCTGTATTCACGCAGGCTTCGGCACGGTGTTCGATTATGAACCGCTGGCTCGTCGCCTGGACGGCCAGGTCAGTGTCTATGGGCTGCAATGCCGGATGCTGTTGGACCCGGATTGGCGCGACGCAGGCTTGCGGAGCATGGCGGCTGATTATGCGATGCATATTCGTCGCAAGCAGCCCGATGGCCCCTATCACCTGTTCGGCTGGTCATTGGGTGGAACCCTGGCCGCGTTGGTGGCCCATGAATTGGAGTGCCAGGGGCAGAGGGTCGCGAGCCTCTCATTGGTTGATAGCTTCATTCCTCAGCCACCAGCGGTCGAAACCGAGCAACAAAGCGACTGGCGTGCGGAGCTTGTCGAGTTCCTCCAGGTGCTGGTTCCAGGCCATGGGAAGGTGGCATGGGAATCGCCCGCGCCGGGGGATCTTCCTGATCGTGTCGCACTGGCCACCCTGATCGAGGCTGCCCTTGCAGCGCCTGGGGCAGGCGTCAGCGACGGCTCGGTACAGTGGTCTGTCGATGACCTGGCGCTGGGCTTCAGTGTTGCCATGCACCTCAAGGCGGTTTCGCGCTTGCCTGTGGAACTGCCATCGCTGCAGGCACGTGCCAGGTTCCTCTGGGCTGATGCCAGGAACCAGGAGGCCAAGCGTCAGTTCGAGTCTGCGGTGAGCCCTGCTGGCGTTCACAGGCAATTTGATACGGACCACTATGGCATGTTGAAAATGCCTGAGGTCATCGAAGAAGTCGTCGTTGCCTTGGCGGGCAGCCCTGATCGGGTTGGTGGCTGATGTTGTCGGGCCGGTGCACCCGCATCGGCCATTTTTTCTGGTAAAGGAGTCAGGGCATGCCGTTGCATCCCGACGTTGAAGCTTTTCTTGAATTGGTAACCCTGGGGCGTGAGGCTGGCCTCCATCAGCCTATGCATGAGCTCGAAGTGGCGCAGGCCCGCTCCGAGTTCGAGGCGAGTGCGGGCGTTCTGGACCCAGACCCGCCTCGGGATACTGCGGTTGTTCGCACGGTGATCCCCACACGCGACGGGAACGGCATCGAGGCGCGCCTTTACCGGGCACCCCAATGCCCCGGCGCGGGTTGCCCGGTGATCCTGTACTTCCATGGCGGCGGGTTCGTGGTGGGCAGTCTTGATTCCCATGACAGTGTCTGCCGTCGGCTATCGGCGGCAACGGGCCATGCCGTGCTGGCCCCGGCCTATCGGTTGGCGCCTGAGCACCGGTTCCCGACAGCCACCCATGATTCGGTGGATGCGGCCCTGTGGCTATCGGCGAACGCCCAGGCGCTAGGGCTCGATGCCACCCACATGGTGGTGGCTGGCGACAGTGCGGGCGCGACACTGGCCACCGTGCTGGCACAGCTCGCGGCCGTGGGCGAGGAAGGGCTGAGCGTGCAACCCGTGGCCCAACTGCTGTTTTACCCAGTGACCGACGTCTCCCGCAAGCGCGACTCCCATCAACGTTATGGCCAGGGTTTTCTACTGGAGACAGCGACGTTGGATTGGTTTTACCAGCACTATCTGGACAACGTGGCGCAACGCCAGGACGCGCGCGTGTCGCCCTTATTGCGCACCGTACCGGCAGACCTTGCGCCGGCCTACGTCAATATCGCCGAATTCGACCCATTGGCCGACGAAGGGCTGGCCTACGCCGAAGCACTGAAGGCCAGCGGAGTGCAGGTGACGCTGAAAGTGGAGCAAGGCGCGACGCATGACTTCCTGCGCATGACGGGGATTTCGTCCCAGAGCACGCAGGTCTATGCTGCCGTCGCTCAGTGGTTGGAGGAACAGTCGGCCCCCGAGCGCAGGTGACAGCGCAACGAGCGCGCAAAAAAAGCCAGAGCTGCCTCTGGCTTTTTGTTTGCAGGTATCGGTGCCCCGGATCAGAAGTCGTAGCGGGCGTTGACCATGAAGTTTCTAGGGTCGCCGTAAAGCCCTTGGGCGCCTTTGATACTCGACAGGTAGGTTTTATCGAAAATATTGTTGATGTTGAGTGTCGTGGAAAGATGCTTGGTGATCTGGTAGCGCGCCATGGCATTGAAGACGAAATAATCGTCCTCGGAGATCTTGTTGTTGTTGAACACGACAAAGGTAGGGCCGTTCCAGTTCATGCCGCCCCCAACGGTAACGGGGCTGAGGTCGCCTGGCAGGCGGTATGTGGACCAGAACTTGACCATATCAACCGGGAGCGAGGTCATGCTGCGCTCCCCGTCGGCATCCTTGGTCACGGCATGGGTATAGCTGGTCATCACGTTCCAGCCAGGCGTCAGCTCACCAGACAGCTCCAGGTCGTAGCCTTTGGTCTTGGCGCCCTTGATAGCCTTGTACGCGCTGTCGGTCGTTCCCGGCACGGTGTAGCCGACATCCAGCTCGGCAAGGTTGTTGCGTTCAACCTGGTAAACCGCGACGCTCGCGTTGAGGCCACCGTTGAAGAACTCCCCTTTCCAGCCTGCTTCATAGTTCTTGCCGGTGACCGGGTCGAGTACCGCCCCGGTCCTGTCCTGTGCGCTCTGGGGTTGGAAAATATCGGTGTAGCTGACATACACCGACTGATCCGGTGTCAGGTCGTAGACCATGCCAGCGTACGGTGTCACTTGCCCGCTTTCACGCCTTCTCGAGGCGTTGCGCGTCGTGGTGGTGAGGTACTGCAGGCTGTAATCGTATTTGTAGTCAGAGGTTCTGGCGCCCAGTATCAGGCTCAGGTCATCGGTCAGTTTGAAGCGGTTGGCGGCGAACAGACCGCTTTGTTCATATTCGGTCTTCATCACAAAACTGGGCGTGAAGCTGGTACCCCGTGGAAGGTAGTTGTCCCAGGTATAGAAATTGAACAGGTTCGAGATGCCATCGCTGTAGGCGGTATGGGTGTTCTTGTAGGTGTTGTAATTGTACCCGGTGATGAACTCATGGGTCTGGCCGAAGAGGGTATAGGGCCCCTGCAGGGTAATGTTCAGGCCTTTCTGGGTCTGGTTCGCCTCCGATTTGCCGCGGTCGGCCCGAGCATTGCCGGTGCTCTGATTGAGCGATGGCAATACACCCACGTCCTTGAACAGGTAGTTGCCGATCAGTGTTGAACGGTCAATGTCCATATAGTTGGCCGCCAGGTTCAGCGACCAATCGTTGGGCAGCTTCTGCTCCAGGTTGACGATGTAGTTGTAGGTCTCGATTTCATCCTTCGCCCAGCGTGCGCCGACACTGGTGGAGCGGGGGAAATAGGCTCGCTGTCCGTTGCTGTACACCAAGGGGACGCCCGCCGCGCCATCGACCTGGGTCTTGGAGTAGTCGATGCCGGTTCTGAGCACGGTCGAGTCCGTCAGGTCCGTTTCCACTACGCCATACAGGATATCCCTCTGGTTGCCGTAGGCGTCCATGAAACTGTTCTGTGTCTGTTTCGCGCCTACCAGGCGGCCCCGTACGCGGCCGTCTTCAGTCAACGGGCCGGAGACATCCGCTTCGGTGCGGTACAGGTCCCATGAGCCGAAGCCAGCCTGTACGTACGACTGAAACTCGGCAGTCGGGCGCTTGCGGACCATGTTGATCAGCCCGCCCGGGTCGCCTGACCCCGTCATCAGCCCCGATGCGCCACGCAGCACCTCGATACGGTCATACAGCACCATGTCCATGGAGGTCTGTGGAATAGTGCGTGTCTGGCTATCGGTCTGTGTGGTAATGCCATCCAGTTGATAGTTGGTGATCGCACTGCCACGCGAATAGATATCAAACCTGTCCATGCCACTGAAGGTGACATTGATCCCTGGGGTCTGCTGCAAGACATCAGTCAGGCGGTTGAGTTTCTGGTCGTCCATTCGCTGGCGGGTCATCACCGTGACCGACTGCGGCGTCTCACGCAGCGACAGGTTCATTTTGGTCGCCGTGCTGGCGGAGCCTGTGGTGTAGGACCCGGTGCCTTCGGTCGTGGCGCCCAGGCCGGTTGATTGAATGCTGGTGGCGCCCAACTCCAAGGCCGAACCACTGCTGGCGACCACGGTGACGGTATTGCCCTCGACCTGATACCGAAGGCCACTACCTTGCAACAGAATACGGATCGCATCCTCGACCCCATGACGCCCACTGAGCGAAGCGCTGCTCACATTCTCCACGTCCTGTGGGCTGTACAACACCTGTACGTTGGTCTGCATGCCAAAAGCCTGCAGCGCCGAAGCCAAGGGTTGTGCCGGAATATTCAAGGTCCACTCCTGGGCCTGGGCCTGAGCGGCCAGCGGAAGCGCCAGGCTCAGGCCCAGCGCCGGGACGCGGGTCTTGAATGCGTATTGCAAGCGAAGCACATGGGTCAGTGGGTTGAGTTTGGGGTGCGTGGGCATTTTTATGCTCTTTGGCTATGTTGGTTGGCAAGGTGTCGCAGGGTGATTTCAGGCCAGGCAGGGTTCGGTGATAACCCTGCCTCGCTCCATCCGTACCAGTTGGTCGGCCACATCGAAGTAGCGGTCGTCATGGCTGATGACGATGATGGTCTTGCCCATCCGCTTGAGCTCGGGAAGCAGCTCGGTGTAGAACACCCGGCGGAAGGTGGGGTCCTGGTCCGCAGCCCATTCGTCGAAGACCAGCACGGGGCGCTCCTCCAGCCAGGCATTGATCAGGGCCAGGCGCTTGCGCTGCCCGGTGGACAGGTCGGTGGTGGTGAACGCGCCATCGCGAATACTGACCTTGTGGGCAATCTCAAGCCGTTTCAGGTAGTGCTCGGCGTTGTGCGGCAACTGCTGGCCGCCCAGGATCGGGTCGTCGAACAGGTAGTAGTCGGAGAAAATCGTGGTGAACAGCTGGCGGTAGTCGTCCCGGTTCCGCGCGGTGACAGGTTGGTCGTCGATGCGAATCTCGCCCTCCTGGGGTGGATACAGCCCGAGCAGCAGTTTGACCAGGGTGGTCTTGCCGCAGCCGTTCTCGCCGACGATGAACACGATGTCACCGCGGTTGATCCGCAAGTTGACAGGGCCCAGGCTGAACGGGGCACTGCCTTCCACGGCGGGGAAGGCGTAACGCACATCCACCAGGTCCAGGTGGTTGACCTGGGTCAGTGCACTGGGCTTGTCCTGCAGCAGCAGATGAGGTTCGGGTGACGAGAACTGCTCGGCCAGTTCGGCGATACGCCGAAACGCGATCTGCGCGCGGCTGACGATGGGCAGGGTGCCCACCAAATGTTCCAGAGGGCCCTTCATGTACAGCAGCACCAGCACGAACCCGCTCATCACCGCCTTATCGGCACTGGGCCACAGGGTTTGCAGCCCAAGGGCCAGCACGATCACCACGAAAAACAGCATGGAGCCGAAGGTCTTGGCGATGACAAAGGTGTTGATCGAGCGGATCTGTGTGTCGCGGATAGTATCGGCCGTGCCCTGGATATTGCGGGTGAACATGCTCTGGCGGCGCTGGCGGTGAATACGCAGCTCCTTGGCGCCGCCGGCGATGGCGTTGTAGTGCTTCTGCAACTGGTCCTCGGCATCGCGTGCGGCGAGAAAACCCTTGATGCCTTTGGCGCGGGCAATGTACTGCGCGCCGGTACCGATGGCGATCGCCACAAGCATCAGCAGGAAGATAGGCCATGACAGCACGGCCAGGTAACCCAGGCAGCCAAGGGTGACTGTCAGGGAAATGGCCAACGGTGCGAACGCGAAGGCAAAGTCGCTGATGGTGTCTACGTCGTGCGTCAGTACCGGGATCAGCCGGTGGCTGCGGTAGCGCTCGATCTGCTCGATGGGGGCTGCCAGAACGCGCTCGCCCAGGTCCTTGCGCAGCTGGGCGATGATGTTCTGGCCGACCCGGTTGGTGCCGATGTCCGACAGGATCGAACTGCACAGGGCCAGCAGGCACAGCCCGGCGAACGCCCAGATCACGCCTTGGCTCAGGCCGCCGTCAGCGTGCAGCGTCCTGTTGATGGTTGCCAGCAGGATGGTGATGCTCAGGCCACCCACCATGCCCAGGACGATGGAAACGGCCACGGTGAACTTGAACGGTCGCAGCAGGATAAGCAGTTCCTTGAGCGCACCTTTGGGCGGCTGGGACATGATGGTTTCCTCGTCTGAATCAGGCGCTGGCCAGCGGGGCGGCAGCGGGTTTACGGGCGGCGTGGGGAATGTTCAGGGCCTGGTACAGCGCTTCGCCGATCTCGGCACTGCGCATCGGCAGCACGGACAGCAAGGTATCGCTCAAGCCATGGGTGGCCTCGCAGAAGCCCTGCAGGAACACCGGCGCCTGCAACTCGCCATGGGCCAGGGCGCGGTAGTTGCGGTCTACCTCCAGGCCGTGCAGGTAGCCGGCCAGCGGCGCCAGCAGGTCCTGGTGGCTTCGACGTTCGTAGCCGGTGGCCAGAATCACGGCGTCATAGCGGCGAGTGCTGTGTTGATGGGTGGCCAGGTCGCGCAGGGTCAGTTCAATGCCCTGGTCCGTACGGGTCGCCTGCTCGATCTGCTGGCGGCACAGCACGGCATGGCGGGGTTGGCGGGTGATCTTCTGACGGTACAGCACGCCGTAGATACGCTCGATCAACTCCGGGTCGACCACCGAATAGTTGGTGTTGTGGTACTCGTTGATCAGTTGCTCGCGGTCTGCCGCAGGCTGCTGAAACACCAGGTCGGTGTAATCGGGGGCGAAGATCTCGTTGACGAAAGGCGAGTCGTCGGCGGGCTTGAGCGCGGACTTGCGCAGGATCATGTCGGCTTTCACCGAAGGGAAGCTGTCATTGAGGTCCAGAAACGCCTCGGCGGCGCTTTGCCCGGAACCGACGATAGCGATGCGCATCGGTTCGCCTTCGCTGCAGGGCAGAGCGCCCATCGCCGTCAGATAGCGCGAATGGTGGAAGACGCGAGGGTCACTGTCGAAGGCGTTGAAAATGGCCGGGATTTTTGGCGTGCCACCGGTGCTCACCACCACCGAGCGGGTCAGGCGGCTGCTTTCCTTGCCCTGGGCGTTACGAGACACCACGCGCAGGCGAGCAATTGCGCCGTCCACGAGCTCCGGCTCAATGCGCAGTACGCTCTCGCCGTATACCGCCTGGTCACAGAATTGCTCGGCAACCCAGCCCAGGTAGTCGTTGTACTCCAGGCGGCACGGGTAGAAGGTACCCAGGTTGATGAAGTCGACCAGCCGGCCCTGTTGCTTGAGGTAGTTGACGAAGCTGTAGGGGCTGGTGGGGTTGCGCAGTGACACCAGGTCCTTGAGGAAGGAAATCTGCAGTTCGCTTTGCGACGACAGGGTATCGCCGTGCCAGCGATAGTTCGTCTGGCGATCCAGGAAAAGCGCGTCCAGCGCTCGCCCGCTGACGCCGGCCAGCTCTTGCAGGGCAATGGCCAGGGACAGGTTGGAGGGGCCGAAGCCCACGCCGATAACGTCGTGAATTCTAGAGTGGCTCATGCAAAGGGTCCTTCATTCGATGATGTGGGCGGCGTCCAGGGGTTGGTACAGCCGTTCGCCAAAGAAGCGCTCGCGGGACAACATCACCAGCAGGGCGCGTTTGTGCGGAAAGTCGAAATGCTTGAGCCGGGCGAAACCGCTTCGATCGAAGTTGGCGATCTGGCGGTGATTGTCATGGCGGGGCTCACAGACGATGCGCTGGGTGCGCGGGTCGTCGAGGAACAGGTAGTGGCATAACGACGAGAACCAGGCGGTGTAATACGGCTTGCCGCGGAAGGCCTCCTCGCCCACCAGCAGGTGCAGGCCGCGGTCGAAGTCGTCGGCCGGGTAGAACGGCGAAATGCGGTCTTCACGCGCCCAATAGACTTCGAAATACCCGAATGGCTCGTCATCGAACCGGCCAATCAAAGGCTGCGCATGAGGCTCTTTGAGCAACGCGCGCAGGTAAGCGTGGTGCTGCTCCAGGCTGCCTTCTTCCTCCCAGAAATGTGCTACGCGTGGGTTATTCATCCATCGGTTGAACGCTACCAGGTCACGATCGGCATCCGCCGTCGCCAGCGTCAGGGTCTTGCCCAGCCAGGGGATGAACCGGCGGTACAGAACCCCGGCGGGTGGCACGGGGCGCAGCGGATGCCGGTTGTTGGCGGTCATCACATACTGTTGAGGGGCCACCCCATAGCTGTGTTTGCACAGCCACGGTTGCGGCACTTGCCAGAACGCCTGCGCGGCACAGCGCAATCCGCCTGCGCCATTGTCGATCAGCACGCCGTCGGCCAACATCGATCGGGTAGCGGCTGATTCAGGCGTTTCCAGGTCCACATGGCAGACGCAGGGGAACCGGGTGAATACCCCCTCGCAGGCCGCCATCAGGGCCTGGCGCTCGTTACCAGGCTCCTGCACGCTGGCTGTCGTGCTGACCACGGGGTGGTCCCAGCCCCTGTGCGCGGTGAGCGTCAACTGCGGGCGGCCTTGCAAGAGCACTCGCAGGGTGTGCTGGTGAACGTCGACCTCGAAAGCGTGCGCGGGTTGAAGGCTGGCAAAAACCGGCGTTGGGGTATTCATCTGCGTGTCCGTCGTTGTAAAGCGATAGCACTGAAACGAAGGGACTCAACCGCGATTTAGTCGCAATTGCTCAAAGATCGCGGGCAACCCGGAACCCCAGCCAGTCGCCACGGACGAACTTTTTACGGTCATTGCGGTTACCCGAGCGGGAAAAGACCGCAGGCTCGCCCCAGTCGTTGCCACGAATCTGCGCCACCTCGCATTGGGGGTCGTCGATCCAGGCGCTGCCATCCGTCGGGGCGCCGACGTAATCGGTATGCCAGCAGTCCGCCACCCACTCGTAAACGTTGCCGTGCATGTCGTACATGCCAAACGCATTGGGGGCATAGCTGCCCACGGGCGAGGAGTACGAATAGCCATCGGCCGGGCCATAGACATTGGCGTGCTTGCTGATCTGGTATTCCCCCTCCTTGTCGAACGGGAACGGGAATGCCCCGGTGGACCCTGCGCGCGCGGTGTACTCGCGTTCGGCCTCGCTGACCATGCGGTAGGTATGGCCTGTCTTGGCGGATAACCAGCGGGTGTAGGCCTGTACCTCGGCGTAGTCGACGCAGACTGCCGGCTGCCGTGGGCCTTGGGCGTAGCTGGGCTTGCCGGCTTCGCACCAGCGGCCGGGCCTCTTGTCGCCACTGCCGATCACCACGCCCGATGCCTTGATGTAGGCATTGAATTCACCGGCCGTCACCTGATAACGGCTGATGGCGAAGGGCTTGGCGAACGTCACCGTATGCAAGGGGTTCTCATCGTCCTGGCGCGCCAGTTCATCGTCAGGGGTACCCATGACGAAGCTGCCTGCGGGGATGATGACCATCTGTGGGCAATCCTTGCATTCCTGAATCAGGCTTCCCGGCTTGTTTTCGGCGGCCGCGGCGGTGCATGAGAGGCCGCCGGCCAAGGCCAGCAGGAGAAGATTTACTGCTTTCATCGAAGGCTCACTGTATTGGTACGCAAGGGTTGGCCGCGTCAGCGCCGAGCGCCGAGGCGGCACGAAAATGCCGAGGGCTCAGGTCTTGGCCGTCACGGCGGCGAAGGCGCGGTGCAGGGCTGACATGTCATTGGCGCTGCCGACGGTGATACGCATCCAGTCAGGCCAGTTCGGCCATACGCGGCCCACCAGCACTTTGTGCTGGGCCAGGGCATCGACAATCGGCTGGGCGGGCTGGCGCAGGTCGACCATGAAGCAGTTGCAGTGGGATCGGGTAGTGCTCAAGCCTCTGCTGGCAAACCAGGCCATGCTCTGCTCACGGACCTGGGCGTTGAGGTGCTTGCGCTGGGGAACCAGGTCGGCATCGCGCAGGCTGGCGATACCGCCCAGCGAGGCGCCCACCGGAATGAAGTTGCCACCGCCAAAAAGGCGCATTCTGGCCAGAAGGTCCGGGTGGCCCACTGCCAACCCCAGCCGCGCGCCGGCCATGCCGTAAAGCTTGGAGAACGTGTGCAGCACGATGACGTCATTGCGTGTGGAGGCCAGGTCCAGGCAGCTCTGAGCGTCGGAAAAGTGGATATACGCTTCGTCGATGACCACCACGGCATGGGCGGGTTTTTCGGCGACCAATCGTTCGATGCCTTGGCGCGAAGTCAGGGTGCCGGTGGGGTTATTGGGGTTGCACAGGTAAAACAACCCCGCGTCGGTGCCAGCGGCGAGCATCCCGGGTATGTCATGGGCATGTTCCGCGGTCAGGGGAACTTCGTGAACCTTGAGGTTCTGCTGTCGCGCGGCGATGGCGGGGGCGTCATAGGTAGGGGTGGCCAATACCAGGCTCCCAGGCTTGGTAAAGGCACACAGGGCATATTGAAGCGCTTCACGTGAACCACTGAAGGCCCTGACCCGCGGCACCGGCAGGTCGTTCTGCCTGGCAAACAGCTGAACCAGCTGGCCTTGTTGCTCGTAATGATAGAACCCGCTCAAGTCCACGGCTTTCCTCATCGCTTCCCGCGCCAGGGGCGAGGGGCCCAGCGGGCTTTCGTTGTAATTGAGCCGGATACTGGGCTCGGTCGCGGCCTGGGTGGCAGAACCAGAGGCGGGCAGTGCGGCCAGCAGTGGGGCGGCGGTCACGGCTGCCCCGAGGCTTACGAACGTTCGACGGTTGAGGGGGGTCATGGGCGAATCCTTGTGGTGGTGTATGAGCGGCGTGCTCAACGCGCCGCGTGCTGAACCTGCTCCCAGACTCTCAGGAAGTTACCGCCCCACAGCTTGGCGATGTCTTCGTCCGAGTAGCCGCGCTGCATCAGCTCGGCGGTGACATTGCGGCTCTCGCCGACGTTCTGGTAACCGATCACGCCGCCACCGTCGTTGAAGTCCGAGCTGATGCCGACGTGGTCGATGCCGATCTTCTTCACCGCGTAGTCGATGGAGTCGACGTACTCGGCCAGGGTGGCCTCGGGCTCCTGGCGCAGGATGTCGTAGAAGGGGGTCAGGAACTCGCCGAACTTCTTCTCCGACCAGATGGAGAACACCGGGTCGGTGGTGGTGCCCATCTGCGTCTGGTTCTGCACGTCAGGCAGGCCGTAGCGGGCGCGCAGGGAGTTCATTTTGCTGATGGTGTCGCGGGAGAACGGCTTGAGGTATTTGGAGTAGGCGACGATGTTGACCAGGCCACCGGTGGCCTTGATGTTGGCCAGGTCTGCGTCGCTGAGGTTGCGACGGATGTCCATCATGCCCTGCACGCCGGTGTGCGAGGCGATCACCGGGGCACGGCTCTGGTGGGTGACCTGGGTCAGGGCCTGGCTGGACATCTGCGACACGTCGATGACGATGCCCAGGTCATTGAGTTTGGCCACGGCGCGGCGGCCGATGTCCGACAGGCCCCCCAGCGGGTCGACCGAGTCGCCCAGGAACGGCAGCGGGCGGGCCGAGTCGACCCAGCTGTTGTTGCCCACGTAGCCTGGGCCGAATACCCGCACGCCGCGCGCAGCCCACAGGTCGAGCTTGTCGATGTCGTCGCCCAGGGGCGCGGCGTTGAGCATGCTGATGACGATAGCGAACTTGCCTTCGCCAGCCAGGCGGCGGAAGTCCGCGGGGGTGTAGGCGATACCGGCCTGGTTGGGGAAGTCCCGGGCGATGCCGGTGATGATCTTGTAGCGTACCTCCAGCTCATTGGCCATGGCGGCCTGGAACCCCGGGGTAGGGCGGTGTGGCCAGTTGGGCCCGCTCCAGAATTCCGGCCACGACCAGATGGCGATGTTGGCACCGCGCAGGCGCGCCTTGCCGGCCTTGACCAGGTCGAACTGGGTTGGGCCGTCGCGGTTGGCTTCACGGCCTTCGGTACCGTAGTTGAGTGGTACGTCCAGGTGCGCGTCCAGGGCCAGGATGCGCTCCTGCAGGGCGTTGGCCCGCTGCTCGATGGCCCGGCTGTAAGGATGGGCCGGCAGGTACACCCAGTAATACCAGGCGCCGGCGCCTGCGCCAGCCAGCAGAAGAAGCAGGACCACCAGCCATGGCCACTTGCGCGATAGAAGAGGGTGTTTCGTCATTGCCATTTCGACCCGCCTGCACGACGGCCCCATGCCGTTCGAACCTGTTGGGTGAAACGAGCTGACGTGCGGAGAATTTACCAAGCGCCTAAATCGCCTCCGTGACCGTTCGTTTTCGCTGCAGTAGTCACGTCATGAGTACAGTGGATGAAGGTGTCACGTCGAGGAATGCTGGCCGGCCTGGTGGCCGCTGGTGTAGTGCTGCCCGCGGGTTATTACGCCCGGCAGAAATGGGACGCGGCCCAGGAGGCCGAGCTGAGCTCCGACGAGCCGGCGGTGCCGGTCGCGGACCTGCCCAACACATTGCTGGGCGAGCGGCTGGCGGGCATCTGGGATTGGCACCTGGTCGACGGTGAGCAGGCATTTCCCGAACAGGCGCGGCCGCTGGAGTTGTTGCTGGACGTGGGGCAGGGCGCGCGGGCGGTGCGGGGCTACCTGGGCGTGCCTCCCTATGGCGATGGCCTGCAGGTGTACGGCCCCTTGGCGGCCGAACGCTTGCCGCACCTGCGCTTCAAGCTGATCGCGGCGTCTGGCAAAGGGTATGACTGCGAGGCGGTCCTCGATGAGATCTGGACCGTGTGGAGCCAGGGCGGTGGTGGGGCCACCCTCAGTGGCCTGATACGCGCGGCAGGAACCCAGGCAGGGTACTCCGGGCCCCAGGCGCGTTTCGTTGCCAGCCGCCGGCCGTTCGTGCAGGCGCGCGAGCGGCTGGCCTATGTGCCAGCCCTCCACGAGCGGTTGATCTCGCCGGGCTGGCGCTACTTTCACCAGTTATGGCATGCCAGCCGCGACCGCTGGCACCGTATCGACGAGTCGCGTCGCCAGGCGGTGCGGGCCCTGGGCTGGCAGGTCGGGCCGCTGGGCAAGGAGCGCAATGCTCGCGGCCATGACCGCCATCGCAATGGCTCGGGCGAGGATTTTCTGTTCATGCACCGGCACATGTTGCACGGCGTGCGCCAGGTCCAGGACCTGCGTTCGTGGCCGTGCATGCCGTCGCCGCGGCCCTATGTGGGCGAGAACGTGCAGGCCTTCGCGGATTACATGAACAACACCAGCGGCTACAGCGTGCCCCCGTGCTGGCAGGCCGACGGCGACCCGCACTTCAACCAGTGGCTGTGCCACATCAAGAGCCGTGAGGGGTTGTACGCCAACTTCCAGCTGTGGGAGTCGCAACTGCATGACCCTGAGTATTTGAGCACCCTGTGCCTGGGCGAGCTGGGCTCGCGCATCGAACTGGGTATTCATGACTGGCTGCACATGCGCTGGGCGGCCATGGGGCGGGACCCGGACACGGGCTGGCCGATGGCCTACGCCCGGCGCAACTACGACTTCGCCGAGCGCTGGTTCGGCGCCGAGAACGACTTCCTGGGGGACCCGTTTTCCTCCCACGTGAACCCGGTGTTCTGGGCGTTTCACGGCTGGATCGACGACCGCATCACTGACTGGTTCCTGGCCCATGAACAGGCTCACCCGGGTGAAGTGCGGCAACTGATGGTCAAGGGTATCCCCTGGTTCGCGCCGGGGCGCTGGGTATGCGTGGCCGACCCGTGGCTGGGGCCGTCCAGCGAAGGCTGTGGTGCCTGGGGCAAGAGCAACGGCGGCGGCAGCGAGCTGGACATCGAGACGATGAAACTGGCGTTGCAGGTCATCTTCAGCCCCGAGCAGGAAGCCGACCGCCTGATGAAGCGCGTCCCTCAGACGCGGCCCTGGTTCGCCCGCTACCTGGCCCCCGGCCCGCGGCACGACGGCCTGTGACCCGCCCGCTATGCGGTGTGCCTGTTGCTGCGCGGCGTACGTGACGCGGCCAGGTCCGCTGCTACAGCGCGGTGTTCGTGACGCCTTTGGGTGCGCTGACGCCGTGTAGCAGCGGACCCGGCCGCGTCGGCGGTGCATGCGGTGTGGGCGAGTGGTCGCCTACAGGGCGTTGGCGCTACAGGCGCGCCGTCGCCCAACCGCCACCCAGGGCTTTGTAAAGCGCCACGCTGGCCTGCAACCGCTCCTTGCGCAGTTGCACGCGCTCGGCCTGTGCACTGAACAAGGTGCTCTGGGCCTGCAGTACGCTGAGCAGGTCTTCGGCGCCAGCACGGTAGCGGCTTTCGGCCAGGTCGAAAGCGTGTTGGGCCTGTTGCAGTTCTTCCTGTTGCCATTGGGTCTGGCGGTCCAGGCCGTCGACGCTGTTCAGGGCTTTCTCCACTTCACCGAAGCTGGTCACCAGCACGCCTCGGTAGCTTTCCAGCAGTTCTTCCTGGCGGGCCTGGGCCTTGTCCCGTTCCGCCCGCAGTTGGCCGTTGTTGAAGATGGGCGCGGTCAGGCCCGCGCCCAGGTTCAGTACCGGGTTGCGCAGCAGGTCCACGGCCTGCCGGTCACCGGTGGCCAGGCTGGCGGTCAGGCTCAGGCTGGGGAACAGCGCCGCGCGCGCGACCCGCACATCCGCCTGGGCCGCGGCCAGGCGCGCTTCGGCGCTGGCGATGTCGGGGCGGCGGGTCAGCAGTTGGCTGGGAATGCCGGCATCAAGGGTCGGGCCTTGCAGGCGCTCGAAGGGCACATCGGCCAGCTGAAGGTTCTGCACGGGCTCCCCCAACAACGTCGCCAGGGTGATCTGGGCGTCGCGGGCCTGCTGCCGGTAGCGCGGCAACTGGCGCTGCTGGCTGGCCACCAGGCTCTGCTGCTGGGCCAGTTCCAGGGCCGTGGCGGAACCTGCCTGGTAGCGGTGACGCACCACGTCGAGGATCTTCTGCGCATTGGCAAGGTTCAGCGCGGCGATGCGCGTCTGCTCGCGGGCCGCCAGGGCATCCAGGTACGCGTCGGCGACCTGGCCGGACAGGCTCAGTTCCAGGGTATCGCGGTCCAGTTCGCTGGCCTGCAGGCTGAACCCGGCACTCTCACGGGCGGCGGCGTTGCGGCCCCAGAAATCCAGCTCGTAACTCGCAGTCAGGGCGGTGTCGAAGTAGTGGTAGGTGCGCGCATTGCTGGAGGTGTCCAGCTCGCTGTAGCCCTGGCCTCTGAGCAGGCGCTGGCGATAGGCATCGGCACTGGCGTTCACCTGCGGCAGCAGGGCCCCACCGGTGATACGCACATCCGCGCCGGCCTGCCGTACCCGCGCGGTGGCGGCCTTCAGGTCGTAGCTGCCTTGCCGGGCCTGTTCAACCAGTTGGCTCAGTTGCGGGCTGTTGAAGCTGGTCCACCAGGGGCCGAAATACGCAGGCTGCCTAGCGGTCGGACTGCCCCACTGCGGTGGCGGAGTGATGTCGCCATGCGGTGGCGGTGTCTGGCTGCAGGCAGCCAGCACGGCCACCAGGGGAATCAGGGCAAATGGGAGTCTGGTCATGGTCATTCACTGGTCAAAGCGGCAACCGGGTCGAGCCCGGCGGCCTTGCGGGCTGGCATGAAACCGAAGATCACGCCGGTGGCGACCGAGCAGGCGAAAGCGCCGAGCATGGCCAGGGAGGAGAACGCCACGGCAACCTTGGCCAGGTTCAGCGCAACCCCGATCAGCAGCGCCAGGGCCACGCCGATCAGGCCGCCCACCAGTGACAGCACCACGGCCTCAGTCAGGAACTGGCGCAGAATGTCGCGCTGCCGCGCCCCCGTGGCCACGCGAATACCGATTTCGCGGGTTCGCTCGCGCACGGTCATCAGCATCACGTTCATCACCCCGATGCCCCCCACCAACAGCGAGATGGCGGCAATGGAACCGAGCATCAGCGACAGGCCGTTGCGGGTGTGTGCCTCGGCCTGAATCAGGGCGGCGCTGTTGTCGATTTCGAAGTCCTGGACACCGTCATGCAGGTTCAGCATCAGGCCGCGGATCGCTTGTTCGGCTTCGTGTACCAGGGTGCTGTCCGCAGCGCCGATGACCACGTATTCCGGGTATTCAGCGCCGGACAGGCGGATGCGCGCGGCCGAGTAGGGAATGGCGATACGCAGGTCGTTGCGCTGGTTGGCGCCGCTGGAGCCCTTGCTGGCGAGTACGCCGATGACCTGGAAAGGCACGTTTTCCACCAGGATGTACTGGCCGATCGGGTCTTGGCCATCGACAAAGAGTTTCTTCCTGACTTCCGAACCGATCACTGCCACGGCAGCCGCGGCCGACATATCGGCGTCAGTGAAGAAACTGCCTTCGGTCAGGGGCCAGTTGAAAATGGATGGGAACACCGGGCTATAGCCACCGATGGTGGAGGTCATGTCGTGGCCGCCGAAACGCACCTGGGCCTGCAGGGTCGTCGCGGCCATGATCGAATTGACCTGCGGCAACTCGGCCAATGCCTGTACGTCGCTGAGGCGGATATGCCCCGGTGGGGCTCGCGGCGTAGCCGGGGCGCCGTTCATGAACATGATGTTGGAGCCAAAGGCGCCCATCTGCGCCATGACCTGGCGCTTGCTGCCTTCGCCCACGGCGAGCATCACCACCACGGAAGCCACGCCGATGATGATGCCGAGCAGGGTCAGGGCCGTGCGGGTGCGGTTGGCCCACATCACCCGCCAGGCTGCCACCAGGGCGTCACGGGTTTCCGCCAGCCAAGGGCTGCGTTCCTGATTGGCCCGGCTCAGGCGTTCGCGCAGCTCGGCGGCCTGCAAAGCACCGGGGCGTGGTGGCGGTGCCGGTTGGCCAGCTGCGCTGTCGCTGACCACCTCGCCATCACGAACCTCGATGACGCGCTGGGCACGGGCGGCCACGTCTCGGTCGTGGGTGATGAGGATGACCACGTGGCCCTGCTGCGCCAGTTCGTCAAGCAGGGTCATGACCTCGGCGCCGCTGTGGGTGTCCAGGGCGCCAGTGGGTTCGTCGGCGAGGATGATGTGCCCGCCGTTCATCAGCGCGCGGGCGATGGACACTCGCTGCTGCTGGCCGCCGGACAGTTGCCGCGGACGGTTGCCAGTGCGCTCGCCCAGCCCCAGGCGCTGCAACAGGGCGTGAGCGCGCTCGGCCCGGGCGGCCGCGGGTGTGCCGGCGTAGATGGCCGGCATCTCCACGTTTTCCCGGGCCGAGGCCGAGGGAATCAGGTGGTAACCCTGGAACACGAAACCGAAGGCCTCGCGACGCAGCCAGGCCAGTTCGTCGTCGTTGAGCGCAGCCACGTCTTCGCCCGCGAAGCGGTATTGCCCGGCCGTGGGCCGATCCAGGCAACCCAGGATATTCATCAGCGTCGACTTGCCGGACCCCGAGGTGCCGACGATGGCGATGAACTCGCCGGCATGGATAGCCAGGTCGATACCACGCAACACCTCGACGGTGGGGCTGTCGCCGCCGCCGTAGGACTTGCGGATGCCGCAAAGCTGAATTAGCGGTGTGCTCATGGTCAGCTCCCGTTGCCGGTTGGGCCGACCAGCAAGCGGTCACCTTCCTTCAGACCATCGAGAATCTGCACCCGCAGTCGGTCGCTGAGCCCGGTGCGCACCTCACGCTGCTGTACCTGGCCATTGTCGGCCAGCACCTGAGCGGTGCGCATGCCCTGCTCATTGCTTTTGCCTTGCAGGGCGGCGACGGGGGCGGTCAGCACGTCCTGGGCAGTGCCTGCGACGAAAAACACCTGGGCGGTCATGTCGGCCATCAGGGTGTTGTCGCCGTTGTCCACGTCCAGCAGCACGGTGTACAGCACCACGCGGCCGGCGCTGCTGCTGGTGCTGGCACTGCCCGCGCTGGCGGCTGCCGGGCTGCCACCGCCCTGGCTGAGCTGGTCCAGGGGCTTGGGCGGGATGGGCAGAATCTGCCGCACGGTACTCGCCCACCGCCGGCCACCACCGCTGAGGGTGGTGAAATAGGCCTGCATGCCTTGCTTGACCTGGCCGATATCGGCCTCCGATACCTCGGCCCACACCGTCATGGGTGACAACCGCGCGATGCGCAGGATCAATGGCGTGCGTTGCTGGGCGTTGAGGGTCTGGCCTTGGCGTGCATCGACGGCCACCACGGTGCCGCTCATGGGCGCGTAGATGCGCGTATAGCCCAGCTCGGCCTGGGCACTGCGCAGGGTGGCCTGGGCCTGGAGTATCTGCGCCTGGTACATGTCGATGCGCGCCTGGGTGGTCAGCACCTTGGCCTGGGCGGTCTGCACGTCTTCGTCACGGGTGGCGCCATCGGCGGCCATGCGTTGCTGGCGCCGCAGTTGCTGTCGGGCCAGCAGGTGTTCGGCTTGCTGCTCCTTGACCTGGGCCTTGAGCGTCTCGATGGCATAGCGTTCGGCATCCAGCTGCGCTTGCTGGGTGGACGGGTCGATTTCCACCAGCAACTGGCCTTGCTTGACGGTGTCGCCGACCTCCACGTGCAGGGTGCGAATCTGCCCGGAGGCCTGGGCGCCGACGTCCACGTACTGGCGCGGTTGCAAGGTGCCCAAGGCCGTGACGCTGGACTCGATGTTGCCGCGTGCCACGCGCACGAACGGACGCTGCTCGGCCTCATTGGGCAACAACTGCCACGCCGCCACGGCGGCAACGGGAATCAGGCACAGTACAAGGGTTGCAGCACGGCGGGTGAGGCGAAGGTAGGTCATGCAGTGGTCCGGCCCAATGAGGAAATGCCGCCGCGAAAGCGTGGCGGACAAACTGCCGGTTAAACGAGGGTGGAGGGGTGGAATTTAGGGGGCGGGCGGTGACTGAATGTAACCAGACCAACCCGCACCGCGAACCTTGCAGCGGACCCAGGCCGCGTCACAGGTGCTGCGCGAACTCAGGCCCAGTGCATGCAGCCTGAGGCTGTGGGAGCTGCTTCGATATGGGGGATGCCCTGGGGATCAAGGCGCATAGCGCGGCTTGGCGCGAATGACGGTGTCGCCTTCTTCATTGCGGCTGAGGTAGACGGGCAGCACCTTGGGCAGGTCCTGCACCAGCGCGGCGATGTTGCGGGTGTTGTAGATGCCGCCGATCTGCAATTGCCCGGTGGCGTTGTCACCCAGATGCACGGGGGTTTCCAGGTAGCGGTTGATCCGCGGCAGGGCATCGCTGAGGCGCAAGCGGTCAAGTATCAGCTTGCCGTCGCGCCAGGCCAGGGCCTCGTCCGCCTGTGCGGACCCGACCTGGGGAATGCTCTGCCCGGCATCATACCGGGCTTGCATGCCGGGGCTCAGGTAAACGAGTTCGTTCGGGCGCCGCCGGTCACCCATGACCTGCACCGAGCCCTGGGTCAGCGTGACCACCACCTGGTCCTGGTAGGTCCAGACATTGAAGTGGGTGCCGGTGACGCGCACCTGGCCCTGGCCGGCCTTGACCACGAACGGGTGACTGGCGTCGTGCCGCACTTCGAAGTAGGCCTCGCCCTTGCTCAAGGTGACGCTGCGCTGATCCTTGTAGTTGGCGAAGGATAGCCGGCTGCCCAGGTTCAACTGCACATGGGAACCATCGGCCAGGGTGATGTCACGCACCGCGTTGTCGCTGCTGTAGCGCTGGTAGCTGTCGGGTATCACGTTCAGGTGCCACCCTGCCAACCCGATCAGGGGGATGGCCAGCAAGCCCAGTGCCGCAGCCAGCAGTGGCCGCCTGGCCCGGCGGGGGCGGGCGGGCGCGGCAGGCGCCAGGGGTTCGACCGGCAAATGCTCGCTGACCGCCCACACATCCAGCATCGTCTCGAAGCGGCGCTTGTGCGCCGGGTCCGCGGCCAGCCATGCCTCGAATGCCTCGCGCTCCTGGTCGCTGAAGTCCGCCTCGTGGATACGCATGCACCAGTGCGCCGCTTCATCGCTGAGGCTGCCATGGGAAGGGTCGGAGGCGGGAGGGGTAAGCATGACGGGCTACCGGCTGGCTGATCGAATCTCGTACGAAGCAGCGCCCCGTTCTACTGAGATGGCGAACAATTATACAGTGAAATATCACTCCACGTAGTGGCCTGGTGCCACGAGGCGGAGGGACGCGCGGGTGCACCATAGCGCGCCAGGCGGGTAGACAACAAGGTGGTGTCGGCTGATACGCGGGTGGCGCCCGCCGAACGGGCGCCATGAAAATCTTCAGTGGCCCTGGCAGGCCTCGATGTAGTTGGTGCAGTGCGTCAGGGCGTCGCGGATCATGAAATTGACCAGGGTGGGCGAGACCCCCAGCTCGGCGGCAATGTCCTTTTGCGGCTTGCCGTGTACCCGGTACATCACGAAGGCGTAGCGGGTGCGTTCAGGCAATTGCGCCAGGGCGCTGTCGACTTTGCCCAATGTCTGGCGGTCCACATTGATCGACTCCGGGTTGGCGAACTGTGGGGCGGCATTGAGGTTGTGCTCGTCGTTGACGAAGTAACGCTGCTCCATCGACTGCTTGCGGTAGTGGTCGATGGCCAGGTTGCGCACGATACGGAAGATGTAGTTGAGGCGGGCGTTGAAGGGCAAGGTGTCGGCCTTCATGCTGGAGACCCGCAGGAACGCGTCCTGCACCACATCCTCGGCGCGGCTATGACAACCGGTGATGCGCGCGGCCGTCTTGAGCAGGCCACTGCGGTTGGTAATCAGGGTCTGGAGAAGAGAAGGGAATCCATTGAGTGGGAGGTCGTGGGTGCCTGATTCCTGCATGCTGCTACCTGCGAAGTCTGAGGGACAGAAGGTTGTATCCATACGTAACGGCGTGGACATTAGAGTTGTTGGTTATCGTTGTCAAATGAGAATTTGTTCTATCTGTAATCTTTTTCGTGCGCTTCCATGGTGCTCATTTGCCAGCTTCTTGCCCGCAGGCGCGATTTCGGGGCAGCGGGCCGGGGAGGCGCCGTTGTGCGAGCCGGGTAAATTTCACCCGCGCGTGATCGTCTCCTGAGCAGCCTCATTCCGGCCCGCACGTGGGCCGTCTGTTCAAGGAGCCCCTGTGCATTCGTTTTCGATACAAAGCGCGGCCTGGGCCGCCTGCTGTCTGCTGGCGGGCACCGCCTATGCGGCCGACCCCGCGCCCGTGGCGCAACTGAGCTGGACGTCGCTGGGTGTACCGCATATTCAGGCCAGCGACGACCACGGGCTGGGCGAGGGCATCGGTTATGCCTATGCCCGCGACAATCTCTGCCTGTTGGAAGACGAAGTGCTCACGGCCAGCGGCGAGCGTGCCCGGTATCTGGGCCGGGCGGGCACGTCCTCCAGCGGCCTGGACAACCTCACCTCGGACATCTTCTTCCAATGGCTCAATGGCCCTGAGGCGGTGCAGGCGTTCTGGCGTGCGCAGCCGCCGGCCATGCAGCAGCGCATAGCCGGCTATGTGGCCGGGGTCAACCGTTACCTGGTCCAGACGCCCAGCGCGCAGCAGCCTGAACAGTGCCGCAACGCAGGCTGGCTACGGCCGTTGGCCAACGACGACGTGATTCGCCTGGTGCGGCGCATGCTCGTGGAAGGCGGCGCCGGGCGTTTTGCCAAGGCCCTGGTGGCCGCCGCGCCACCGGGTGCCGCCGGGCCACAGGCCGCCAACCCCCAGGCCGTGGCTCAAGCGTTGGCGCAGTTGCAGACGTTTGCCAACACCCGCGGCAGCAATGCCATCGCCGTGGGGGGCGCGCGCAGTGACAACGGCAAGGGGTTGCTGTTGGGCAACCCGCACTTCCCCTGGACCGGTGGCCTGCGCTTTTACCAGATGCACCTGACCATCCCCGGGCAACTAGACGTGATGGGCGCCGCGCTGCCGGGCCTGCCATTGGTGAATATCGGCTTCAACCAGCACCTGGCCTGGACCCATACCGTGGACCAGTCCAGCCACTTCACCCTACACCGGCTGACGCTGACCGATGCTGGCAAGGCCTACCTGGTGGACGGCCAACCCCAAGCGTTGAAGAAACAGACCTTCACCGTACGCGTGCGTGAAGCCGATGGAAGCCTGGCAACCGTGAACCACGATGTCTACCGTTCGCGCTTCGGCCCGCTGGTGATGTTACCGGGCCTGATGCCCTGGGACGCCAGCCATGCCTACGCGTTGCAGGACGCCAACCTGGGCAACGACCGCATCCTGGCCCAATGGGACGCCATGAACCGCGCCACCAGCGTCAAGCAGTTGCAGCAGGTCGTCGCTGACCATCAGGGCATTCCCTGGGTCAACACCCTGGCGGTGGACGACACCGGCCAGTCGCTGTACATGAACGCCTCGGTGGTGCCCAACATTCCCCTGGCGCAACTGGCCCAGTGCGCCGATCCGGCGCTGGTCAAGGCGGGTCTGCCGGGGGTGGATGGCAGCCGCGGCGCGTGTGACTGGCAGAACGACGAGGGTGCACAGCAGCCGGGTATCGTCGCCGCTCGGCACCTGCCGCAACTGCTGCGCAATGATGTGCTGCAGAACTCCAACGACAGTGCCTGGATGACCCAGCCCGCGGCACCCCTGGTGGGCTTCTCGCCGTTGATCAGCCGCAGCGACCGGCCGCTGGGCCTGCGTGCGCGCTTTGCCCTCGATCAGTTGCAGCGGTTGGGCAGCCAGGCAGTGACCCCAGCGTTCTTGCAGAGCCTCGTGACAGGCAATCGCGTGTACCTGGCTGACCTTGTGCTCGACGACGTGCTGGCATTCTGCGGCGCCCATGACGATGCCACGACCGCATCCGCCTGCGCGGCCCTGAAGGCCTGGGATCGCCGTGCGCAACTCGACAGTGGCCTGGGCATGCTGTACTTCCAATTGACCTTGGCCGGATTGCAGACCGGGCAGGACTGGCGCGTGCCGTTCTCGCCCACTGACCCCGTCCATACCCCTGCCGGCATCGCCTGGCAGAACCCGGACGTGGCGGCGCGCCTCAAACAGGCGCTGGCCACCGCCAGCGCCCAGGTGGCCAAGGCAGGCCTGGCCGCCGATACTCGCTGGGGGCAGTTGCAGGGCGTGCAGCGCGGGGGCCAGCGTATCGCCATCCCGGGCGGTGACGGCAAGCTGGGTGTCTATGACGCCATGACGACCCGGCGCCATGGGCTGCAGTTGGATGTCGATGGCGGCAGCAGCTATATCCAGTTGGTCGGTTTCGACGCCAATGGCCCGGTGGCGCGTGGGTTGCTGGCATTTTCCCAGTCCAGCAACCCGGCATCGCCGCACTTCAAGGACCAGACCCTGCTGTTCTCCGCCCAGCAGTGGCAGCCGTTGCCGTTCACCCCGGCGCAGATGGCCGCCGACGGTGAACATGAGGTGCTGCAATTGCGTTGAGCCTGCCAGCCCGGCCGGCGGTTACCCCGCAGGGTAACCGTCCCGCCGCGCGGTTCAGCCGCTGAACGTCAGCGTGCCCTTCATCATGGTGGCGTGGAAGGGGTAGGAACAGAAGAACACGTAGTCATCACCCTTCTTCAGCTTCCTGGTGTCCAGGGTCACCGTCGCTTTCTCGCCACCGCCAATCAGCTTGGTGTGCGCCAGCACGCGGGCATCACCCGGTTGAACATAGTCGTTGCTTTCGCCCGCCTTGGAGCCGTCGTCGGTCACGCCCTTGAGGTCATCCTTCTTGCTCAGCACCCAGTTATGCCCCATGACGTTCTTGGGGAGTGTGCCCGGGTGTTCCAGGGTGACCTGGAACTGCTTGCAGCTGGCGGGCACGGCGATGGTCTTGAGGTCGTAGGTCATCTGATCGGTGCCATGGATGGTCACCGAGCACTGGGTGTCGGCGAAGGCGAAACCGGAAAGCGTCAGTGCAGCCAGGGCTGCGGCAGTGCGAAGCATGGTCTATCTCCAGAAATGAACGGGCGGCGCCACGGGGGCGCTGGCCTAGAGCATGACGAAGCTCGCTGGCGAGGCTTTAGAAAGCTGAGGGGGTTTTCATTTGCGCACGCCCGAAGGGTGAAACGCATAATCAAATAATTTTATGTTACTTCCTGTTTAATATCAGTGTCGTGATAATTCGCGCCTGTGCGGGAATACGCCCGTCACCCGGCAAAGGAAGCAGGTACCCATGATGCACCTGGCGCTCTACCTCGAAGCAGGGATAGCCACGGTGATGATGCGCTGGTGCGAGATGTAGCCAGTGGCGTGCATGGCGACCCTTCGCGGTTGCAGTATGTCGACCATCGGGGCGCCCACTTCGACGTGCGCGGGCCGTTGAATATCGCGCGCCCGCCCCAGGGCCACCCGGTGCTGATCCAGGCCGGGGTGTCGGAGACCTTCATCGACCTGGCGGCGCGACACGCCGAGGTGGTCTTCGTGGTGCAGGCCACGCTGCCCCGCGCGCGGGATTTCTACCGCCTGATCAAAGAGCGCGCCAAGGCGTTCGGCCGTGACCCGGCCTCGATCAAGGTGCTGCCAGGCATTGTGCCGATCGTCGGCGTGGATGCCCGGGACGCACGTGAAAAGGACGCGTTGCTCAAGTCGCTGATCCGTCTCGAGGCTGGCCTGAGTTTCATGTCCGCGAGCATGAACCACGACCTGTCCCAGTACCCGCTCAACGCGCCGCTGCCGGATATCACCGAGCGCATCACCGGCAGCAAGGGCCGTTTCCAGTACGTCATTCAGGAAGCCGTGGCCCGGGGCATGACCGTGGCCGAAGTGGGCAAGTGGTACGCCGAAAGCCTGTCGTTCTTCTCCCCCGTGGGCAGCCCCCAGGAAGTCGCCCAGCAGTTGATCGACTGGTACCAAGCCGAAGCCTGCGATGGTTTCGTGGTGCTTCCGGCGTACCTGGAAGAGGGGGATGACCTGTTCCTCGGCCAGGTGGTGCCGTTGCTGCAGCAGGCCGGGGTATTCCGCCAGTCCTACCCGGGCACGACCCTGCGCGACACCCTGGGGCTGACAACACCGGGTAGCGGCCCTGGCAAGGTGGCGCGCAGGTAGCGGGCCAGGCAGGACCGGGCGCACGCTCTCGAAGCAGACGATGCGGTCGAAGTGATGCGGGTGGTAGCGCGCCACGTCGGCCATGGCTCGGCGTGTGCCTTCCAGGATGTGCTGTGCAGGCAACCTTGATGTTGTGGGTAGGCAACGGTGATGTATCAGCCATACTAGGCCCTTTCCTCTCAGCCAGGCGCATCGATGTCCAGCTTGCCCGAACCCGTCTCGTCTTCGTTGTCACCCATGCGCCGCGGCCGCAGGCTGTTGCGTTCGCGCTGGCGAGGCGGGCGCCAGCAGTTGGCGTTCTGGGTCGGAGCGCTGTTGGTAGGGCTGGTGGCGCTGGCCTTCGCCTGGCTGGCTGACCAGTCGTTCGCGCTGTTTCAACGGCTGCTCGGCAGCGCCGCCTGGCTGCCGCTGCTGATAACGCCCCTGGGGTTCGCCACGCTGGCCTGGGCGACACAGCGCTGGTTCGCGGGTGCCAAGGGCAGCGGTATTCCCCAGGTGATCGCGGCGCTGGAAACGCCATCAAGGGGTTTGCGCGCGCAGGTGCTGGCGCTGCCACTGGCGGCGGCGCGCATGTGTCTCACCTTGGGCGCCTTGCTGGTGGGCGGCTCGGTAGGGCGTGAAGGGCCCACGGTGCACGTCGGGGCGGCCGTGTTGCATGCCTTCGGTACCCGCCTTGGCCTGCATGGCCGTCGCACCGTGGCGGGGCTGATTCTGGCGGGGGGCGCGGCGGGCATCGCCGCGGCGTTCAACACGCCGCTGGCCGGCGTGGTGTTCGCCATCGAGGAATTGAGCCGCACGTTCGAGCAGCGCTTCAGTGGTCTGGTACTCACGGCCGTGCTGATTGGCGGTGCGGTGACCCTGGGGCTGATGGGCCACTATTCCTACTTCGGTGAGGTCGGTGGGCACTTGCCGGTGGGGCGGGGGTGGGGTGAGGTACCGGCGTGTGCGCTGCTGGGCGGTGTGCTGGGGGGCGTGTACGTCAAACTGGTACTGCCTTCACGGCGTGGCTGGATCGGTCGCCTGTGCGCCCTGCGTGACCGCACTCCCGTGCGCTTCGCCGGTGCCTGCGGGCTGGCGCTGGCGCTGCTGGGGCTGGCGTCCGGCAACCATGTGTTCGGTACCGGTTACCAGGAGACTCATGCGTTGCTGGAGGGCCAACCGGTCACCGACGGCAGCTTCCTGTTGTGGAAGTTTCTGGCCAATGTGGTGTCTTACCTGGCGGGTATCCCCGGGGGGCTGTTTTCGCCCTCGCTGAGCATCGGGGCTGCGTTCGCACCGCTGCTCGCCTGGTTGCCGGGCTTCAACCTGCAGACCTGTGCGCTGTTGGGGATGGGTGCCTATCTGGCGGGCGTCACCCGTTCGCCCCTGACCGCTTCGGTGATCGTGCTGGAACTGTCACACAGCCCGGACCTTGCCATCCCCATGCTCGCGACCAGTTTGATGGCGGCGGCGATTTCCGGCTGGATCGCGACTGTGTCGCTGTACCACGCGCTGGCCCACCAGTTCCTCGACAGGCTCGCCCCGGCCAAGGCGTGACGACCCGCATTGGGGCGCGTGGGGTATCGCTGCGCCGCAATGTTGCATTTTTGCGCTGCGCGATTTTTCGTTTTGTCCTCGCCCGGCGGTGTCGAACCTGCTCGGCCAACCCCGCCTGCCGGGCGTTGGCATGGGTTTCATGAAGTGAAGGGCAGGGCTGGCAAGCATTCTGCAATAACTGACCAGTTGATCAGTTTTTTTAGAGTGCCTCGCCATGTCATTGTCTACTTCGCTTTCCCGTTCCCTGGATATCGTCATCATTGGTGCCGGCATCGGTGGCTTGTCCGCTGGTATCGCCTTGCAGCAAGGCGGCCATCGCGTGCGCCTGTTCGACCGGGTGCCGGAATTGACCCCGGCAGGTGCCGCCATTTCGATCTGGCCCAACGGCGTCAACGTCCTTGAAAAGCTGGGCTTGGGGGCCGCGATCAAGGCCGCCAGTGGCCAGATGACGTCCATGAGCTACAGCACCGCCACGGGCGAGCTATTGACCCGTTTCAGCCTGCAGCCGCTGTACGAAGCGGTTGACCAGCGCGCCTGCCCTATTGCCCGCACCGCCTTGCAGGCGATTCTGCTGCAAGCCTGCGGCCCTGAAAATGTCACCTTGGGCGTCACCTGTGAAGCCGTCGAAGCGTTGGCCGAGGGGGTACAGTTGCTGTTCTCCGATGGCCAGCGCATCAAGGCTGACCTGGTGGTGGCGGCCGACGGCACCCATTCGCAGTTGCGCAACCAGGTGGCCGGTGCGCCTGTGGCGCGGGAGTACTGCGGTTATGTCAATTGGAATGGGCGAATCGCCGCCGCCGAGGACCTGGCGGCGGTGGCGGAGTGGACCCAGTTCGTCGGCGAGCACAAGCGCGTGTCGTTGATGCCCATGGGCAACGGTCAATTGTATTTCTTCTTCGACGTACCGCTGCCGGCCGGCACACCGAACCTGCGGGAGGCCTACCGCGACGAACTGCGGGCCCATTTCAGCGGTTGGGCGCCCGCGGTGCAACGGCTGATCGAGCGACTGGACAGCAGCATTGTCAGCCGCGTGGAAATCCACGATATGGCGCCCATTGCCAGCTTCGTCAAGGGCCGCGTGGTGTTGTTGGGCGACGCCGCGCACCCCATGGCCCCGGATCTGGGGCAGGGCGGGTGCCAGGCCCTGGAGGATGCCTGGGCACTGGCGCGTTGCCTGGAGCGCGATGCCCCCGACGTGCCCGCCGCTTTGGCACGTTACGACGCTGCGCGGGTCGAGCGCACCGCCCAGATCATGCAGCGTGCACGCGCACGGGCGGGCGTTACCCATGGGCATGACCCCCGCCAGACCGAGGCCTGGTACCAGGAACTAGCCGAGGAAACCGGGGAGCGGGTGATTGCCGGGTTGGTCAAGACCGCCGTGGGTGGTGGTGAGTTGCTCAGGTAGTCAATCCGGACCTGGCGACTCCCCTGTGGGACCGGGCAGGGCCATATGTCACGGGTGCTCGATTACCATCACTGCGGTGGTGTCGGGCTCCAGTGCCTCGAACACATGCGCTCCCTGGGCTGAGTAGCTCATGTAGTCCCCCGCATTCAACACCACCGGGTCTTGCGCCGGGCCAACCCTGGCCCGGCCGCTGCACAGCAGCACATGTTCCAGAGTGCCTGCCGGGTGCGGCTGCGACAGTTTTGCCTGGCCAGGCTGCACCTTCAGCCGGTAGAGGTCGCGGCGCACGCCTGGCGGGCAGTCGGCCAGCAACGTGGCGGCGTAATGGCCGTGCTCGGCATACGCCGTTTGCCCTTCGGTCGCCCGGATCACCCGCACCTGCTGCGGCGGCTGCTCGAAGAAACGCGTCACCGGCAACCCCATGGCAATGGCCAGCGCCCACAAGGTCTCGATGCTCGGGTTCCCCAGCCCGGCTTCCAGTTGGGACAAGGTGGACTTGGCAATGCTCGCGCGTTTGGCCAATTCCGTGACGGACAGGTTGGCCAGTTGCCGCTCGCGCTTGATGGCCAAGGCGAGCAGGTCAATGGGCCGGGGCCGTTCTGCGTGTGGGTCGTTCGCTAAATCATTCATTTGTTCGCCAAAAAATCCTTAAAAAGATTGACCTGCCCTGTTAACGGAATCAGCATATCGTCCGAATGTTCATTTTATCGGTCTTATGCAGCAATAAGGAAGGTGTGCGTGGTCAACGCTCAATACCGGGGTACCCTGGAAATGGTCGCCGCCATGGTGATCTCCGGCACAGTGGGCTGGTTCGTGCTGTTGTCGGGGCAGTCAGCCACGGCCGTGGTGTTCTGGCGCTGTGTGTTCGGTGCGCTCGCCCTGCTGGTCGCGTGTGGCCTGCTGGGTGTGTTCAAGCGCGGCTGCGTCAGTGGCGCCCAGTTGGCCTGGATGAGCGTGGGTGGCGTCGCGCTGGTGCTCAACTGGGTACTGCTGTTCAGTGCCTACCGGCATGCCACGATTGCGATTGCCACCGTGGTCTACCACACCCAACCGTTCATGCTGGTGGCACTGGGCGTGATGTTTCTGGGGGAGCGTTTTTCTGTCGCCAGAAGCCTCTGGCTGGCGCTCGCGTTCGCGGGGCTGGTGCTGATCGTGTCAGGGCAGATGGGCGGCTCGGCCAACGCCCCGGACTACCTGCGCGGTATCGCGCTCGCCCTCGGTTCAGCATTTTTCTACGCCTTGGCGGCGCTGATCGCCAAGCGGCTGAAGGCGGTGCCTGCTCACCTGATCGTACTGGTGCAGATGATCGTGGGCGTGGTGGTGTTGGCCCCTTTCACGGATTTCTCCACCATCGTGCAGCCCGGCGGGCAATGGCGTTTCCTAGTGATCATTGGCGTGGTGCACACGGGTGTGATGTCCACCCTGCTGTACAGCGCCATTCAGAAGCTGCCGACACCCGTGGTCGGGGCGCTGTCATTCATCTACCCGGTGGTGGCCATTCTGGTGGACTGGGTCGCATTTTCCCACCCCTTGAGCCTGCCGCAACTGGCGGGGACGGTGTCGATTCTGCTGGCGGCATGGGGGATGAACGTTGATTGGGGTCAAGTACGGGCCCACGCAGGGCGCCCCTAATAAAACCGAATGAGGGGGGCTGATAATTCTCATTTTTTCTTGCTGTATTGCGGCCCTCTGCTAAGACTCTTTGAGTCGATGTTTCCATGAGGTCAACGGAATGCCAGCCATCAAGAAAATGAGCGTCGTGCAGCTGACCATGCTGACCGCCGTTAACATGCTCGGTTCAGGCATCGTTTTATTACCCACCAAGTTAGCCGAGGTGGGTGGTATATCGATTTTGTCCTGGTTGGTCACGGCCACAGGGTCGCTGGCCCTGGCCTACGCCTTCGCCCGCTGCGGCATGCTCAGCCGAAAGACCGGCGGCATGGGCGGTTATGCCGAATATACGTTCGGCAAGGCCGGCAACTACATCACCAACTACACGTATGGCCTTTCGCTACTCATTGCCAATGTGGCGATCAGTATTACAGCGGTGGGTTATATACAGACGCTGTTCGATATCAAGTTGGACTCCCTGCAAGTAGGCCTGGCAACTATCGCGTTGCTGTGGATTACCACGTTCGCCAACTTCGGGGGCGCAAACATTACCGGCAAAATAGGGGCGATCACGGTCTGGGGCGTGATCGCCCCCGTGGTGCTGGTGTCCACCATCGGCTGGTTCTGGTTTGACAGCAGCACCTATGCTGCCGGCTGGAACCCTCACGACCGTGGCTGGTTCGACGCTGCCGGCGCCTCGGTGGCCATTACCCTGTGGGCGTTCCTGGGCCTGGAGTCGGCGTGCGCCAACGGCGACGCGGTGGAAAACCCCGAGAAGAACGTGCCCATCGCGGTACTGGGCGGCACCCTGGGGGCGGCGGTGATCTACATCGTGTCCACCAACGTCATCGCCGGTATCGTCGACAACGCTGCGCTGGTGTCGTCCACCGCGCCGTTCGGCCTGGTCTTCGCCAAGATGTTCAACCCGGCCATCGGCAACCTGGTGATGGGCCTGATGGTGCTGGCCTGCATTGGCTCGCTGCTGGGCTGGCAGTTCACGGTGGCCCAGGTGTTCAAGAGTTCGGCGGACACGGGCTATTTCCTGCCGATCTTTGCCAAGGCCAACAAGCATGGTGTGCCGATCATCAGCATGCTGATCTTGCTGGCGATCCAGACGGCCCTGGGCCTGCTGACCATCAGCCCGGATCTGTCCAAGCAGTTCGACACATTGGTGAACCTGGCGGTGGTCACCAACCTGGTGCCGTACATCCTCTCCATGGCCACCCTGATGACGCTGCAGAGCATCTCCAACGTGCCGCCACGCAAGGCCATGATCACCAATATCGTCGCGGGCATCGCCGCGGCCTACAGCTACCTGGCGCTCTACAGTTCGGGGGCCCAGGCGCTGATGCTCGGCGGGGTGGCGACCATTGTCGGCTATACCCTGTTCGGCTTCGTCAACACCCGGCTGATCCGCCTTGAAGCGCTGAACAACAGCGTGCCGACCCAGACCGTGGCGGCCCAGCACATCGTCGGCCAGCCCATACCGGTCAATGACCTGAACGCTGGCGCCCCGCACAACCGCACACTGGAGGTGACCCCATGACCGAATACAGACACCTGCTGGGCATGCTGGCCCTGCTGGTCAGCCCGCCGCCGGACAAACGCAGCGTCTTTGGCCGTGCCCTCAACCAGTTGATCAGCGACGTCGAGGAGCGTTCCATCAGCGTGCTGGTGTCCGAGACCCTCAGCGACGCCACGTCCATTCTCAGTACCGACCCGGCTATCCAGTGCGTGCTGCTGAGCTGGGAGATGGACACCAGCGAAGGCCACCAGGCCTGCATCAACCTGTTGACCGCGCTTCGCGAGCGCAACACCCGGGTGCCGGTGTTCCTGATCAGCGACCGCAGCACGGCGTCCAGCGTACCGCTGATCGTGATGCAGCATGCCGACGACTTCATCTGGCTGCCCGAGGACACCAGCCGCTTTCTCAGCGGGCGCATCCTGGCGGCCATCGAGCGCTATCGCCAGGCGGTGCTGCCACCGATGTTCGGCGCCTTGCTGAAATTCGCCCGCAGCTACGAGTACTCGTGGCATACCCCGGGGCACGCCGGTGGCACAGCCTTTCTGAAAAGCACCGCGGGCCGGGCGTTCTACGAATTCTTCGGGGAAAACCTGCTGCGCTCGGACCTGTCCATCTCGGTGGGCGAGCTGGGTTCGCTGCTCGACCACAGTGGCCCCATAGGGCAGGGCGAGCGGTATGCCGCGAAGGTGTTCGGCGCCCATCGTACCTACTACGTCACCAACGGTTCATCGATGTCCAACCGGGTCATCCTGATGGCCAGCGTCACCCGTGACCAGATCGCTCTGTGCGACCGCAACTGCCACAAGTCCGCCGAACACGCCATGACCTTGTCGGGTGCCATTCCGACCTACCTGGTGCCCACCCGCAACCGCTACGGCATCATCGGCCCGATCCTGCCCCAGACCCTCAGCGCCGAGGGGGTCAAGCGCGCCATTGCCGAGAATCCGCTGGTGCACAGCGGTATCGACCCCACGCCCGTGCACGCCATCGTCACCAACTCCACCTACGATGGCCTGACCTACAACGTGACCCGCGTCGAAGACCTGCTGGGCCAGAGCGTCGACCGCCTGCACTTCGACGAAGCCTGGTACGGTTATGCGCGGTTCAACCCGTTGTACCGCGACCGCTTCGCCATGCACGGCAGCCCGGCCGACCATGACGCCTCGCGGCCGACGGTGTTCGCCACTCAATCCACGCACAAGCTGCTGGCGGCGCTGTCCCAGGCCTCGATGATCCATGTGCGTGACGGCCGCAACCCCATTCCCCATGGGCGCTTCAACGAGTCGTTCATGATGCACGCCTCGACCTCGCCCAACTACGCCATCATGGCCTCGTGCGACGTCAGTTCGGCGATGATGGAGCAGCCCACCGGGCAAATCCTCACCACGGAGTCCATCGAGGAGGCCATCGCTTTCCGCCAGGTCATTTCGCGCATGCACAGCGAGATGCTTGCCAGTGACGATTGGTTCTTCTCGTGCTGGCAGCCCCCGTCGGTCAAGGTCGGCGCGCTGGACGTGCCGTTCCACGAGGTGGACCCCGGTCTGCTCAAGGCCGAGCCAAGCTGCTGGGTACTGCACCCCAATGCCGTATGGCACGGTTTCGGCGACATTGAAGACGGCTACTGCATGCTCGACCCCATCAAGGTCTCGGTGCTGAGCCCAGGCATGGGCGATGACGGCAACCTGCTCGACCGTGGCATACCGGCGTGCGTGCTGTCCGCGTACCTGGGGCGCCAGGGCATCGTGGTGGAGAAGACCACCGACTTCACCATCCTGTTCCTGTTTTCCATCGGCATCACCAAGGGCAAGTGGGGCACCCTGGTCAACGCCTTGCTGGACTTCAAGCGCGACTACGACAGCAACCTGGAGTTGGAACTGTGCCTGCCCGACCTGCTGGCCGCGAACCAGCAGCGCTATGCCGGCATGGGCCTGAAGGACCTGGCGGACGAGATTTTCGCCGCCATGAAACAGCACAAGACCACGGCAGCCATGGCGCAGGCTTTCGGCACCCTGCCCGAGGCAGTGTTCAGCCCGGTGCAGGCCTACGAAAAACTGGTGAAAAACGAAGTGGAGCTGATCACCCTGGAACAGGCCGCGGGGCGCATAGCGGCCACCGGGATCGTGCCGTACCCGCCGGGCATTCCCTTGCTGATGCCGGGTGAAAAGGCCGGGGCGATCGAGGGGCCATTGCTGGCGTATCTGCGGGCCCTGGAAGCCTTCGACCGCTCGTTTCCAGGCTTCACCCACGACACCCATGGCATCGAGAATGTGGATGGGGTGTACCACCTGCTGGTACTGAAATAGCGACCCCGTCGCGGCCGTGCACGTCATGTGCGTGACGCGGCCAGGGCTGCTGCAGGCTGCAAGCCGCCGGCTCTGCGCGTGGGCGGCTGGCTTTGAGTGACAGCCGTTGCTCAGGGGGCAGTTGTGCAGCAAAGCTCAATGCTAGCGCTCTATCAACCCCATACTGCGCGCCTCGTAAATGGCCTCGGCTTTGGAGCCCACGCCCAGTTTCTTGTACACCCGGCGCACGAAGGTCAGCACGGTATGGCGCGATACGGCCATCAGAGCGGCGATTTCTTCGGCGGTGAAGCCTTTGGTGAGGTACTCCAGCACTTCCTGTTCGCGTGGTGAAACCAACGGGCGTGGCGCGTCGGCACGGGGGCGCAAGCGTTGCACGAGCTGGCGTGCGATCTGCGGGCTGAGCGGGCTGCCACCGGCGCGCAGGCTACGAATGTCGGCGACGATGCAGGCCCGGGTGTCGCCCTTGAGCCGGTAACCCGATGCCCCCGCCTGCAGGGCGCGCATCACGTGCGCTTCATCACCGAGGGCCGTGGTGACCATGATCTCGCACGCCGGCCAGCGTTGCTGCGCTGCCTGGATCACGTCCATGCCGGGGCCGTCGGGCAGCGCCAGCTCCACCAGCAGTACGTGCGCGGCGGGCCCTTCGAGCATTGCCAGCCCGGCGGCACGGCTGCCCGCTACCGCCACCATGCGCATGTCGGGCAGGGCGGCCAGGCGGGTAAGCAAGGCGTCTTGAAGCAGGGCATCGCCTTCGACCATCGCGATGCGAATGGGCGGGCGGGCTGGAGCGGCTCGCATGGGGTACCAGGCCGTGAGGCATGTCAGGCAAAAAGGAGCTGGAGATTGCCATACATGCCCAGGCCGCTCCATGGCCGTTGGTCGCACCGCTTCAGGGCAGTTGGATGCCCTGGTCGTACGGCGTTTGCAAGTCGCGCTCAGGCAACTCCCAGATGATCAGGGCAGGGGGTGTCCGGGTGAAGGCAGGGCTGTCGAAATAGGCCTTGGCCGCCCCGGAAAACTCGCCGCCGTCCTTGGCGAAACTGCCGACTGGCGCGTTCAGCGCATGCTGCAGAAAACCGAGAAAGTTCGAGTTATGGGAAAACGAGGTGCCGATCAGCGCCGTGTTCGGCAGGTGGTCGTCGCCGAACAGGTCGTCGAGGTTGTCGCCGTTGGCCTGGGCGCTGGCGCTGGCCTGAGTGGCGGCGACGTATTCGGGCTGCGGTTGCAGCGACACGGGCAGCCCGTCGATGCCTGCCAGGTGCACTAGGTCGCCGGGGCGTCGGGCGTTGGCCTGGGGCATGAGGTCGAACGCCTGTTGCGGCGTGGGCTTGAAGCCGATGCCCTGGACGGCCTGGGCCACGCGCTCGGCAGCGGCGCGGGCACCGGCCTCGCTCCAGTGGGTGTCGGTGCGCAGGTAAGCGGCGTCGCCCAAGGGGTGCAGGGCCGGGGTCAGGTCCACGGCGGCGATGCCAGCGGCTTGCAGCATTGCCAGCCACTCGACGATGCGCGGTGCCAGCGAGGCCGGACGGGCCAACGTACACAACTGGCGGGCGGCAATGCGGCTCTTGTCCGGGACCACGGCCACCAGCAAACGGATGCCGCGCTTGGCCAGCGCCTGCTGCAGGCTGACCACGGCCTGTGCCTTGGCCCGGGCGTTGGCCATGGCGGCCGGGTTCAGGCGCAGCTCATCGGTCAGGAACAGCCAGCCAGGGCAGCCCTGGCGCACCCGAGGGCCCAGGTCGCCGAACAGCAGCCAACTGGCGTCGCGCTCCAGGGTCGCCGCTTGGCTGGGCACCGGGGCATTGGACAAGGTCTTGGCGAACCGGTGGGTGATGTCGCCCTGCAGCACTTGGTCGCGCGTCACCACGTCAGGCAGAAACGGCGCCGAGCCCTTGATCAGCAACCAGGCGCACGACGCCGCGGCCACGACAAAGAACAGGACCATGACCACGCCGGCCAGCGGCGCGGCCCGCTGTGCCAGGGCGGTGGGGGGCGTGGGGGCGGTGGACGGGGAGTGCGTGGGCTGGGTCATCAGAATTGGAAGTACAAGAACGGCACGGCTTCGCGGCTGGCGATCAAACAGAACGACAGCACGAACCCGAGCACGGGCCAAAGGGCGGCAGCCAGCGCAAACAATGCGTTGCCTGCCAGTCGACGCTCACAACGCGCTTGCAGCAAAGGGGCCAGGATGCACGCCACGCCCAGCAGTGCCGCCAGGCCATGCACCGGGCGCAGGGTCACGGCCATGGCTTCACCGAGCGCCACGCCGTGCTGGCCGAACTGGCCGGCGTACAGGTCCATGGCGGTGGCGAAGTCGGGCGCGCGGAACAGTGTCCAGGCCAGGCACACGAATAGCAGCGTACCGGTGTGCGCGGCCCACGCCGGAACCGCCGGCAGCCGCGAGCGCGACCAGGCGCGGTCCAGGCACAGCGCCACACCGTGGGCCGAACCCCAAAGCAGGTAGTTCCAGCTGTCACCCCCATGCCAGAGCCCGGCGATAGCCATGGTCAGGAACAGATTGCGGTAGGTTTTCCATGCGCCTTTGCGGTTGCCGCCCAAGGCGATGTAGAGGTAGTCGCGCAGCCAGCTGGACAGTGACAAGTGCCAGCGGCGCCAGAAATCCTGGATGCTGCTGGCCAGGTAGGGCCGGTTGAAATTCTCCGGGAAATGGAAGCCCAGCATCAGGCCCAGGCCGATGGCCATGGCGCTGTAACCGGCAAAATCGAAGAACAGTTGCAGCGAGTACGCCAGGCAGCCGGCCCAGGCATCCACCAACGATGGCTGATGCAGGTGAAAAGCCACGTCCACCAGCGGCGACAAGGTATCGGCCACCAGCACTTTCATGCTCAGGCCGATCATGAAACGCCGTGCGCCGAGGGAAAAGTTCTGCCAGTTGAAGTAGCGCTGGTTCAGCTCCCGGCGCACCCAGTCATAGCGAATGATGGGCCCGGCGATGGAGTGCCCGAACATGGAAATGTAGGTGGCGAAGTTGATGAAACTGCGCTCCACCGGCACCACGCGCCGGTGCACGTCCACCAGGTAGGAGATGGCCTGCAACACGATGAACGACAACCCCGCGGGCAGCGCCACCCGTTGCCAGGCCATGGGCAGGGCGCCGTAGTGGGTGAGCAGGTCATTCCAGGTGGCGGCCAGGATGTTGGCGTATTTGTACCAGCACAACACCGCGGTGTTGATCACGATGAGGCCGACCAACCGCCGCACACGTTCGCGCCCACCCTCCTGGGCGCGGTCCACCAGCAGGCCGCCGACCCACGCCAGCACGGTAAGGGCCATGTGCAGGAACAGGAACAGCGGGCTCAGCCAACCATAGAACAACCAACTACCCACCAGCAGGATGACGTTGCGCCACGCCGGCCGCGCCAGGGTGTACACCAGCAGGAAGGCCGGCAGGAACAGTGTCAGAAACTCGAGCGAGGCAAAAACCATGGTGGCGCGGGTTTCCCTTCAGTTGGCGACGCTGTCGGTGACAGCGACCAGGCGCGGGCCGCCAGGCGAGGGTATCAGCAGCAGGCTGTAGCGCTTGTTGGCCTGCAGCGGGCCGATTTCCAGCGCCGCGCCGACGTTGGCCCCGGCGCACACCAGTTGCACGGCCAGTTGCGCCCGCGGGTTCAGTTCCTGGCGGCGCGGGTTGCCGGCGGGGGCTTTCTGGAACAGGTCGAGGTCCTTGCCGGCCACGTTTACCTTGGCGTCGGAGCACTGGGCATCGGCATTGAAGAAGGCCAGCGAGGCCTTGAGCTGGTTCGGCAGGTCGAACGGTTCGGTGACCACCTGTTGCTCAATGCCACCGCCGGCGGCCGGCAGGGCGAACACCGTGGCGAAGTCCCCCGGTGCCACGGTCACGGCCAGCGGTACCTGACGGCCATCGCGGCTCAGGGTGCCTTTGGCAGTCTTGCCGCCGGGCACGGCGATGAAGTCGGAGGCAACTTTGTCGCCGGCCAGGCTCAGGGTCGCCTGGGCGCCGTCCGGCGTCAGCAGCAGCGGGCTGGCACTGACGTTGACCAGGCGCAGGTACGCCGAGTCCTGGGCAGGCCCGGTGGGGTACAGGGGGATTTCGGCGCTCACGGCGCCCGCGCTCAGGGCAAGGCCGGCGATGATGAAAGCCAGGCGCATCACGGTTTGGCCCCCACGGCGCTGGCCGGCAGTTCACTGATGGACTTGCCGATGGCGGCCGCCCACGACTTGTAGCCGGCGATGGTGAAGTGCTGGCCGTCGGAGGTGATCCACTCGCCCGGTTTGGAGAAATGGGTGGAGTCGATGTAGGTGCACGGCGCGACCATGTTGGCCAGCGTGCCGGCCACCAGTTGGGTGCGCACCTGGTTCTTGCCGTAGGTGTTCTCGTAGATGTTGCTGCCGTTGGCCTTGCCCCAGGCTGGCCCTACCCACACGCACTTGGCGCCCGTGTCGGCGATCTGCCGGGTCAGGGCGGTGACGCTCTGGTACGCCCATACCTTGGGGAACGGCGTGGTCTTGTAGGAGGCCATGGTGTCACCCATGATCAGCACTACCACGTCGGGCTTGTCCTTGGCGATCACGTCCTTGATGGGCTGGGTGTCCATGGTGCCGCGGCTCATCACCTTGATTTTTTCGCCCGGCTCGCGGGTAGCGCCGCAGTCCAGCTTGAGCTTGGGAGTTACCCAGTCGGCCGGGTTGGCACCGCACGCGCCGATGGCGTGCACTGTGGCGCCTTGCTGGGTGAGGTTGTCGTAGAGCGGGTTCATCAGCGAGTCGGGAAAGCTCATGTGGCTTTCGCCGATCACGAGTAAGGTCAAACCAGCCAGTACGGAAGCAGCCATGAAAAAGTCCTCGTTGAATCAATTCGAATAAGGGGAGGCGAAAGGGCTGACCGGCAGGTCCATGGCCCCGGTCATGTCTTCGACGGTGTAGCGCAGGTACAGGCCGGCCGTGACCTGGCGGTAGTCGCTGGCGTTGTCCGCCGCCAGCGCGGCGCCCAGCACGAAGTTCGAGGTCAGGCGGTACTCGCCCGCCGCGCTGACGTTGTAGCCGATGCCGGTACTGCTCTGGCTGTCGTAGCCCGACAGGCCCGCTGCCGTGGCCCGCGCCTGCAGGCTGCTGTGGCCTGGGAACACATCGGCACTGTCCTGGCCGATGTGCTGCACGCCCACCGAACCCTTGAGGCGATAGGTGAAACGCTCGCCGCGTTGTGCCCAGGTGACCGGCACGCCCAGTGCCAGGAACTGTTGCGGGCTGAAGTAGCCGCCGTTGCCGTAGGTGTAGAAATTCTGGTTGTTCGAGTAGGTCAGCGCCGAGCCGCTCAGGCCCACGGTAAGGGTGCTGTCCGCCGCGTTGCGCAAATACCAGTACACGCCGCTGCCCAATTCGAAGCGGTTGTTGGACTCCACGTTGTTGCCCACCAGCTTGTGCGCCGAGCCGTAGCCGTACACGCCCACCTGCTGGTCGTCGTGGCTCAGCTCACCGCGCACGCCGTTGGCCGTCACGCCGCCCCATTTGTCACCGGTGCGCGAGTCGCGCGAGCCAGCGAACGAGGTGACGCTGTCGGTGACCACGCGCCGCGAGACGCTGACGCCATAGCGGTAGTTGCCGTCGCCGGCAAACGGCCGGTTGACACTGACGCCGCCCACGGGGGTGCTGTAGATGAAGCCCAGGGGGCTGACCCCGGCATCGGCCTTGATGCCTTCGTCCTTGTTGCGATAGGCCACGGAAACGCCCACGCCATTGGCTTTCTGCGAGCCGACCGTGTCGGTGCCGCTGGCGCCGAAGCGCGCCACGGCATTGCTGCCCGGAGTGCCTGCGCTCAGGGACACCGGGGTAACACGCAGGGCAACGCTGTCGGTGCCATCGCCCACGGGCAGGGTGGCCTCCAGCGGTGCCTCGACATCGGTGAGTTTGCTCAGGCCTTTTTCGCCGTTGTTGCTGCGTACCGAGACGCCCTGGGTGACCGACGGGGTACGGTCTTGCAGAATATCGTTCAACGCCACCTGGGCTGGGCTCAGGTCGGTGCGCGGCGCGGTGTCGCCGTCGCGCGCATAGACGTTCTGGAACGGGTTGGCGGCCACGGTGGCGGCCGGCGTCGTCTTGCGGCTGGCCACCGCCGCGACGGTGTCAGTCGCGGCGCCGTCGGCGCCGTCCACCGGGGGCGGGATCAGGCTGTTGGTGGCCAGCACCGTGGCCTGGCGACGCTGCCCGGCCAGGCCGACGAAGGGGTTGTCCGAGGCGACGGTTTTTTCCGCCGCCGGGGTATTGGCGACGTACGGGGTAGTGGCGCGCTGGCTGTTCTCGATAGCCACCGCCTTGCGCAGCAACCGCGCCGCTTCGCCGCTCTGGCCAATGCCGCGATAGACGCGGGCTGCCGCCGTCAGGGTCTGGGGCACGCCCGGCTCCAGGGCCAGGGCCTTCTGCGCTGAGGTTTCGGCCAGGCTGAAGTCCCGACCTTGCAAGGCGACATCGGCCAGGCCCAGTTGCAGCCGGGCGTTGTGCGGGTCACCCTGGATCAGCGGCTCATACAGCTGGCGGGCTTTTTCGACGTTGCCACTGGCGGCATACATGCGCGCCAGGGACGACACCGCCAGGCTGTCGTGGGGGCGCTGCTTGAGCGCCGGCGAGAGCATGTCATAGGCCGCCACCAGGTCATTTTTCTCGCGCAACTCATCGGCCTGCTTCACGCGGTACAGGTACACCAGGTCTTCATAGCGGCGGGTGGTGCTGTCGCTCATGGGCGTGCCCTGCAACTGGCGCAGGATGTCGCTGGCTTCGCTGTCATGGTCGGCCTTGAGCAGCACCCCGGCGTACAGCAGTTGCAGGTCCGGGGTGGCCGGGGTGTGCTCCATCAGCCCGGCCATCAGGCGCACGGCCTGGTCGGGGTTGCCGGCTTCGGCATACGCACTGGCCAGCACCGCCAGGCGCTCGGGCTTACCGCGGGCCAGGGGTTCGCAGCGCGCAAGCAAGGCCCAGGCATCCTGGCGCTGGCCGCGGCGGGCGATCTCGACGGCCATTTCAGTCTGCACATGCAGGCGCACGTCCACGTCCATCTCGTTCATGTCAGCGCTGCGGTCGGCGGCGGGAATGCGCGAGAGGGTGGCCTGGGCCTTGTTCCACTCACCCAGCTCGGCGGAGAGCAGGGTGCTGGTGTACAGGGCGTCAGGCTGGTTGGGTTGGCGCTTGAGCAGTTCGTCGATCAAGTCGCGGGCCATCTGCACTTGGCCGTTGTGCAGGTACACGCGTGCCAGGGCAAAGCGTGTCCACGGGTTGCCGGGGTCGTCGGCCAGGGCTGCCTGGTAGGCCTTTTGCGCCCCGGCCCAGTCACCACGGCGCTGGGCCAGGCCTGCAAGCTGGGCGTTGCGCAGGGCACGGATGTGGATGGTCGGCGACAGGCGTGCCTGTTGCGACGGCGTCAGCCCGTCGATCAGGCGCAGGGCTTCGTCGGGCTTGCCATCGCGAGCCAGCGCGCCGATCAGGCCATTGAGGGCGTCGGGGTAATCCGGTGCGCTGGCCAGTACCTGACGGTACACGCTCTCGGCGGCCGGCAGTTGACCGGCCTGCACCAGCAAACCGGCACGGGCGGTCAAGCCTGCCGGGTCTGCAGGTTTGCGGGCGATGGCCTGTTCGATCAGCTCGCTGGCCTGGGCCAGTTGGCCGCTGCGCTGGGCGGCCGCAGCCTGGTCCAGCAACAGCCAGTAGCGAACATCGTCAAGGGCTGCTTTCCACTGACCGCCGCCAGGCGCCTTGCTGGCCTGCACCAGGTAGCTCTCGGCCTCACTCAGGCGCTTCTGGTGCTGACGCACGATGCCCATGCCGCCCAGGGCATCGAAGTCGCTGGGCGCGTCTTTCAGGCGTGCCTGGAATTCCTGCTCTGCCGTGTTCATGTCCTCGGCGTCCAGGGCCTTGAGGCCGCGGGCTACGTGCGGGTCACGCTGCCAACCGATGCCGCCGCGGCCCTGGGCAATGCCCTTGGCCATCAGCGCGCGGATCTCCTCATCCTGGGGGTGGGCTTGCAGGTATTGCTGGAACAGCGAGACCTGGTCGCGGTTGGGCGGCCCCAGCCACACCAGGGCAAAGCGCCAGGTTTCGTCGGCATTGCCGCCAATGTCCGGGTTATGGGACAGACGCGCCAGCGCCCGGATGCCTTCCGGGCGGCTGGCGGGGTTGCGGGCCAGGTGCAGGGCCAGCCACAGGTCCAGGATCTCGTCGTCCGGGCGTTCGCGGCGCAGCCGCTCAAGGCCGACCCGCGCTTCTGGCCAGCCACCGGTGGCAAAGCCCAGCGTGTTGTAGTACTCGCGGGCAATCAAGCCCTGGGGCTGGCGACCGTTGAACAACTGGCGGTACAGGGCCACGGCCTTGTCGCGCTCGTCGGCGTCACTGGCTTCACGGGCTTGTTCCAGCCGTTGCTGCTGGTCATCCGGGCTCAGGGCGATGTCCTGCTCCAGTTGCAAGGCCTGGCGCGGCAAGGGGCTCAGCGCCTGCAGGCGTGCGAGGTAACCCTGGGCGGTCGGCAAGCGCTTGCGCTGCACTTCGATCAGGCCCAGGCCGTACAGGGCATCGGGTTGTTCGGGCGCCAGGGTCAGCACCTTGGTCCAGGCTTCCTGGGCGCGGTCGGGCTGGTTCTTGCCTTGCCAGTAGTAGCCTTGCTCGATCAGCAACGCCTGCGGGCTATTGGCCGGCGGTGGGGCTGCCAGGGCGGCGGTGGAGGCCAGGGCAGCGCAGATGGCCAGGGCTAGGGTTTGCTGGCGCATGCGGCCTCCCACGACACGTTGAGCGTGCCGTCTTGGTTGAACTGGTAACGATGCTCGGTCCATCCGAGGGAGAACAGGCTCAACATCACGTGGTAGTACTGCGGTTGCCGGTAGGCCGGGTCGGCCGGGTCACTGTAATGGGCGATGGCCTGGTCGACGATGCGCTGCTGCTGGTCAGCCAGTTGCCCCAGGCCCTTGGCGCGCAGGTAGGGCACCAGGGAAGCGGAATAGCCATACGGGCCCACGCCTTCGGTGGCGCCAGTGAGGATATTGGCTTTCTCCGGCGGCACCCCGGCCGAAGCCGTGGCCCGGGCCATGCCGTCCAGGTGTTCGAGCATGGGTTTGTACAGCGGGTCGGCAGGTGCGGTCAGCCCCGCCCACAGGTAGGTGCGGATAGCGTCATAGCTGCCCAGGGCATTGGAGAACGGGTCCACCACGAACAGGCCCTTGTTGACATCGGTGCCGCGGTACGCCACCCAGTCTGGCACGAAGCCTGCGCGGTTGACGCCCTGGTCGGCGACCATCTTCGCGGTACTGTCGGCCACTGCCTTCCAGGGGCTGGCGGGCGACTCCCGGGTGAAGCGGCGCATCAGCGGGATAGGCGTGTAGCTGGCGTTGAAGCGCCACAGCTGGTCGGGGTGCTCGAAGCCCACGGGGCCGGGCAGCACCATCTTGCCCAAGCCGGGAATGTCACGGATCAGCGTGTGTTCGACGTTGGCCAGGATCAGCCGGGCATCGGCGCGGTAATGCGGCTTGTGCCACAGGCGGTCAGCTTCCAGCAGGGCGTAGGCGAACCACAAATCGGCATCGGTGGCCGAGTGCTTGTCCAGCACGCTCCAGGTGCCCGCCGGCCCCAGGCCCCATAGCCAGCCCGGCAGGTTCTGGCCCAGGTTGGCCCCGGCCATGTTGTCACGGGTCCAGCGCCACAGGGTGTCGAAGGTGACCGGGTCGTTGGCCACCAGGGCGAAGAACATCCCGTAGGACTGGCCTTCGGAGCTGCTCTGGTTGGGGTCCATGCTGGAGCCGAGCATGCGCCCGTCCTTTTGCACGAAGCGCTGCACGTAGTCGTTCCACAGCGGCCAGTTCTGCGCGCTGCACGTCTGTGCCTGGGCAAGCCCGGGCAGCAGCGTGGCCAGCGCCAGCGCGGTCAGGGCAGCGCTTTTCATGACAGGCGCTTCTGGGCGCGCGAGCGCAGGAACAGGTACAGCAACACGCTCACCAGCAGGATGCCGAACACGGTCACCAGCAGCATCCACTGCAGGTTCTGCGACAGGGTCCACTGCACGCGCTTGAACAGGCTGAGGTCGCCCACGTAGTACTGCTCGTCGGCCACCAGGGAGTTGATCTGGTTGCCGTGAACCACGGCCAGGCTGCCTTGCAGGGTGTCTTTGTACTGCTCGCCGCCGATCAGGGCATCGGTGGCATCGCTCAGGCCTTCCGGGCGGCCGCTGGCGATCACTACCACGCTGCGCTTGGCCGTGAGCGGGGACTCGAAGCCCGCCAGGTAGGTGTTGCTGTCCGGGCCGCTGTAGGTCACGGTAACGCGTGGCTTGCGCTGGTTGGCCTGTGGGTCGGGGCTGATCCAGTCACGCACGCGCAGGGCCAGGTCGGAGATGTTGAAGCGGTGGTTGCCGCCTTCGCCGTTGACGGGCAGGTGGTCGGCCCATTGGCTCAGCAACGGCTGGTTGCCGCCCGAGGCCAGTACCAGCAGGTCTTTGTCGCGCACCGATTGCACGGCGTCGGCCTGCACCACGGTGACGGCGGTGGCGGGGTAGCCGGAGGACAGGCCCAGGCGCCCCAGCACGGTCAGGTAGGCGCTCCATTCGGCCGGACCGCTGTTGTCCGGCATCACCACGGCGCTCTGGGACAGGTCGGCCAGGCGCGTGAACGGAAAGCCGCTGTCGTTGAACACGCCCAGGTTCGGCAGGGCGATATAGTGGTTGTAGCCGCTCAGGTCCAGGCTTGAATCCGGGTCGATCAGGCCGCGCATGTTGTCGATGATGATGTCACGGCATTGGCCCTGCTTCACGTAGTCGAACATGTAGCGCAACTGCAACTGGGAGCGCGCGGGGGCCAGGTCCAGCGGCAGGCGCACGATGGCTTCGCGGGGCAGGCTCTCGTCTTTCTTCAGCATGGCCAGCAGGTTGTCGCCGCCGTCCAGGCTTTTCAGTGACGGCAGCGGCATGGACTTCATGAAACGGTCATTGAGGCTCACCAGCAGCGACGAGTTGGTCGACTCCTGCTGCGGGGTGTAGCGGTATTTCAGGTCCAGCGGCACACCGTTTTCGCGCCAGTTGAACAGGTCCGGCGGCAGGTGCAGGGGCACGGTGATGTAACCCGGGTTGTAGCCCGACACGCTGAGTTTCCGGGTGTCGATCAGCTCGCCCAGGCGTACCGGGCGGTCGGAAGGCAGCCAGTTTGGCGCATCGTACGGCTTGCGGGGGCTGAGCGCGTCCAGGTGGTCGATGACCACGCTGTTGCCCACCAGCGCCTTGCTGCCCAGGGCTACGGCGTCAGCCGCGAGCTTGAGTTCAGCGGCGGTGCGGCCAGCCACGATCAGCACTTTGCCGTGGGGGTCATTGGGGTTGACCATCAGGGTGACGGTGGGGCCCTTCAACTCGCTCAGCCCAAGGCTGGCCAGCGAATGCGCGGCTTCCTGGCCCTCCACCAGTACGATGGCGCTGCCTTTTTGCGGGATCTCGCCCACGCTGCTGGTAAAGCGCGCTCCCCGGTAGCCTGCCAGCGCGCCGACCCACGACGACAAGGCGCCCGCGGCCTCCAGGGTGTCGTTGCCTGGCGCCTTGGCGAACACGAACGGCAGGTTCACCTGGCTGGCGTCGCGGCGGTCGAAGAACGGCATCGGCAGAATCGACAGGTCGTCCTTGAGCGGCACCGGCGACACGCTGAGGCGCAGTTGCGAACTGCTGTTGATCTTGGCCCACAGGCTGCTGTGTTGCGGGTCTTCGCACTCCATCGTGTAATGGCCGATGAACTGCAGGCGCAGGTGGTTGTACTCGGTGATCAACTGCGGGGCGATGGTGACCACTTGCTGCTGTGGCTTGCCCGCGGCGTCCTTGGGCAGCGCCAGGCTGGCAGCCACCTGGTCGTTGACCAGTACGTTGATCTGCGACAGGTCGGCCAGCAAGGCGGGCGAGTAGCTGTAGTCCAGCACCAGCGAGGCGCCGTTGACCACTTCGTCGGCGCGAACGCTGAAGTCGACACTGTCGGAGGATTCCACGCCCTGCAGGTTCATGGTTTCCAGATGGCCCAGTTGCTTGAGCGTGATATCACGGCTGTAGCTGCCGGCCACAGGCGTGGCATCGGCGGGCGTTGCTGCGCAAGCGTTATGTACCACCGTGGCCAGGCACAGGACGGAGCAAGCCAGGCGCATGAAAGGGCGGCGCGAAGGGTGGGATTTCATGATCATGACTTGTCCAGATTGGAATCGAGCGCGAGCGAAGGCGCGACGCGCGCCGTCGATGTGTCAGAGGGGCGGCTGATGAGGGCCTTGAGCAGTGCGACCATGCCCAGCAGCCCGATGGCGCTGACTTCACGCAGGGCCGACAGCGGGGTGTCGACCTTGCCGCTGCCCCAGCTGGCGGCCCAGGTGTCGGCCCGCGAGAAAGTCATGCGCACCAGTTCACTTTGCTGGCGCAGGGTCAGCGGGTCGAAGCGCACGCCCACGTATTGGCCTTTGCTGAACACCACGGTGGTGTCGAACTCGGCGTGGGATATGCGTGCGGCGGCGTTGCGCGACAGCGTCACGCGCACCCGCTCACCGGCATGGGCGGTCGTGCCGGCAGGCAATTTGAAGCCCAGGCCGTGCTGCGAGAAGTCCTGGGTGGTGCAGATCACTTCGTGACCGTTGGCCCAGCGCACCTTCACCGGCAGCTCGGCGCGCACCCGCGGTTCGGACCGCACCTGGCGGCTTTCACTGGCCACCGCTACCGCGGCGCTGATGATGATCAGGTTGTAGAGGGTCCAGGTGCCGTTGATCAGCACGGTGATGGCGGTATTCGGCGCGCCCCAGATCAACTGGTGAATGCCGAAGCCCAGGCCGATCAGGTTCAGCACCAGCAGCACGATGTACGGGCGTGCGAGTTTCCAGTCGAAGTATTCCCGGGCGATGATGCCGCCCTTGTCGGTGACGTTGAAGCCCCCGAAGGTGGGTTTGACCAGGGCCATCAGTACCGGCGGCATGATGTACCAGGCCAGTACCGTCTCGTACACCTCGTTCCAGAACGAATGGCGAAAGCGCCCCTGAATACGCGAGTTGGTCAGGTTGGAGTGAAACAGGTGCGGCAGGGCGTAGGCAGTGATCATCAAGGCCGAAGCGTGGAAGATCTGCGCCCCGAAGATCAGGTACGCCAGGGGCGCTGTCAGGAACACCAGGCGCGGCAGGCCATAGAAAAAGTGCAGCATGGCGTTGGCATAGCACACGCGCTGGCCCAGCTTCAGGCCCTTGCCGAGCAGTGGGTTGTCCACCCGGAAGATCTGCGCCATGCCGCGGGCCCAGCGGATGCGCTGGCTGATGTGCCGTGACAGGCTCTCGGTGGCCAGGCCCGCGGCCTGAGGAATGGCCAGGTACGCGGTGTTGTAGCCGGCGCGGTTGAGTTTGAGCGCGGTGTGGGCGTCCTCGGTGACCGTTTCCACGGCAACACCGCCTATTTCTTCCAGCGGCTTGCGGCGCAATATGGCGCACGAACCACAGAAGAAGGTGGCGTTCCACAGGTCATTGCCATCCTGCACCAGGCCGTAGAACAACTCGCCTTCGTTGGGCACGGCACGGAAGGTGTTGAGATTCTTCTCGAACGGGTCGGGCGAAAAGAAGAAGTGCGGGGTTTGCAGCATCGCCAGTTTCGGGTCCTTGAGGAACCAGCCCATGCCGATCTGCAGGAAGGAGCGGGTGGGCACATGGTCGGCGTCGAACATGGCGATGTATTCGCCGTCGGTAGCCTTGAGTGCCTCGTTGAGGTTGCCGGCCTTGGCGTGGTCGTTGTTGTCACGGGTGATGTAGTTCACGCCGATGCTGTGGCACAGGCGCTTGAATTCGTCGCGGCGGCCATCGTCCAGCACGTGGATGCGCAGCTTGTCCTTGGGCCAGTCCATCGCCTGGGCGGCGAAGATGCTCAGCTTCACGATGTTCAGCGCTTCGTTGTAGGTGGGGATGAACACGTCCACGGTCGGCCATTCGCTGGGTTCACCGGCCAGCAGTACTGGCTGGCGCCGCAAGGGCCAGGCGGTCTGCACGTATCCGAACAGCAGCACCACCAGCGCGTACAGCTCGGCGGCCATCAGGCCGTAGCCGAACACCGAGTCCAGCCAGCCGTCGAACCCCAGGGTGTCGGCCAGGCGCCAGTAGGCGTAGCGCAGCGAGGCCACCAGCGACAGCACGATCAGCGCCAGCACCGGCAAGCGTCCCGGCAGGCGTTTGAGCAGCAGCGCCGAGAGGAAGCACAGGGCGGCGAACAGGCACTGGGTGTACAGGTCCAGGGGCGCGCTGACGATGCTGACCAGCAGCAGCGCGGCGATGGCCGTGGTGCCCAGGATCAGCGTCCAGCGGGCCATGCCACGCCATTGGCGGAAGCGGCTCAGCCAACCGTTCAGGCGCAGTTCGGCGCGCCCTTTGAAGCTGGGCTTAGGGTGTGGGGCGTCGGTCATGGCATTCAGAGCTCTCGCGTGGCTTGCACTAGCAATTCACACAATGATTCGATGAGGTCGAGGGCATCTTGGCAGCCTCGGGTGTTTGGGGTGTGCGCCAACGGATCGCGGTCGTACGCCAATGACTCGCTGAGGAAGTGATCCTGGCGAACCACACCCAGCAGCGGCATGCCGGTTCTGTTCTTCAGTACCGCGCACATGTCGAGGCTGAACTGGCGGGACGTGTCCAGCTGGTTGATGACAAAGGTGCAGTGCGCTGGGGCTGGGCGTTGCTGGTAGGGGGCGAGCAGGCGGTCCATCTGGTCGAGGGAGGCATAGGACGCGGCTTCGGCGGTGGTCACGACCACCACCACGTCAGCCACTTCCAGGGCTTGGCTCAGGTACACCGAGGCGCCGGGGGGCGTGTCGATGATCACGGTGTCGTGCGCATTGAGGTCCAGGGCACCCAGGTACCCGGCCAGCCACAGCGGATCATTGGCCAGCCGTTGTTCAAAGGCCACGCGCTGAACGTCGTTGACCACGCCGTAGGCCAGGCAGTGGCTGCCACCGTAGCCCTCGCGCAGCAATTCACGGCCAGTGCCGCCTGTGTTCTGGGCGATGCCAGGCCACTGCGGGGTACCGCCCACATGCAGGCACAGGGCGTTCTGCGGTGACAGGTCCAGTGCCAGGGTGCGCCCGCCAGGCCGCTTGAGGGCATTGGCCAGCACACCGGCCAAGGTACTCTTGCCGACCCCGCCCTGGGCCGACACCACGGCGACAACCCTGGCCTTGCCCATGGGGGCGAAAGCCTGCGGTGCGTCACTGGCGGCCTCCAGGCGCTGGCGTTGCTGTTCGATTTCCTGCAGCAGGCGGCTCAGCGGCTGGCGGGTGGTGGTCGAACGCGCTGGCGCCGGGGTGGGTGGCAGGGGTTCTTCGTGGTATTCGAAAACAGACTCTATCTCCTGATAGTCGCCCACATGTGCGCCGAGTCTGTTGAACAAGTTCGCAATATCATCGGAATGGTGCATGGGTGAGCGTGCCTGCGTGCGGTTGGGTGCAAGTGAACCATCGAGGTTGTACAAAAATTGAGCAGCACAAAAGATCAGTCCCAAAGGGGTCTGATCAACAAGGTGGGGAATGAAGTACAGGCTGCCTGAGTGGTGGCAATATGCCTGCGTCAATGTTTTGTTGTCAAACGCTTTTGTTTTTTAACCATGTCAAATAAATGACATTTTAACGGTAAGTCATTGATTAAAGGTGATTTTAAAAACGTAAAACCTTCGGTGTTTGTTGGGAAGCCTCTGCTGCGCCGTGAACGGATTTCGACGTAGACGGGCTGGGTGATTGCCAGGGTGCTGGTTAATTGACGCCAGAAAAAATGCAGCGATTTTCAGCGAATCGCCGGAAATGATACAGAGTTTGCAGGGAATGGGTATTGATCGGGTGAAGGGTTCTGCGGCGACCTTGTCACTTGTTCTGGGGACAGCGCAGGGGTTGATATTGTTATCGTGCGGCTGTCCCCAGCAGGGCTGGGAGCGCAACTTGAAGGCGGCCGCGGCTCAGTCTCGCGGACGATGCGCTTCAATCTGCAGGCGATGGGTAATCAGCGAGACCGCGTGCGTGGGCGAGATCAGGGCAGTGTCCAGGCAAAACGGGGCTTCATCCCATGGCTCATATTCATGTTCCAGCACGGACCGCCAGGTAGGCGGGGTCAGCCCGGGGACATCCGTGGTCCTGGTTTCCACCCGGCGCCGATGTTCCTGCGCATCGGAACAGATCACCTCGATGTCGAGCGACCGAGCACCCGCCTGCACGGCGATTTCACGCCAGGCGCTCCGGCTTTCTAGGACGGGGTTGACACAATCAACGACCACCCTGTTGCCCAGGCGAAGGTTGGCCAGCGCCAACTCGCAAGCGACCTGGTAGCCACTGCGGCCCACGCCCTGGGCAAGCACGCCGGCGTTTCGCAGCGCCTGTTCGATTGTGTCGATGCGCAGGTACACGGCCCCCGTCGCCGCCACGAGAGCCTTGGCGATGGTCGTTTTTCCGGTGCCGGGCAGGCCGCTGAAGACGATAAGCATGTACGTCCTTTCAGTAGAAATCGTAATAGACCGTCCAGTCGCCCGAGGTTCTGCTTTTCCAGAACATCAGGCTGCCACTGTGCACCACGTTGAGGTTGATCTTGGCGTCCGAGGAAATCTGGAACACGAACTCGTAGTCCTCATCAGGCTCCACCCCCGATTGGCAGAACGAAGGGTAGCCGCCGATCTTGTGTTCGTAGGTGTGCGTCACGAGGTCGTAATAACTCTCTATCGCGCCTGCCCGCTCAAGCTCCAGCACCGCGATTTCAATATCCCTGGGCACGCCGCCACCGTCCCATAACGGATAGTCTTCGGCGACTGCCTCAGCTTTCAGGGGAAATGCCTTGAGGAAGGAACCTGCAACCGTCAGGTCCTTGCACACCAGCTCCTCATTCGCGCTGTACTCCCTGATGACCCAGTTCTTGCCCATTGGCTCGAACTCATCAGGAAAGGACCTGGACATGAACAACGTCAACACGCGAACGTCTGCCAGGGCCGGGTGGTTGAAGGGCAGGCTCGGCAGGTGAAACTGTGCGTACGGCAGCATCTGCTCGCCCGCTTCGTTGGTGGGGATACCTTCGTTCGGGCGGTAAAGGGACACCTTGCCAAGCCAACTTTCCTCCACGCGATGGGTGGGGCGGAAACCGCCGGCGATGAATTTCGTCGCGGGTTTGGCCAGGTGTCTTCTGATTGCTTCAATGTCCATTTGCAGGCGAACTTCCATAGGGTAGAGCCGTCATGGTGCCTTGGCGTCGCATGGATGTCATGTACCGCGGCACGTCACCTTGCAGCGGCAACCACGATACCTTGTCGGCGGTGCATGTGGTGCGCCTGAGTGTGCGCGACGTTCATGACGGGGTCAGGTCCGCTACAGGCATATGGCGTCTTTGCCCCCTGAAGGGGTGAGAATTCCCCGCTTGAGCCCCTATCGCTATATAGTTGCTTGTATAGCGATTTTTTCTGAGGGATACAGGAGATAAAACCGTGAGTGTACAACCCAAGGAAGCCGTGGGCCCTGACTACAGCATTGACGCCATGCGCCACGCCCAGGCCATGACCTGGCGGGCCATCGAGCAGCTGTCGCAGCGCATCAAGCCGGGCATGCTGGAGTCCGAAGCCTGCGCGCTGGGCAAGCAGGTGCTCCAGGACCTGGCCATGCAGCGCATCTGGCACCCGCTGCTGGTGCGCTTCGGTGCCAACACCCTCAAGACCTTCAAGCAGCGCTCCGACGGCGACCCGGTGCTGGGTGAGCACGATATCTTCTTCATCGACATGGGCGCTGTGTGGCAGGGCCATGAAGGCGACGCCGGGGAAACCTTCGTCACCGGCGACGACCCGGCCATGGCCGCTTGCGCCCAGGCCGCAAAGACGCTGTTCCAGCGCGTTGAAACGCAATGGCGCACTCAGCGCATGGCCGGGCCCGAGCTGTACCGTTATGCCGAGGAACAGGCACAGGCCATGGGCTGGACGCTGAACCTGGACATCAAGGGCCACCGCGTCAGCGACTTTCCCCACGCTATTCACCGCGGCGGGGACCTGGGCGATTTCGAGCATTACCCGAACAAAGGGCTATGGATTCTGGAGATCCAGATCGCGCACCCGAACTTGCCTTATGGTGCCTTCTACGAAGATCTGCTTGCCTAGTCCTTCCAGGCGCCCGTGGCCGCCACTGCCCTTGTGGGGGCTGGCTAGCCAGCGCCAGAACAGCTCCCGCAGAGTGAAAGGAGTCAGCCCACCCCCATGAAGCTTTATGAAAACATCACCATCGGCAATTTCCTGTTTTCCCTTGGCTATTCGATTCGCGACAAACAGCGGGGCCCGGAAGCCGCGGCCGCAGGCTCCATCAACCTGCTTCAGCAGACGCCTGCCGACCAATTGCTGGGCGACGTGTTGCTGAACTTCAGCGGTGTTGCTCGTCTTCTCGAGTTCAAGGCCGGCGGCGCCAACCTGGGCAAGGAGCGCGGCAAGCATGCCGGGCTCAAGAAGGTGATCGAAGACAAAGGGCTGTGCGAGCTGTCGCGTGAAGTGCACTGGTACGTTGAGACCAAGGCCACCACCGACACACTAGGGCTGCTGACAGTCCCCTATCTGGACGCATTTCCCAGGATCAGCCCGCAGGCAACGGGGCGGCTCGAGGCCCTTGTGCAGTCGACTGCCGAAGCCATTGCTACCCGCAAAACCCGCTTCACTGGCGCGCAGATCAACCAATACCTGCTTGCCATCAAGACGGTGAGCGGCAAGGCAGCGTCAGGCTCCGGCGGCCTGCTGCTATTGGCCGAGCCAGGTGGCCTGCTGAAATTCGCCCCCATCGAGGATATGTTGGAGCTCAACATGATGCACAAGGAATGGGTAAGGGAACGGATCGCACACACCGAGCGAAGCCATCAACTGATGCTGCAGAAAGCCCAGGAGAAGGAACTCGCCAGGCAGAGGTCCTTGGGCCGGGGGATGAGCCGGTGACGACGCCCATGACGGCTGCCGAGTACGAAACCTACGACGAAAAAATCCGCACCCAAGCAGAAGTGCTTACCTCGCTGCTCTCGGCTGGGCTGCAGACTCAAGATGCGTGTGACGCCGCCGTCCGAGCCTTGGGCAACCTTGAGCAAGAAGTGCAGAAGCAGTTGTCTATCGCGAGAAAAGACCTCTCGGTCCTGGCGGATGCGACGGCCACGCGAGCCGCTACACTGCTGGCCGAGAAGTTCGAGGCGGCTGATGTGGCCGCCGCCAAGGCCGCGAAGCGCTACCAGCAGGCGGGGCGCCTGCTGGGGGTGAAAACGGTTGCCGTCATGATCGGGTCGCTGGCGGTCCTGTGCGCGGCTGCCTGGTTGTGGGTGGCGCCTTTGTTACCCAGCCAGGCAGAGATCGAGTTTCGGCGCGCACAGATCGTCGAGATGGAAGCAAAGGCCGCCGCCCTTGCCCGAAAGGGGGTCAATCTGGAATGGGTTGACTGCACGGTGGGGCGGTTGAAGAGAACGAGGCCGTGCTTGAGGTCCGATGGCATGGATTACTCATCACCCGGTAGCGACCTTCACTATGCGGTGCCTTACAGCTCGGGGCCCTGATCAGCCGTGCGCCCGAATTGCTTGCGGTAACAGCTCGGGCTGCTGTCCAGATGCTTGCGGAAGTGGTGCCGCAACGTGGCAGCGGTGCCGAAGCCGCATTGTTCGGCGATCAATGGCATGGGCAGGGCGCTGATCTCCAGCAGTGCCTTGGCGCGCTCGAGCCTGACCCCCAGCAGCCAATTGGCCGGCGTGGTGCCGGTGGAATCGTGGAAGCGGCGCAGAAACGTGCGGCGACTCATGTGCGCGGCGCGTGCCATCTGTTCGATATCGATGTCACTGTTCGGGCTGGCCCGCAGCCTGTCCAGCAGCGGCGCCAGGCTGCTGCCGGGCCGAACCGTGACCGGCTGTTCGAGGTATTGCGCCTGGCAGCCCAGGCGATGGGGCGGGGTGACCATTCGGCGCGCGGCCCGGTTGGCGGCTTCCGGGCCGAAGTCACGGCGGATCAAATGCAGGCAGGCATCGAGCCCCGACGCGCACCCTGCCGAGGTCAGGATGTCGCCCTCATCCACGTACAGCACCGACGCCTCGACCCGCACATCAGGGTAAGCCTTCGCCAGCGCCTCGTGGTGGTGCCAGTGGGTAGTGGCGCGCTTGCCCGACAGCAACCCGGTGGCCGCCAGCACGAAGGTGCCGGCACAGAAGGTGAAGATACGGCAGCCCCTCTGGCTGGCGGCCTTGAGCGCGTCAAGCAGGTCGCTGGACACCGCGGGCGCCAGGTCGCGCCACCCGGGAATGACGATGGTGCCGGCCTGCTCCAGCAGCTCCAGGCCGCCCTCCACGTTCAGTTGCACACCACCGAAGGCCCGCAGCGGCCCAGGCTCGGCCGCGGCCACGCGCAGGTCATAGAGGGGCCTTTTGAGCAGCGGGTCGTCGCGCCCGAAGGCTTCGATGGCGGTGCCGAATTCGAAAGTGCATAGCTGGTCGTAGGCAAGCACGACGAGGCGATGATTGAAGGGGAGTGCGTCGGGAGCATGTTTTGGCATGAAATTGACGATACATGGCCTGTGTGCCGATTTCCACAAAACCCGCCAGCCCTGATCATCGCCGCACTCACTCAGCCTATGGAAAGGTGCGACATGAAGGATTCGGCTAAGGCGCTGGCGGCTGTCTGCCTGGCAGCGATGATGTTTGGCCTGGAAATCTCCAGTATCCCGGTGATACTGCCCATCCTCGAAGCGCTCATCAACAGCCAGTTCAGTGACCTGCAATGGATCATGAACGCCTACACACTGGCCTGCACCACCGTATTGATGGCCGTGGGTACGCTGGTGGATCGCTACGGGCGCAAAGCGTTGTTCATCCTCAGTGTCGCGGTGTTCGGCCTGGCCTCGCTGGCCTGCGGCCTGGCCGGCAACGCCACGGTACTTATCATTGCGCGGGCGGTTCAAGGCGCGAGCGGCGGCGCCATGCTGGTCTGCCAGATTTCGATTCTGTCCCGCCAATTCACCCAGGCCCGTGAGCGTGGCAAGGCGTTCGCGCTGTGGGGCATCGTGTTCGGCGCGGGCCTGGGGCTGGGGCCGATCATCGGCACCGGTATCCTCGCGCTGGCCAGCTGGCAATGGGTGTTTCTGATCCATGCGCCAATCGCCGCGCTTGCCTGCGTCTTGGCGGGCGCCGGGGTGCAGGCTTCGAGCGAGGTGCAGGCTGGCAAGCTGGATGGCCTGGGTATCCTGTTGCTGGCCTCAGCGGTGTTCGGTTTGACCTACGTGATCATCCAGGGCCCGCAGCCTGACATGTCGAGTGTGGAGGCCGGTGTGATCCTGGTGTTGAGCCTGCTGGCGTTCGCGGCATTTGTGATATCGCAGCAGCGTAGCCAGCAGCCGATGATGGACTTCTCGGTATTGCGCATACGAGGGTTCTCGGGGGCGCTGCTGGGTTCGGCCGGCATGAACTTCAGCTTCTGGCCGCTGATGATCTACCTGCCCATTTATGTGCAAGCGGGGATGGGGCTTGGCAAAGCCGAGGCCGGTGCACTATTGCTGGCGTATACCTTGCCCACGCTGTTCGTGCCGCCGCTGGGTGAACGCCTCGCGCTGAAGCTGAACCCAGGTGTGATGATTCCTGCCGGGTTGCTGGTGATCGGCGCGGGCTTGCTGCTGATGTGCGTTTGCATCGGCCATGCCGGGTTGGTGGTGCCTGGCATGGTCGCTGGCTGCTTGCTGGCTGGCACCGGGCTAGGCCTGACCAACACCCCCGTGACCAACACCAGTACCGGCTCCGTTCCGCCGGCCCGGGCGGGCATGGCGTCGGGCATGGACATGAGCGCGCGGATGACCTCGCTGGCCATCAACATCGCGGTCATGGGCTGGATACTGGTGCAGGGGATCAGCGCAGCACTGTCCGGCGTGAGCGAAGGTGCTGCACTGCAGGCTGCGGCGCAGGCAGTGGCGGCCGGCAAGCAAGTGGTGCCGGTGGGCGCCTTCCATGCGGCGCTCGACCTTGGTTTCAGCTGGGTGCTGATGTATGGCGTGGCCAGCGTCTGCGTGGCGGCGGTGGCAAGCTTTCTGGTGTTCAGGCCGTGGGGTGGCGGGGTGGTTGCCGAAGCCACTTGAGGGGGTCGCGCAACCCCCTCTGGCCTGCTTCGGCCAGGCGGGTAGTGGGCGCAGGCTTGCTTCGGTCCATCCCATCCAGCTCCTCACTCATCGGCCTCCTGAATAAACGCGTAGTCGTCGTCAATCAACCGCTGCAGGTAATCATCGAACCCAGCGGCAATGACTTCGTAGCTGTCAGGGTCGTGCAGGTAACGCACTACCTGGCCCACGGTCCCGCCCGGCGCGGGATCGAAATCGATGTACAGTTGCGAGGTGCCGCCATTGTTCATGCAGTGCGAGAAACACAGCCGGTCGCTCATGGGCACCGCGCCATCGATCCCGGGCCCGATCAAGTCAGGCATCTCGTCCAGGTAGCCGTCATAGATCTGCGTGATGCTTTCCCGGTAACCGCGAGCGTCCTCGAATATCTGTTCAACCGAGCGCAGACCGTAGGGGTACCCGAACACGTCCGAGCCCAACACCAGCACCATCACCTCACCGCCCGGGTAGTCCCGGTACTGGGTGCCGTCGAACTGCTCGAGCAACTGCAACAGGCCAGGCGGGCACAGCGGGTAGCGTTCCAGAAGCCGGTGTACGTCTGCTGCCGAAGCGCCGTGCGCCAGTTGCAGCTGTTCAAGGTCATGGCCAGGCAAACGCGAACGCAGGCCAGCGAGGTAGGTGGTTGCCAGAGACATGCGGGGGTCCTTGGTAATGGGAGATCAGTGAGTGTCCTGATAGGCGTCGAGCGCTGAGCAATGGCGACATTTGAACAGGTACGCGGTAGGGCCACGGTCCTTGTGCAGTGCCGCAAAAAACACGTCCCACCGCGGCCCGTCCTGCAGGCCTGTCGACGCCTGCACGGCGCGGATAGCTTCGCTGCCCAACGCGAGAAGCTCGGCGTGGCCAACCTTGCCGATGAACTCGCAGGCGTCATCGCAATGGGCAAGCCATTGTTCCTGTTGCCAGCCGGCGAAGCCGGGGGTGCGCTGGCTCAGTTCGGCAACCACGGCGTCATCCAGCGAGGCATCCGGCCCGATGCTGTCTTCGTCGATGAAGGTGGCACCCAGGCGGTGGTGGGCGCTGCCATCGGCAATGCACCAGGGGCAGATGCAGGCTTCGTACTCTTCGACCGCGTACACCGGGCCCACGTAAATGTAGCCACGGGCTTGCTGGCAGACGATGCAGGTGTTTGGGGAGGTTTGCAGTGAGCCGGTAGCGAGGGGGGCAGGATGGTAGGTGAACGAGGGGAGGTTCATTGGATGTTCCATTATCCAGAGGGTGCGTGTTCAGGTGGGGCGTAAGCATACAGCGTAATGGGGGGAGGTTGTGGTTGAATTCTGACTTGCGCGGTGGTCGTAGTGGGTGGCATTTTGCTAATGTTCTGTTGTGTGGAGCTTTTATCCGCTGGTGAGTGCGATACGCATCGCTGGCCAATACTGTGCTTATCCCCTGTTACCCGTAGCGTGCTGTAGAACCGCCACTTTCCTATCGTCCTGTGTAATGAGTATTCCTGCATGGATGCAACAATTGAAGCCGTAGAAACGTTTCTGTGTGACCCCACGCTGTCCGAGCTCTGCGAGATCCTGAAAATCGGCGACGATATTTTGGACGTGATTAGCTTGAGCGAGAACCAGCACTCGGATTTTCTAGCCTGGCTATTTGACCCTCGAGAAGGGCATGGGCAAGGCGATCAGATCGTGCGGGACTTGCTGATTACCGCAAGACAGGCAGCCGTTGAATGTGGCTTGGATGGGCGAAGCACAACGTCTCGCTTTTTTGCCGAATGGCCGCCTTCGCGCATCCGCACAGCGAGCTTCGGCAGCGTCTTTACGGCTCGCGAGCTAGGTCTGAAAGCCACAGAACGCGTCGACTTGTTTGTGATCGATCCGGATAACAAATTCGTGTTGCTTATCGAGAACAAGGCCGGCACTGCGCACAGTCAAAACCAGTTGGACGGCTATCGTGCCAGTTGGCAGGAGACAGTCGCTAGCAATGCCCATCTGAAGGACTACAGCAGTGTTCACATAGCTCTGGATCGGGATTTCGTGGGGGGCGACTGGTCGGAGCGCCCTTCTAATGGTTACTGGCTGCACCTAGGCTATGACTGGCTCAAGGCCTCGGCTGATCGCGCCCTTCTGCATGTGGAGCGCGGTAATGCAGCAGCCCGGTTGGTTGTGAGCTACTGCAACCGGCAAACCGATTGGGAAAGCCCTACCAGCCAGCGAGCGATTACCTTGGCCGCGCAACTGCATCAAGACCACGGCATGGCCATCCGGCACATGCTGGAAGCCAACACTGGGCGACTCGAAAAATGCTGGCTACAAGACGGCAGCTCTGCACACATGATCTTCATGCTGCAGAATAAAGCTGCGTTTTCGTTGCTTCGGGAAACCCAAGGTATGGCATCCATCAAAGAGACGCTGGTGGCGAAGGGACCGAGTTTTAGTCGCGCCAATATCAAGCATGCTCGCGCCTGGCTGGATATCTGCCCGCCTGGTTGGGAACAGTTCACAGGGAAAGAATGGTGGCCGGTTTACTTACATGTAAGCTACACGGATAGCACGAAGTCTAAATACGATATCGCATTGATTCTACAGACAGGACATGCGAAAACCGAGGCCGAGGGCGAACAGCTACGCGAATACTTGAAGGCGTTTGATAACCGCTTCGCTAAGCGCCAAGGTACTTCCCTGCGCAGGGTTGTCCTTAACAAGGAGATTGGTCTCAGTGATCTTGTTCGCAAGCTTGAGGAACACGCTAATCGTTTGAAGACGGTTTACTCTTGAGAAGGGCTGACTCAACGGTATGACAGGTCCCAGTAGTCCGTTTAAATTCTGTAGAGGAGGCACGCAGTGAGCATTGGTAACCGTCCGCCGGTTTGGCAAATGATTCGGGAAGCGGCGCAGCAGATGAGCGGGGAATGTACGTACTCAGCGATCAAAGCCAAGGTAAGGTCGGTGTATGGTCAGGAGGTCAAAGATAGCTCAATGACCTGCAGTATTATCTCGGGTGCCGTGAATCACCCCTCGCGAATTCATTATAACGAGAATAAAAGGCCGAGGTTCACGGACACAGACTACGACTTCCTTTATAGCACCGGGCGCGGTCGGGTCGTCTGGTACCAGCCCGAGAAACACGGAGTGTGGGAGATTGCGGAATCCAACAATGGCGCACTGATCGTTCGCCCGGCGGATGAAGAGGGAGAAAACGCCGCGCCAATCGGTGAGGCTGCCCAGGTTCCGGACGAGGCGTACAGCACATTCGCTTTGGAGGCCCACTTGCGCGACTACCTTGCCAAGAAGCTACCACGGTTGCCTGGGCACGATGTGCCGCTGTCGCTGTACCGGACAGATAACCGCGACGGAGTGGAGTTCCAAACGGACGTCGGGCCGATCGACATCTTGGCTACGAGTGGAGGAGACTTCTATGTCCTTGAGCTGAAATTAGGGCGTGGGGCTGATGCTGCAATGGGGCAAATCTTGCGTTACATGGGGTGGGTGAAAGAGCATCTAGCGGGGGAAGCTAACGTCTACGGGGTCATCGTTGCTTCTGATATTGGACAGAAACTGAGGTACGCTGCCTCGCAGGTGCCGAATGTGAGTCTGATGGAGTATGACCTGACGGTTTCACTTCGTTCGGTAAGGTTGGGGGGCTAATTGGTATAGCCTTGAACAGTGCCCGGTCCTCGCGTTCCTATCGTCAACGCAGGTAACTGGGTTTCGAGAGGCATACTCTTGAAGTGGTCCTGAAAACCTTCGTTGAATTCTCCGAGAGGCTTTCAGGGCCTCGTCAGGGATGTCACTTCAGAAAAGGCATGATCGCTCTGCTATAACCATTGCGCACGCCCGAAGAGAAGAACCCGCCACACTCAGATTTGCGCACGCAACCTTCGCACTCTGGTACATATTCGTTCTTCCAATCGCTGATGGATTTCCGGTAGTAGGGGAGCACGTCGTTGTTTACGATGCACAATGGGTGGTTATAAACGGACACGTTCATGCGGTAGGCTGCCAAAATGGCCACGGCCTCACTCAGGATGTCTCGGTAGTCAACGGGGTCGATCCATAGTTCCTCCAGATTAGCGCGCGTGAACCCTATCATTTCCAAACCCATTAGCGTCACGTGATCCACAAACAGTAGATTTCGCGCTATGTACTCGCATAGCTGCGGCAGGCGACTGATAGACTGTTTGTGCAGCACAATCCGAATCTCAACTTTCTGGCCAAGGCGCTTAAGGTTGAGGATGCCCTGAACCGTTTCCTGAAATGCTCCCGGCGCTTGCACAATATAATCATGCAGACTAGGGTCGTCGGAGTACAACGGAATACCGACCATTATGTCGGGATGATCAAGCTCTGCGTACTGCTGGGAAAAATGCTCATCGGCAAACGCCCGGCCGTTGGATAGGACGTGAACGACCGTTCTGGGCAGATAAGACTTCATCATCCGGATGAGGTTAATGAATCTATCCTTGGCCAGCGTAGGTTCTCCACCTGAGAAGCCTACTTCAGGTGTATCTCGTGGGATCAAAGGAATCAACGCTTCAAGTTCGTTGAGGATCCAGCTGTCATCCACTTTTTTTGGGGGTTGAGAGCACATCAAGCAGTAGTGATTGCATTGTTCGGTTACCAGCAGAGAATTGTGGCCGGAATTGGCCCTGAAGAGCACCCGAATCGCCTGGCCATCCAGACGGATGATGTCTTCGTTGCCCAGATAATCGTAATCATCAGGAAGCAGCGTAAATGAGCTTTTCCCTTCCAGTTCTCCTGCACGCCATTCGAGCGATGCGGGGATCAGATAGTGCTGGTACCCTTCGGGAAGCTCTCCATCAGACATCAGGAACGCTCGAGTCGCGCGCATCACCTTTGGTAGCACCGGATTGGTACTGACCTGCAGTAGCAACGGCCGATCCTGGACTTCGGTCAGTTGAATCCGTCGGACTTTTCCAGCGAGTTTCAGCATGAGTTAGCCCATTGAATGAAGAGGCGACGAGTTGACGCGTCTGACTGCATCAAGCCAATCAGGTGTTTGAAGATCGAGATGTTTCGCCTGCAGAATGATGACTCTGCCTTTCTGCCCACGACGTCCTTGAACATGGCATGGTGGAATACTGGTTCAGCACCGCAATAGGGTTCAAACGCGCAGTCGGCACACATCGGCGCGCTTAGCGTGAAGGACTGCTCCAAAGCGTCGAGGAGCGCGTCTGACAGGATGATATCTTTGTAGCTATCCGTCAGAATGTTGCCCAACCGAAACGACTGATCGCCCATCTCAGCAAGCATCCGGCTCTCGTCAGACGCGTACACGGAGCCGTCATAGTTGAAGACAATCGCTGCAATACCAGTACCGGCGGGATTCATCAGGTCGACGTAGCCGGGATCATTGCTGGTCAGCATCTTCTTGAGGATCAGGGAAGCATAATGCTCAACGAACGGGATCCCGGCCTTGTTCAGTTCAAGAATGTAAGCAAGTCCTTCCTTGTAAAACTCAAGCCAGCGCTCCGTATCGTACGTCATGAACCTGCGTGTCTTCATCGCAAACCCATACGGAGAAAGCGCTCGCAGGAAAATACCGTTGAAGCCCAGTCGGACGTACTCGTCAATGATTTCTCGGACACGAGGAAGGCTTTTGTCCGTGGTTGTCATAAGAGCGCTGACCTTGTCCACACCCAGAACATTGCGCGCTTTGGACAAGCCTGTCTCGAAGCGTTCGAAGCTATCGCGGCCGACGCGCGGGCGATTCGCATTGTGGAGGTCCGCTGGGCCGTCGAGCGACGTCGAAAGAATGACGTCGTGCTTGTGGCAGAATGCCAAGACTTCGTCGGTGAGCAACGACAGCGTCGTAGCGATGACGAACTCCAGATCGCGTCTCTCTTTCAGGTTCCGTTGCTTTGCTGTCTCCACTACGTAGCGCACCATCTCGAAGTTCAACAGAGGTTCACCGCCCTGGAACTCTATCTTGATCGCGGGGTTGGGGGAGCGGAAGACGAAATCCAGCGCTTTGTTCGCCATATCAGGCGTCATGTCGAAGGAGCTCTCGCCATCCATTCGCCTTGAGACTTGACAATAAGGGCAACTATGGTCGCAGCGCAGTGTCACGACGAAGATATGCAGGCTAGTGAACCCGGTCAGCCGTGCGAGTCTTGTACGTAACTTTAACGCGAGCAGGTCAAGGGGTGCCTGCTCATCGGCATACCGGATGAAATGCTTGGCGCGCAGTGATGCGTAGAGCGGATTATCCTGCGCAAGTTTTTTTGCCAGAAGATCATGTAATTCTGGCATCGGCACTACCAAGTGTTCGCCGGTCATGTTGGTAATGAGGTAGTCATCGTCCTCGAGACGGTCAAACTTGAACGGCAGTAGCTCGTAGGTATCTCGCCTGCGGTAGGTATCCAGTCCTTGGAATTTACTCACTTCAGTCCAACCTGAGATTTGAAAACGCCAACCCCATGATGAGGTTACGGATAGGCGCGGTTTCAGCCTGAAGCTGAGCACGCAATTGATAATCCAGCACGTCCTTTCGGAAATCCTCAACGGCGCGCTCAAAGGCTTCCTGTTCCGTTGTAATGTTGCCGACAAGCCTGCAGACAATGCCATCGCCTTCGACTTTCAAGTCGAGAGTGAAGGCATTCATGCCGCGGTACGCGGCTTTCTGAACTGCTTCTGCGCCGTACAGCTTGCAGTCGAAGGTGACCTCAGCCAGGCCAGCCATTAGCGGCTCGAGTAATGCGAGCTGTGAGAGCTGTGGGAAGCGTGTGAGCTATGCGAGTAGTGGGCCGCGACCATCTGGCCGCTTTCACCGCGTTTAAGGATAAAACTGAAGAGGTTATCCCCCTGGCGGCCGGTGACCATTTGCTCGCCAATATTTATGATCGGCAACGCCGCAGCTCGGGTCTCAATGGCGGCGTTCTCATCGTGTTTATCGGTTTGGGCTGAGTCAACGGAAGCGGATGCCTGGTTGGCGGTTACGGCGGCTGCCAGAGTGGCAAGGGGTAGCAGGAATTCGCGCTTTTTCATTTCAACGTCCCTGTGAATTATATGGTTATGGGATCACTATAGAAGCGTTTTGTGGGGAGTCAAAGTGCCATTAGTCGGCAAAGCGCGACCTTTGGGAACTGCCTTGCACATGTTGGCAGTCGGGCATTCTGGTGCGGAGAATTTCTAAACCACGTCCCCCGCTTCCCCAGCCCCCGCTCCCTAGGCACCTGGCGTAGCGCCCAGGCGAAACTTCCCTTTACATCCTCACCGTTGTCACTGCCCAGGTACCCCGATAACCTTTCCCCGCCTTCGATGCCTCGAAGGCCGGGTTTAGCGACCCGCTTCACGATACCGCAGCACCATAATGCTTATTGGATGGCCGTTGGCCTAAAATAAGCTTTATGGCAGCTGCGTGTGGGAGGCCTTCGGGCCTGCCGGTCGTGACCGGTTCGCTAACCTGCGCGCAGCTGCCACCCACCATCTTTCGCTCCGTGGCAGCGCTTCCGAACAGGAGCCCTTGCGATGGACGCCTATACCGCTACGCTGTTCTTCCGCCACAACCGTCCGCTGCGTGCCCTGATGATCGAGGGCCAATGCTGGTTTTGCCTTCATGACCTGGCACGCTTGTTGGCCATCCCCTATCCCGAACGCCTGGTGCGCCGACTGGATGCTGACCAGCACCGCGAGCAATGGGTGGAGGCCAGCGGTGATTGGCGCAAGCGCCTGCTGGTGAGTGAGTCGGGTGCGATCACGCTGATCGTGCGCAGCCACATTCCGGAGAACCGGGCGGTGCGGCTGTGGTTGACCCAGGAGGTGATACCGGCGTTGCGGGAGAGCAAGCCCGGAACGGAACCGGCGATCACGGCGATGAGCTGGCAGGGTGGGCCGTTGAGTGTGTTGTACTGGCGCGATGAGCCGTGGATCAGGCTGCGGGACATGCCGGGGGTCTTACCGCGGGAGCAGGCGCGGGGCAGGGGGCGGTGGTGGGCTTTATGGCGGTGATCGGTGGAGATCAGGCCAAGCGTCAACTCGTGCGGCAAGCCACTCGCTTCGCGTCATCTCCCATACCTCGACCTGCATGGGCCCCGAGACGAAATGGCCGTCCCGTACTTCGATCATGCGCATGCCTTCATGCTGGGAGACCTTGCGCGAAGCATGGTTGGCGACTGCCTTGGGAACCTGCATCACGGGGCGCGCCAAGGTGTCGAACCAATAGGCATTGACCACCTTGCAGGCTTCGCGCATGTAGCCATTCCCCTGAAACTGCGGGGCGAGCCAGAAACCCCTGTTGTTTCCTGGCTGGTCATACAGGCTGATGCTGCCGATGCAGCGCTCAGGGTGGGCGCGTGTGCGAATCATCCAATGCCATTCCCGCCCTGCGGCCATGGCGGGTAGCGCCACATCGCGAACGTAAACCAACCCGCCCTCCTGCGGATAGGGCCACGGCACCCGGCTGTCCAGGTACCGGACCACTTCCCAGTGGGGGAATAGCTGCTGTATTGCCGGTGCATCGGTCAGGTGAAGCGGGGTGAGCAGCAGGCGGTGGGTGTGAAGTGTCGGGGGGCAATCCATGGCATGAAATCCCTGTGCCGGGTGTGGGCAGATTTGATCGGTACTTTCTCAGACCAGTGGCCAGGGTATCAAGGGATGGTTTTGGCCCCAAGTGGTCGGCATTTCAGCCTGGAAAGCTCAATACGTCCCTGTAGTTCGCTCATCACTGTCTCGTCGATGGTTGGTGTCGAAGAAAAACAGATCAGCTGTCCTCGTTCGACTTTGCTGCGGTTTATCCGGAAATCCAGCGACGGACGCTGAAAGTGCGAACCCTGATCGACTTCCTGATCGGGCGTATCGGGCAAGTCCCCGAGTGGGACCGGCCACTGCTGGACCGGGGCTACCCCCTCAACCTGTAGCCGCTGCCGGCAGGCTGCGGCTACAGGGGTGTCAGCGGGTTTGGTTTACGCCAGCGAGGTTTGGAAGTAGGCAGGTCCAGCCCCGTCCCTTTGATCATCAGCGCGCGGATGAGGACAACGATAGGCAGGATGATGAAAAAGAACAGGGTTGGCGGGACCATTTTCTTCAGTTCATGTTTGAACTTGAGTATCACCGTTTTCATAGTGGCGCCCTTCCATGGGAATTCGCGCAGGCTCCCTGCCTGAGTGCAGTCAGCATCAGTAGGGTAGCGCGGGGTGTCAGGGCCTGCCAGGCGGCGAAGTGATGGGTCGGAACTGATTGGCCCAGCGAGTTTTCGGCGGTCTAAAAGCTCGCTCGCAAGCCAGCCGCTGGATTCAAAGCGGCGGACGGGAAAGTGTGACCCACGCCTGCACGCTGGGACGCTGCCACTGCCGTTGCGCGTATTCCACCAGGGCCGCGGGCACAGGGTCGCCATTGAGTATCAGCCGGTTGAGCATCAGCGCCAGATCAACATCGGCTATCGACCACCGGCCAAACAGATATTCCGCGTTGTCCACAAGTAATACTCGTGCGGCGCTGAACAATTTATCGGCGCAGGCACTGGCGGTCGGCGACAAAGGGCTGGATTGCACGCCGTAGAACACCCCGAGCGTGGAGCGCTCCTGGCGAATGGGTAACAGGTCGCTGCGAATCCATGCTTGCACCTGCCGCGCTTTTGCAAGCAGCCGAACATCGGTTGGATAGATGGGCACCTGAGGATAAACGGTTTCGAGATACTCCGTGATCGCTGACGATTCGGACAAGGCAAATTCGCCATGCACCAGGGCAGGGACCCTTTGGGTTTGCGAGAGAAGGGCGTAGGCGTCTGCCTGATTTTCGAGTGCCTGCAGGTCAACGGTGTTCATCATGAAGTCGATACCTTTCTCCTTCAGTGCAACAAAGACCGACAGGGCGTAGGGGCTGGTGAATTGCGAATCGACGTATAAACGCATGCGGTCCATGAACTGATCTCCTGATGCAGAAGACAGCACGCTATGAGATAAGAGAACAATAGTGAAATGGATGATTTTCATGGGGGTATTCCTGGGCGGAATACGCTTGAGCACGATTGCCCAAAGCGAAAGCTCACCATCGACCCGCCCCGCCGTATACAGCTACCAGCAGCAAGGTGAAAAAAGGAAAGTGCCCTGATAATCTCGCCATTAGTGTCGGTGGATAGTGATGATCAGCGGGGTGGTTGTTAACATTATTGCGCTGGTGGCATTTGATTCCGGTAATGGTTTTTTGTGGATGCTGAACGCTTTATCTATTCCAGCCACAATCAGATCTGGTTCTATGCCTTCGTGATCTTCGAGGGAAAGCCAAAAGGGTCCTCGGTGTTCACACATACACAGGGGAGCGGAATGGGAGCACAGTCGCTACGCAAATTAACCGCCGATTCATCCATGAATTCCGCGAGGAACGACTTAAGTCTCGCGTGGCGGATTGCGGCCGAGCGTGCGCCTTCTGCCGTCCTGAAGCCGGTCGCAATTGTCAGCATGGACTACCCCCGCGTCTTGACTAAACCAATCGGATGGGAAGAGAAAATTTTCATTTTTTCCTGAGTTTTTATTTAAGGTATTTCCCTACATGCCGAGACAGAGGTATCGGGCGTCCAGCCCTTCATAAACCGCCTGCTTCTGGCTTTTATTTTGGTACTGCAAGGGAATGTCTACCGTCGTCCGTCAAAGCGTTGCGCTGTCGCTCGCTCTGCTGTCAAGCCCCTGTGTCTTCGCTACCGCTGTCTCACCCAATACTCACGCCGACTTGTTGGCGGTGTATCAGGCCGCCGTTCAGAATGACGCCCAGCTGTCGGCAGCGCGGCATGCCTATCGCGCTCAGATCGAAGCCGTGCCTCAGGCGCGAGCGGGATTGCTGCCCGAGGTGACAGTGGGTGCCACCACTGAAACAACACGGTTGGAACGCGATGAGCCTGCGCTCACTCGCGAACGCAGCGGGACCACCTTCCGGGCCAACCTCAGCCAGCCTCTTTTCCGCATTGACCGCTGGTATCAACTCAAGGCAGCTCAGGCGGGGGCTGCGCAGGCCGAGCTGGAACTGTCGGTGAAAGAGCAGGCCATGGTGTTCAACGCGGCCCAGGCTTATTTCGAAACGTTACGCCAGTTGGATGCCCTTGCCGCTGCCAAGGCAGAGGAGGCGGCCATGTTGCGCCAGCGTGATCAGGCTCAGGGTCGGCTGGAGGACGGTGCGTCGAGCATTACCGATGTCTATGATGCGCAGGCGGCCTATGACAACGCCCGCGCCAATCGTCAATTGGCTCAGCGCAAAGTGGACGACGCTTATGAGGCGCTCGCGCGCTTGACCAAGCAGCCTTATGACTCGATTGCCGGGGTGGTGCACCAATTGCCGGTCGAAGCCCCCATCCCCAATGATGCTAAACAGTGGGTCGAAACTGCGACGCAGCAGAATTTGCAGTTACAGGCTAATGATCGCGCAGTCGAAGCGGCGCAGCAGACCCTGCATCAACGCAAGGCTGGCTACGCACCGACGGTCGATGTCGTGGCGTCTTATCGCAAGGGGGACAACGACAGCTTCGGTTACAGCAATCCCACCGACTATGGCACCGAGGGCTATCGCGACAACGTTGCGCAAAGCTCTATTGGCGTTGAGCTGACCATTCCGTTGTATTCAGGTGGCATGACACGTTCCCAGGTGTCGGAGTCGACCGAGCGTTTATATCAAAGCCAGGATGAGCGCGAAGACCGGCTGCGGGAGGTGGTGCTTAATACGCGCAATGCCTTTCGTGGCATCAATGCCGATATCGAACAGGTCACTGCCCGGCGCCAAAGCATAGTGTCCGGGCAGAAATCCGTGGAGGCCAACCAGGTGGGGGTCGACATCGGTTCGAGGAATATTGCCGACGTACTCAATGCCCAGCGACAGCTCTACGCAGCGGTGCGGGACTATAACGATGCCCGGTATGACTACATACTCGACAATCTCAAGCTCAAGCAGGCTGCCGGAACCTTGAATCCCGGGGATTTGAGCCAGCTTGCCCTGTTTCTCAAGCAGGATTACGACCCCGATCGGGATTTCTTGCCGATGATTGCGCCTATGGAAAAGGCGCGGTCACAAGCCAAGTAATCAAGCTGGAAAAATTTGTTACAAGGGGGATACCTTTTCCCAAGGCTCGCCTTTACACTAAATGATGTCTAAATGATATTAACTTAAAAATCAGCTTCGCTAGCTCAGCCGCAGCAAGGATGTGCGATGAAAGACCAGGATCCGGGTGCCCTTCAAGCGGAGGGTGCGGATTTTTTCGACACGGGGCTAGCTTCGCTGGTCATGTTGGCCAGATTCCATAATGTGGCCGCCTCTGCGGAGCAACTGGCACATGAGTTCGGTGCGCCTGGGCGCACGCTGACCCAGCCGGAAATGCTGCTGGCCGCCCGTAAGCTTGGGCTGAAGGCCAAGTCGGCTCGAACCACCCAGGAACGCCTCGATCGCACCCCATTGCCCGCCATTGCCGCGGACCTGGATGGCAGTTACTTCATCATCGCGCGCCTCGACCAGGGTAAGGTTCTGATCCACGACCCTCGCTCCCAACGCCCGGAGATCCTCACCATCGAGGCGCTGGAGGCTCGCTGGTCGGGCACCTTGGTCCTGGTCCGCTCCCAGGCTGGCAGTCCGGGGGAGTCCTCGCGCTTCGACTTCACTTGGTTTATTCCGGCCATCGTCAAATACCGGAAGCTGCTCGGTGAAGTGCTGTTGGTATCCTTCGTTCTGCAGATATTCTCGTTGGTCACGCCGCTGTTTTTCCAGGTAGTGATGGACAAGGTGCTGGTGCATCACGGCCTCACCACCCTGGATGTCATTGCCGTCGGCCTTGCCGGCATCATGCTGTTTGAGTCCTGCCTTTCAGGACTACGCAGCTATGTGTTCGCGCACACGGCCAGTCGTATCGATGTCGAACTGGGCTCCAAGCTTTTTCGGCACTTGATCACCTTGCCGCTGGCCTATTTTCAAGCGCGTCGCGTAGGTGATTCGGTGGCGCGCGTGCGCGAGCTGGAAAACATCCGCAGCTTCCTGACCGGCAACGCCATCACGCTGATGCTGGACGTGCTGTTCTCGGTGGTGTTCCTGGCCGTGATGTTCTATTACAGCGGCTGGCTCACGTTGATCGTGGCATTGTCGCTACCACTGTACGTCCTGGTGTCGGTGTTGGTAACGCCCGTGCTGCGGGCACGCTTGAACGACAGTTTCGCCCGAGGCGCCGAGAACCAGGCGTTCTTGGTCGAGACCGTCAACGGTATCGACACGCTCAAATCGATGGCTGTCGAGCCTCAGGCCATCCGCAAGTGGGATAACCAACTCGCGGGGTATGTGGCGGCGGGGTTCAAGACGCAAACGTTATCCACCATCGCCAATGAAAGCGTTTCGCTGATCGGCAAGCTGGTCACCGTGGCCACGTTGTGGGTGGGCGCACGCCTGGTGGTCGACGGGCAGTTGTCGGTAGGGCAATTGGTGGCGTTCAACATGCTGGCAGGCCGCGTCGCCCAACCCATCATGCGCCTGGCGCAATTGTGGACCAACTTCCAGCAGACCGGTGTGTCTGTGCAGCGCCTGGGCGACATCCTCAACACCCGTACCGAGGTGGCCCAGGCGACTCGTAGCCCACTGCCGCCCATTCGTGGTCGCATCGAATTCGACCAAGTGCATTTCCGCTATCGCCCCGACGGTTCCGAAATCCTGCGGGGTATCAATTTAAGCATCGGTGCTGGCGAAATCATTGGTGTAGTGGGGCGCTCGGGCTCGGGCAAAAGTACCCTGACGCGTCTGTTGCAGCGCCTGTATGTGCCGGAACGTGGTCGTGTACTGGTGGACGGTATGGACCTGGCCTTGGCCGACGTTTCTTCCCTTCGCCGTCAGATCGGCGTGGTGCTGCAGGACAACATGTTGTTCAACCGCAGCATTCGCGAAAACATCGCTTTGACGGACCCTGGTGCCCCGCTGGAAGTGGTCATTCAGGTCGCCAAACTGGCCGGCGCTCATGAGTTCATTCTTGAGTTGGCGGAGGGTTACGACACGGTCGTCGGCGAGCATGGCGCGTCCCTGTCTGGCGGCCAGCGCCAGCGCGTAGCCATTGCCCGCGCCCTTATGGGAAATCCGCGAATCCTCATCTTCGACGAGGCCACGAGTGCCTTGGACTATGAGTCCGAGCGCGTGGTGCAGCAAAACATGAAGGACATCTGTAAGGGGCGCACGGTAATCATCATCGCTCACCGGCTCTCTGCCGTGCGCGACGCCAACCGAATCGTGGTAGTGGACCGTGGCCAAATCGTGGAGCAGGGCACCCACGCCGAGTTGCTTGCCCATCAAGCGGGTCACTACTCGCGTCTGCACCGCTTGCAGCAAGGAGTCAGCCATGTCTGAAGCACAATCGTCCGGCTTGTTGCGGCGTTACCGTCACGCCTGGCGGCAATCGTGGAAAGCACGCAAGGACATGGAGGCACCGCGCCGCCTGGCCCATGAAGTGCAGTTCCTGCCCGCTGCCCTGGAGTTGCAGGAGCGACCCACCCATCCCGCGCCGCGCGTGTTCATGTGGGGGATAATGGCTTTCGCCGCCGTTGCGTTGGCGTGGGCGTGCATCGGCAAGATCGATGTCGTCGCCACCGCTACCGGTAAGGTCATTCCCAGTGGCAAGAGCAAGGTCATCCAGTCCAGTGAAACCGCCGTAGTCAAGGCTATTCACGTGCATGACGGGCAGGAAGTCAAAGCCGGACAATTGCTGCTGGAGCTAGACTCCACCGCGGCAGAGGCCGACGTCGGCCGCGTACAAAGCGACCTGCTCGCTGCCCGTATCGACACAGCTCGCGCTGGTGCCATGCTGGATGCCATTGATCATCAGCGGGCACCAAAATCGCTGACTGGCGCCATTCAGGGGGCCGACCCCGAGCACGTGTTAGCGGCCGAGCGTTGGCTGCAAGGCCAGTACCAGGAATACCGCAGCAGCCTCGACACAGCCGACGCGGAAATCGCCCAGCGTCAGGCCGACATGCAGTCCGCCAGAGGGCAAGTCGCCAGTCTCCAGAAAAGCCTGCCCATCGCCACCAAACTGGCCGACGATTACCAGCACTTGCTGGATAAGCAATACATTGCTCGCCACGCGTATTTAGAAAAAGAACAGGCTCGTCTGGATATCGAACGGCAATTGAGTGTGCAGCAAGCCAGCCTCTTGCAATCCTCGGCGGCGCGACAAGAAGCGGAGCGCCGTCGGGCTGGAGTGGTGGCACAAACCCGGCGAGCCATGCTCGATTTATTGCAGCAGGCAGATCAGAAGGTTGCGTCGCTGAAGCAGGATTTCGCCAAGGCGGCTTATCAGGACGACCTGACCACGCTGGAGGCACCGGTTGATGGAACCGTACAGCAGTTGAATGTGCATACGGTAGGTGGAGTGGTGACGCCTGCGCAACCGTTGATGACCATCGTGCCGTCGGGGCAGCCGGTTGAAGTGGAGGCTACTTTGGAGAACAAGGATATTGGATTTGTTCACAAGGGGCAGGCGGTCACGGTAAAGGTGGAGACGTTTACCTTCACCAAGTACGGGGTTATTGATGGCGAAGTAACTAGTGTGTCGTCTGATGCTATTGAGGATGAGAAGCGGGGCTTGATTTATACCGCGAAAATTCGATTGGCGAAGGACTATTTACGAGTTGATGGGGAAAGTCTTCTGCTGGAGCCTGGGATGGGGGTTACAGTTGAGGTTAAAACAGATAAGCGGCGGGTAATTGAGTATTTTTTAAGTCCTTTGCAAGCGTATTTAGACAGTAGCATAAGGGAGCGGTAATTGCAGTAGTTGCAGTGGTTGTAGTGTTTTCATCGGTTTTGCCATTTTATATTGAATTTAGGTTTTTTAGGTTTTTTAGGTTTTTTAGGTTTTTTAGGTTTTTTGGGGTTCTAGCGTGTCCGTGGTTTGAGGCTCGGGGATAATATATGGAGGGTGGGTAATGGGTTCGTTGCTTTTGTTTGGGGTGTTGCCCGCTTTAGTTATGTTTATAACATCGTATGAGTTGTACGGTAAGTCTAAGGGGAAGGCGCTTCCGGTAATTATGCAATGGGTGCTATGGGTGGCGTATCCATTGCTCCTTGTCGAATTATTGGTCGTGCTTTTTATAATTTTCAGGGATTGAGGAGTGTTCTATGAGTGGGCAAAATTCGGGTGTTGAAACAGATGTAATGGTTGCGATTGACCCTACTGCTTTTGGATTTGGCGAATCCTCCGCTAGTGCGCTCGCCGAAAGTGGAGAGCTGGCAGCCGAGAAATTTGTTGAAATTATTAAAGGGATGACGGAGACCCAGAAGGTTAGTGCCGTTTTAGGTATGATGAAAGGAGCTTTTTTTAAGATTTCGCAAAACTCATTCATCGGGGCGCCACTCGCGATCGCGGATATGAGCGCCAAAATATCTGTGCTCAGCGAAGCTGTTTCCACGGGTCAAGTCAAATCTAGCCAAATTTTGGGAATCGCCGGTGGTGTGATTGGATTAATACAGTCGTTTGCTCTCTTGGCAGCTTTTGATATCGGGTTGGTAGGAGCGGGTGCCGCTGCCGGTGCCGCTCTCGCTGGTACAGCAGCATTTGCGGGATCACTTGCCTTGGCGTTGGTGGGGGTCGGATTTGTTTTAGACTATTGGAGTGATATTTCAGGTTTTGTAGACGATGCGCTTCAGTCTGCCACCAATCTGGTTGATAAGTTTTTTGACTATGTTAGTTCATCAGTATCGACCCCAACAATCTCCTCCATAACTAATACTGACTTTCTGGCCGCAATTAGCTTCGTGAGGCGTGTGGACCCTCTCGCCCTAGACTTAGACCAAGACGGGATTGAGACTGTCGCTGCCTCGAGTGGCATTGTCTTTGATTTCAATGGCGATGGGGTTAAGACAGGCACAGGCTGGGTGAGTGCGGATGATGGCTTTCTTGTGCTAGATCGCAATAATAACGGCATTATAGATGATGGTGGAGAGCTATTTGGCGTTGATACAGTCAAGAAAGACGGTTCCAGGGCGCTGAGTGGGTTCGACGCGTTGAGTGACCTAGACAGCAACGGAGACGGTATTTTCGATGCGATGGATGCACAGTTTGGTGACGTAAAAATATGGCGTGATCTTAATCAGGATGGGGTTTCGCAGGCGGGTGAATTGTCCACCCTTGCAGAAATGAAAATTTCTGCGATTAATTTGATGTCGTCAGTGGCTAGCCAGGCATCAAACGGAAATCAGGTAAGTGGTATCGGGACATTTGTATTTGAAGATGGTGGGATTTCAGTTGTTTCCGACAATGAAAGTATTGCCGCCAACCTAGATCTTGCTTCAAATCCATTTTATCGGGATTTTACTGATCAAGTTGAATTGTCCGACGAGATCGCCGCTTTGCCTGACATGCAAGGGGCTGGAGCTGTTCGGGATTTGCAAGAGTCCATGACTTTGGATAGCAGGTTGCTCCAAGTTGTCAGTTTATATGCGGAGCTAAATACCCGCGACGAACAATTGGCATTTTTGGATGAACTGCTCAGCGCTTGGGCAAACACTGCTTCGTTCACGGATTTAACTTCGCGCATCGAAAATCTCAGTGTTGATGGTCATAGCTTTGAGTTCGCGCCTACCTGGGAGGTACGTGGCGGTGACGTCTCGTCTATATCTCCTGAACAATTAGCTAAGCAGAGTTTGCTAGAGAAGATTAGGGTTCTGGAGATATTCAATGCGCAAACTTTTTTTGATGTTTCGGTAACGTCTGTTTCTACCGATGGTTCGGTTACTGTTCAGATTAAATCGGGAAGTTCGGTGGTCGTCAAAAATTATGATGCTTCCAGAGTTTCCAGCGGTTTGGTGTTGACAGAAAATGACTTAATTGTTAGCGATGAACAGGCTGTATTAATCAATAAGGCCTATCAGGAACTGGAGCTTTCTGTGTTTGCCGGCTTGTCGCGCCAGACAATTTTGAAGCCGTACTTGGAACTGGTGAGTTTGCATTACCTGAATGGTGGGTTTGTTTACGATTATTCCGCGGTTGAGTCATCGTTGATGACTGAGTTTGAAGATTCGCCGGTCGAAACGGTTCTAAATGCGCTAGAGTTGCAAAAATACCTAGGTGACGAAAATCTAAATTCAAAAATTTCTTATTGGGTGGGTAAGTTGTCTGGCGGAGAGTTGATTTCTCTCAAGGCCTATATTTCTGCACATGGCGTTGCCGGGTTTACCGGGGTTGACCTAGAGTTTGGCGGAGCGCTTGTCGACCTGATCACGGCGGGCCCTCAAACTGGCTTTTTGTTTGGTGGCGACGGAAACGATGTCCTGACAGCCAACGTACACGCCGCTGATAGCGTTCTCGCAGGCGGTACAGGCGATGATACGTTGTACGGTAGCTACTACTCCGATACCTACGTGTTCAACCTGGGTGACGGCCAGGACCAGATCTACGAGTACGATCCAGGCTACGGCGCCAGCGACACCTTGCGTTTCGGTGAGGGTATTGTCGCCAGTGATATCCAGCTCCTTAAGGCCGGTAGCGACCTGGTGTTCAAGCACCTGAATGGCACGGACCAGATCACGTTGAAAGGGGTGTTCGATTCGACGGCCTCCAATGCCAGCGTGGTGTCGACAGTGGTGATCGAGCAAGTGGTGTTTGCCGATGGCACCACCTGGTTGTGGTCGGACATCGTCAAGCGTGGTCTCGAGCAGACGGGCACCGAAGCCGGTGAGACCATGATTGGCTGGACCGGCAACGACATCATGCATGGCGGTGCAGGCAACGACGTGCTGGACGCGGGTAGCGGCAGCAATCAGCTGTACGGTGATGCCGGCGACGACACCCTCACGGTCAGCTCGACATCCAAGGACAACCTCCTAGTGGGTGGCACCGGCAACGACACGTTGTACGGCAGCTACTACGCCGATACCTACGTGTTCAACCTGGGTGACGGCCAGGACCAGATCTACGAGTACGATCCAGGCTACGGCGCCAGCGACACCTTGCGTTTCGGTGAGGGTATTGTCGCCAGTGATATCCAGCTCCTTAA
>Ga0207696_1000228_pt1 | contig 79456 bp, 66 predicted proteins | sample KBSS54metaG_FD_184403 | JGI IMG/M metagenome (GOLD analysis project Ga0207696, IMG submission 184403) | Switchgrass rhizosphere microbial communities from Kellogg Biological Station, Michigan, USA - KBS S5-4 metaG (SPAdes) (version 2) | ecosystem: Host-associated > Plants > Roots > Rhizosphere >... | reverse complement strand
CATCCCGAACTCAGAAGTGAAACGATGCATCGCCGATGGTAGTGTGGGGTTTCCCCATGTGAGAGTAGGTCATCGTCAAGATTAAATTCCGAAACCCCAATTGCGAAAGCAGTTGGGGTTTTGTTTTGCCCGCAGGAAAGTTCCTACAGCATGCGGTAGGCCCTTCCGGCTGTCACAGCCTGCCGACAGTGCTAAGGTTCTGCCTTGGCTTTTGTACTTTTCCAAGGAAGCTTTTATGCCGGACGCCTCGTCCCTCAACGCTGCATTCATGGTGGTCCAGAGCAATAGCCTGGACGAGCTGCGCAGCCTGGTGGTCAGCATCATGCGGCGCTACCCATTGGCTCCCTTGGAGAATGAAATCGCTCTGGTCCAAAGCAACGGTATCGCCCAATGGCTCAAGCTGGCATTGGCAGAAGATCCTGAAGAGGACGATCTCGGTGGTTGCGGAATAGCCGCTGCCATCGATGTGCAGCTTCCAGGCAGTTTCATGTGGCAGCTCTACCGTATGGTGTTGGGCCGAGATGAAATCCCCGCCACATCCCTGCTCGACAAAGCTCCCCTGACCTGGCGGCTGATGCGCCTGTTGCCGCAAGTGATTGATCGCCCCCATTTCGAACCGCTACAACGCTTCCTCACCCATGACACCGACTTGCGCAAGCGCTACCAGTTGTCCGAGCGCCTGGCAGACCTGTTTGACCAATATCAGGTGTATCGGGCCGACTGGCTCGAAGATTGGGCCGAGGGCCGGCATCAGTTACGTAATGTTCGAGGCGAGATAAAGCCACTGCCTCCAGTCAGTTGCTGGCAGGCTGAACTGTGGCGTGCTCTTTTGGAAGATGTCGGTGAGCAAGGCATGGCCCAGAGCCGCGCCGGTGTCCATCAACGATTTATCGAGTGCATAAATTCCCTCGAACACGCACCAGCAGGACTACCCTCGCGGGTGATCGTGTTCGGTATATCCTCGTTGCCCGCCCAGGTGCTTGAAGCGTTGGCCGGACTCGCACGTTTCAGTCAGGTGCTGCTGTGTGTACACAACCCTTGCCGACACCACTGGGCCGATATCGTCGCCGACAAGGATCTGCTGCGTCATCAATACAAGCGTCAGAGCCGCAAGAACGGCATGCCGGTCGTACTCGATCCTGAAACGTTGCACCAACATGCTCATCCGCTGCTCGCCGCCTGGGGCAAGCAAGGCCGCGACTATATCAACCTGCTCGACAGTTACGATGACCCCAACAGCTATCGCGCGGCGTTTCGTGACGGGCGCATTGATCTGTTCAGCGAAAATCAGCCACATAACATGCTCAACCAACTTCAGGACGACATCCTCGAGTTGCGGCCACTCAATGAAACGCGTGAGCGCTGGCCTGCCGTTGACTTGACGCAGGATGGGTCGATCCGCTTCCACATAGCCCACAGTGCCCAGCGCGAAGTGGAAATCCTTCACGACCAGTTACTCGCACGCTTCAGCGCCAATCCGGATCTGCGCCCACGAGATGTAATTGTGATGGTGCCGGACATCGACAGCTATGCGCCGCATATTCGGGCGGTGTTCGGGCAACTGGATCGACATGATCCACGCTTCATTCCATTTACCTTGGCCGACCAGGGCCAGCGGGGCCGCGATCCGTTGCTGATTGCTGTCGAGCACCTGCTGAAGCTTCCCGATAGTCGTTTCCCGGTGAGCGAGATCCTCGATCTGCTCGACGTCCCTGCGTTGCGCGCCCGATTTGGCGTACAAGAGCGTGATTTGCCTACTCTGCATCGCTGGATCGAAGGAGCAGGCGTGCGCTGGGGAATGAACGCCGGGCAACGTGCGGGACTGGGCTTGCCGGATGAGCTTGAACAGAACAGCTGGCATTTCGGTCTGCGGCGAATGTTGCTGGGGTACGCCGTCGGCAGCTCCAGCGCCTGTGCCGGTATCGAACCCTACGATGAAATCGGTGGTCTGGATGCTGCGTTGATCGGCCCGTTGGTAGCTCTGCTCGACGCATTGGAACTGGCCCATCACGAACTCACTCAAGTCGCTCAGCCCAAGGTGTGGGGCCAGCGCCTGCAAATCCTGATGCAGCTGTTTTTCAAGGCCAGTAACGAGCACGACGATTATCTGCTCACGCAACTTGAGGAGTTGCGCGAAACCTGGCTGCAGACCTGTGAATCCGTTGGGTTGGTCGATGAATTGCCGCTGACGGTGGTTCGCGAAGCCTGGCTCGCGGGGCTGGATCAGGGGCGTCTGTCCCAGCGTTTTCTCGCCGGCGCAGTAAACTTTTGCACGCTGATGCCCATGCGGGCGATCCCGTTCAAGCTTGTCTGTTTGCTGGGGATGAACGATGGTGATTATCCCCGGGCGCAACCCCCGCTGGATTTCGACCTCATGGGCAGTGACTACCGGCCAGGGGACCGTTCCCGGCGTGAAGACGATCGCTATCTGTTGCTCGAGGCGCTCCTGTCTGCGCGCGATCAGCTGTACATCAGTTGGGTCGGACGCAGCATTCGCGACAACAGTGAACGGCCTGCTTCAGTGCTGATCGGGCAGTTGCGCGATCACCTCGCCAGTGGCTGGCGGTCGCTCGATGAGCATCAGGATCTGTTGACCTCCATGACCGAGGAGCATCCCCTGCAACCGTTCAGTTCGCGCTATTTCCATGACGGCGATCAACTATTCAGTTATGCCCGTGAATGGCAGGTTTTGCACCAGGTGCATGCGCCACAACATGAGACGGAGCTACTCGCGCCCCATGTTCAGGAGGAGCCGCTGAGTCTGGCTCTGCTGCAGGATTTCTTGCGTAACCCGGTCAGGCACTTTTTCACGCAGCGCCTCAAAGTGTACTTCGAGGCCGCCGAGGCGCCCCTGGCTGACGAAGAACCGTTCGTGCTGGACGCATTGCAACGCTACACACTGAGCGACAGCCTGCTCAACGCCGCACTCCGGCAGCCCGACAATATCGATCGGGCACTCGAAGATCAGGCGCGGCGTTTGCAAAACAGCGGATTGCTGCCCATGGCCGGCTTCGGCGAATGCCTGCAACGAGAGTTGATCGAGCCGTTACCGGACTTGCTGCAACGTTACCAACACCTTCTGGCGTTATGGACGACACCATTGACCAGCGCGCTCCCGGTCAGTCTTGAGTTGCAGGGCGTGCGTGTTGAAGGCTGGCTCACCGGTTTGCATCAACGCGCTGACGGTGGCGTGTTGTCGGTCACGACCATTCCCAACAGCATCGGCTCGATCAAAAGTCGAAAATGGCATCGGTTGATCAAGCCGTGGGTCAATCACCTGGTGGCCTGCGCCAGCGAACTTATCCTGACCACGGCACTGGTGGCGAGTGACGATACGCTGCTGCTTGAGCCGCTGGAGAAGGATCGAGCGGTTCGTTTTCTGGGTGATCTGCTGCTCGCCTGGCAGGCCGGCATGCGCCAGCCGCTGCCGATCGCGGTCAAGACGGCCTTCGCCTGGCTTGCGCAGACTGATCCGCTCAAGGCTGAGGCGGCTGCCAGAAAAGCCTACGAAGGCGACGGCCAGACCAGTGAAGGTGAGCGCCGTGAAAGCCCTGCGCTGTCACGCCAATTCGCTGACTTTGACGCATTGAGTGCCGACGAAACATTCTCCGGTTGGTGCGACGCGTTGTATCGCCCCCTGTTTGAAGCGCCATGGCGCTCGTTGGCCAGCGAAGGGGCACGCGCATGAGTACCAAAACACCGCTGGCTCTGGCCTTCCCACTGCACGGCAGTCAACTCATCGAAGCCAGTGCGGGTACCGGCAAGACCTTTACCATTTCTGCTCTCTATCTGCGGCTGATCCTTGGCCACGGCGGCGAATCGAGCGGCTTCGGCCGTGAATTGCTGCCCCCGCAGATACTTGTGGTGACCTTCACCGATGCCGCCACCAAGGAGCTGCGTGAAAGAATCCGTACGCGGCTGGCCGAGGCTGCGCGGTTTTTCCGTGAAGAAACCCCGGCGCCGGACGGCTTGATTGCCGAGCTGCGCGAGCAGTTTGACCCGGCACAATGGCCCGGTTGCGCCAATCGCCTGGACATCGCCGCGCAATGGATGGATGAAGCGGCCGTCTCCACCATCCACAGTTGGTGCCAGCGCATGCTGCGCGAACACGCGTTCGACAGCGGCAGCCTGTTTACCCAGTCCCTGGAAACCGATCACAGCGATCTGCTCGGTGAAGTACTGCGCGATTACTGGCGACTGTTCTGTTACCCGATGCAGGGCGACGCGCTGAACTGGGTTCGCGCTAACTGGGGCGGGCCGGCAGCGTTGTTGCCACGAGTGCGCGGCCTGTTTGGCAGTGAGCGCGACAGTGATGACGGCAAGGCCCCTGCAGAATTGATCAATGAGTGTCTGCAAGAACGGCGTGCCGCGTTGCTCGAGCTGAAGATGCCGTGGCGTCAGTGGGCCGATGAGCTGCTGGTGATCTGTCACGAAGGCGTTGCGAGCAAAGCCGTCGATGGACGCAAGATGCAGGCGCGCTACTTCGAGCCCTGGTTCGAGAAACTCAAGGCGTGGGCCGAAGACGAGGCCATGGAGCAACTGGACATCGGCACCGGTTTCACCCGATTGACCCCTGACGGAATGGCCGAAGCCTGGAAGGGCCAGGCACCGAGTCATCCGGGTCTCGACGCGATGCCGGGGCTCAAGTCGAGCCTCGACGCGCTTCCCACCCCCGATGCCGCCGTATTGCAACATGCGGCGAGATGGGTGGGCGCGCGTTTTGAGGAAGAGAAGCGTCGTCGTGCGGAAATGGGGTTCGACGACATGCTGTTGCGCCTCGATGCGGCGTTGCAATCCGACAGCGGCGAGCGCCTTGCTGCGGTGATCCGCGAGCAGTTTCCGGTTGCTCTGATCGATGAGTTTCAGGACACCGACCCGGTGCAATACCGGATCTTCGAGAGCATCTACCGCATCGAGGACAACAGTCCGGATACCGGTCTGTTCCTGATCGGTGACCCCAAGCAGGCGATCTACGCGTTCCGTGGCGCCGATATCTACACCTACCTGCGTGCGCGTCAGGCCACTGCCGGCCGCCTGCATACGCTGGGCACCAACTTCCGCTCCAGCCATGGCATGGTCAACGCGGTCAATCACGTATTCGAACGCGCCGAGTCCCGCGAGCAGGGACGCGGCGCGTTTTTGTTTCGGGAAAAAAACGGGGAAAACCCGGTGCCGTTCCAGCCTGTTGAGTCTCAGGGGCGTAAAGAGCGGCTGCAGATTGCGGGGCACGATGTCGCGGCACTGAATGTCTGGCACCTGTCGACGGATCAGCCGCTGTCAGGCGCGGTCTATCGCCAGCAATTGGCGGCGGCCTGTGCCAGCGAAATTACTGCGTTGCTCAATGGCGGGCAAACCGGTGCGGCGGGATTTGTCCGCGACGGAGAAGACTTCAGAGGCTTGCGACCCTCTGACATTGCGATTCTGGTACGCGACGGCAAAGAGGCCCAAGCCGTACGCGCAGAACTCGCGGCCCGTGGCGTGCGCAGCGTTTACCTGTCGGACAAGGACTCGGTGTTCGCCGCCCAGGAAGCGCATGACCTGCTCTCCTGGCTCAAGGCCTGCGCGGAGCCGGATGTCGAGCGCTCTCTGAAGGCTGCGCTGGCTTGCATCACCCTCAATCTGCCGTTGGCTGAACTGGAACGTTTGAATCAGGACGAGTTGGTCTGGGAAGCCCGGGTCATGCAGTTTCGTGGCTATCGCGAACTGTGGCGCAAGCAAGGTGTGTTGCCGATGTTACGGCGCCTGCTGCACGACTTTCACCTGCCGCAGACCCTGATCGCACGCAGTGATGGCGAGCGGGTACTGACCAACCTTTTGCACTTGTCGGAACTGATGCAGCAGGCTGCCGCTGAGCTTGATGGCGAGCAAGCGCTGATTCGTCATCTGGCCGCGCTTCTGGCGTTGTCCGGTCAGGCCGGCGAAGAGCAGATATTGCGTCTGGAGAGTGACGAGCAACTGGTCAAGGTCGTGACCATTCACAAGTCCAAGGGGCTTGAGTATCCACTGGTGTTCCTGCCGTTCATCTGCTCGGCAAAACCGGTGGATGGCAGTCGCTTGCCGCTGCATTACCACGATGCCTCCGGCGAAGCCCAGGTGACACTGAAGCCGACCGCCGAATTGATCGCCCTGGCGGATGACGAGCGTCTGGCCGAGGACCTGCGTCTGCTCTACGTCGCCCTGACTCGCGCGCAACATGCCTGCTGGCTGGGTGTCACGGACCTCAAACGCGGTAATAACAACGGTTCGGTGCTTCATCTTTCGGCGCTTGGCTATCTCCTGGGTGGCGGCGCAAGGCTGGATGAGTCAACCGGTCTGAGCAGCTGGCTGCAGGATTTGCAACAGAACTGCACGGCCATCAGCTTGGGGGAGTTGCCTCAAGCCACTCAGGAGATCTACCGGCCCGAGCGTAACGAAGCGATCCTCAGCGCTACATTGGTGCCCAAGCGCAAGGCCAGCGAAAACTGGTGGATTGCCTCCTACAGTGCTTTGCGCATCAGTGACGTGTTGAGCGTGGGCAGCGATGAGGCGCCGGACAGTCCACAAGCGCAAAAGCTGTTTGATGATGAGCGTCTCGACCCGGATGCGCCACGCGAGATCGTGGCCGGTGGCGCCGATATTCATCGTTTTCCTCGCGGTCCGAATCCAGGAACCTTTCTTCATGGTCTGCTCGAGTGGGCCGGAGACGAAGGTTTTGCCGTTCCTTTTGAAACGCTCAAGGATGCGATTGGCCGACGCTGCAACCTGCGCGGCTGGGAAGGCTGGATCACCACTCTGAGTGACTGGCTGCAACACTTGCTCAAGTCGCCGCTACCAGCAGGTGGCGGACAGCCTCCGGTGGTTCTCGAGCAACTCAAACAGTACCGCGTGGAGATGGAGTTCTGGTTCGCCAGCCACAAGGTTGATGTTCTCAAACTCGATGAGTGGGTGCGCCAGTACACCCACAACGGTGTGGCACGAGTGGCCGCCGAGCCAGTACAGCTCAACGGCATGTTCAAAGGCTTCATCGACCTGACCTTCGAACACGAGGGGCGCTACTACGTGGCCGACTACAAATCCAACTGGCTGGGTGTCGACGATGCAGCCTATACCGAGCAAGCCATGGAGCGCTCGATCCTCGACAACCGCTACGACTTGCAATACGTGTTGTATCTGCTGGCGTTGCATCGGCAACTGAAGGCGCGGTTGTCTGACTACGATTACGATCGGCATGTCGGTGGTGCGTTGTATGTGTTTCTGCGGGGGACCCGGGCAGACAGTCGCGGCGTGTATTTTGCGCGGCCGCCGCGCGAACTGATCGAGCGCCTGGATCGTCTTTTCCAGGGTAAGCCGGAACCCAAGGCCGAACCCGCATGGGAACAGGGAGTCCTGCTATGAGCCGTACCTTCGCCGATCTGTCATCGGCTATCGACAACCCGTCGAGCCTGGCGCCACTGACCAGTGCCTCGGATCTGCTGATCTTGCTTGATCGCTGGGTCGAGCGAGGCTGGCTTCGTTCGCTGGACAAGGCCTTTATCGGTTTTCTGTACGAACTCGCACCCCAGTCCGATCCACTGGTGTTGCTCGCTGCCGCACTGACCAGCCATCAACTGGGTCACGGACATGTCTGCCTCGACTTGTTCGAAACCCTCAAGGCCCCGGATTTCGCCCTGTCTTTACCTCCTGAAGGCGATGAGCAAAGTGATGTCTTGCTCCTGCCGTCGCAGTTGCTTGAAACGCTGGATGGCGCCCATTGGTGCAAGGTGCTGGCGGGCAGCGCTCTGGTTGCACTGGCTGCGGACAGTAGCGAAGCGGCGCATCAGCGACCGTTGGTGCTGTCCGGCAAGCGTCTGTACCTGCGGCGCTACTGGGCCTATGAGCGGCGTATCGATGCGGCGTTACGCACACGTCTGGCCCAAGGCGAAACGCCGCCGGATGACTTGCCCCAGCGTCTCGATGAATTGTTCGGCCCCGCCAGGCCCGGAGCAGTGATCGACTGGCAGAAACTCGCCTGCGCGCTTGCCACTCGGGGAGCCTTCAGCATCATCACGGGCGGCCCGGGAACTGGCAAAACCACCACGGTGGTGCGTCTGCTCGCGCTGCTTCAGGCGCCGGCGGTGGAAGCCGGTCAGCCGTTGCGCATTCGTCTGGCGGCGCCCACGGGCAAGGCTGCTGCGCGGTTGACCGAGTCCATCAGCCAGCAAGTGCAGTCGCTGAAAGTCACCGAAGACGTGCGCGAGAAGATCCCCTGCGACGTGACCACTGTCCATCGTTTGTTGGGCAGCCGGCCCGGCACCCGACACTTCCGCCACCATGCCGGCAACCGCTTGCCGCTGGACGTGCTGGTGGTCGATGAAGCTTCCATGATCGACCTGGAAATGATGGCTAACCTGCTCGATGCGTTGCCGGCGCATGCGCGTCTGGTGTTGCTCGGTGACAAGGATCAACTCGCCTCCGTAGAGGCCGGGGCGGTGCTCGGCGATTTGTGCCGCGATGCCGAGGCGGGCTGGTACAACCCGCAGACCCGGCAGTGGCTGGAGTCGGTCAGTGGAGAGTCCTTGCAGGACAGTGGCTTGCACGAGGACCGCGACGGCTCGCATCCGCTGGCGCAGCAACTGGTGATGCTGCGCCATTCCCGACGCTTCGGTGAAGGCAGCGGCATCGGTCAGCTGGCGCGGCGGGTCAATCAGCAGTTGCCGGAGGAGGCGCGCCAGTTGCTGGCGGCCGGTCACTATGATGACGTGTTTTCCCTGCCGCTCAAGGGCGAACACGATCACACGTTCGAGCGGCTGCTGCTCGACGGTCATGGGGAAGGTCCAAAGGGTTATCGCCACTATCTGAATATCCTGCGCCAACAACGCCCGCCAGCGGAAAGACCGCTGGAGCATCCGGACTGGAGCAACTGGGCGCGGGAAGTGCTGCAGGCGTTCGACACCTTCCAGTTGTTGTGTGCCGTGCGCAAGGGGCCTTGGGGCGTTGAAGGGTTGAATTTGCGGATCACCGAAACGCTGGTCAAGGCACGCCTGATCGAGCATGACCAGCAATGGTACGAAGGCCGGCCGGTGCTGATGACGCGCAACGATTACGGTCTGGGTCTGATGAACGGCGATATTGGCATCGCCCTCAAGTTGCCCGAGCGCGAAGGCCCGGACGCCGGCAAACCGGTGCTGCGCGTGGCCTTTCCGCGTAACGACGGGCAGGGCGGTGTGCGTTTCGTGCTGCCGAGCCGGCTCAACGACGTGGAAACGGTGTACGCGATGACGGTGCACAAATCCCAGGGCTCCGAGTTCGCCCACACCGCGCTGATCCTGCCGGACGCCTTGAATCCGGTGTTGACCAAGGAATTGATCTATACCGGTATTACCCGGGCCAAACACTGGTTCACTTTGATCGAACCCCGGGCCGGCGTGTTTGAAGAGGCGGTGCAGCGCAAGGTCAAGCGCCTGAGCGGATTGATGCTGGAACTGGAGGAAGGTGGCGAGGTTCGGGAATGAAATAGCCTGATGTTCGGTGCCGATTACTGACCAACTGGTCAGCAGCTGCTGTCTCGCTGGTGTTACTGCGCTGTGCTATCGTTGCGGCATCATTTCGGTACGATCCAAGAGAATCCCTGCATGAAGGTGGCTGTCTGGGCGACAGAGCGCGTGGTTCGCTGCAAGCACGCATTGCTTGTCGGTCTGCTCTGTTTGCTGACCGGCGCCGCCATGGCGCAGGCACAGACGCCGGTGGGCATGGCCGAGCAGCGCGCCCAGTCGGTGACGCAGGTTGTGCTGGGCATCCTCAGTTACGCGCGCTGGCCGGTGGAACCCGCACAATTGCGCCTGTGCATCGTCGGCCCCACCGAATACACCGATGACCTGGTCAAAGGCACTACGCAAGCCACCGGTCGTCCGGTGGCTGTGCGCCGACTGCTGGCCGACAACCCGGCGATCGTCAGCGAATGCGATGCGGTGTACATCGGCAAACTCACCGCAGATGAACGCAGTCGGCTGTTCACCTCATTGATCGGCCATCCGGTGCTGAGCATCAGCGAAGGTGGCGATCAGTGCACGGTCGGCAGCCTGTTCTGCCTGCGGGTCGGCGATCAGCAGGTTTCCTTCGAGGTCAATCTCGACTCCGTCGCCCGCAGCGGTGTACGCATCCACCCGAGCGTACTGCAGTTGTCGCGCCGCAAACCGGCGGCACCATGAAGCTGTTTCGTTCCAGGAGCCGCCCGACACTGGGCTCGGTCATCGGCCGCGGCCATTTGATTGTCGCGCTGGTGGCCGTGACGATGGCCAGCGTGTCGCTGACCCTGCTGGGCGTTCTCGCGCTGCGGGTGTACGCCGATCACAACCTGCATCTGATTGCACGTTCGATCAGCTACACCGTGGAAGCGGCGGTGGTGTTCAACGATAAGGACGCCGCCACCGAAGCGCTGGCCTTGATCGCGTCCACCGAAGAGGTGGCGGATGCCCAGGTGTTCGACACACAGGGGCAGTTGCTGGCGCGTTGGCAGCGGCCCGAAAACGGTCTGTTTTCCCAACTGGAAATGCAGGCTGCCCGGACCATTCTGGAAAAGCCGATCAGCCTGCCGATCGTGCATCAGGATCGTGAAATCGGACGCATCCTGCTGGTCGGTCACGGCGGTAGCCTGATGCGCTTCTTGCTCAGCGGTCTGGCGGGGATCATTCTCTGCACCGCAATCAGTGCCTGGGTCGCGCTGTATCTGGCGCGCCGACAGCTGCGCAGCATTACCGGCCCGCTTCGCAGCCTCGCGGCGGTGGCTCATGCCGCCCGCAGCGAGCGTGCGCTGGATCGCCGGGTACCACCGGCGCAGATCGCCGAGCTCGACAACCTCGGCAACGACTTCAATGCCCTGCTCGATGAACTCGAATCCTGGCAGACCCATCTGCAAAGCGAGAACGAAACCCTCGCCCATCAGGCCAGCCACGACAGCCTCACCGGTTTGCCCAACCGGGCGTTTTTCGAGGGACGATTGATTCGCGCCTTGCGCAACGCCGGCAAGCTCAATGAGCGGGTGGCGGTGCTGTTTCTCGACAGCGACCGCTTCAAAGGCATCAATGACAACTTCGGTCACGCCGCTGGCGACGCGGTGCTGGTGGCGGTCGCCAATCGGATCCGCGCGCAACTGCGTGAAGAGGATCTGGTGGCGCGGCTCGGCGGCGACGAGTTCGCCGTACTGCTCGCGCCGCTGCACAAGATCGAGGACGCCGAGCGCATTGCCGACAAGATTCTCGCCAGCATGGACATGCCCATCGCGCTGCCGGGGGATACCAGTGTGGTGACGTCGCTCAGTATCGGCATTGCCGTTTTCCCTGATCATGGTGTCACGCCAGGTGCCTTGCTCAACGCCGCCGACGCCGCGATGTATCAGGCCAAGCGCCTGTCGCGTGGGGCTCAATTCACTGCCGGGTCGGAGAGCCCGGTCGTCAATCTGCAAACCAGGAGCTGATTCCGTGTTCACATTTCCCGCTCGACTGTTTTCCGCCTTGCTGATGATCGCCGTACTGGCGCTGACCGGGTGCCAGACCGCACCGCAAAAAGGCCTGACCCCGGCGCAGATCGCCGTCCTCAAACAACAAGGCTTCGAAGCGACCGACGAGGGCTGGGAGTTTGGCCTGTCCGGCAAAGTGCTGTTTGGCAGCGATATCGAAAGCCTGAACAACCAGAGCACCGAAATCGTCGAACGCATCGGCAAGGCACTGCTCGGCGTCGGTATCGAGCGGGTGCGGGTCGACGGTCATACCGATGCCTCGGGCAAGGAAACCTACAACCAGCAACTGTCGCTGCGTCGGGCCAAAAGCGTGGCCAAAGTGCTGACCACCGTCGGTATGAAGGAAGAGAACATTCAGCTGCGCGGACTGGGCAGCAGCGAGCCGGTGGCGTCCAATGACACTGCCGCCGGACGCACCGAGAATCGCCGGGTGTCGATTGTGGTCAGCGCCGATTAATCGGCAAACCGCATCTCGCGGGTCTGCCCCATCAGCAGACCCTGATTACGCTCGGTCACCTCACGGATGTAATCCCACAACAGGGTGATCCGCTTGAGCTTGCGCAGGTCTTCCCGGCAGTACATCCAGAACTGCCGGGTGATGTCGATTTCTTCGGGCAGCACCGGCAGCAGGCGCGGATCCTGCGCCGCGAGGAAGCACGGCAGAATCGCCAGTGAACGCCCTTGCTGCGCCGCGACGAACTGCGCGATCACGCTGGTGCTGCGCAGGTTTGCGCTGGCGCCGGGCAGCACGTTCGCCAGGTACAGCAGCTCCGAGCTGAACGCCAGGTCATCCACATAACTGATGAATTGATGCTTGCCCAAATCGGCCGGGCGGCGGATCGGTGGGTGTTGATCGAGGTAGTCCTGGGTTGCGTACAGCTGCAAGCGGTAGTCGCAGAGTTTGCAGCACACGTACGGGCCGTGCTCCGGGCGTTCCAAAGCGATGACGATATCGGCCTCGCGCTTGGACAGGCTGATGAAGTGCGGCAGCGGCAGGATGTCCACCGAGATCGCCGGGTAGGCGTCGACGAAGTGGCTCAGCTGCGGGGTGATGAAAAAACTGCCGAAACCTTCGGTGCAGCCCATGCGTACATGCCCGGAAAGTGCCACACCAGAGCCCGAGACCTGCTCGCAAGCCATGTGCAGCGTGCTTTCAATCGACTCGGCATAGCCCAGCAAACGCTGGCCTTCAGTGGTCAGGACAAAACCGCTGGTGCGCGATTTTTCGAACAGCAATGTACCCAGCGCCGCTTCCAGCGAACTGATGCGTCGCGACACGGTGGTGTAGTCCACCGCCAGGCGTTTGGCCGCGGTGCTGGCCTTGCGGGTGCGGGCGACTTCGAGGAAAAACTTCAGGTCGTCCCAGTTCAGCGACCCCAGGGAGGTGATGTTTTTTTGCATGATGGACGGGCTTATATGTGCGTTCTTATTAGAAGTTTGCACATCTATACTCCAAAAACAGTCCGACAACCAATTCGCGACACACGCCTCATCTCAAGGCGAACCCTTTCGCCTTGGCTCCTACGATAAAAACAAGTTTCGGAGACCAGCATGAACGCATCGCTTACGCCCAACGAAACCACGGTCCAGAAGGTCAAGTTGCTGATCGACGGCGAGTGGGTCGAATCGCAGACCACCGAATGGCACGACATCGTCAACCCGGCGACCCAACAAGTGCTGGCCAAGGTTCCGTTCGCCACTGCCGCTGAAGTCGACGCCGCCATCAGTGCCGCGCACCGCGCGTTCCAGACCTGGAAACTGACCCCGATCGGCGCGCGGATGCGCATCATGCTCAAGCTGCAGGCACTGATCCGCGAGCACTCCAAGCGCATCGCCGTAGTTCTGAGCGCCGAGCAGGGCAAGACTATTGCCGACGCCGAGGGCGATATTTTCCGTGGCCTGGAAGTGGTCGAACACGCCTGTTCCATCGGCACCCTGCAAATGGGCGAGTTCGCCGAAAACGTGGCCGGCGGCGTCGATACCTACACCCTGCGCCAGCCAATCGGCGTGTGCGCCGGCATCACCCCGTTCAATTTCCCGGCGATGATTCCGCTGTGGATGTTCCCGATGGCGATCGCTTGCGGCAACACCTTCGTCTTGAAGCCTTCCGAGCAGGATCCACTGTCGACCATGCTCCTGGTGGAGCTGGCGATTGAGGCGGGCGTTCCGGCGGGCGTGCTCAACGTCGTGCACGGTGGCAAGGACGTCGTCGATGGCCTGTGCACCCACAAGGACATCAAAGCCGTATCGTTCGTTGGTTCGACCGCGGTCGGTACGCATGTCTACGACCTGGCTGGCAAGCACGGCAAACGCGTGCAATCGATGATGGGTGCGAAGAACCATGCCGTCGTGCTGCCGGACGCCAATCGCGAGCAAGCGCTGAATGCCTTGGTCGGCGCCGGTTTCGGTGCGGCAGGGCAACGCTGCATGGCCACCTCGGTGGTGGTGCTGGTTGGTGCGGCGAAACAATGGCTGCCGGATCTGAAAGCGCTGGCGCAGAAACTCAAGGTCAACGCCGGCAGCGAGGCGGGCACCGATGTCGGCCCGGTGATCTCGAAGAAAGCCAAGGCGCGGATTCTTGATCTGATCGAAAGCGGCATCAAGGAAGGCGCCAAGCTTGAACTCGATGGTCGCGACATCAAGGTGCCGGGTTACGAGCAGGGCAACTTCGTCGGCCCGACCCTGTTCTCGGGCGTGACCACCGACATGCAGATCTATACCCAGGAAATCTTCGGCCCGGTGCTGGTGGTGCTGGAAGTCGACACCCTCGATCAGGCCATCGCACTGGTCAACGCCAACCCGTTCGGCAACGGCACGGGCCTGTTCACCCAGAGCGGTGCAGCGGCGCGCAAATTCCAGACGGAAATCGACGTCGGCCAGGTCGGCATCAACATCCCGATTCCAGTGCCGGTGCCGTTCTTCAGCTTCACCGGTTCCCGTGGTTCGAAACTCGGCGACCTCGGTCCGTACGGCAAGCAAGTGGTGCAGTTCTACACCCAGACCAAAACGGTTACGGCGCGCTGGTTCGATGACGACAGCGTCAACGACGGCGTGAACACCACCATCAACCTGCGCTGAGGAATCGCCATGAAAATCGCATTTATCGGTCTGGGCAACATGGGCGCGCCGATGGCGCGCAACCTGATCAAGGCCGGCCATTCACTGAACCTGGTCGACCTGAACAAGACGGTGCTGGCGGAGCTTGAGCAACTGGGCGGCACCATTCGCGCCTCGGCCCGTGAAGCGGCGGAAGACGCCGAACTGGTGATCACCATGCTCCCGGCGGCGGTGCATGTGCGCAGCGTCTGGCTCGGTGAGGACGGTGTGCTGGCCGGTATCGGCAAAGGCGTGCCGGCGGTGGATTGCAGCACCATCGATCCGCAAACCGCCCGCGATGTGGCCGCCGCTGCTGCCAAACAAGGCGTGGCCATGGCTGATGCACCGGTCTCAGGCGGCACTGGCGGCGCGACCGCCGGCACGCTGACCTTCATGGTCGGCGCCACCCCGGAACTGTTCGCCACCCTGCAACCGGTGCTGGCGCAGATGGGCCGCAACATCGTGCATTGCGGCGAAGTCGGCACCGGGCAGATCGCCAAGATCTGCAACAACCTGCTGCTGGCGATCTCGATGGTCGGCGTCAGCGAAGCCATGGCGCTGGGCGATGCACTGGGGATCGACACCTCGGTGCTGGCCGGAATCATCAACAGCTCGACCGGGCGTTGCTGGAGTTCGGAAATGTACAACCCGTGGCCGGGCATCGTCGAAACGGCGCCGGCCTCGCGCGGTTATACCGGTGGGTTTGGTGCCGAACTGATGCTCAAGGATCTGGGGCTGGCCACCGAAGCGGCGCGTCAGGCGCATCAACCGGTGGTGCTCGGCGCGGTGGCGCAGCAGTTGTATCAGGCGATGAGCCAGCGCGGGGAGGGCGGCAAGGACTTCTCGGCGATTATCAACAGCTATCGCAAGCCACAGTAACTTGGACATCAATACTTTTTGTGGCAACGGAGACTTTGTGGTGAGGGGATTTATCCCCGATCGACTGTGTAGCAGTCGCAACCACTGAGCCTGCGTTTCAACTGACACAATGCGGGGGGCGCTTTGCGCCCATCGGGGATAAATCCCCTCGCCACAAATCTCACAGGCGCCACAACCATGGCGTCAGCCAGAATGCAGTAGGTGTTGCCGGGAAATCACGTCGGGTGGTTTCCCGGCTTTTTTGCATCAGGCGAAGACGAAATATTTGCGTACGGTCTCCACCACTTCCCAAGTGCCTTTCATCCCCGGTTCAACCACGAAGATGTCGCCGGCTCGCAGGTGGATTGGCGCCATGCCGTCCGGGGTGATGATGCAGTAGCCTTCCTGAAAATGGCAGTACTCCCACTTCACATAATCGACCCGCCACTTGCCCGGGGTGCAGATCCAGGTGCCCATGATCTTGCTGCCGTCTTCGCTGGTGTAAGCGTTGAGGTTGACGGTGTGCGGGTCACCTTCGAGTTTTTCCCATTTGCAGGCATCGAGTACCGGCAGCGGGTGGGTGTCGCGCAAAACGGTGATGGGGGCGGTCGCGGTCATGAGAACTCCGGGCAGTGGGCGGATGGCAAAGAAACCAACTCGCACCCTATAGCGCCCGGTTGCCGCTCAGTTGTCTGTGCTCGACATCGAGCTGCTCAGAAACGCGCAAACCGTCAAAGGTTTTCCAGCGGGCATTCGACCCGCGCCCGTTCAAGGTCGATTTCGAAACCTTCCAGTTGCGCGTATTGCCGCGTCAGCTCAGCGATGCTGCTGTTGATCTCGCGTTTTTTTGCCTCGATAGCCTGTTGGGCCAGATCCCATGGCATGGCCTCGCCATGATGCGCGGCAAGAATCGTCTGCAATTCCCGGAGCCTGAAGCCCATCTCTTTTGCGCATTTGATGAAGATCAGCAGTTCGATGCTTTGTTGGTCGTAGAGGCGATATTTACCTTGGCGCCGGGGCGCGGGCAGCAGACCGATCGACTCGTAGTGGCGAATGCTTTTGATGGTGGTGCCGGCACGTTGCGCGGCTTGGCCGATGTACATAAAAGTCCTTTTTCAATGTGAAACCGTGCGGCGCATTATCGACAGACTTAGCGGCGGGCGATAGCGTGCGCCTGTTGCAGCCAGCGCTGGCGCTGCCGGTCGCTGGACTCAAGCAGCGGGCCGAAGGTCAGCGTGCGCAGGGGGTTGATACCACAGAACTGCAGGGTGGTCTTGCGCACCTGATGCAGTCCCGGCATCCGGTAGATCCAGCGGTAATACCAGAGTGGCGTGTCCATCGTCACCAGCAAGTGCGCGGTGCGCCCCTTGAGCAACTGATCGGGAAAGGGTTTGCCTTTTCGGTATTTGAAGGCGAATCCCGGCAGCAACACCCGATCAAAAAAACCTTTGAGCAGCGCTGGAATGCCGCCCCACCAGATCGGGTAGACCAGCGTCAGATGTTCGGCCCAAAGGATGTCGGATTGCGCGCGGCTCAAGTCTTCTTCCAGCGCTTGAACCTGTTGATACCCCTGGCGCAACACCGGGTCAAAAGCCATCTCTCCCAAGCGTAGCTGACGCACCTGGTGTCCGGCATCGAGCGCTGATTGTGCATAGCGCTCGGCGAGTGCGGCGCAGAAGCTCGTCGCGCCGGGATGGCCGAGAATCAGCAGAATGCGTTTGCCCATGGTCATGCTCCTTGCCGTTGAACGCCAAGGATGAAGTCTGCCCCTCAGGGGAGAGTCAAGGCTTGCAGCAAGGCTTTGGCATAACCGGGCAGCGCGCTGAAGTCCCGGGCGCAGAGCATCAGGGTGCGGCGGGCCCATGGCTCGTTGAGGGTGATGCTGTTGAATGAGCGCGGCGTCGCGCGTTCAATGGCCGCCAGCGGCACGATGGCGAGGCCGGCGCCTCGGGCGACCATGCGCAGCACCCCTTCGAAACCGTCGGCGCGGATCCGCACCTGCATGCGCGAGCCGCTGTGCAGCGCTTGTTCTTCGAGGTAGATCGCCAGCGCGCTGTCGGTGCTCAGACCGACGAAATTGTAGTGCAAAGCGGCGCTGAAACTGACCTCGGCGGCGTCGGCCAGTGGATGTCCGTGCGGCGCGATCAGTCGCAACGGGTCGTCGCGAAACGGCTGGGTCTGCAGATCGGTGGTGTCCACTGCATCGGAGACGATGCCGATATCGGCTGCGCCCTGGCGCAAGGCGTGGATGATGCGGGCGCTGGGCAGTTCCTGCAGATCGATGTCGAGGTTGGGATGCTCGCGCAAAAAGTCCGCGAGCACTTCCGGCAGGTATTCGGTGATCGCCGTGGTGTTGCACAACAGTCGCACCTGTCCTTTGACGCCCTGCGCGTAGTCGGCCAGATCCTGCTGCATGCGTTCGGCCTGTTGCAGGAGGATGCGCGCGTGGTGGGCCAGTGCCTTGCCAGCGGGCGTCGGGCTCACGCCACGGCGGCCGCGCTGCAGGAACTCGGTGCCCAGCGAGGCTTCCATCGCGCGAATGCGCGCACTGGCGGCGGCGAGCGAAAGATGACTGCGGGCGGCGCCGGCGGTGATGTTGCCGCTTTCGAGGATGTGCAGATAGAGGCGCAGGTCGGTGAGGTCGAAGTGCATGGGGCAGCCTGTGGTTTTTGTGGTGTCTGGGCGGCCCTATCGCTGGCAAGCCAGCTCCCACAGGATTTTGTGTTGTGCACAAGTCCTGTGATCCACACTGAAACCTGTGGGAGCTGGCTTGCCAGCGATGAGGCCAGAAGTCTCAATCAAGCCTTCAGCCTCTTGTATTGGAAGAGGCAGCCTCAGTATATGGCAGATTTTCAGAGCACCTGCCAAAGCGCACAGTAGCGCCATGAACGCATTTGCAGACTTCTATCAAAACCTCGGCTTGGCTCTGTCCCTGCTGGTCATCGCCACTTTCATCATGGCCGGGCTGGTCAAAGGCGTGATCGGCCTCGGTCTGCCCACCGTTGCCATGGGCCTGCTTGGTCTGGCTATGGCGCCGTCGCAGGCAGCTGCGTTGCTGATCATTCCGGCGACGCTGACTAATGTCTGGCAACTGGCGTTCGGCGGGCATTTGAAAGGGCTGCTCAAACGCTTGTGGCCGCTGCTGCTGATGAACTTCCTCGGCACCGCCGTCGGCACGTTGTCGATTGGCATGGCGGGCGGGCATTGGGTGGTGCGTGGGCTGGGCGCGGCGTTGCTGCTGTATGCGTTGAGCGGGTTGCTGCTGCCGACGCTGCAGGTCAATCCTCGGCATGAACCGTGGCTGGGTCCGCTGTGCGGGCTGATCACCGGGGTTATCACTTCGGCCACCGGTGTGTTCGTGATTCCGGCGGTGCCGTACCTGCAGGCGCTGGGTTTGAGTCGCGATGAGCTGGTGCAGGCGCTGGGCCTGTCGTTCACCGTGTCGACCCTGGCGCTGGCCGGAGGCCTGTTCTGGCGCGGCGCACTGGGCAGTGGCGAATTAAGTGCGTCGCTGCTGGTGCTGATCCCGGCGATGCTGGGCATGTGGTTCGGCCAATGGCTGCGTCAGCGCATCAGTGCCGTGCTGTTCAAGCGGGTGTTCTTCATCGGACTGGGCGCACTCGGCGCCCATCTGCTGATCAGCGGCTAGCCGAAGAAGCGCTGAGCATGTCGATCCGACGGATATCGAAATCACGCTCCAGGTACGTCATGCGGTTGTCGAAAAACTCGCGCATGTGCGGCAGGTTCGAATGCACGTCGAGGTGCGCCTGGCTTTCCCAGATCTCGTAGAAGATGAACAGCGTCGGGTCTTCCTTGTCGCGCAGCATGTGGTACTCGATGCAGCCGGGCTCGGCGCGGCTCGGCTCGACATAGGCGCTAAACAGCGCTTCGAAGGCCTCGGCTTTTTCCGGGCGGGTCTTGGCATGCAGGATGAAACCGTGGCGTTCACTCATCAAAACAACTCCTCAAATGCAGATGGCCGGGAATGCTATTGCAACAATCGGCATTCGATTCGTGCTTTTTGATCAAATGTATTTTGCGCCGACGCGGCTTATTCCGCGCGAGATGGATGGTTAACCTGCCGCCATTCGTTTTCCCATCTTTCTCCAGCCCAATGGCTGCGCGAGGCGTTCCGATGAAAAAAGTGTTGTTGCTCAATGGTGGCAAGAAATTCGCTCACTCCGACGGTCGTTACAACGCCACCCTGCACGAAACCGCGCTGAGCGTGCTGGATCGTAGCGGTCTGGATGTTAAAACCACGTTCATCGACGAGGGTTACGACGTCGCTGAAGAAGTGGCCAAATTCCTCTGGGCCGATGTGATCATTTATCAGATGCCGGGCTGGTGGATGGGCGCGCCGTGGACGGTGAAAAAGTACATCGACGAAGTCTTCACCGAAGGCCACGGCAGCCTCTATGCCAGCGATGGTCGGACCCGTTCCGACGCGTCGCAGAAGTACGGCAGCGGCGGCCTGATTCAGGGCAAGCAATACATGCTGTCGCTGACCTGGAACGCACCGCAGCAGGCGTTCGATGACCCGAGCGATTTCTTTGAAGCCAAGGGTGTGGATGCGGTGTATTTCCCGTTCCACAAGGCCAATGAGTTTTTGGGCATGAGCGGGCTGCCGACGTTCCTCTGTGTGGACGTGATGAAGCGCCCGAACATCGAGAATGATGTGGCGCGGTATGGGCAGCATCTGAAAGAGGTGTTTGGTCTCAAGGCGTGAAGTGATTTCATGTGGTTACGGTTGTAACTGGGGTGAGGGTTTTAAATGTGGTGAGGGGATTCATCCCCGATGGGTCGCGCAGCGGCCCCCCGATCTTGATCTCGAAAAGCGGGGCCTGCTGCGCAGTCCATCGGGGATAAATCCCCTCGCCACAGGGGTGTTCTCTCTCCACAATGGATTTGTGCAGTTGATCAATAAGGGACACCCGTGAAAGCCAGATCCGATGAGTTGCAGATTTTCGTCTGCGTGATCGAGTGCGGTTCGATTTCCGCCGCTGCCGAGCAGGTCGGCCAGACCCCTTCGGCGGTCAGCCGCACACTGTCGCGGCTGGAAGCCAAGCTCGACACCACGCTGATCAACCGCACCACGCGGCGCATGGACCTGACCGAGGAGGGCAAGTATTTCTTCGAGCAGGCCAAGCTGATTCTCGATCAGATGGATGCGCTCGAAGAGCGTCTGTCCTCACGCCAGCAAACCCCGTCCGGGCGCCTGCGGATCAACGCCGCGTCGCCCTTCATGCTGCACGCCATCGTGCCGTACATCGACGAATTCCGTGGCCTGTACCCGGACATCCAGCTCGAACTCAACAGCAATGACCTGATCATTGACCTGCTGGAACAAAGCACCGACGTCGCCATCCGCATCGGCACCCTTGCTGACTCGACGTTGCATGCGCGCTCACTGGGTTGCAGCCCGTTGCTGATCGTCGCCAGCCCGGCCTATCTGGAAAAGCACGGCGCGCCGCAGCAGGTCGCCGACTTGAGCGAACACACCCTGCTTGGCTTCACCCACAACGAAGGCCTCAATCAGTGGCCGCTGCGTTACGTGCACGGTGACCGCTGGCCGATCACCCCGGCGATCAGCGCTTCCAGCGGCGAGACCGTGCGCCATCTGGCGCTGGAAGGGCAGGGCATTGCCTGCCTCTCGCACTTCATGACCATCGACGACATTCGCGCCGGGCGCCTCAAGGTGCTGCTGGCGGAATTCAACAGCGGCTATCGCCAGCCGATCAACGCGGTGTACTACCGGAACTCGCAACTGGCGCTGCGCATTCAGTGCTTCCTCGACTTCATCCAGAGCAAACTCGCGGCGTACGCCAGCGCCGATTTCAAGGGTTGATTCGTGATCCCTGCGCAACAGTGATTTGGGCGAGGGCGGGTTTTTCCATCGGGGTGACCGGTCGATACTCGCTGCATCACTTATTCACGCAGGGAGTTTCTCCATGAACGTATTCATCACCGGCGCTGCCGGGTTTATCGGCGGCTCGATCGCTGCCGGTCTGGTTCAGGCCGGGCACCGTGTCACGGGCCTGGTGCGCAGCGCCGAACAGGCCGATGAGCTGAAAGCTTTGGGCATCACCCCGGTGATCGGCACCCTCGAAGACAGCACATTGCTGGCTGAACAGGCCCGCGCCGCCGATGCGGTGATCAACGCCGCCAGCAGTGACCATCGCGGCGCGGTCGAAGCGTTGCTCGGTGCCCTGCGCGGTTCGAACAAAGTGTTCCTGCACACCAGCGGTTCGAGCATTGTCGGCGATGCTTCGGGCGGCAAGTCCAGCGACGTCATCTACTACGAAGACAACCTGCCGGAACCCACCGTCGACAAGGCTGCCCGTGTGGCCATCGACAACCTGATCCTCGCCGCCGCACAGGACGGCGTGAACTCGGCGGTGATCTGCAACACCCTGATCTACGGCCACAGCCTGGGCGTCAATCGCGACAGCGTGCAGTTGCCGCGCCTGCTCAAACAAGCACGCAAAAGTGGGGTGGTGCGCCATGTCGGCACTGGCCAGAATATCTGGTCCAACGTGCACATCGAAGACGTCGTCGCCCTGTACCTGCTGGCGCTGACCAAAAACGTCCCGGGCACCTTCTACTTCGTCGAAAGCGGTGAAGCCTCGTTCATCGACATGACCACTGCCATGGCCGAAGCGCTGAATCTCGGCGAGCCACAAGACTGGCCGCTGCAAGACGCCGAAGCGGAGTGGGGTTACGAAATGGCCAACTACGGCCTTGGCTCCAACAGCCGCGTACGCGGCAAACACGCTCGTGAACTGCTGGGCTGGGCGCCAAAGCGTACGTCGGTGGTGGAGTGGATTCGTAACGAAATGGTGTGAGTTAACGCTGCACCGCGTGAAGCCATTCGCGAGCAAGCCCGCTCCCACAGGTTAACCGCATTCTGGCTGACGGAATGCGATCAACCGGTGGGAGCGGGCTTGCTCGCGAAAGCGGTGGAACAAAAACAGAAAAGTTGAATGGCACGCCGTCATCGTCCGTTTTTTTGTCCCGGTAAACCCCCGCAAATACGCCGCATGCCAGTGGAATTTAATTTTTAGCGGGGGCTTCGCCGGGTGCTCGGGAAATTACCGGCTAGGCTGCTACCGCGATGAAACGAGGACGGCTGCGATGGATGTCGCCCTCCACGTATTGCAGGCATGAGGCCCGTGCAGCACGGCACCGCCCATGGAGTTTTCTGGCAAAAGGAATTTGCGATGGCGAGACACATTGATGCCTTCTCGTAAAGGCGTATTCCCCCGGCGGACCTACATGAATCCGCGATCTCTCGATGAGTAATGGTCGGCCATGACGGCCGGCATCTGTCATTGACTCTGGTTATTGCATTGCACGCTACGCGCGTGGGCGAAGCCGTCACCTCAATTGGCGAAAACAAGGAATAGTTATGATCATTTTGGGTATTACAAACAATGATTTGGCGGGTGCTTGCCTGGTACGTGATGGTCAGATTCTTTCAGCGGTCAGTGAAGAGCGCTTCACCCGCATCAAGGACCATAAAATCTGGCCGGCCAAGTCCATCGAGTTTGTGTTGAGCCAGGCCGGCGTGTCGCTGGAAGACGTCGATCATGTCGCCTATGGATGGAATGCCGGTTTCAGTGCCGACAAACATCTGGCGTTGTACTTCGATCGCATCGTCGAGGAAGTCAGGAGCAACCCCCAGGGCCTTGCGCAGTTCCGTCAGCGTGTGACCGATGAAATCAACAACGACAAGGCAAAGCGCGGCGAATTCGACCAGTTCATCGTCGACAACGGTCTGCAAGGCAAGGCGTACTACATTGATCACCACGAGTGCCATGCGCTCGGTGCCTATGTCTGCTCGCCATTCGAGGACGCGTTGACCCTGACGTGCGACGGACGCGGCGACTTTCAGTCGCTGACCGTCACCTGGTACAGCCCGTCAGAAACCACGGTGCTGCAACGCGAAACCAGTGTCGACAGCCTCGGTTATTTCTACGGCCGGATCACCCACCTGCTCGGTTACAAACCCAACCGCCACGAAGGCAAGGTCACCGGTCTGGCCGCATTCGGCGATCCGCAGAAACTGCTGGGCGTGATGCAGCAGATGATCCGTTTCGAAGACGGCCGCATCAAGGCGCGCTGCGGCGATATGTTCCTGCCGTCCTACAACACCTACAGCGAGCCGCTGGAAACCCTGTTTGCCCGGGAACCCCCCGAGGACATCGCCGCCGCTGTACAGCGTCACAGCGAAGACCTGCTGGTGGCCACCGTCAGCCATCATCTGGCCCAGCGCGGCAGTGCCAACCTGTGCCTGGCCGGCGGCGTGTTTGGCAACGTCAAACTCAACCAGCGTCTGCGTGAGATCCCGGGCGTCAAAGACGTCTACGTGCTGCCGTGCATGGGCGATGGCGGCCTGGCACTGGCTGCTGCGGTCGGTACCGCGTACCTGGAAAACGGCACCCGCTTCAAGAATCCGTCAATGATGCTTGGCCCGGAATCGCGCAGCGTTTCGCAGAACATCAACCTGATCAATCGCGACTACCCTGAACTCGGTTATCACACGCCGTCGAACATCATCGAGGTGTTGACCGAGGCCCTGACGGAAAATCAGGTGCTGGGCATGTTCAAGGGCAAGATGGAGTTCGGCCCGCGTTCGCTGTGCAACCGCAGCATCGTCTATCACGCGCAGGATGCCGAGGTGAACGACTGGCTCAACAAGCGCATGCACCGCACCGAGTTCATGCCGTTCGGCCCGGTCACCGCCATTGAGCAAGCACCGGCCTGCTACGTCGGTTGGGACGAGGAGCAAGTGGCCGCCGATACCATGACCATGACCTACGACTGCCATCCGCAATTTCGCGAGGCGAGTCCGGCCGTGGTGCACATCGACGGCACCGCGCGCCCGCAGATCATTCGCCCGCAGAGCGACCCGTTTATGCATCGCCTGCTGACGGCCTGGCACCAGAAAACCGGTCAGGCAGCCTTGATCAACACCTCGTTCAACCGCCATGAAGAGCCGATCGTGTGCTCTTCCCAGGACGCACTGGATGCGCTGAAAGAAGGCATGGTCGATCTGGTGGTCATGAGTGAATCGCTGATCGTCTGGCGCAAGGGCAAAAACAGCTTCACCCAGCAACGCTTCGAATAATGGATGGTATTCAGGGCTCCTGGGGAGCCCTGCTTCTGGAGTGTCAGGCGTATGGTTGACGAATGTATTTAATCTTTTTCGGGTTCTTTGCGGCGGAAGGGATCATCTATCCGTTCTGGCCGACCTGGCTGGATTCCCTGGGCTTCAGTGCCAGTGAAATCGGCTTGCTGATCGCCGCGGCGTATTGGCCGCAGGTGGTGACCGGGGTGCTGATCACCTATGTGGCCGACTGGCGCGTGGATCAGTTGCGACTCGCCGCTGTGCTGAGCGTTACCGCCGCGTTATGTACGTTGCTGTTCTACTTCATCCCGGCGCACTTATGGATGTTCGTGTGCCTGAGTGTGCTGTTTGGAGGGGTATGGATGGTGGTGTTGCCGCTGTCCGAGTCCTATCTGCTCAAGCGCGACAAACTGGCCCTGCAGAATTACGGTTGGGTGCGGGCGGTAGGCTCATCGGCCTTTATCCTGACCTCGACCCTCGGTGGTTTTCTGTTTGCGCAGTACAGCCAGTCGTGGGTGCCGCTGGTGATCGCAGCGAGCATGTTGATCACCGCTGTGGCGTGTCTGCGCCTGAAGCGCCAGGTGGCGCGGGCGCATCTGGCGCCGCCCGGCCCGGCGCGCAAACGGCCGGACTGGAAAGCGCTGTTGGCACACAAAAGCCTGCTGATCGCGATTGCCGCCGCCAGCTTAATTCAGTTGAGCCACACCCTGTACTTTTCTACGGCTTCGATCGGTTGGGGAGTGAAGGGCTTCTCTTCCTCAGCGATTGGCATGTTCTGGGCGGTGGCGGTGATTGCGGAAATCACCTGGTTCGCGCTCTCCAACAAGGTCCTGGCGTTTTGCGCGCCGTTGTCCCTGGTGATGTTTTCCAGTGTCTGTGCGGCACTGCGCTGGGCGCTGTTTTCCAACAGCGACGCGGTGTCGCTGATCCTGCTGGGGCAGTGTCTGCACGCGCTGAGCTTTGCCGCCTACCACGCGGCGATCATGCGCTTTATTCGCGACCAGGCACCGCAGGATATTCAGGTCTTTACTCAAGGGGTTTATTACTCCCTGGCGGTGGCGTTGCCCATGGGCCTGGCCACACCTTTCGCCGGCTACCTGTACCAGACCCGGCCGCAGTGGTCCTACTACGTGATGGCGCTGTTCGCGTTGGTCGGAACGGTGCTGGCGTTCATTGCTCATCAGAAAATGCGAAGTTCAACTCATGGCTCAACAAACGTTTACAGCCGTCTGCTTTGATATGGACGGCGTGCTCATTCAGTCGCGCGAGGTGATTGAACACGCCTGGACCACCGTGGCGCGCGAGTACGGGCTCAGCGTCGATCAGGCGTTCATTGACGAGCACATCCACGGCCGCCCCGGTGGTTACACCCTCAAGACCTTGTTTGCCGAGTTCGACGAAGCACAGCGGGTGGCGATCAAGCGTGAAGTCGACGCCATCGAGCAGGTGACGAACTGTGCGCTGGTGCCGGGCGTCGCGGCGTTGATCGCCCGACTCCGCGAGCACGCCGTGCCCTTGGCGCTGGTCACCAGCAGTTGGCGGGCGCGGGTCGGGCACGTTCTGCAGCAACACGACCTGACGTCGGCGTTCGACAGCATCATCTGCCGCGACGACGTACGCAGCGGCAAACCGGCCCCCGATCCCTATCGCCTGGCGGCGGCACAACTGGGTCGGCAAAGTGATGAATGCCTGGTGTTCGAAGACTCTGTCAGCGGCGTGCAGTCGGCGGTCAGCAGCGGCGCACTGTGCATCGGCATTGGCGACGACCCGACGCTGACCGCGCATGGTGCTGCAGGCGTGTATGCCGATTTCACTCGGCTTGCGCTTAGGCTCGACGGCAGGGGCGCGCACGGTTATGCCGATGGAGCGCTGTTCATCAACGCGCACCCGAGCCAGAGGTTTGCCCGGTCATGACATTGACGTTGCAGCACGCCAGCGTGCTCTGGAAATTCCTCGGTGCGGGGCGCCAACACAGCGCTTGTGAATTGATTGTGGTCTGCGGCTCCTACGACCTGCGGGTCTGCGATTACGCTTGCCAACTATTGAAAGACGGCGTGGCCCCCCACCTGTTGTTCACCGGCAATACCGGCAACTGGACCAGGCATTTGTGGGAACGCTCCGAAGCCGATATTTTTGCCCAACGCGCCTTGGCGCAAGGGGTGACGGCGCAGCAGTTCACCCTGGAAACCCGCGCGACCAACTTTGCCGAAAACATCGCGTTTGCCCGAGCGATGTTTCCCGACGTGCGTCGTGCGACGTTTCTGACCAAACCCAATTCGATCCGGCGCGTGGCGTTGACCCTGCCCGTGCAGTGGCCCGGACTGGAAGCCTTTGTGGATGCGCCGTCGTTCGATTTTCCTGATGACGTCAGCAACCTGATCGGGGTGCTGGGCCTGATCGACGAAATGGTCGGCGATGTGCACCGCATCATGGTTTACCCTGCGTTGGGTTTTCAGGTCGAACAGGCGATCCCCGAAGAGGTTCAGGTAGCCTGGCGGTATCTGGTGGAGCAAGGCTTCGATCACCATTTGATCAAGGGCAGGAGTTGACGCTGACTCCCGCCGGGAGACAGACATGCAGTACGACACGCTGATCCGCAACGCCACCGTCATCGATGGCAGCAACACCCCCGGCTACCGCGCTGATGTGGCGATTCTCAACGGGCGCATCGAACGCATCGGCGACTTGCGCGACGCCAGTGCGACCGAAGAAATCGACGCCGCCGGCCGCGTGCTCGCCCCGGGGTTCATCGACGTGCACACCCACGACGACACCGTGGTCATCCGCCAGCCGCAGATGCTGCCCAAGCTCAGCCAGGGCGTGACCACGGTGATCGTCGGCAACTGTGGGATCAGCGCCTCGCCGGTCAGTCTGAAAGGCGATCCGCCGGACCCGATGAACCTGCTCGGCAGCTCTGCCGCATTCGTTTACCCACGCTTCAGCGATTACCGCGCCGCCGTCGAAGCGGCGAACACCACGCTGAACGTCGCCGCACTGATCGGCCACACCGCACTGCGCAGCAATCACCTCGACGACATGTTGCGCACCGCCACGCCTGACGAAATCGCCGCGATGCGCGAGCAGTTGCGTGAAAGCCTTGAGGCCGGCGCGCTCGGTTTATCCACAGGCCTTGCGTACGCCAGCGCCTTTAGCGCCTCCACCGATGAGGTCAAACAGCTGACCGAAGAACTGACCGCGTTCGGCGCGGTGTACACCACCCACCTGCGCAGTGAATTCGAACCGGTGCTGGAGGCGATGGACGAAGCGTTCAGCATTGGCCGGCACTCGCAATCGCCGGTGATCATTTCCCACCTCAAATGCGCCGGTGTCGGTAACTGGGGGCGCAGTCCGCAGTTGCTCGCCTCGCTGGAAGCAGCGGCGAGAACCCAACATGTGGGCTGTGACTGCTATCCCTACGCGGCGAGCTCTTCGACGCTGGATCTGAAGCAAGTCACCGATGCTCACCGCATCACCATCACCTGGTCGACGCCGCATCCTGAAGTCAGCGGCCGCGAGCTGATCGACATCGCCGCCGGATGGAACGTGCCACTGCTCGAAGCCGCCAAGCGCCTGCAACCGGCGGGCGCGGTGTACTACGGCATGGACGAGGCGGATGTGCGAAAAATCCTCGCGCATCCATTGTCGATGGTCGGGTCTGACGGACTGCCGGAAGATCCGTTCCCGCATCCGCGCCTGTGGGGCGCTTTCCCACGGGTATTGGGACATTTCAGCCGTGATGTCGGGCTGTTTCCGCTGCATACGGCCGTGCACAAGATGACCGGTCTGTCGGCGGCACGGTTTGGCTTGACAGGGCGCGGCGAGATTCGTGAAGGCTATTGGGCGGATCTGGTGCTGTTCGATCCTTTGACGGTGCGAGATGTGGCGGATTTCCATGATCCGCAGCGGCCAGCGCAGGGGATTGACGGGGTGTGGGTCAATGGTGTGTTGAGTTATCGCGACGGACAGGCGAACGGTCGTCGGGAAGGACGATTTCTGGCGCGGGACGGGGATTTGCGTGCAGGGTTTCATTGATTGCAAAGCTCCTTGTAGGAGCTGCCGAAGGCTGCGATCTTTTGATCTGCGTCTCATAGTGGCATTCTGAGATTAAAGAATGTCGAAACCAAGCCGAATTGCTGACATCCAGCCCAGCTAAACTCTTGGGCCAACCAGTCAGGGAGCACCCCATGAGCTTCGGCAAAACCACCCCGATCCTGCGGATCTTCGATGAAGCCAAGGCGTTGGAGTTTTACGTCGACTTCCTCGGTTTCAAGATCGACTGGCAGCATCGCTTCGAAGCGAACTTCCCGCTGTATCTGCAGGTGTCCCGTGGCGAGTGCGTGCTGCACCTGTCCGAACATCATGGCGACGCGACGCCGGGCTCGGCGTTGCGCATCGAGACCGATGAGCTGGAGGCGTTCCAGCAGCAACTGGTGGCCAAGGACTACAAGTTCTCGCACCCACAGATTCAGGCGATGCCGTGGGGCAGTCAGGACATGACGATTGCTGATCCGTTTGGTAATCGGTTGGTGTTTACCAACGCGATCAGTGTTTGAACTGAGAAGAGCCCCTCACCCTAACCCTCTCCCAGAGGGAGAGGGGACTGACCGAGGTGTCTTGCGCTGTACATCGACCTGAATGATCCGCTGCGATTGTGCATTCACAGCAGCATTTTCAGGTCGGTGTGTCTCGCGAGCATCCCTCGATCGGCCCCCTCTCCCTCCGGGAGAGGGTTGGGGTAAGGGAAAAAGATTCACGCCATACAAAAAAGCCCGCTGCCAAACCACTAAGGTTTTGCCGCGGGCTTTTTCGTTACTCGGTTGGCACTAACTGATCCAGCACCCGATTGACGGCGATTTCCGCCACCATCACCACCTGCGCGATGCCTTGCAGGGTCTTGCGGTGCGAGCCTTCCAGCAGCCCGGCAAAGTCGTTGAGCATCACGGTGGCCGAGCCAAGGGATTCGCAGGCATCGGCCAGCAACGGTTCGGTGCCGCTGGCCGGGTTGGCCATGTAGAGACGATTGGGCTGGTACGGGGCGGCCATGATCGCGGGCCTCGGTGGGCCGAGGTAGTGGTCGAGGGCGCGCTCGGCGGCTTCGTGGAATTTTTTTGATTCGGGGGATTCGTAGGGGGAGGCCGGACCGGTGTCCGGTGGGTTTGGCGTAACTTTGAACATAGGCTGTGTTCCCGTCATTGAGCGCCAACCCTTTTGCTACTAAACGAAAGGGTGGCAGCTGTACGCAGGTTAGTAGACCGGGGAACTCAGCTTAAGCCGGCGCGCCGAAGCGCCCTACGTACAGCCACCATCAAGCTCAGGTATGCAGCACCTGTGATGAATGTACGACCAACCGAATTACCTCGGGCTACTAAACCCGATCACTGGAAATCAGTGACGGACTCAAGTTACCGACGGCCTCCAAGGCGCACAAGCCGGCGGATTCTGGCTTAGCCGTAGGCAGCGGCGCAAGGATTTGTAGGCAGTAGGGCGTAACACTGAGTGTCTTTAAACACGGGGGTTGCAGTGGGTTTATTGGGTTGCTGAAATTGAGGAATTGTCTGTCGGGTTTTTGGTGTGGCCACTGGCGCCATCGCTGGCAAGCCAGCTCCCACAGGGTTATGTGCGAGCCGCAGATTTTGTGTACGACCCGGTCACTGTGGGAGCTGGCTTGCCAGCGATGAGGCCAGAATAATCACCCGCGATGCATCTGCCGAAACTCCCCGGGCGGCATCCCGCGCCGGCTCTTGAACGTGCGATGAAACGACCGCGGCTCGGTAAACCCCAGATACTGCGCAATGTCCTGAATCGGCAACGTGCTGTTGAGCAAATAATGCTCGGCCAGCTCCTGACGCAAATCATCCAGTATCTGCTGATACGACGTCCCCGCCTGATGCAACTGGCGCTGCAATGTGCGCACCGACACCGCGAGCTGCTCGGCCACCTGTTCCTTGCGCGGCAAGCCTTCCTTGAGCAGTTGACGCAGGATGCTTTTGACCCGCTGTTCCAGCGACGCATCCTCCAGCGTCGCCATCAAACCCATCGCGTGTTCTTCCAGCGTACGCAGCAACTGCGCATCGGCCTGGCGCAGCGGTAATTGCAGATACGCCAGCGGCACGATCAGCGCCGAATACGCCTGCTCGAACAGCACCGGGCAATCGAAAAACGCTTCGTATTGCGCCTGACTGGCGTCCGTCGGGCATGGATGTTCCAGCCACACGGCGGCGGGTGACATCTGTGTGTCGGCAATCCAGCGTGCATATTGCAGCCAAGAGCCAAGAACGTTTTCCACCAGATGCCGGCGGATTCGCGGACGCTCGTAGCGGCAAGTCCAGATCAGATGCACGTGGCCGTCCTGCACCTCGGCGCGGCTGACGCCCATGTCGCCCACCAGTTTTTCGAACGGCATGATCCGGCTCATGGCATCGCCCAGGGTCGCGCAGTTCATGGTGATGTAACCGAGCACGCTCCAGGAGTTGGGCAGGACGAAATTGGCCGCGTTGAGACCAAACAGCGGATCGCCCGAGTGCTCGCAGAAATAATCGAGCAGGCGCTCATGGGTTTCGCCCGGCAGGCGCAGGCTGTTGTCGCTCAGTTGCTGCGCCTGCAATCCGGCTGCCGCCAGCGCCGGCTCGATGGCCATGCCCAGCTGCTCGGCATGGCGCACGTATTTGAGCAGCGGCGGAACCGAGGTGAAGCCGAGCGATTGCATGATCCGAATCCCTTGATCAAGGCCTGCGTGAGCGAATGAATGCCTGAAAGGTAATTTGAAACCCCGACTAAAGTAAATGGCTGGCACTTGCGCGACGTTTGACTCAATTGGCTACTCGAACTGGCCGGATGCGACCGTGACACTTTGCGGCCGCTGACTAGTATGGAGGCCTGCCACATCACTGATCAGACTGCATAAGAAGGACACACGCATGCGACGCTGGAACGGCTGGGGAGAGGCAACAACGGTGGTCGAGCTGCCGGCTCAGGGCGTGAGTTTTCTCCATGAACGACTGGGGGCCGGGCACGTGTTGCCCGATGCCACGCTGGAGTCGGCATTGGCACGGGTGCCGCTTTCGCGGCTGGCGGCGCACGCCTTGTACAGCGTCGACCCCCACGACCGTCTGCTGCACGCCCGGGGCCAGAGCCTGCCGGACTGGCTGGCGTTGCGCGAAGGCGCGCTGGGCAACTATCCGGATGCGGTGGCGTTTCCCGAAACTGCGGAGCAGATCCGCCAATTGCTGGCGCTCGCCCATGAGCAGGACCTGTGCCTGATTCCTTATGGCGGTGGCACCTCGGTGGCGGGGCACATCAACCCGCCGGATTCGACGCGACCGGTGGTGACCGTGTCGCTGGCGCGGATGAATCGCCTGATCGACCTCGACGAGCAGAGCCAACTGGCGACGTTCGGCCCCGGTGCCAGTGGCCCGCAAGTGGAAAGTCAGCTGCGCGCTCGCGGCTACACGCTAGGGCATTTCCCGCAGTCGTGGGAGTTGTCGACGCTGGGCGGTTGGGTGGCCAGTCGCTCCAGTGGTCAGCAGTCGTTGCGCTACGGGCGCATCGAGCAATTGTTCGCCGGCGGCACCCTGGAAACCTTTGCCGGGCCGTTGGAAATTCCGACCTTCCCAGCCTCGGCGGCGGGGCCTGATCTGCGCGAAGTGGTGCTCGGATGCGAAGGCCGTTTCGGGATCATTTCCGAAGTCAAAGTGCGGGTCAGTCCGCTGCCCGCCGATGAGCGTTTTTACGGGGTGTTTTTGCCCAGTTGGAGCAAAGCGCTGCAAGCGATCCGCCAATTGGCGCAGGCGCGAGTGCCGTTGTCGATGCTGCGCCTGTCGAACGCGGTGGAGACCGAAACCCAACTGGCGCTGGCCGGGCATCCGCAGCAAATCGCCTGGCTGGAAAAGTACCTGAGCCTGCGCGGTGCCAGTGAAGGCAAGTGCCTGCTGACCTTCGGCGTGACTGGCAATCGTCGGCAAAACGCGCTGTCGCTGAGCCAGGCGCGGCAGCATCTGAAAGCCTTCGGCGGTGTGTTCACCGGTACGTTGCTTGGCAAGAAGTGGGCGCAGAATCGCTTTCGTTTTCCCTACCTGCGCGAGAACCTGTGGAACGCCGGTTACGTGGTCGACACTCTGGAAACCGCCACCGACTGGAGCAACGTCGACCACCTGCTCAACCTGATCGAAAACAGCTTGCGTGATGCCTTGGCAGCGCAGGGCGAGCGGGTGCACGTGTTCAGCCATCTGTCCCACGTCTACGGCGAAGGTTCGAGCATCTACACCACCTACGTGTTTCGCCCGGCGGCGGATTATGCGGCGACGCTGGCGCGCTGGCAGGCGCTCAAGCACGCGGCCAGCCAGACCATCGTCGACAACCACGGCACCATCAGCCACCAGCACGGGGTCGGCAAGGATCACGCGCCGTACCTGCCGCGCGAAAAAGGCGCGCTGGCGATGGATACCTTGCAGGCGCTGAGCAGGCACTTCGATCCGGCCGGGCGCCTCAACCCCGGCACGCTGATGCAGGAGTGACGATCATGCACCCGGACTGGAACGCTGCGTGGCGCCAGCAAATTTTGCCGACATTGGCCGACGAAACCTGGGATCTGATCGTCATCGGCGGCGGCATCAGCGGTGCCGGAATTCTGCGCGAAGCGGCACGGCGTGGCTGGCGTTGCCTGCTGCTGGAGCAACGGGATTTCGCCTGGGGCACCTCCAGCCGATCGTCGAAAATGGTCCACGGCGGTTTGCGTTACATCGCCAAGGGCCAGTGGCGCCTGACCCGCGATTCGGTGCGCGAGCGTCAGCGCCTGCTCGACGAAGCGCCGGGGCTGGTGGAACCGATGAGTTTCATGATGCCGCACTATCGCGGCGGCTTTCCCGGGCCGCGTGTGCTCGGTGGCTTGTTGTCGGTTTACGACGCCTTGGCCGGACGCCGCAGCCATCGTTTTCATGACGCGCAACAACTGCGTTTTCTCGCGCCGGGGGTGAAGGAAAATCACCTGCTCGGCGGCACCTGTTTTGTCGATGCGCTGACCGATGACGCACGGCTGGTGATGCGCGTGTTAAGCGAAGCGCGAGCCGATGGCGCGGTAGTGCTCAACGGGGTGCGCGTCGAACATTTGCTGCGCGAAAACGGTCGGGTGTGTGGGGTGCAGATCGAGGACTGCGAAGCGGGTGGATCGCTGCAATTGCGTTGCGGCGTGTTGGCGGTGGCGACCGGAGCGTGGGCTGAGCGCCTGCGTTTGCCCGAGGCACCACGACAGTTGCGGCCATTGCGCGGCAGCCATCTGCTGTTGCCGGGCTGGCGTTTGCCGGTGGCGCAGGCCTTCACTTTTCTGCATGCGCGCGACCGTCGGCCAGTGTTCGTTTTTCCGTGGGAAGGGGCGACGGTGGTTGGCACTACGGATCTCGATCATCGTGAGGATCTGGATCAAAGCGCGAGCATCAGCACCGAAGAACTCGACTATCTGCTGGCGGCCTGCACGCAACAATTTCCGGGGGCCGAAGTGACGGCGAGCGATGTGCTGTCGACCTGGTCCGGCGTACGTCCGGTGGTGGGCAGCGCGGCGGGTGCACAGCAAGGCAAACCGTCGAATGAAACCCGTGAACATGTGCTGTGGCAGGAGCCGGGTTGCGTCACGTTAGCTGGCGGCAAACTGACAACGTTTCGCCCGCAAGCCATCGAAGTGCTCAAGGCTTGTGCCGATATGCTCGGTCGCTCTTTCGAAGATGATGCCGCGCCAGTGTTCGCACCGGTGCCGCCGCTGACGATTCCCGGACTCAGCCCGCAACAGTGGCGACGGCTGGCCGGACGCCACGGTCGCGACCTGCCGCGACTGGCGCAGCTGATCGCCGAGTTGGGCCGCGAAACGGTCGGCAACACCGACACCTTGTGGGCAGAACTGGCCTTCGCCTGTGAGGCGGAAATGGTTCTGCACCTCGATGATCTGTTGCTGCGCCGCACCCGACTGGGCCTGTTGCTGGTGCGCGGTGGCGAAGCGAATTTCGCCGCCATCCGCCAACTCTGCCAGCCACGCCTGGGCTGGGACGATGCACACTGGCAACAAGAGCTGCAGCGTTACCGGGCGTTGTGGCAACGTCACCACGGCCTGCCGGATGCCACGCCTTGAGGCCCCTTGAAGAGAGCGCCATGGATAACCACTCGAACAAGCGCTACCTGCTGGCGATCGACAACGGCACCCAGAGCGTGCGCGCATTGCTCTTCGATTTGCAGGGCAATCTGCTCGGTAAAGGCAAGGTCGAGTTGCAGGCGTACTACTCGACGCAACCGGGCTGGGCCGAACAGGACCCGGAATATTATTGGGCAAAACTCGGCGAAGCCTGTCAGCAGGTGTGGGCGCAAACCGGGATTGATCGCTCGCAGATTGCCGGGGTGTCGCTGACCACTCAGCGCGGCACGGTGATCAACGTCGATGCTCAGGGCAAGCCGCTGCGCCCGGCCATTCTGTGGCTCGATCAGCGTCAGAGCGAAGTGGAGGGCGGGATCAAAGGGCCGTGGGGCTGGCTGTTCAAACTGGTCGGCGCGCAGGCGACGGTGGATTACTTTCGCGCTCAGGCCGAGGCCAACTGGATCGCCAGACACCAGCCTGAAGTCTGGGCGGCGACCGACAAGTTTCTGCTGCTCTCGGGCTTTCTCACTCATCGTCTGTGCGGGCGCTTTGTCGACTCGGTGGGTTGCTGCGTCGGCTATCTGCCGTTCGACTTCAAACGGTTGAAATGGGCCGCGCCCAGTGACTGGAAATGGCAGGCGCTGGCGGTGCGTCCCGAGCAATTGCCGACCTTGCACAAACCCGGCGAAACCCTCGGCTACATCAGCGCCGAAGCTAGCCGTCACACGGGGATTCCCGAGGGTCTGCCGCTGATTGCCGCGGGCGCCGACAAGGCCTGCGAAGTGGTCGGCTCCGGCGTGGTCGAGACGAGCACGGTGTGCCTGTCCTACGGCACTACCGCGACGATCACCAGCACCCGTTCGCGCTATCTGGAAATCGTCCCGCTGATCCCGCCGTACCCCTCGGCGGTGCCGGATCAGTACAACTGCGAGGTGATGATTTATCGCGGTTACTGGATGGTCAGCTGGTTCAAGAACGAGTTCGGTCTGCGTGAGATGCAGCAGGCCAAAGAGCAGGGCATCGAGCCCGAGCAACTGTTCGATGCGCTGGTCAACGCGGTGCCGCCGGGGTCGATGGGGCTGATGCTGCAACCGTACTGGTCGCCGGGGATTCGTGAGCCGGGTGTGGAAGCCAAAGGCGCGATGATCGGCTTCGGCGACGTGCACACCCGCGCGCACATTTACCGGGCGATTCTGGAAGGACTGGCGTATGCGTTGCGCCAGGGGCTGGAGAACATCGAGAGGCGTTCGAAGGTGTCGGTCAAGCGTCTGCGGGTGGCCGGTGGCGGTTCGCAGAGTGATGCGGCGATGCAGCTGACGGCGAATATTTTCGGCCTGCCGGCTGAGCGTCCGCATGTGTACGAAGCGTCCGGGCTGGGCGCGGCGATCTGTTGTGCGGTGGGGTTGGGCTTGTATGCGGATTTCCCCACGGCGATCGCTGCGATGACCCGCGTCGGAACGGTATTCACCCCGCAGCCCGAGGCGCAGCAGGTCTATGAGCGTTTGTACAACGAGGTGTACCTGCGCATGTATCGCCAGCTCAAGCCGCTGTACCAGAGCATTCGCAAAATCACCGGTTACCCCGCTTAAAAGTACGGTGGTGATCTCCTGTGGGAGCGGGCTTGCTCGCGAAGGCGGTGTATCAGCTTGCACATGAGGCGACAGGTAGACCGCCTTCGCGAGCAAGCCCGCTCCCACAGGGAACAGTGATGTTCTCGCTATTGTGCACATGGCGCTATCGGAGACTTTTTCTGGTGAGATCGGACAGTGTCAGCGCCGGGGGCGGTTGTTAGGCTCAACCCCCACGGCACCTCCAATAAGAATTAAAAGCAATGAAGCTGACCTTTCTCCTGTTGCTGCTTTGTGCAACGGCCCCGACGGCGTGGGGCTGGTCGAACCACACGGTGGGCAGCTATCTGGCGTTGCAGGAACTGCCGGCGCTGCGCGATGCGCCGCCGGTCGAAGTCGAGCCGCTGGAGCGTTTTCTCGCCGAGCAATATCCGGCCGTGGTCGCATTGCTGGAGCAACAGGAAAACTTCGCCCGTGAACACTTCACCCAGTACCCGCCGCGCCCCGACCATCTGAAGCTGCCCGCCGTACCGAGTGACAATCTGCGCCATGATTTTCTTACTGCGTTGCGGCTCAATCCGCGCATTCATCTGGCGATGGTCATTCAGCCGCTGCCGGGCCAAGACCTGCCCGAACGCGAACATCTCAGTGCCGATCAGGTGATGGTCGAACAGACGCTTTCGCCATGGAATCGTCAGCGTTTCATTCGCGTGGCGGACGGCGAGAAAGTCGCGGCGCTGGCGGTATTGGCGAGCGCCGCCGACGAGCCGGATTACGGTCACGACATCAACCTGTTCAGCGACAACCCCGGCGAGGTCGGCGCGCTGTATGGCTTCGGCCCGCAGCCGTTCGGCGATGCGCGTTTTCAGTACAGCTCGCAGGCGCCGTTCCACATGGGCTTCTTCCATGAAAGCGCGGTGGTGTATGCCGCTGCCGGATTTCTTCAGCGCAGTTGGCCGGACTGGCGCGCCTATCAGTACCTGGGCCTGGCGCGACTGGCATTTGCCTCTGGCCATCCCTACTGGGGCTATCGGTTCCTCGGTTGGGGCGTGCACCACGTGCAGGACCTGACCCAGCCGTATCACGCCAAGCCACTGCCCGGGGTCGAACTGCCGAGTCTGTTGTTGCTGGAAGGCAAGGCGCTGGCCGGTTTTGCCGATGATAAAAAAGCCTCGATCGAGCGCGTCGCCACCCGCCACATGGAAATCGAGAAGTATCAATCGACCTGGCTGCGTCGCGTGCTGCGCGCCGGTCAGGCGCATCCGATGCTCGCGGCCTACGCCGATGTGGCGCAGGACAAACAGTATCCGCCGTACTCGGTGGACTACTTGCGCGACGTGGTCAGCGCCGAGTCGGTCGAGGACTCGGCGGCGTTCGATGAAACCATCGGCCAGTGGCTGGAGACGACTCCGGTGACCAGCGATTTCAGCAGCGGCAATCAGTTGCAGCGCGAGACATTCCAGCATCCGGCACTCAATCAGCAGCTGTTCAAACTGCTCGGGCATTTCGGCGCGCACAGCCGGATTTATGTCCGCGCTGGACTGGCACCGTAGCCGTCGCGGCCACGCAAAAAACAATAAGAACAAGGAAGGAGGAACCCATGATCAACACTCGATTGCGCCTCACCGGCGTGGCCCTGCCCGGTGTCGGCCTGGCAGGGCTGCTGCAACTCTGTGCGGTGGATGCGCTGCAGGCTGCCGAGTTCAGCGTGCTGGACAATCAGGTCACCGGCTCGATCGACACGACCCTGTCCTATGGCCGTTTGTGGCGGGTGCAGGGCCGCGACAAGAACAACGATGACGTCAACACCAACGACGGCAATCGCAACTTCGACACCGGGCTGGTTTCCGAGGTGTACAAGATCACTTCGGAGCTTGAGGCCAACTACCAGAACTACGGGATGTTCCTGCGCGGCACGGCGTTCTACGACACCCAGTTGATGGACAAACGCAACGATTACTACCGCAACAACAACCCGTCGCAGCCGAGCCAGAGTTACCCGCAGGACGACCGCTTCACCAGCCAGACCCGCGACATCGCCGGCAGCCGGATCGAAATGCTGGACGCTTATGTCTACGGTAACTGGGACGTGGCGCAGATGCCGGTCACTGCGCGGGTCGGTCGTCAGGTGTTCAACTGGGGCGAGGGGATTTTCTATCGCGGCGGGATCAACACCACCAACCCGGTCGACGCGGCGAAATACCGTTTGCCGGGAGCCGAGGTCAAGGAAGTGTTGATGCCGGTGGAGGCCGTGAGCTTCAACATTGGCTTCAGCGATTCGTTGACCCTGGAGAGCTTCTACCAGACCAACTGGAAGGAAACCCGCATCGACCCGGTCGGCACTTTCTACTCGCAGACCGACCTGTTTGCCGATGGCGGCAACACCGGTTACAACAACTTCAGCGGCACCGCGCTCGATACCCCGGTGCCGGGGTTCGGCAACGTCATTGGGCTGTACAGCGCACTGGGCAACAACCCATTGCTCGGCCCGGCGCTGAAAAGCACCGGCCTGTACGCCAACGGTGTGACCCCGGCCTACGGCAATACGCTGAAAGTGGCGTCGATCGGCAAGGACTACAACGCGCGCAACGATGGTCAGTTCGGCTTCGCCTTCCGCTACATCGCCGAGGAGCTCAACAGCACCGAGTTCGGCCTGTATCTGGTCAACTACCACGCCAAGGAGCCGACCATCGCCGCTGACCTCGGTGGCTACAAAGGCATCGACATGAATGCCCTGACCAACATGCTCTCCAGCGTCGCTGGCAGTCAGGCCGGGGCGCTGGCCAACGGTCTGGCGACGGCCGATGTGATGGGCAACATTCAGGCGCATCGGCGTTATGCCGAAGACATTCGCATGTACGGGTTCAGCTTCAACACCACTTTGGGCGAGGCTTCAGTATTCGGCGAGATCGCCTATCGACCGAACCTGCCGATCGGTGTCGCTGCCACCAACGATCTGATCGGCGACCTGGCCAACGGTGCCGCTGTGGCGGTGACCGGCAAGGCGATCAACGTCGGCGGGCAGATGGTCACCCTCGACAGCGAGATCAACAACGCCGAGCGCGTGGAAGCGTTCAACACCTCACTGGGCAGCATCTACAACTTCGGCCCGACGCTGTCGTTCGACTCGATGTTCGGCATCTTCGAACTGGCCTCCGAACACCTGCGCGGCAGCAGTCTGCAATACACCGCCTACGACGGCAGCACGCGCTATTACGCCGGTACCGGCAACACCTCTTATGTGTCCGGCGGTGATCGTGACGATCAGGTCAACCGCAACTCCTACAGCTACACGGTGATGTTCAACGGCACCTGGAACGACGTGTACGCCGGGGTCAACGTCTCGCCTTACGTCGTCTACAAGGACGACTTCAAGGGCAACAGCTATCAAGCCGGCAACACCATCGACGGGCGTAAGGCCTACACCCTGGGGATCAAGGCCAACTACCAGAACAAGCTCGAAGCCGAGGTGCAATACACCAACTTCTGGGGCGGCGGACAGAACAACGGGATTCGCGACCGCGACAACGTCGGGTTCAACCTCAAGTATTTCCTTTAAGGGACTACACGAGATTTCAGCAACACCTCATCCCCCTGTGGGAGCGAGCCTGCTCGCGAAGAGGCAGGCACCTTCAACATTGATGTCGACTGATACACCGCTTTCGCGAGCAGGCTCGCTCCCACAGGTTTTTGTACTTTGGAGAAGATCATGTTTCACACTTCAAGCATGACCCGAATTTCGCTGGCGCTGGTTCTGGGCCTCACCGCCGGCAGCGCCCTCGCCGCCATCACCCCGCAACAAGCCGAACAACTGAAAACCACCCTCACGCCTATGGGCGCCGAGCGCGCGGGCAACGCCGCCGGCACCATTCCGGCCTGGACCGGCGGCATCACCCAGGCGCCCGCCGGCTACAAACCGGGCCAACATCACCCGGATCCATATGCGGCGGACAAGCCGTTGTTCACCATTACCAAGGCCAATCTCGACCAGTACAAGGCCCACCTCAGCCCCGGTCAGATTGCGCTGTTCAACAGCTACCCGGACACGTTCCAGATGCCCGTCTACCCGTCGCGTCGCTCGGGTTCGGCGCCGCAGTGGCTGTATGACAACACCCTGAAGAACGCGATCTCGGCCAAGCTGCTGGAGGGCGGCAGCGGATTCGCCGATGCCTACGGCGGCGTACCGTTCCCGGTGCCCAAGGACGGCATCGAAGTGCTGTGGAACCACATCACCCGTTATCGCGGAATCTACGTGGTACGTCGCGCGTCCGAAGCCCCGGTGCAGCGCAACGGCAGCTTTGCGCTGGTGACCTCGCAGCAGGAAGCGCTGTTCAACTTCTACCGTCCGGGCGGGCAGTACGCCGACCTGAAAAACATCCTGTTCTACTACCTCGCTTTCGTGAAAAGCCCGGCGCGGCTGGCCGGCGGTGCGGCGTTGGTGCACGAGATGCTCGATCAGCTCAAGGACCCGCGCCAAGCCTGGGTCTACGATGCCGGCCAACGCCGCGTGCGCCGTGCGCCGAACCTGGCGTATGACACGCCGATCGCCTCGTCCGATGGCCTGCGCACCGCCGATGACACCGACCTGTTCAACGGCGCGCCGGACCGCTACGACTGGAAGCTCAAGGGCAAGCAGGAAATCTACATTCCCTACAACAACTACAAGGTCGGCAGCCCCGACGTGAAGTACGCGCAACTGCTTACCCCGGGCCACCTCAACCCGCAATTCACCCGCTATGAGCTGCACCGCGTGTGGGTGGTCGAAGGCAACCTGAAACCGGGCGCGCGGCATGTCTATTCCAAACGCGTGCTGTTCCTCGACGAGGACAGCTGGGGGGCGGCGCTGGTTGATCAATACGATGGGCGAGGGGAGCTGTGGCGGGTGTCGATGGCCTACCTTAAAAACTTCTACGATCTGCCGACCACCTGGAGCGCACTGGACGTGTTCCACGACCTGCAGGCCCGCCGTTACTACGTGCAGAACCTCGACAACGAAGAAGCCTCCACCGTGGACTTCTCGCAACCGGTGCCGGAAGACGCGTACTTCATGCCCTCGGCGTTGCGCCAACGCGGGACTCGCTAGAGTCAGGCAACACGCGCACCGGCCTGCTGATCCAACGCAACCTCTGTAGGAGCGAGCCTGCTCGCGAATCGATCTTTCGTTCAGCGCAGAGGTGAAGGTCAGACGCAGAAATGGCTGACCATCTGCTGCAGTAAGAATGGCCGTTCGGAAGATTGCCCGGTGTGAGCCGGAACGGATGTGCTAGCCTGCAATCAATGATTTCATTGATTGCAGGAGGCGTCATGGCCAGCATCACCATTCGAAACCTTGACGAGAAGCTCAAGGAACAGTTGCGTATCACCGCTGCACACAACGGACACTCCATGGAGGAAGAGGCGCGCCTGATTCTCGGTCGAGCCTTGGCAACGGTGGATCGTGCCGGCGGACTTGGAAGCCGGATACGCAACAGATTCAGTGCTCTCGGCGGAGCAGAACTTGATCTGCCAGAGCGCTCAGAGAAAGCCACCGGGGTGGATTTTTCTGAATGATAGTGCTCGATACCAACGTGCTTTCAGAGTTTATGCGTATCGAACCTGAAGCCAGGGTGCTGGCCTGGGTTGATGCGCAGCCCGCCATGGATCTGGCCATCAGTGCGATAACGGTGGCTGAGATACTCCACGGCATCGCCCGACTTCCCTCAGGCAAACGCAAACAGAATCTTCAAGCTCATGCGATGGCTATGTTCGAGGAAGACTTCGCTGGACGCATTTTGCCGTTCGATGCGCATGCCGCTGTCGAGTACGCGTCACTCGTCGCAGATTGCGAAGCAAAGGGGCGGGCGGTGTCGATGGCTGATGCGCAGATAGCCGCAATCTGCCGTGCTCATGGTGCGGCAATCGCCACGCGGAACGTGAAGGACTTTCAGTTCTCGGGAGTGGAAGTGATGAATCCGTGGGAGGTGTGAGCGTTGGGGCAGTGAGTATGGGCTGACTGGACTGACGCAATCGCGGGCTTGCCCGCGATTGGATTTACCCTTTGGCGCTGACTGAAGATCAGACGCGGAAGTGGCTGACCATCTGCTGCAACTGGCCACCCAGGCGTGCCAGTTCAACGCTGGACGCTGCGGTTTCATCACTGGCCGCGGCGGTCTGTTCCGACACGTCGCGCACGTTGATGATGCTGCGGCTGATTTCTTCGGCCACGGCGCTTTGCTGTTCGGCCGCGGCGGCGATCTGCTGGTTCATCGACTGGATATTCGACACCGTGCGGGTGATGTTCTCCAGGGAGTCGCCAGCCTTGCGGGTCAGGGCCACGCTGCTGTCGGTCAGGGCGCGGCTGTTGTTCATCACCGCCGCTACTTGCTGGGTGCCGTTCTGCAGACCGGCGACCAGACCTTCGATTTCTTCGGTGGATTTCTGCGTGCGCTGGGCCAGACCACGGACTTCGTCGGCGACCACGGCAAACCCACGACCGGCTTCACCGGCACGCGCCGCTTCGATCGCGGCGTTGAGTGCCAGCAGGTTGGTCTGTTCGGCCACGGCTTTGATCACGTCCATGACGCTGCCGATCTTGTCGCTTTCCTGTTGCAGCACGCTCATGGCTTCGGTGGAGCGCACCACTTCGCTGGCCAGACGCTCGATCTGCGCGATGGCTTCGTTGACCACTTTGTCGCCTTCACGGGCTTCGCCGTCAGCGGCGGCTGCGGCTTGCGAGGCTTCTTCGGCGTTGCGCGCGACTTCCTGCACGGTGGCGGTCATCTCGTGCATGGCGGTGGCCACCTGGTCGGTCTCGACCTTCTGGCTGTTGACACCGGCGCTGGTCTGCTCGGTCACGGCCGAGAGTTCTTCGGCGGCGCTGGCGATCTGGGTGACGCCGTCGCGGATGCCGCTGATCAGGTCGCGCAGGGTCACGCCCATGCGGGCGATGCCTTGTTGCAGCACGCCGAGTTCGTCGCGGCGGGTGACGGTGACGTTCTGGGTCAGGTCGCCGCTGGCAATGCGCTCGACCACGGCCAGGGTTTCCTGCAGCGGACGGGTGATCTGACGGGTGATGATCACTGCAGCAATCACACCGACCAACAGCGCCAGCAGGGTGCTGATCAGCTGGAAGGTACGCGCCTGGGCGCTTTCGATGTCACGGCGGTCGAGCTGGATCTGGTACAGCTGCTCGCTGGTGTTGACGATCGCGGTGCCCTGATCGGTCATCTCCTTACGCGCCTGCACCGCTTCGCTGTTGGCGTTCTTGTAGGCCTGCAACGCGCTGCGGTAGTTGGTCAAAGCGGTTTCCAGCTGACGCAGGGCGTCTTGCTGGGTGGCGGCGAAATGCACGTTCAGTTGCTTGAGGCTGGCGATTGCTGCGTCCAGTTGGCCGACGGCTTTCTGCTCGGTTTCGGCGTTGGTGGTGGCGGTGTAGCCGCGCACTTCATAGCGCGCCAGGATGAACGCTTCCTTGGCCTGGGTGATGGCCTGGAACTGCTCGAAGCGCTGCTCGCTCATGTCCATTTGCTGCACGCGCTTGCTGATCGTTTCGATCAGGTTGTAAGCGGTGTCGGCGTTAGTGCCCATCACGTCGCGGGCGCTGTTGCCGGTGCGGTAGGCGTTGCGCATCTTGTTCAGCGAGGTCTGGTATTCGGCGATAGTCGCGGCCTGCTCTTTCAGCAGTTTGACGTTTTCCGGGCTCTTGAACTTGTTGATCAGCGCCTGTTGTTGCGCGGCGAAGCTTTCGAGGGTGGTTTGTACATTCTGCGCGGCGGTTTCGTCGCCGTTGGTCAGCATGTATTGCAGGCGCACCACGCGCAGCTTGGTCAGACCGGCATTGAGCTGGGTGATGTCGCTCATCCAGTTGCTGCGGTCAATCAGGCCGCCGAGGCTGGTCCAGCCCGTCAGGGCCAGCACGCAGGTCAGGGCCAGGACCAGGCCGAAGCCCAGGCCCAATTTCATGTTCACGCTGATGTTGCCGAACCAGCTATTCATCACAATTCCTCCAGGAACGTAGAGCTACTTGATCGTCGGTCAGGCTGGAAGATTGTTGTTTTTTTGAGCCAGCAAGGGTGTTAGCAGGTCTGTATCGGCCGCAAACACGAGAGCTGAAAGGTTTTTGTCCTACGGAATTTGTAACAAGGGCGCTTCAAGACTTTTTTCACATGCGTTTCACTCGCCACTTACGCCCGCTTCTCTACCCTCGCCGCATCGAATTGACTGTGATGGATGCCGACGAGGCGGCCCGATGTGGAATTGAGACTGAGTCTGTTCGGCGTCAAACGCTCGATTTCCCTGAGCGGATTGGCTCGCTATCGCAATACCTGGGTGGTGCTCGCCGCGTCGCTGCTGGTGATTCCGCTGACACTGTGGCTGCTCGCCCCGGCGGCGGTGCCGGATCTGGCCCATGGCAATGTGTCCGGAGCCCGCGCGCTGGCGGCCGGGTGGGCCAAGGGCGACATGATTGTGCTGGTGCGTCACGTCGAGCGCTGCGATCACTCGCCGGCGCCGTGCCTGAGTGGCGACGACGGCATCACCGACCGCTCGCGCAGTGTTGCGGTCGGTGTCGGTGCACAGTTTGAGCATCTGGGCCTGAATAACGCCGACATCTACAACAGCCCGATGCTGCGCACGGTGCAGACCGCCGGTTACATGTTCAACCGCGCGGCCAGCGGCGAAGACTGGCTGATCAGCTGCAAGGGCCACATCCTGCAGGAAGCGCTGGCGCACAAGCTTGCGGGGCGCAACCTGATCCTGGTGACCCACAGCGAATGCATGGCGGAGCTGGAAAAGGACTTGAATACACCGGTTTCTGACCCTGGCTACGGTTCCTCACTGTTTGTGTCTGCCGCAAACAAAGCGGACCCGCGGGTGCTTGGCTTCATCGAAGCCTCCGACTGGCACTCAGTGAGCACCCGATGAACCGACGTTTGCCAAGCGGCAGCGCAAACAAAACCCGCCAGTGACGGCGGGTTTTTTATTGTCTGGCGGAGGGTCGTCAGTAGCCGACGAAGTAGTACGCCTGACGCCCAACCATCATGGTCTTGAGCACTTTGAGCGGTGCGGCGGGTTCGCTGTCTGCCGAGATCACCGCGACGTTCGAGGGGGAAGCGCTGAGGAAGTCGTGCAGTTGCGCGTCAGTATCCAGCCCCTTGAGCACGCGTTGCGTGTAGAACACGCTGGCGCCGCCGACCCGTTCATTGGCCTGGAACAGTGCGACCCGCTGACCGTTGGCCTGCAAGCTCTGAATGTGTTCGGTCAAAGGCAGGAACGACAACTCCTTGTCGGCGTTGGGCAGTGCCCACTGCGCGGCGCCGAGGTAGCTGGCGATCACCACCGTGAGCAATCCTGCGGCAATCGCCTGACGATGGCGGGCGACTTTTCCGATGAAGCGGTCTGCGTTTTCACGCGCCTGCAAGCGCTCGAACAACACGCGTGCGTACTCAGCGGCGATCACCGCCGCCGCCGGGGTCATCGACATCAGGTACACCGTGCGCTTGCTCGAGGCCAGGGTCAGCATGATGAACTGCGCGACGATCCACAGGCTGAAAAACAGCAGATAGCGGTTGGCCTTCAGCTCCTTGCGGAAATGCCACAGCCCCAGGTACACCAGAATGTTCCACGGCAGGAACGCTTCCGGGAGTTTGGCGAGGTAGTAATAGAACGGCTCGTAATGCCCGGCCTCGACGAACGAGCCGCTGAAGCGACCGACGCTGTTGGTCAGCAGCACTTCAGCGACAGCGTGCGAACCACCGCGCTGATAGAGCACGGCGAGCCAGATCAGCAACGGAATCAGACCTACAAGCGTGAGCAGGCCGGGACGCAGCCAGGCGCCGACCTTCAGGCGTTTGTCGATCAGGTTGTCGGCCAGCAGGTAGGCGAAAATCACCACCCCCGGCATCGCCAGTCCCAGCACGCCCTTGCTCAAAGTGGCGACGGCGATGCCGACGATAAACAGCAGCGAGTTAGCCGCGTTCGGTCCACGTTGCGCCTGAAAGAACGCCAGCAGCGCCGTGGTCACGCCGAGCGCCAGCAGCGCATCTTCGCCGACCCCGCGCAAGTTGCTCCAGTAGCTGGCCATGGTCGCCAGCAGAATCCCCGCCGTCCACGCGACCGCTTTTGGCCGGCCGAAGCGGCGCAGCATGCCGTACAGCAGCATCACGCTGAGCAACCCGGCCACCGCCGACGCCAGTCGCACTGCCCATGGCGAAACACCGAACACGCGCATGGCGCCGGCGTCCAGCCACAGGCTCAGCGGTGGCTTTTCCAGAAACGGTTCGCCGAACAGGCGCGGCGTCACCCAGTCATCGTCCAGATGCATCTCCATGGCGATCCCGGCGACCCGGGCCTCGGTAGAGCCTTGCAACTGGTGGTTACCCAAAGCGAAAAAAAACAGCAGGGCGGCGAGTAGAAACAGTGAAGTGGCGGCACGCGGCATGGATTTCAGGCAACCGGAAAGGGCAGGAGCCTTGAGCATACTTCGCCAATGCTTAACAAATTGTGAAACTCACGCCAGTTGACGCGACCAACGCTTCTCCGGCGTTTCAAACAGCGGATTGACCAGCGCCGTCAGCACATGGTCCTGCCAGCGCCCGGCGATATTCAGGTACGCCTTGGCGTAGCCTTCGCGCTCGAAACCCAGACGCTCCAGCAACCGCGCACTGCGCTCGTTGCCGGGCATGTAATTGGCCATGATCCGGTGCAGGTTCTGCGTGTCGAACATGTAGCCGATGCCAGCCTCCAGGCCTTCCTGCATCAAACCCTGACCCTGATGCACGTGGTCAATGTGATAACCCAGATAACACGCCTGAAACGCGCCGCGAATGATCCCGCTGAAATTGCACGCGCCGATCATCTGCTGGCCGTCCGGCGTCAACAGGGCGAAATGCATGGCCAGCCCGGCCTCGTAGGCACTGGCCTGAATCTCAAGGCGTCGACGAATCTGTTCGCTGGAGAAATATTCCGTGGTGCGGATCGGCGACCACGGCGCGAGGTGGCGCTGGTTGCGTGCATAGAAGTCACTTTCCAGCTCGGCCTGTTCCGGGGCGAGGATGGCGAGTGTCAGGCGTTGGCAGGGCAGGCTCAGCAGTGACATCGGGCGCTCCGGTTGGCAGGGTTGAGGGACAGGATTGATCACGGGATGGAAAAAAACAAACCGCGCTGGCGCTCTGTAAATTTCTTTGGTTGAGTGCACAGGGTTATCGACTGCGGCATTTCCGGGATTGGAGGAACAAGCAATGGAATTTGCATTGACGGTAAATGGGTTGGCACTGTGTGTTCGGGCGCCGGACCCAGCGCTGGTCGCTCCGGTGCGGGAGGCGCTGAACGCCAGTTACCGCGAGCATGCGCCTTTTCTCGAGTGGGCGGTTGAACACACCAGTGAGGAGCGGGCGCTTTCGTCCATGCTGCAAGCGCGGGCTGATTTCGCCAGCGAGACCGGTGAGCGGCGCTTATTCATCGTGACTGAAGACGAACAAGCCGTCGTTGGCTGCATCGGCCTCGTGCCGCGTCGACGCAAGCGTTATGTCGTCGGTTATTGGGCCAACAGCGCGTTTGCCGGCAAGGGCTACATGCGCGAAGTGCTCCAGCAACTGGTCAGGCGCCTGCCTGAGTGCACCTTTTACCTGACCACATCGTCGGCCAACACCCGCAGTCAGCGTCTGGCTGAAGCGGCGGGGTTTGCGCTGATCAGGGTTCACCCACAGGCGCGGCAATCGCAGCAGCGCGGCGTGCAGGACACTTGGGTGTATCGCTTCGGCAGCAAACGCCAGGCAAAAAAAAGCCCGCGGGAGAGCGCGGGCGAACCGTAGTTTCTTGAATGAGCGAGCGGACTGTACCGTGTTGATCGAACGGGGGCAGTGAAGAAAAATTCATCTCGGCGGCGACCGCTCTGCAACGCCTCAGGGCAGATGATCCGCGGCGAAATCGGCTTCCGGGTCGGCCGTAACGAGCCAAGTCATTTCAGAATTCCGTGACCTTGTCCTCGCGCAAAATCCACCCGGCTTCACCCGCCACCAACTTGTACTGAACCTGACGCATCTTCCCAGTACGCCCGGCGCCAGCGTCGGCACTGTCATACACCGGGAAACGTTGCACCAGGGTGCTTTCCACCACCGCAAACGAGTCCTCGCCCTGATAGCCCGACGCGGTCTTCGGGTTGTCGCTGACCGGAGGCAGGTAGATTGCGCTCAGGGATTTCTTGTTGTTGGCTGAATAGGCGATCAGATCGCCCGGCATGCCGCGCCCGGGCGAGCGGGTAAAAACGTAGAGTTCGGGGGAGCCGTCGTTATTGATGTCGGCGACTTCGGCGCGTACCACATCACCCGTTAGCGCCTGGCTGATGACCGTGTTGTCGATCTCCAGCCCCTTGGGAGCGATACGCAGCGTCGGTTTGCCATCGACCTGCTCGGTGCTGACGTGAAAAGCGATGCCGTGCAATTCCAGCGTCTGGTCGAATGGCTGCTGCCGGCTGATGGCATCGCCATTGACCAGCCTCAGCGACAACTGATAGTTGGCCACTTCATTACGCCGGGCGGCGTTGCGCATGAGGTAGACCTGAACCGTGTACTCGCCATCGCCGGGCAGTGGACCGAGAAAGTGATTGCCCATGATCGAGCCGTTGAACAGCGCGTAATCGGCACCCTTGGCGAGGATGTTGAAGTAAGCGGAGGTGTTGGACGGTTTGAAGTCGACGGTCAGTATCTGGCCGGCTTTGGCGTTGAATGTGTACTGCGCGGTCTGGTCCCCCTTGATCGACTGTTTGCGCTGGATGCTGTCGGCACTGGTTGTGAACGCGATCGGCTCGACGCGCACGGTGGGGGCGTCGGCCGCATGGACGGACAAGGAAATCAGCGCGGCCAGCGCTACGGCAATCCAGCTCTTCATCTTCAACTCCATTACATCTCGATGTTCGCAGCATAGAGCCTGCTTCGAGTGACCGCCCAGAGATTGCGCGGATTAAATGTTGCTGGATTTGAGCACGTGCCAGAGTTGATGTTCGCTGACACGAATCAGCTGTTCACATAATTCTCACCTGAGTTTTGCGATGATGGGCGTCGGTATTCCATCGGCCCCAGCGAGTGATCCCAGCATGAATGTGAGCGTTCTCCACGCATTGATTGCGGCGGCGCTGTTTGGCGCCAGTACGCCTCTCGCCAAACTGTTGGGGGTACAGGTTTCGCCGATTCTGCTGGCCGGGTTGCTCTATCTCGGTAGCGGTCTGGGCTTGAGCGCCCTGCGTTTTGTCCGCGATTGTGGCTGGAAGCCTTCCGGGCTCGGCACCGGTGAATGGCCATGGCTGCTCGGCGCCATTGGCTTCGGCGGAGTGCTGGCGCCGGTGGCGCTGATGTTCGGTCTGACCCGAACGTCCGGCGCGAGCGCGTCACTGATGCTCAACCTCGAATCCGTGCTCACGGCGCTGCTGGCGTGGGTGGTGTTCAAGGAAAATACCGACCGACGAATCGTGATCGGCATGCTCGCCATCGTCGCCGGTGGCGTCGTGCTGTCCTGGCCGCAAGAGACCGTTTCGTCGCAAGACTGGAGCGGCCCGTTGGCCGTCGCTTTCGCCTGCTTCTGCTGGGCCATCGACAACAACCTGACCCGCAAAGTCTCTGCCTCGGACGCACTGTTCATCGCCGGCAGCAAAGGCCTCGTGGCCGGTCTGGTCAACTGCACACTGGCCCTGTTCATCGGCACCCAACTACCCGCCGCCACCTCGCTGGTGCCGATCATGCTGGTCGGCTTTCTCGGCTACGGCGTCAGCCTGGTAATGTTCGTCCTCGCCCTGCGCGGCCTCGGCAGCGCACGCACCGGCGCCTACTTTTCCACCGCACCGTTTCTCGGCGCAGGCATCTCGATTCTGCTGCTCGGCGAGTCGATATCGCTGATGTTCCTGCTCGCAGCGGCGTTAATGGCCGTGGGGGTATGGATTCATCTGATGGAAAACCATGTTCATGAGCATCAGCACGAACCGCTTGAGCATGATCATCGGCATACACACGATGAGCATCATCAACATACGCATGGGGTTGAGTGGGATGGGGTGGAGCCGCATAGCCATCCGCATGTGCACACGCCGATGCGGCACAGTCATGCGCATTTTCCGGATGTGCATCATCGGCATCGGCATTGATTGAAACTCTGAAGTCTGTCGATTGATGTCATTGTGATATCGTCTCTGTCGATTTCTTCAGTCTTTCATTCGAGTCATTCCATGAAACCAATTTTCCTGTTGTTGCCCATTGCGGCCCTTTTTTCTGCTTTCAGCGTTGCCGCTGCACCTTCGCCGGTGGCGTCGTTTGCCGCTTGTGACGATCACTCCCTGGCAGTCGTGCAATCACCTTTGTTCAAGGATCTGGTGCCGAGCACGGTCGAAAATGGCCAGATCAAATTGTCCGGCGGCACCAAGAGCGATATGGGGCAGCGCTGGATGTTCGCCAAGCCGGTCGAAATTGACGGCATGTCGTTGACCGGCTTCTACGCCGAAGATACAAACCTGATGGGCACTCGCATCATCAGTTGGGGGTTCTACGCCAAACAGACGCCGAATGAACTCCACACCCAGTTGGAAAAAGCGGGCGGGCCGCGTATGGACATGTCGCAGGGACTCTACGCACGCGCGGAAATCTGGTCCCACGGCAAATCCAACTGGCAGCCGGAAGACCCATCCGCAACGGCGGGCAAGCTGGTTGTCGACAGTGCCGAGCGCGTGTTCCTGATCGAGCCTGCTCCGCAAGAGCTGACGACTGGCAGCAAGGGGATGTTTACCTGCTCGATTCAAGGCAAGGTCAATGAGGCAATGCTCAAATCCAGCCGCCCGGATCTGCTCAGCGCGGTTCATTGATTTTGATGAATGCGGGTACGAAAAAGGACGACATCGTGTCGTCCTTTTTTGTGAGTAGGCAGAGCATTGCCGGGGTTATCGAGTTCGATCGCTTGCAGGCTGTGGGCTTGTGTGGCCGGTTTGGCTGATGTCAAGATGCGACAAAGCCCGCACAAGGCGGGCTTTGTCGTCGAGAGTTGGTGGAGCCGGGGGGATTTGAACCCCCGTCCGCCAGTGCTCCGCTGTCGGTACTACATGCGTAGCCGTGTCTATTAAGTTAACCCTCAGCGACCCGACGGGCAGGGTGCTTTGGGCGAGTTGTGTAAGTTTTAGCCGCTTCGTCCACAACGTACTGCACGGCGATTCTGTTCTATATGACAATCATTTCGGGTTTACAGACATCCCCTGATGATTGCTGGGCCCGAAGGCACCAGGAGTGCATGTCAGCTGCAATTAAGCAGCGAGAGCAGCACCGTATTGGTCGTCATTGGCAACTATAAGAAGTTGCAACAGTGGATTTACGACTTCTGTTACCAAGTCGGCATGCACCTAAAGTTTCGTCACCGGCGTCGAATCCTAATCGGCCCCGAACTCATTGCCTCGTACATCAGGTGAGGCAACAAGCCTGCACAGTGTACGCCAAACGGCCGGCGAGGCCAACCCGAAGGTTGGCCTCGTGGCATATCAATTGCGAGTTGGATTGCGGATTTGCATTTTGGTTATCAAGGAAGAGGTGACCTCAACGCAATCCTTGTCATTGCCGGCCGCCTGCGCGTCTTCAGCTTTTTTCTGCGCTTCCTTGACGTTGTTCATGGACGTCTCGGGAATTGACGGCTGACTGGTAACGAAGTCTTTGATGGTTTGAAGATTCCCGGCACAAAGGTCTTTGTCTGCCGCAAACACCGGCGACGTCAGCAGGGCACCAGCGATGAACAATCCAGCAATTGCAGAATGCTTCATGGGTATCTCCTTGAACGGTTGGTCTCGGTGCTGCCGGACGGTCTGGCGGCGATGCCGAGGTCGTAACAGGCCGTGTTTGGTAGTGGGCCTGTTCAATCGACCGCGGCCGCACGCAGGAATTCGGTTTTTTTTACATCGTGGCCCGTCAACCCGAACCGCGCTGCATCACGCCACCTGAAGACTGGTCGTCCCGAGGTTTATTTCTTGGTATCACCCGTCGAGTTCTGGATTACCAGAAGGGTTTGCTGGGTTTCCGCCAGGCAGTCGTCGATCCTGCCCTGAGCCTTGAGGGCCTGGGCTTTGCTGACGCTTGCCGAGACGCGCGAATTCAGATCCGGCGACGTCTGATATTGCGTCTTGGCGCTTTCGATCTTTTGCAGATTCGCCTCGCACAAGTCGGCAGGTTTGCCATCGGCGAACGAAGTAGAAGCCATCATCGAGGCAGTAACGAACAGACCAAACAGTACAGAATGCTTCATGAGTATCTCCTTGCTCTGAGGAATCCAGACTCTCGCTGACCGTCAGAGCAGGCCAGCGAAAGGATGAAAAGCCCCGCGTGTTCGGGGCTGTTCTGTGGACTACCGCCTCGCTCAAGGGTTCTAACTTTCTTTTAGCAGGCCTTCGCTCGAGTGACCCGATCCACCAGATAGACCAGTCCGTGATAGTCGATGCCGCCGTGCTGCGTCAGGCCGATCTCACAGGTGCGGCTGGTGGAAATCCCCTCGTTGCAATGTTGCACCGCGTCCTTGAGTGTGCGCAGCGAGTGGCTGTTCAGCTCCGGCGTGGTGAAACCCTTGTCACCGGCAAACCCGCAACAATGGATGCCTTCCGGGATCACCACGGTTTTGCTGCATTTGCGCGCCAGTTCGATCAGTGCCTGGCTTTCGCCCAGATGCTGCGTGCTGCAGGTCACGTGAACCGCAATCGGTGCCTCTTGCGGGGTGAACTCCAGTCGATCGAGAAGATGCGTACGGATGAAGCGCACCGGGTCATACAGATCCAGGCGAACATTTCCGACGTCCTGCACCAGGCGCAAGGTGCACGGGCTGGTGTCGCAATAGATCGGATCGAGTCCACCGCGACTGGCGTGCAGCAGCGCGCTGATCAGTTCCTGACGCTTGTGCTCGGCCTGTTCGGCGTAGCCTTTGGAAGCAAACGGCTGACCGCAGCAGAGGTTGTCCTGATCGTCCGGGAATACCACTTGGTAACCGGCCTTTTCCAGCAGGCCACGGGTCTTGTCGTACAGCGACATCTGCTCCTTGTCGCCGGCTGCCGGGCCCATCACCCGTGAAACGCAGGCCGCCAGATACACCACGCGTGGACGTTGATCCGACACGCTCGGGCTGAAGCGAATGACTTTTTCCGGTTGCGGCATCGCGCTGGTCCACAGCGGCACCTGCCCCTTGGACAAACGTGTCAGGGTTGCCGACAGCTTCGCCAGGCGCGGTGCGCCGAGCAGCATCCGTGCGCCGTTGGCCACGTGCAGGGTGAAGCGTGCGCCTTGCAGGGTCTTGGCGAAATTTCCTTCGATCCAGTCAGCGGCTTTCTGATGCGTGGCGGTACGGGCGCGGAGCTTTTTCACCAGTTCGCCGGTATTGATGCCTACGGGGCAACGCTGCGCACACAAGCCTGTCGCGGCGCAGGTTTCAATGCCTTGGTACTCGTAGGCTTGTTCCAGCTCGGTGGTGTCAACGCCGGCGCGTTTCTTCGCTTGAATGTCACGCCAGATCACGATGCGCTGGCGCGGGCTGAGGGTCAGACCTTTCGACGGGCAGACCGGTTCGCAGAAGCCGCACTCGATGCATTTATCGACAATCTCGTCAGCCGCCGGCAGCGGCTTCAGGTGTTTGAGGTGGATCTGCGGATCTTCGCTGAGCACCACGTCGGGGTTGAGGATGCCGTTGGGGTCGAGCAGACGTTTGAGCTGCCACATCAACTGATAGGCATCCCTGCCCCATTCCAGCTCAACGAACGGTGCCATGTTGCGCCCGGTGCCGTGTTCGGCCTTGAGCGAACCGCCGAACTCCACCGCCACCAGTTGCGCCACGTCGTCCATGAACGCTTGGTAGCGTGCGACTTCTTCCGGACTGTTGAAGCCTTGGGTGAAGACGAAGTGCAGATTGCCTTCCAGTGCGTGTCCGAAAAGGATCGCTTCGTCGTAGGCGTGTTTGTCGAACAGCGCGATCAGGCGATTGACGCCGATGGCCAGTTGTTCGACCGGGAAGGTCACGTCTTCGATGATCACCGTGGTGCCGGTTTTGCGCACGGCGCCGACGGCGGGAAAGGTGTCCTTGCGGATGGCCCAAAGCTTGGCGTTCTCGGCCGGATCTTCGGTGAAATCGACCTGTTTCTCCACCGGGAAACGGGTCAACGAAGCCATGATCTGCGCCAGGTGTTCCTGCAGCAAAGTGGAAGAGGCGGCGCGGGATTCGATCAGCAGCGCGCAGGCATTATTCGACAGGTGCTGTACGAAATCCGGCATGCCTGGTTTGTCCTGCACCGAACGCAGACTGCGCCGATCGAGCAATTCCACCGCCGACACCGGTTGGCTTTTCAGCACGGTGACCGCGTTGCAGCAGGTTTCCACATCCGGGAACACAATCAGCGCCGAGGCCTTGTTCGGATGGTCGATCACCGTGTCATAGGTCACCGCGCTGATGAAGCCAAGCGTGCCTTCGGAACCGACCAGCAGGTGGCTCAAGATATCCACAGGCTCGTCGAAATCCACCAGGGCGTTGAGTGACAGACCGGTGGTATTTTTCAGACGATATTTGTGGCGGATTCGCGCAGCCAGTTCTGCATTGGCGCGGGTCTCGCGGCCCAATGTCGCCAAGCGCTCCAGCAGATCCCCGTGGCTTATGCGGAAAGCGGCGACACTGGCGGCGTCTTCGGTGTCGAGACGGGTGCCGTCGGCGAGTACCAGGCGAATTCCGGCCAGTGTGTGATAGGTGTTTTGCGCGGTGCCGCAGCACATGCCGCTGGCGTTGTTGGCGACGATGCCGCCGATCTTGCAAGCGTTGATCGACGCCGGGTCCGGGCCGATCTTGCGCCCGAATGGTGCCAGCCACGCGTTGGCCTGTGCGCCAATCACGCCCGGTTGCAGGCGAATCTGCATGCCTTGGCCGCGAATCTCGCGAGCGTTCCAGTTATCCCCCAGCACAATCAGCACCGAATCGCTGATCGCCTGCCCGGACAAACTGGTGCCAGCGGCGCGGAAGGTCACCGGGACTTGATCGCGCTGGGCCAGTTTCAGTAGCGCCACCACTTCGTCCTCGGACTCGACGCGGATCACCAGTTTGGGAATCAGCCGATAAAAACTGGCGTCGGTGCCGAAGGCCAAGGTCGACAGTGGATCGTCGAAACGGCGATCTGCTGGAATCAGTTGCTGCGCATCGCGCAGGAAATTCACCGGAAGCGTCATTGGTCCTCCAGGATCAGTACCACCAGATCTTTCGGGCCGTGGGCGCCGTAGGCCAGCACTTGTTCGATGTCGGCGGTTTTCGACGGGCCGGACACCAGCAGTGCGTTGGTCGGCATGCCTTGGGCCCACTCGAATTCCTGTTGCACCTGATAGAAGTTGTCGCGGATTTCGCTAGCCTTGAGCAGGGCGAAATGCACCGGCGGCACCAGGCTCATCAACCGCGGTTCTTCACGGGTTGGCCAGAGGATCAGGCTGCCAGTGGCGGCGATGGCACCGAGAGTGCCGGTAAGGCTGGCCGGGGTGTCGTTGAACAGCTCGGCTTTCCACTCCTCCATCGGCCGGTCGTAGGACTTCAGTGCCGGCAGATCAGGATTGTTCGCCCAGTGCTGTGTGATGCGCTGCCCGTGGGGTGTAGTCGGTGCGAACAGCAGGCTCGGCAGCTGACGGTCACGCAGCAATTGCGCGAGCAGCGCCGGCCAGTCTGCGCCGGTCGTCAGATGGATCTCGGTGTGCACCGCTTCCATCAGTTTGCGCAGTTGCGGAATGCGTTGCTCGGCGCTGTAGGTGTAAGGCTGGGTCACCAGATTGACGTCGAAGTCGTCGGCAATCGGTGTGGTGCCGGTCAGACTTTTCCGTAGCTTGGCGAGGATGTTTTGCTTGGCGCTCATCAGCGGTCTCCCTGTTTGCCCAGATGCTCGCGGGCCATGTCGTGCAGTGAGCGGGCGGCGGGTTTTGGTGCGCTGTGGTTTTGCGTCCACGGACCGACATTGCTCGGGGTCAGGGCACGCAGGCGCGTGGCGAAGAACCCGAACAACCGATACAGCGTCGGCGAGCTGTTGAGTTTCGCCCAGGCGTTCCAGATGAAGCGTTCCTTGCGCGAATACTTGCTGCCCTGGCCGCGCATCACTTGATGCGGACTGTCCGGGGCTTTGACGTTTTCTTCGCGCAATCGGCGCAGAATTGCCGGGATCGGAATTTTCACCGGGCACACTTCACCGCAGGCACCGCACAACGACGAAGCGCTCGGGTGATCCGGGACTTTCGCCAGACCGACCATGTGCGGCGTGATGATTTTGCCGATCGGTCCCGGGTACACCTCGCCGTAGGTGTGACCACCGACGCGGGTGTAAACCGGGCAATGGTTCATGCAGGCACCGCAGCGGATGCAGTTCAGGGTCTGGCGCAGTTCGCTGTCGGCGAAGGCCTGGCTGCGACCGTTATCGAGCAGCACCAAATGCACTTCTTGCGGGCCGTCGAGTTCATGCGCCTTGCGCGGGCCGGAGATCATGTTGACGTAAGTGGTGATCGGAATGCCCAGCGCCGAGCGGGTCAGCAGCGACAGCAGCGGCACCACGTCGCGCAGGTTTTCCACGACCTTTTCGATGCCGGTGACGGCGATGTGCACCGGCGGCACGGTGGTGGTCATGCGGCCGTTGCCTTCGTTTTCCACCAGCAGCAGGGTGCCGGTTTCGGCGACGGCGAAGTTGACGCCGGAAACGCCGATGTCCGCTTCGAAGAATTTCTGCCGCAGGACCCTGCGACCGATCTGAATGAGTTGGTCAACGTCCTTGGTGTACTCCACGCCAAGTTTGTCGTGGAACAAGGACGCGACCTGACCGGCATTCTTGTGGATCGCCGGCATAATGATGTGTGAAGGCTTCTCGTGGTCGAGCTGGACGATGTATTCCCCCATGTCGGACTCCAGGCATTCAACACCTTGAGCCTCGAGGAAATGGTTCATCTCCATCTCTTCGCTGACCATCGATTTGCCCTTGATCACTTGCCGCGCCTCGTGAGCGCGGATGATCGAAAGGACGATGCCATTGGCCTCGTCCACCGTTTCCGCCCAGTGCACTGTCACACCGTTGCGGGTCAGGTTCTGTTCCAGTTGCTCGAGCAGGTCGGGCAACTTGGAGAGCGCACGCGCCCTGATCGAGTTGCCCAGGGCGCGCAAGTGTTCTCTTTCGTGGGCATCGCTGAAAGCCGCTGCCCGCTTGGTCATCAGTGAATCCATCGCAGTGCGGAAGTTGTTCCGTAGCTGCTGATCACCCAAGGCGTTGTGTGCTCGGGTGCGGAAATCTTCTTCTACGGCAACCGTAGGAATAATCGTCGAGGTGCTCATTGCGCACCTCCGGTTCGTTGCCACAGAAAGCTGGCGAGATGTTGCCCGCGCAGCGCTTCCTTTTGTTTCTCCAACGCGCCGTTGATGTTCATCAAACAGCCACAGTCGGCGCTCAACACTTTGTGCGCGCCGGAATCCTTCAACGCCCGGGTCTTGTCCGCCACCATCGCGCCGGAAATGTCTGGCATACGGACGCTGAATGTCCCACCGAAGCCACAGCATTCGCTTTCGTGGTCGTGGTTGACCCGTTCCACGTTGCTCAACTGCGCCAACAACTCGCGGCCGTGCAGGTGGGTGTTCATTTCGCGCCGTGCCGAACACGAGGTGTGCAGCGCGACTTTGACCGGCTCGCCGCTGTCCTTGAGCTGCACCTTGCAGACGAACAGCAGGAACTCGGCCAGCTCATAGGTGCGGGCCGCGAGGGCCTGCACCTGTTTCAACGTTTGCGGCTCGTCCTTGAACAAGTCGGCGTAATGCTCGCGCAACATGCCCGCGCAGGAACCCGACGGCACCACCACCGGATAATCCCCGGCAAACAGCGCCAGTTGCGCGCGCGCCACCGTCCGCGCCTGCTCGGTATAACCCGAGGTGTAGGCCGGTTGCCCGCAGCAGCTCTGCCCTTGCGGGTACTCGACCTTGATCCCTTCACGCTCGAGCAAGTGGATCGCGTCCATCCCGGCTTCGGGGTAGAACAGGTCGACCACGCAGGTGCCGAACAGATAGACCCGCGACGGTTTCTCGCTGGGGTACTGCCGAGGTTCGGGCAGTGGCGGTGCGACGCGGGTGGCGTTGGGCACAGCGTTGTAAAAAAGCTCGCTCATCAGGCGTGTCTCCGGGTGGGCCCGGTTATCCGTCTGTGGCGGCTGCTGAATATAAAGCGCCTTGCTTTCAGCAGCCTTACAGACCGGGGTGTGAATTGCTGACGCCGGAATCACCAGCCGGCGTCGATTATTTCCGTTTTGTTTATAGGTTTAGTGCACCAGCATGCCGGTGAACCAGTAGGCCTGGGCCAGAGTGATCAGGCCGACAATCGTCGCAAAGAATAGGCTGTGCTTGAGGGTGAAGCGGAACAGATCCGATTCCTTGCCCACCAGCCCGGTCGCGGCGCAGGCCACGGCAATCGATTGTGGCGAGATCATCTTGCCGGTCACCCCACCGCTGGTATTGGCGGCGACCAACAAGGTGTCATTGACGCCGATCTGGTGCGCGGTGGTCGCCTGCAGCGAACTGAACAGCGCGTTGGACGAGGTATCCGAGCCGGTGAGGAACACGCCCAGCCAGCCGAGGAACGGCGAGAAGAACGGGAACGCTGCGCCGGTCGCGGCCAAGACCAGCGCCATGGTCGAAGACATGCCCGAGTAGTTGGTGACGAAAGCAAACGCCAACACCATGCCGATCGACAGAATAGGCCAGCGCAGTTCGTAAAAGGTTTCTTTCAAAGTGGTCAGACCAGTTTTGAAATTGATCTTCAGTACCAGCATCGAGATCAGCGCCGAGAAGAAAATCGCGGTACCGGTCGCGGAAATCGGGTCGAGTTTGAACACGGCCGGGATGGCGGACGGGGTGGCGACAATCGGAGCAGTCTTGATCACCAGTTGATCAAGGTGCGGGATGGCGAAGTTGAACACCCAGGCGTACATCGAACCGCCGGCGGCAAACATGGCCTTGAACGGCTTGAGGGTCCAGATGGTTACCAGCACGGTGAGGATCAGGAATGGCGACCAGGCAATGAAAATTTCCCAGAGGCTGTAGGGCGATGCCACGGTGCTGCGTTTCTGGCCGAAACCTCCTGCGCTGGCGGTCACCACCGAGGCCGAAACGGCGCCAGCGATGTGTTGGCCGGCGGCGCGTTTTGGCTGCCAGACTTTGAGGAACAGGGTCAGGGAAATCAGGCTGGCCAGGGCCGAGGTGATATCCGGTAACTCCGGGCCGATGAAGTTCGAAGTGAAGTACTGGGTCACGGCGAAGCTCAGGCCTGCAACCAGCGCTGCCGGCCAGGTTTCACGCACGCCACGCAGGCCGTCCATCATGAACACCAGCCAGAACGGCACGAACAGCGACAGCAGTGGCAGTTGGCGGCCGGTCATGGCGCCGATCTTGAACGCATCGATGCCGGTCACTTGCCCGGCAACAATGATTGGAATGCCCAGTGCGCCAAACGCTACTGGCGCGGTGTTGGCAATCAGGCACAGGCCGGCGGCGTACAGCGGGTTGAAGCCGAGGCCGACCAGCAGCGCGGCGGTAATCGCCACTGGCGCGCCGAAGCCGGCGGCACCTTCAAGAAACGCACCGAAGCAGAAACCGATCAGCAGCACCTGCAGGCGTTGGTCGTCGGTGATCGACAGCACCGAACTGCGAATGACCTCGAACTGACCACTCTTGACCGTCAGTTTGTAGAGGAACACTGCCGCGACAATGATCCAGGCAATCGGCCACAGACCGTAGGCAAAGCCGTATCCGGCTGCGGCGAAGGCCATGTCGACCGGCATTTGGAAGGCAAAAATTGCCACGGCAATCGACAGGGCCAGCGTGATGCTGCCGGCCACGTGACCCTTGAGGCGGAACACCGCCAGCGCGAGAAAGAAGAAAACGATGGGGATGACGGCCGCGAGTGCGGAGACGCCGAGACTGCCGAGCGGGGTATAGAGCTGTTGCCAGGTTTGCATATGGGGTGGCCCCTAATTGTTGTTGGTCAGGCACTGTCAGCGTTCTTGGTTAATTGGTAATACCAATTTACAATCGCTGTTGGCTAGGGTAAAAGCCTTGATGTCGGTGTGTCAATTTGTCGCCCTGAAACTTTTGTCGAACAGGCGGTGCAGAGGGCATCTGATCCGGTCGGGCGAATGTGCGCTGACAGGTGTCGGCGGGGCGCCGATAGGCCAGAATAGAGAGCCCGGCGCGCGGTCGGGATCGTGGAGAAATGAGTTATGGGGTTTGATCAGATTCGTCAGCGCCGTTTGTCTGACGATATTGTCGAGCGCCTCGAGGGGATGATCCTCGAGGGCACGCTGAAGTCCGGTGAGCGGCTTCCGGCCGAGCGCGCCTTGGCCGAGCAGTTCGGCGTGTCGCGTCCGTCTTTGCGCGAAGCGATTCAGAAACTGGCGGCCAAGGGCTTGCTGGTCAGTCGCCAGGGCGGCGGCAATTATGTGGTGGAAACGCTCGGCTCGACCTTCAGTGATCCTCTGCTATTGCTGCTGGAGAGCAATCCCGAGGCGCAGCGCGACTTGCTGGAGTTTCGGCACACTCTGGAGGCATCGTGTGCCTATTACGCAGCATTGCGCGCTACGGACGTGGATCGTGAGCGTCTGACTGCTGCGTTCAATGAGTTGCAGGATTGCTATACGCGGCATGACGAAGTGAGCCGGGCGGAAGAGGGCGCGGCGGATGCGAAGTTTCATCTGGCGATCGCCGAAGCCAGCCATAACGCGGTGCTGCTGCACACCATTCGCGGTCTGTTCGATCTGCTCAAGCGCAACGTGGTGACCAACATTGGCGGCATGTACAAGCAGCGCACGGAAACCCGCGACATGCTGATCTCTCAGCACCGGGAGCTGTATCTGGCGATTATCGAGGGGCGTGCGGAGCAGGCGCGCGAGGTTTCCAGTCGGCACATTCTGTATGTGCAGGAAGTGCTGGAAGAGGTGCGGCAGGAAGTTCAGCGCATGGCTCGGGCGGAGCGGCGCAAGGGGATGTAGCTTTTAGAAGCAAAAAGATCGCAGCCTTCGGCAGCTCTTACAGGGAAATTCTCATTCCTGTGTAGGAGCTGCCGCAGGCTGCGATCTTTTAAAGCAGGAAAATTATTCTTCCTTGCCCTTGTTGCGCACGGCGCGCTGCAATTCACGACCGGCGTCGCGTTCGCGCTCGGTGTCACGCTTGTCGTATTCCTTCTTGCCCTTGCCCAGAGCGATCTCGCACTTGACCATGTGCTTGCTCCAGTAGAAGGACAGGCACACGCAGGCGTAGCCTTTCTGTTGCACGGCAGCGGCGAGTTTTTCCAGCTCGCGCTTGTTGAGCAGCAGTTTGCGGGTGCGGGTCGGATCGGCGATGACGTGGGTGCTGGCGGTCATCAACGGCGTGATGTGACTGCCGAGGAGCCAGGCTTCGCCATCCTTGAGCAGCACGTAACTGTCGACCAGTTGCAGCTTGCTTGCCCGCAGACTTTTTACTTCCCAGCCGGCCAGGACCAGACCAGCCTCGAAACGATGTTCGATGAAGTAATCGTGTCGCGCCTTTTTGTTCTGCGCGATGGTCCCTGTTGGGTGTTTCTTCTGTTTAGCCATAGGGGCGGCATTATATGGAGATAAACGGTCCTCGGCTACGGTGATGCTGCGTGCTTGAGCACGTTGAGTGAATCCCGGACAATGCGGCCTCTTTTTCTAACGCTTGGGCGTGATATTCAATGTCGACAGACAAGGTTTCTGTCCACGGCAGTTGGGCTAGCCGCTGGGTTTTCATATTCGCCGCGACCGGTTCGGCCGTGGGACTGGGCAGCATCTGGAAATTCCCCTACATGGTCGGGGTCTACGGCGGCGGCGCCTTCGTGCTGATGTTTCTGGCCTGCATCGCCCTGATCGGGATCCCGGTCATGCTGGCTGAAACCCTGATCGGCCGCCGCGCGCGGCAGAGTCCGGCGAATGCCTTGAAGGTGCTGGCGCTGGAAGCCGGGCATTCGGGCAAGTGGTCGTGGGGCGCATTTGCCGGGATGATCACGGCGCTGCTGATCCTGTCTTTCTATAGTGTGGTTGGCGGCTGGTCGCTGGATTACATCATCGACATGGGGCGCGGCGACTTCCAGGGCGCCACGGCGGAGCAGGTCGGCGCTTATTTCGGCAATGTCATCTCCGATCCCTGGCGCCTGACACTTTGGCACACAGTTTTCATGCTGTTGTCGGCCGTGGTGATCGCCAAAGGCGTGGTTGCCGGGCTTGAGCGCAGTCTGCGGATCATGATGCCGCTGCTGTTCGTGATGGTGCTGGTGTTGCTGGGTTACAGCATGACCACCGGGCATTTCATGGAGGGCGTGCATTTCATGTTCGATTTCCACCCGGAAAAAGTCCTCGACGGCTTGCTGCCCGCCATGGGCCATGCGTTCTTTTCCCTGAGCGTGGGCGTCGGCTCGATCATGATCTACGGCGCTTACATGACCAAGGAAGCCTCGTTGTCCGGCACGGTGGTCGGTGTGGCACTGCTCGACACCTTCGTGTCGCTGGTGGCCGGTCTGGCATTGTTTCCGATTGTGTTTGCTGGCGGTTTGAACCCTAGCGAAGGTCCGGGCCTGATGTTCGTCAGTCTGCCATTTGCCTTCGGTAACGTGGTTTTCGGCCAATTGATGGGCGTGGTGTTCTTTGTCCTGGTGGCAATTGCCGCCTGGAGCTCGGCGATTTCCCTGCTCGAGCCGATGGTTGCCTATCTGGTTGAACGCACGAAAATCAGCCGTGGCTGGGTGACTTTCTGGCTGGCATTCATTTGCTGGTTCGTCGGTCTCGGTACGGTTTTCTCTTTCAATATCTGGAAGGAAGCCAAATTTTTCGTGAACGATGGCGGGCTGTTCCATCTCTATCAATGGGGTGCGGCAGGTGGTCTGGACTTCTTCGGCGTGATCGATTTCTTCACCTCGCGGATCATGTTGCCGCTCGGTGGCCTGTGCTTCGTGCTGTTTGCCGGTTGGGTGATGGGGCGTGAGGCGGTGCGTGACGAGTTGTCGATTCGTAACCCGGCGCTGTTTGCCCTGTCCCTGTTCTTGATGCGCTACGTGGCGCCCATCGGCATTCTGGTAGTGTTTGCCGCTCAGCTCTGGAAGTAACGCTTACATGACGACACATATTCAACGTTCGGCGTTGCTGCCATACCCGGCGCAATTCCTCTACGACCTGGTCAACGACGTCGCGCGTTACCCGGAATTCTTGCCATGGTGCTCGTCCGCCGAGGTGCTGGAGAGTTCGCCCGAGCACATGCGTGCCAGCGTTGGCGTGGCCAAGGGCGGTCTGAGTCAGCACTTCGTCACGCGCAATACGCTGGTGCCGGGGCAATCGATCGAGATGAACCTGGAAGAAGGCCCGTTCAACCAACTGCATGGCGTCTGGGTCTTCAAGGCGTTGAACGAGAAGGCCTGCAAGATCAGCCTTGACCTGTCTTTCGACTACGCCGGCCCGCTGGTGCGCGCGACGCTCGGGCCGCTGTTCAATCAGGCAGCGAATACGCTGGTGGATGCGTTCTGCCAGCGTGCCAAGCAGATGCATGGTTGAGCCGGTGATCGAGATTGAAGTGGTGTATGCCGCCGTGGATCGTCAGATCTTGCGCACTTTGAGCGTTCCTGAAGGGACGACAGTGCGTGAGACGGTGCTCAAGTCAGGTATTGGCGATGAATTTCCGGAGCTGGACCTGAACGAATGTCCGCTGGGAATCTTCGGCAAGGTGGTGGCTGATTCACAGGTTCGCTTGATTCAGGCAGGGGATCGCATCGAGATCTACCGGCCGCTATTGGCAGATCCGAAAGAGGTTCGGCGCTTGCGGGCGGCCAAGGCTGCCGAAGCCAAGGCGCGAAATCAGTAGATAGGCCAAATCGCAGGCAATAAAAAACCCGGAAATTCCGGGTTTTTTATTGCCTCGCACATTACTGCGGCGAGGTGTCCAGCGGTTCAGGCGTCGGAACCGGAACGGTTTCAACACCGTCCACGTCCTTCTGGATCGAATCCAGCAAGGAACCTGGTTTGGCTGGTTGTTCCGGCTTCGGCTTCTCGGCGTTTTCAGCAGGGGCGGTCACGCTGGTGCCACTGTCCTTGCCGAGAATGGCTTCGTCACGGCTCACGCCCGGCATGAAGTCACCGGACAGGCTGACAAGCTGGTCGTTGGAGTTGAAGTTAACACTCACGCGTTCCTGTTGGCGTTCACCGCCACCAGGTTGCAGGCTGTACAGATAATCCCAGCGATCGGCATGGAACGTGTCGGTCAGCAGAGGGTTACCCATGATAAACCGTACTTGCCGACGGGTCATTCCCGGGCGTAACTGGTCTATCATGTCCTGCGTGACGACATTGCCCTGCTGGATGTCGATTTTGTAAACCCCGGGGAATGAACAACCGGCGAGTGCGAGCAGTCCCACAAAGGTGAAACTGGTTAGCAAGAGCTTGGTGTTTTGCATCGGTGGGCGACTTCCACTATCTTGGCTGGGACAACGTAAACGCCGATCATACCCGCATTAAGAGAAGCTGCGAAGCAGCATCGCGAGAAAGCTGACCATGGTTGAAAATAGCGAACTACGCAAAGCCGGCCTCAAAGTGACCCTGCCACGGGTCAAGATCCTGCAAATGCTCGATTCTACCGAGCAGCGTCACATGAGTGCCGAAGACGTCTACAAGGCGTTGATGGAAGCGGGCGAGGACGTTGGTCTGGCCACGGTTTACCGTGTTCTGACCCAGTTCGAAGCCGCTGGCCTCGTGGTCCGTCACAACTTCGACGGTGGCCACGCGGTATTCGAGCTGGCCGACGGTGGCCACCACGACCACATGGTCAACGTGGAAACCGGTGAAGTCGTCGAATTCGTCAGTCCGGAAATCGAAAAGCTCCAGAAGGCAATTGCCGAGGAGCACGGTGTTGATCTGGTAGATCACAATCTGGTGCTGTACGTACGCAAGAAAAAGTAAGCATGTCGCGCGAATTTCAGGTTCGCGAAACGAACGAAGGCGACCCAAGGGTCGCCTTCGTGCTTTCTGCTGTGCTTAAACTTTTGCGGTAACCACCATTTTTTTTGCGTGAGCCAAAGACTCTTTGGTCAGGTCGATGCCGCCCAGCATCCGCGCCACTTCTTCTATACGGTCGTTCTTGCTCAGCTTGGACACGGCGGTGTGAGTCGCTTGTTCGCCCCGTACCTTGTGCACGAATAAATGCTGATGACCCTGCGCTGCCACTTGCGGCAAGTGCGTCACGGTCAGCACCTGACCGCGATCGCCAAGCCGCCGCAGCAACTGGCCGACGATTTCGGCGGTCGGCCCGCCGATGCCCACGTCCACTTCGTCGAATACCAGGGTTGGTACCCGTGAGGTCTGCGCGGTGATCACCTGAATCGCCAGACTGATCCGCGACAGCTCGCCGCCGGAGGCCACTTTGGCCAGCGCCTTCAGTGGCTGGCCGGGGTTGGCGCTGACCAGCAGTTCAACCTGTTCCAGACCATTGGGCAGCAGTTCGTCGCTGCTATTGGCGCGCAATTCAATGGTGAAGCGCCCGCCCGGCATGCCCAAGCGCTGGATTTCCTGCTCCACGGCGCTGGCAAGGCTGCCGGCGGCCTGGTGACGCAAGTCGCTCAGCTCTCGGGCCTTCTCTTGATAATGGCGTGCGTAGGACGCCAGTTCTTCACCCAGGCGCTCGATGGATTCGTCGTTGGCGTTAAGGGTTTCGATCTCATCCAGCAACTTCTGCTGCATCTCGGCGACTTCGGTTGGCTGGATCCGGTGCTTGCGGGCCAGGGTGTAAATTGCGTCGAGGCGTTCTTCCAGATACTGCAGGCGCGCCGGATCGGCATCGAAGTTGTCGAGGAAGCGATTGAGTTCGCCCACGGCTTCTTCGACCTGGATCTGCGCGCTGGTCAGCAGGCTGCTGGCTTCGCCCAGTGCGCCAACCGAGTTGTTCACGCTCGACAGGCGATTGAGGCTGGCGGTCAGTGCATTCAGTACGTTGCCGGAATCGCTTTCGCTGCACTGCTCGACCACCTGTCGGCAGATGCCGAGCAGGGTTTCGGCATTGGTCAGATTCTTGTGTTCCTGCTCCAGCTGTTCCAGCTCGTTGTCGCCGAGGCCGAGGTTTTCCAGTTCTTCAAGCTGGTAGCTGAGCAGTTGGTGGCGCGCGCGTTGTTCGTCGCCAGAATTGGAGAGGCGCTCCAGCTCCTGGCGGGTTTGACGCCAGCGCTGCGCGGCGAGTTGAACCTGGCGGGCCAGATCGGTAGCGCCGGCGTATTCGTCGAGCAGGCGCCGGTGAGTGTCGGTCTTCAGCAGGGACTGGTGTTCGTGCTGGCTGTGGATATCGATCAGCAGCTCGCCGAGGGCCTTGAGATCGCCGAGCGGGCAGGGCGTGCCATTGATATAGCCGCGTGAACGGCCTTCAGCGGTGATCACCCGACGCAGGATGCACGGACCATCGCTTTCAAGATCGCGCTCGGCCAGCCAGGCATGGGCTTCGGGAATGTCGACCAGGTCGAAGGTGGCCAGGATATCGGCCTTGTCGGCGCCTGGGCGAACTACGCCGCTGTCGGCGCGATCGCCGAGGGTCAGGCCCAGGGCGTCGAGCATGATCGACTTGCCGGCGCCGGTTTCCCCTGTGATCACGCTCATCCCGCGATCGAGTTCGAGATCGAGATGTTCAACGATGGCGTAGTTATGTACGGACAGGTGCACCAGCATAAAGGCCGCTCCCAGGCTTTAGGTCTGGTTATTTATACAGTGTTTTGTTTCAGGCTGACAATGCCCTCGCTTAGCTCGATTTGCTTGATCCGATCAAATGCTTAGTCCGAGCGGGAATGACAATGCAGCACTTTTTTGTAGGGTTAATCATTGCAGGCCCTTGAAGCCTGATTTTGCGGCCCCATATATCGGGGCAGAAGCGCGAGTACTGCTCGCGGACGTAATTGAAAGGAGAATTCTATGGCTGACGAACAGACAGTAGATACGCAAAATCCAGAAGCCAATCAGGCGCCCGAAACTTCGGGTGACGACCTGGCGACCCGTGTACAAGTGCTCGAAGAGCAGTTGGCCGCCGCGCAGGATCAGTCGCTGCGCGTAGCTGCCGATCTGCAGAACGTCCGCCGTCGTGCCGAGCAGGATGTCGAGAAGGCGCACAAGTTTGCGCTGGAAAAATTCGCCGGTGACTTGCTGCCAATCGTCGACAGCCTGGAGCGCGGTCTCGAACTGTCGAGCCCGGACGACGAAAGCATCCGTCCGATGCGCGAAGGCATCGAGCTGACCCTGAAAATGTTCCACGACACCCTCAAGCGTTACCAGCTTGAAGCGATCGATCCGCATGGCGAACCGTTCAATGCCGTTCACCATCAGGCGATGGCCATGCAGGAAAGCGCCGACGTCGAACCGAACAGCGTTCTGAAGGTGTTCCAGAAGGGCTACCAGCTCAATGGCCGCCTGTTGCGTCCGGCCATGGTTGTGGTCAGCAAGGCGCCGGCGCCAATTTCGCCTTCGATTGACGAGAAGGCTTGAAATTAGCCGCAAGGCCCCCATTTAGAAGTCAAGCGTTTAAGTATTACCGCAGTTAGCCACCACTGCTGCGGCAACAAAATCCAAAGTTTCGGGAGAGTGAACATGGGCAAAATTATCGGTATCGACCTGGGGACTACCAACTCCTGCGTCTCCGTGCTGGAAAACGGCGTAGCCAAAGTTATCGAAAACGCCGAAGGCGCGCGTACCACGCCGTCGATCATCGCTTACGCCAACGATGGTGAAATCCTCGTTGGTCAGTCGGCCAAGCGTCAGGCAGTGACCAACCCGCACAACACCCTGTACGCGGTGAAGCGTCTGATCGGTCGCAAGTTCGACGAAGAAGTCGTACAGAAAGACATCAAGATGGTCCCGTACAAAATCGCCAAGGCTGACAACGGCGACGCCTGGGTTGAAGTGAACGGCCAGAAAATGGCGCCGCCACAAATCTCGGCTGAAATTCTGAAGAAGATGAAGAAGACCGCCGAAGACTACCTCGGCGAGCCTGTGACCGAAGCGGTGATCACCGTTCCGGCCTACTTCAACGACAGCCAGCGTCAGGCGACCAAAGACGCCGGCCGCATCGCCGGTCTGGACGTTAAACGTATCATCAACGAACCAACCGCAGCTGCTCTGGCTTACGGTATGGACAAGGCCAAGGGCGATCACACCGTGATCGTTTATGACCTGGGTGGCGGTACTTTCGACGTTTCCGTGATCGAGATCGCTGAAGTTGACGGCGAGCACCAGTTCGAAGTGTTGGCCACCAACGGTGACACTTTCCTCGGCGGTGAAGACTTCGACATTCGTCTGATCGACTACCTCGTTGACGAATTCAAGAAAGAAAGCGGTATGAACCTCAAAGGTGACCCGCTGGCCATGCAGCGCCTGAAAGAAGCCGCTGAGAAAGCCAAGATCGAGCTGTCGTCCGCTCAGTCGACCGACGTCAACCTGCCGTACATCACTGCAGACGCTACCGGTCCTAAGCACCTGAACGTGAAGATCTCGCGTGCCAAGCTCGAAGCGCTGGTTGAAGACCTGGTTCAGCGCACCATCGAACCTTGCCGTATCGCCATGAAAGACGCCGGTATCGACGTTGGCGCGATCAACGACGTGATTCTGGTCGGCGGTCAGACCCGTATGCCGCTGGTACAGAAGCTGGTGACCGATTTCTTCGGTAAAGAAGCTCGTAAAGACGTGAACCCGGACGAAGCGGTTGCCATGGGTGCTGCGATTCAGGGCGCCGTTCTGGCCGGTGACGTGAAAGACGTTCTGCTGCTCGACGTCAGCCCGCTGACCCTGGGTATCGAAACCATGGGTGGCGTGATGACCGCGCTGATCGAGAAAAACACCACGATTCCTACCAAGAAATCGCAAGTGTTCTCGACTGCCGACGACAACCAGGGCGCTGTGACCATTCACGTTCTGCAAGGTGAGCGTAAGCAAGCCGCACAGAACAAGTCCCTGGGCAAGTTCGACCTGGCCGACATTCCACCAGCTCCACGTGGCGTGCCACAGATCGAAGTGACCTTCGACATCGACGCTAACGGCATCCTGCACGTTGGTGCGAAAGACAAGGCGACCGGTAAAGAGCAGAAGATCACCATCAAGGCCAACTCCGGTCTGTCGGATGAAGAAATTCAGAAGATGGTTCGCGATGCCGAGCTGAATGCCGAGGAAGACCGCAAGTTCGCTGAACTGGCTGAATCCCGTAACAAGGGTGATGCACTGGTTCACTCGACTCGCAAAATGGTTACCGAAGCGGGCGACAAGGTCAGCGCTGAAGAGAAGACCGCGATCGAAGCCGCTGTGGTTGCACTGGAAGCCGCTGTGAAAGGCGACGACAAGGCTGCCATCGAAGCGAAGATCGAAGAGCTGTCGAAAGTCTCGGCTCCGGTCGCTCAGAAGATGTACGCCGAACAGGCTCAGCCTGCTGAAGGCGCGGCGCCGCACGACGAGAAAGCTGAAAAGGCTGACGATGTTGTCGATGCCGAGTTCGAAGAAGTCAAAGACCACAAGTAAGTTGTTGGTCGGCCGGTTGACTGCCTTGCGGCGGTGACTGGTAGGATGTCGCCGCGCGGGAGCTTGCTCCCGCGTTGGCGTATCTGGAATACACGAATTTTTACAGCATGCGACAAGGTTCGCCTGCTGCTGGTATGGCCGGGAATGCTCCTGCTTTTCGCGCCGCAAGTACCAAAAGAAACAAAGACCAGGATCGTTGAATTGACGTGAGTTGGGTCCGGGCCTGTATTGGGGCTCAACGAGTTTGGCCATCCTCAGGAGGGGTTTGCCGAACGTCCTCAAGAGTGCAAAAGACTTATGGCAAAGCGTGACTATTACGAAGTATTGGGTGTAGAGCGTGGTTCAAGCGATGCAGACCTGAAGAAGGCCTATCGTCGTCTGGCGATGAAGCATCACCCGGACCGTAATCCCGATGACAAAGCGTCGGAAGAGCTGTTCAAAGAGGCCAACGAGGCCTACGAAGTATTGTCCGATTCGAGCAAGCGCGCGGCGTACGACCAGTACGGTCATGCTGGCGTCGACCCAAGCATGGGTGGCGGTGGCGCCGGTTTCGGCGGGCAGAACTTCTCCGACATCTTTGGCGATGTCTTCAGTGACTTCTTCGGTGGCGGTCGTGGCGGTTCCCGTGGCGGCGCCCAGCGTGGCAGCGATCTGCGCTACACCCTGGAGCTGAATCTGGAAGAAGCGGTGCGCGGCACTACCGTGAATATCCGCGTACCGACACTGGTCAATTGCAAGCCATGCGATGGTTCCGGCGCGAAGAAAGGCTCGTCGCCATCGACCTGCCCGACCTGCGGCGGCATCGGTCAGGTGCGCATGCAGCAGGGCTTCTTCTCGGTGCAGCAGACCTGCCCGCGTTGCCATGGCCAGGGCAAGATCATTTCCGATCCGTGCGATTCCTGCCACGGCGACGGTCGCGTCGAAGAGTACAAAACACTGTCGGTCAAAGTGCCGGCTGGCGTTGATACCGGCGACCGCATTCGTCTGTCCGGCGAAGGCGAGGCGGGTACTCAAGGTGGCCCGACTGGCGACCTGTACGTGGTGATCAACGTGCGCGAGCACGACATCTTCCAGCGCGACGGCAAACATCTGTTCTGCGAAGTGCCGATCAGCTTTGTTGATGCGGCGCTCGGCGGCGAGCTGGAAATCCCGACCCTCGACGGTCGCGTCAAACTGAAAATCCCTGAAGGCACCCAGACCGGCAAGCAGTTCCGTGTACGCGGCAAAGGCGTGGCGCCCGTGCGGGGCGGTGGTGCGGGCGACTTGATGTGCCGTGTAGCGGTGGAGACCCCGGTCAATCTGAATCGTCGTCAGCGCGAATTGCTCGAAGAATTCCGCAGCTCGCTGGCGGATGACAACAGCCACTCGCCAAAAACCACCGGTTGGTTCGATGGTGTGAAGCGCTTCTTCGGCGATCTGTAAGGAGTCGGCATGCAACGTATAGCTGTGATGGGCGCCGCCGGGCGCATGGGCAAGATTCTGGTCGAGGCCGTGCAGCAGCGCGCGCCGCTGACCGGTCTGACCGCGGCGATCGTTCGTCCCGGCAGTACGCTGATCGGGGTGGATGCCGGTGAGCTGGCTTCGCTGGGTCGCATCGGTGTGCCGTTGTCCGGCAATCTCGAATCGGTGGCTGAAGAGTTCGATGTACTGATCGATTTCACCCTGCCGGAAGTCATGCTGAAAAACCTCGCGTTCTGCCGCAAGGCCGGCAAGGCCATGGTCATCGGCACCACCGGGCTCGACGCTGCGCAAAAGCAGCTGCTGGCCGAGGCGGGCAAGGATATTCCGATCGTGTTCGCGGCCAACTTCAGTGTTGGGGTCAATCTGTCGCTGAAGCTGCTCGAAATGACCGCCCGGGTGCTGGGCGACGATGCCGACATCGAAATCATCGAGGCGCATCACCGGCACAAGATCGATGCGCCTTCGGGCACGGCGCTGCGCATGGGTGAAGTGATCGCCGATGCGCTGGATCGTGATCTGCAGAAGGTTGCGGTCTATGGCCGTGAAGGCCATACCGGCGCGCGAGAGCGGGAAACCATCGGTTTCGCTACCGTGCGTGGTGGTGATGTGGTTGGCGATCACACCGTGCTGTTCGCCTGTGAGGGCGAGCGCCTGGAGATCACGCACAAGGCTTCCAGTCGCATGACATTCGCCAAGGGTGCTGTGCGTGCGGCGTTGTGGCTGGATGGTCGCGAGCCGGGTCTGTACGACATGCAGGACGTGCTCGACCTGCATTGATTGACTGTTTTACCCAGCGCAAACGCCCGGTTTGCGCTGGTTTTTCTACACCGCGCGACGGCCTGTCGCATTCTCCGGCCTTTTAGGCTCTTTAGCGGTGGACCAAAAAAGCCTTTTTCTGTAAGCTACAGCTTTAGTGTGTCCACTAAAAGCGCGCAGAATAATTCAGTGAAGAAGCGGGGTGACGTGTCCATACGTCACTCCGCTTTTTTACAACCTGCGATTGCCCTTTCATGCGTTATTTACGGGAGGTCTTCTTGACTAAGCCAGCCATACTCGCCCTTGCTGATGGCAGCATTTTTCGCGGCGAAGCCATTGGAGCCGACGGTCAAACCGTTGGTGAGGTGGTGTTCAACACCGCAATGACCGGCTATCAGGAAATCCTTACCGATCCTTCCTACGCCCAGCAGATCGTTACCCTGACTTACCCGCACATCGGCAACACCGGCACCACGCCGGAAGACGCCGAGTCCGACCGCGTATGGTCCGCAGGCCTGGTGATTCGTGACCTGCCGCTGGTAGCGAGCAACTGGCGTAACACGATGTCCCTGTCCGACTACCTGAAAGCCAACAATGTTGTGGCAATCGCTGGTATCGATACTCGTCGCCTGACCCGCATCCTGCGTGAAAAAGGCGCACAGAACGGCTGCATCATGGCCGGCGACAACATCTCCGAAGAAGCTGCAATTGCCGCCGCGCAAGGCTTCCCGGGCCTGAAGGGCATGGATCTGGCGAAAGTCGTCAGCACCAAGGAAAAGTACGAATGGCGCTCCACTGTCTGGGACTTGAAGACCGACAGCCACGCGACCATCGAAGCGTCCGAGCTGCCATATCACGTGGTCGCCTACGACTACGGCGTCAAGCTGAACATCCTGCGTATGCTGGTCGAACGCGGCTGCCGCGTCACCGTGGTTCCGGCGCAAACTCCGGCTGCCGACGTGCTGGCACTCAAACCGGACGGCGTGTTCCTGTCCAACGGCCCTGGTGACCCGGAGCCTTGCGACTACGCGATCAAGGCGATCAAGGAAGTGCTGGAAACCGAAATTCCGGTATTCGGTATCTGCCTCGGTCACCAGCTGCTGGCTCTGGCCTCCGGCGCCAAGACCCTGAAAATGGGTCACGGCCACCACGGTGCCAACCACCCGGTACAGGATCTGGACACTGGCGTCGTGATGATCACCAGCCAGAACCACGGTTTCGCGGTTGACGAAGCGACCCTGCCAACCAACGTGCGTGCGATTCACAAATCGCTGTTCGACGGCACCCTGCAAGGCATCGAGCGCACCGACAAGAGCGCGTTCAGCTTCCAGGGCCACCCTGAAGCGAGCCCGGGCCCGAACGATGTGGCGCCCCTGTTCGACCGCTTCATCAACGAGATGGCCAAGCGACGCTAAGCGTTCGCCTTGAGACTGTAGCGAGAAGCCCTCGAGGGCGGCCCCGACACCGGTGGCGCCCCTCAGGGCTTCAGAAATCGATCAAGACGGCTTGCCGACTGACCTGCGGATTTGAGTGACAAACCCATGCCAAAACGTACAGACATTAAAAGCATCCTGATTCTCGGCGCTGGCCCGATCGTTATCGGCCAGGCCTGCGAATTCGACTACTCCGGCGCCCAGGCCTGCAAAGCCCTGCGCGAAGAGGGTTACCGCGTCATCCTGGTGAACTCCAACCCGGCCACCATCATGACCGACCCGGACATGGCCGACGCGACCTACATCGAGCCGATCAAATGGCAGACCGTTGCCAAGATCATCGAAAAAGAGCGTCCGGATGCCGTGCTGCCAACCATGGGCGGCCAGACTGCTCTGAACTGCGCCCTGGACCTGGAGCGCGAAGGCGTTCTGGAGAAATTCGGCGTGGAAATGATCGGCGCCAACGCCGATACCATCGACAAGGCTGAAGACCGTTCGCGTTTCGACAAGGCCATGAAGTCGATCGGCCTGGAATGCCCGCGTTCCGGTATCGCCCACAGCATGGAAGAAGCCAACGCCGTCCTCGAGCGTCTGGGTTTCCCGTGCATCATCCGTCCGTCCTTCACCATGGGCGGCACCGGTGGCGGTATCGCGTACAACCGTGAAGAGTTCGAAGAAATCTGCGCCCGCGGTCTGGACCTGTCGCCGACCAAAGAGCTGCTGATCGACGAGTCGCTGATCGGCTGGAAAGAATATGAAATGGAAGTTGTCCGCGACAAAAAGGACAACTGCATCATCGTCTGCTCGATCGAGAACTTCGACCCGATGGGCGTGCACACCGGTGACTCGATCACCGTTGCTCCGGCACAGACCCTGACCGACAAGGAATACCAGATCCTGCGTAACGCCTCGCTGGCGGTACTGCGCGAGATCGGCGTCGAGACCGGCGGTTCCAACGTGCAGTTCGGCATCTGCCCGGACACCGGCCGCATGGTCGTGATCGAGATGAACCCGCGTGTATCGCGTTCCTCGGCACTGGCTTCGAAAGCCACCGGTTTCCCGATCGCCAAAGTCGCGGCCAAGCTGGCTGTGGGCTACACCCTCGACGAACTGTCGAACGACATCACCGGCGGCAAGACCCCGGCGTCCTTCGAGCCGTCGATCGACTACGTCGTCACCAAGCTGCCACGTTTCGCTTTCGAGAAATTCGCCAACGCTGACGCACGCCTGACCACTCAAATGAAGTCGGTCGGCGAAGTCATGGCCATCGGTCGCACCTTCCAGGAATCCCTGCAGAAAGCCCTGCGCGGTCTGGAAGTCGGTGTTTGCGGTCTGGACGAGAAGCTCGACCTGAGCAACCCGGAAAGCATGAGCATCCTCAAGCGCGAGCTGACCGTACCGGGCGCCGAGCGTATCTGGTACGTGGCGGACGCATTCCGCGCCGGCATGACCGTCGAAGACATTTTCGGCATGAACATGATCGACCCGTGGTTCCTGGTGCAGATCGAAGATCTGATCAAGGACGAAGAGAAGGTCAAGACCCTCGGTCTGTCCGCCATCGACCGCGACCTGATGTTCAAGCTCAAGCGCAAAGGCTTCTCCGATCAGCGTCTGGCCAAGCTGCTGGGTGTGACCGAGAAGAACCTGCGTACTCACCGTCAAAAACTGGAAGTGTTCCCGGTCTACAAGCGCGTTGACACCTGCGCCGCCGAGTTCGCCACCGACACCGCTTACCTCTACTCGACTTACGAGGAAGAGTGCGAAGCCGCGCCGTCCGGTCGCGACAAGATCATGATTCTGGGTGGCGGTCCGAACCGTATCGGCCAGGGCATCGAGTTCGACTACTGCTGCGTACACGCCGCCCTCGCACTGCGCGAAGACGGCTACGAAACCATCATGGTCAACTGCAACCCGGAAACCGTTTCCACCGACTACGACACTTCCGACCGTCTGTACTTTGAGCCGGTAACCCTGGAAGACGTACTGGAAATCTGCCGCGTCGAGAAGCCAAAAGGCGTGATCGTCCAGTACGGCGGCCAGACGCCGCTGAAACTGGCGCGTGCCCTGGAAGCCGCTGGCGTGCCAATCATCGGTACCAGCCCTGACGCCATCGACCGCGCCGAAGACCGTGAGCGCTTCCAGCAAATGGTCGAGCGCCTGAACCTGCGTCAGCCGCCAAACGCCACCGTGCGCAGCGAAGACGAAGCCGTTCGCGCTGCCGCGAAAATCGGTTATCCGCTGGTGGTTCGCCCGTCCTACGTACTGGGCGGCCGCGCGATGGAAATCGTTTACAAGGAAGACGAACTCAAGCGCTACCTGCGTGACGCGGTGCAAGTGTCCAACGACAGCCCGGTGCTGCTCGACCACTTCCTCAACTGCGCCATCGAGATGGACGTAGATGCGGTCTGCGACGGCAAAGACGTGGTGATCGGCGCGATCATGCAGCACATCGAACAGGCGGGCGTTCACTCCGGTGACTCCGCGTGCTCGCTGCCGCCGTACTCGCTGCCGGCACACATCCAGGACGAGATGCGCGAACAGGTCAAGAAAATGGCCCTGGAACTGGGCGTTGTCGGCCTGATGAACGTGCAACTGGCGCTGCAGGGCGAAGACATCTACGTCATCGAAGTCAACCCGCGCGCTTCGCGTACCGTGCCGTTCGTGTCCAAGTGCATCGGTGTTTCCCTGGCAATGATCGCTGCTCGCGTCATGGCCGGTAAGACCCTGAAGGAAATCGGCTTCACCAAGGAAATCATCCCGAACTTCTACAGCGTGAAAGAGGCGGTGTTCCCGTTCGCCAAATTCCCTGGTGTTGACCCGATCCTCGGCCCAGAGATGAAGTCCACCGGTGAAGTGATGGGCGTCGGCGACACCTTCGGTGAAGCATTCGCCAAGGCCCAGATGGGCGCCAGCGAAGTGCTGCCGACCGGTGGTACCGCGTTCATCAGCGTGCGTGACGATGACAAGCCGCTGGTTGCAGGCGTGGCCCGTGATCTGATCAACTTGGGCTTCGAAGTGGTCGCCACTGCCGGCACTGCCAAGCTGATCGAAGCTGCAGGCCTGAAAGTGCGCCGTGTGAACAAGGTGACCGAGGGGCGTCCGCACGTGGTCGATATGATCAAGAATGACGAAGTCACTCTGATCATCAACACCACCGAAGGCCGTCAGTCGATCGCTGATTCCTACTCCATTCGTCGTAATGCCCTGCAGCACAAGATCTACTGCACCACCACCATTGCTGCGGGCGAAGCTATCTGCGAAGCGCTGAAGTTCGGTCCCGAGAAGACCGTGCGCCGCTTGCAGGATCTACACGCAGGATTGAAGGCATGATCAAATACCCAATGACCGTCCAGGGCGCGAAAGCCCTGGAAGAAGAACACGCTCACCTGACCAAGGTCGTTCGTCCAAAGCTCAGCCAGGACATCGGTACCGCTCGCGAGTTGGGTGACCTGAAGGAAAACGCTGAATACCATGCCGCCCGCGAACAGCAAGGCATGGTCGAGGCGCGGATCCGTGACATCGAAGGCCGGATTCAGAATCAGGTCATCATCGACGTCACGACTATCCCGCACACCGGCAAAGTGATCTTCGGTACTACCGTCGAAATCGCCAACGTCGAGACTGATGAGAGCGTCACTTACCACATCGTGGGTGAGGATGAGGCTGACTTCAAACTCGGCAAGATTTCGGTCGGCTCACCATTGGCCCGTGCCTTGATCGGCAAGGAAGAGGGTGATGTGGTTGCCGTGAAAACGCCGAGTGGCGTTATCGAGTACGAGATTGTCGAAGTCCGTCACATCTGAAGGCAGGCGCCCGCTACGTGCGGGCGCCATGCTTTGGCAGCTGACCCAGATGTTGTGGGTCGGCGGCTTCTGGTTGATACATCTCGGTTTGCGACCGGTGTTGGGCAAGATTGGCTTGGCACCGTTGCTGATCGATGAAGTTGCCGATGCATTCGAAGTGCCGGTGGCGGGTTTTGCCGCGGCATGCGTGATTTTTCAGGCTTTGGTGCTGGTACAGGCCGATGGCCTTGCCAGTCTATGGCGGGATTTTCGCGGGCAGGTGTTGCTGATGGCGTTGTATGCGTGTGCGATGTTTATTGCAGTGCGTGTCGGCTGGCCGCAAGCGCAGCGCTGGCAGGAATTCAGTTTTCTGCTGTTGGGCTTCTCCGGTGTGGTGTTGGTGTTGCAACCGCTGCCGGGATGGAGTGGCAGGGTGCGCGAAGCACACCCTTGACCCTTGTCATCACTTGAAGCGATGAACGTTCGACAGCTGCTTATTGACGCTGAAGTTCTTGCGGTAAACCAGTGCCATCTTGCCGATGACCTGAACCAGGTCAGCCTTGCCGACCTTGCACAACTCTGCAATGTGCGCCAGGCGCGACTCGCGATCGAGGATGTTGAGCTTGATCTTGATCAGCTCGTGATCCGCCAGTGCGCGTTCGAGTTCGGCTAATACACCTTCAGTCAGACCGTTGTCCGCCACTGTCAAAACCGGCTTCAGGTGGTGGCCAATGGATTTGTACTGTTTCTTCTGCTCTGGAGTGAGCGGCATAATCTGACCCTTTCGTCTGGATTCTGTAAAATGGCGGCCATTTTACCCGAGGGTTCGTGGATCCGCCCAATTAATCACGACCCTAATCATCGAGGTGCCCAATGGCGCGTTCCAAGACAAGCCTTGGTTGGCTGAAACGACATGTCAACGATCCTTATGTGAAGCAGGCGCAGAAGGATGGCTACCGTTCGCGTGCAAGTTACAAGCTTCTGGAGATCCAGGAGAAATACAAGCTGATCCGTTCCGGCATGAGCGTTGTCGACCTGGGCGCAGCGCCCGGCGGCTGGTCGCAGGTCACTAGCCGGCTGATCGGCGGTCAGGGGCGTCTGATCGCTTCGGACATTCTGGAAATGGACAGCATTCCGGACGTGACCTTCATTCAAGGGGACTTCACCGAAGACGAAGTGCTTGCGCGGATTCTTGAGGCTGTGGGTAATTCGCAGGTGGACCTTGTGATTTCCGATATGGCCCCCAATATGAGTGGTACGCCTGAAGTGGATATGCCGAAAGCCATGTTCCTTTGCGAACTGGCGCTTGATCTGGCGGAACGGATACTCAAGCCGGGTGGCAATTTCGTGATCAAGATCTTTCAGGGTGAAGGTTTCGATGTTTACCTGAAGGATGCTCGCAAGAAATTCGACAAGATCCAGATGATCAAGCCGGATTCTTCCCGAGGCAGCTCCCGCGAGCAATATATGCTGGCTTGGGGTTACCGCGGTGGTAACGAGTAAAACGAGTTTTTTTGCCGGGGCGATAGGTTTTTCGTATTTTGCCCCGCGTGCATAAGCGAATATTGTGTAGAAAGTGTTTCACAAAGGGTTACAGACGGCGCCTGCCAGAGTTGTAGGTAATGTAGTAAGTTAGGCCGGTGAATATCATGCGAAGCGCGCGCCAGTAGCGGAGCTTGCTTCAGAGGGTAGTTAATTGAACGATATGGCAAAGAATCTGATCCTGTGGTTGATCATCGCGGCTGTCCTGGTGACGGTGATGAACAACTTCTCCAGCCCTAACGAGCCGCAGACCCTCAACTATTCCGACTTCATCCAGCAGGTCAAGGATGGCAAGGTCGAGCGCGTAGCGGTTGATGGCTATGTAATCACCGGCAAACGCAATGATGGCGACAGTTTCAAGACCATTCGTCCGGCAATTCAGGACAATGGCCTGATCGGCGATCTGGTCGACAACCACGTTGTGGTTGAAGGCAAGCAGCCTGAACAGCAAAGCATCTGGACCCAGCTTCTGGTGGCCAGCTTCCCGATCCTGGTGATCATCGCGGTGTTCATGTTCTTCATGCGCCAGATGCAGGGCGGTGCCGGTGGCAAGGGCGGACCGATGAGCTTCGGCAAGAGCAAGGCGCGCCTGCTCTCCGAAGATCAGGTGAAAACCACATTGGCTGACGTTGCCGGTTGCGACGAAGCCAAGGAAGAAGTCGGCGAGCTGGTTGAATTCCTCCGTGACCCGGGCAAGTTCCAGCGCCTGGGCGGCCGCATTCCTC